>JABNAD010000650.1_pt1 | contig 17869 bp, 18 predicted proteins | sample 7240381 | NCBI WGS metagenome assembly JABNAD01 (sample SAMN11332834, study PRJNA596920) | anaerobic digester metagenome | biome: digested sludge; isolation source: digested sewage sludge-derived enrichment culture grown on H2/CO2 | place: Germany: Goettingen
AAACCGTGCCCCTTTTCATTCTTTTTTCAATTTGCGCAATTTATTCTACCTTATCCAGTGGTAAGCCTTCGGGCGCGGGTTCGACTCCCGATTTTGGCAGCGCCGAAAGGCGTGGGTTCAAATCCCATTTGCGCAGTAATGCGCCACAGCCTGTTAAGCTGTCTTAAAAACAGAAGTTGTACCCCAATCCCCAGTCCTTTTGCCCATCGCGCGCTGCATGGGGGATAAGGGCGACGCCACCCGGCTCTGCCGGAATTCGGATACCGGCAACGCCGCGCTCCGGCCAAAGCAAATGCTTCCGCTGCTGCGCCGCCTGCCTCAAGAATTCCGCCGCCCCGTGGCGTGGGGCGGGTACAGCTTCCATACGAGAAAGGATGGAGACATCATGAAGATAATCATCAATGAAAACGAGCGAGGTTTCCTCTTCAAAAACGGCAAGTACCTCCGCACCCTGGAGCCCGGAAAGCATGTTCTGCTGGGGCGCGGTTACGACGTGGAGCGGATGCTGGTAGACACTTACCCTCTATGCGTGGTAAGCTGCAGTCTGGATACCCTCCTCCAGGACCCCGCTCTGGCCCGCCAGCTGACAGTAACGGAGGTGGGTGATGAGACTCTCGCACTGCACTACATAGACGGGCGTTTTCAGGAGGCCCTCACCAGCGGCCGGTACGCTTTCTGGACCATCGGCCAGAACCACGAGTTCCGCACGGTGGATATCCGGGAACCCATGGCCCCCACCGAGCTGCACGCCGCCCTGTTTTCCAAAATGCCCGTCGATCTCTATAAGCGGGCGGAGATACTGTCCTACCAAAAAGGCCGCCTGAGTGTGGGCGGAAAATTTGTCCGCCTGCTGGAGCCCGGCACCTACTTTTTCTGGAATAACGGCGCCAAGGTGGAAGTATCCCCCGTGGATACCCGCCTGCTGCAAATGAATATCCAGGGCCAGGAAATGCTGACGCAGGATAAGGTGGCCGTGCGCATCAACTTCGTCTGCCGCTATCGCATTACGAACTTTGTCAAGGTCATGACCGAGATTGAGGACTACGAGGAGCAGATTCGGGTACTGGCCCAGCTGGCCCTGCGGGAGTATATCGGACGCAGCCGCCTGGATGAACTACTGGAGAACAAAGAAAGACTGGCTGATTTTGTTCTGGCCCAGCTAAAGACCCGGGAGGAGCAGTGCTTTGTCACCTTCTTTGACGCGGGCGTCAAGGACATGATCCTTCCCGGCGAGGTGCGGGAAATCATGAATACCGTTTTGATCGCTGAAAAGCGGGCTCAGGCCAATGTCATCACCCGACGCGAAGAAGTAGCCTCCACCCGCAGCCTCCTGAACACCGCCAAACTCATGGAGGAAAATCCCACGCTGCTGCATCTCAAGGAGATGGAGTGCCTGGAAAAAATCTGCGAGAACGTGGGAAACATCACCGTCAGCGGCACCGGCGATTTGCTGGGACAACTGGCGGGCATTATGAAAGGAACCATCACTTGATTACCGTACAGGGTGCATATAACAGCGCCGTTTGCTATACCGACATGCTGGAAAAAGCGGCGGCAGGACAGATCAAGGCCGTCTGCGACCAGAGCGCTTTTGCCGACTGCAAAATCCGCATCATGCCGGATGTCCACGCCGGAATGGGCTGCACCATCGGCACTACCATGACCATTACCGACAAGGTGGTGCCCGGCATGGTGGGCGTGGACATCGGCTGCGGCGTGGAGACGGTGTGTATTGCTGAAAAGGAGCTTAACTTGGCCGCACTGGACGCCCTCATTTGCCGGGAGATTCCCTGTGGGCGGGAGATTCGGGATACCGAGCACCAGTTCAACAAGGAAATAGACCTGACTGAGCTGCGCTGTGCAAACCAAGTGAATCTAGTGCGTGCCCGGCGCAGCATCGGCACCTTGGGCGGCGGCAACCACTTCATTGAGGCAGACCGGGGTAAGGACGGCGCACTCTATGTGGTAGTCCACTCCGGCAGCCGCCACATTGGCAACGAGGTGGCGAAATACTACCAGGAGGAGGGCTTTCGTGCCCTCTGCGGCAATGCCCGCTTCCAGTTGGACGAGGCCATTGCCCGCATGAAGGCCGAGGGGAACACCAAGGAGATCCACAAGACCATCAAGAAGCTGAAATCACAGCGGGCCATGCTTACGCCCATGCCCAAGGATTTGTCCTATGTGGAGGGGCGGCTTATGAGCCGCAAGGACGCCTTCGACCGCCTCTCCATGGAGGAATACAAGGAGCAGATGTCCGACATCTTCTCCACCTGCGTGGTGGCAGACACCTTGGACGAATCTCCCATGGCCTACAAGCCCATGGACGAAATCGTTGCACAAATTACGCCCACGGCGGAGATCGTCGACCGCATCAAACCTATCTATAATTTTAAAGCCACGGAATAAGAAGGGAGGCAGAGCACCATGCAGGAATTGATTCGGGAAAGCTGCGGGAAATCGAGCGGACCCAACAGGTCAAAATCCTATATGCCGCCGAGTCGGGCAGTCGCGCATGGAGCTTTGCCTCGCCGGACAGCGACTACGATGTGCGCTTTCTCAACCTGCGCTGGGCGGAGGGCTATCTGAAAATTGACTGCCCGCGGGATGTCATCGAATGGCGGTTGGACGAGTCCACAGAGGACATGACAGAGGAGCTAGACACCCTGTTTTTTAAACTTCTATCTGCGGAGGGGAAAACAATATGCGGTTGTGGACCATTCAGCCCGCACACATCTATGAAGCCTTAAAAGGCGGGTATGTCTATCGCTGTGACCGGGAAAAAGCGCAGCTACTTACAGAATCCAGTTTTGGCCCCGCCTATGATTGGTTATCTGAGCAGATGCGCCTGCGCATTGGCGCACCACCTGACGGGGTCAAATATCCCGTGTGGGCATGGCACACACTGGAGTGGAAGCACAAACGCCTGGACCTGAGGCGAGTAGAGTTTTGTACTTATCGTGCACAGCAGGTGTGCATGGAGATAGAAATCCCTGATACGCAAGTGCTTCTGAGCAACGAAGATATGTGGCACATTGTCTTAAACAACGGCTTTTATGGGGACTGCTGCACAGAGCAGGAATGGGAAGCCGAAGAAAAATGGTTTGAGAAACTATCTTCGGGGCAGCAAATACAGTACAAGAGAAAATCATGGGAGAAAATATTTGACGTTTCACCAGCAAGAGAGACTGCGTGGGACGCTCATGGCAAGTATGTACAGGCGACCTTTTGGGAATTAAAACCCGAGCACGTGTGCTCCGTTAGGCATTTTGGAAGAGGAGCATGATCGTCCCTTTCCAATAATCAGAATGAGTTTCTCTGTTTGCAACAAGGTTTTAGGGAGCAGGTGATGACACCCCGCATTGAGGTACTGAACCATTCCTTGCTGGTTTAAAAGTCCAAATAGCACCGAAACCGCTTGCGTGTACACGCAGGTGGTTTTGTTATTTCTAGAGGTGACGAGTGTTATCATCACTGAATAAGGAAACCCTCTTTCGCATACCCTCCTGAGGTAAGGAAGATAATATATACGACGAATATCGTTGAGGGGGTGAACCGGCAGTTTCGCTAGGCTACGAAGAACAAGCCGGTGTTTAGCAACGACGGTTCGCTTCGGAAAGCTGCTCTATCTTGGCGCTGAAAACATTGCCAAACGCTGGACGCAGCGCTGTCGAAATTGGGACTTTGTTTTAAATCATCTGAACATCATATTTCAAGACCGAATTGTGTGATTCATTCCCCCTCAAACAGCATTTTCTGAAGCTCTGTCCGTATTCACGCCTATAAGCGCGCATCCCTCCTTCGCTTCAGCAAGAACGGTCTTTAAGGGGAAATCCAAAACCACAACTGCAATCTCAGTTTTTGCAAGCTGCTACATTATTTCTCCTGAAAGGCGCTTTTTCTAGCCATGTAATCCTTAAGCGGTTACGAGAATCCGGCATGAAATACCCATGCCGGATTATTTTGCAAATTATAGATATGGTGAAAAGGCGGCTTTGACGGTCTTCATAAACCGTCCAAACTGCGATGGGTTTGGGTGGCCTCTTTTAGGTCACATTCTTTTTCAATCAAGATTCGACTGTCTTTCTTGTGTCAAGCCTACACCAATGCAATGCTGTTGCAGCCACAGATTCATTGCCCCAAAGGGAAATGTCTGAGACATACAGTATTCGGTTGACCAGTCCCGGCATATTCCGCTGATCCCAAAATGTCTTTCTTTTCCTCTGGTTTCGGCCTTTTGACTCAAATTTTGACATTATGCACAAAATATTATTGTTATATGAATAAAATTTTATTAACTATTGACAAAGCATGAACGCATGCTAAAATAAAAACATACCCATTGTCCGCTTGGGAAATACGATTTTGGAGGTTAGTATGAAGAAGCTTATCAGCACACTGCTTGCAATTGCCATGCTCTTTGCGCTTGTCGCCTGTGGCAACACAACCAGCAGCCCACAATCTTCCAGCGCCCAAACTTCTGAAACCCAGACTCCAGAAACACAAGACATCCACATCGGCATCGTAACCGGTTCTGTATCTCAATCCGAGGACGACAGACGCGGAGCTGAGGCCTTCCAAGCCATGTACGGCGAGGACATGGTCAAGCTGGCCATCTATCCCGACAACTTTACCGATGAGCTTGAAACCACGATCCAGACCATCGTGAATCTCTCTGATGATCCCCAGATGAAGGCGATTATCGTCAACCAGTCCGTCCCCGGCACGACTGAAGCTTTCCGTAAGATTAAGGAAAGCCGCCCTGACATCCTCTGCATTGCCGGCGAGTCCCACGAAGATCTACCTGAAATCGGCAGCGCTGCCGATCTGGTTTGCAACAACGACTTCGTTGCCCGTGGCTACCTGATTATCCGCACTGCGCATGAACTGGGGTGCGACACCTTCGTACATATCTCCTTCCCGCGTCACATGGCCTATGAGACGATGAGCCGCCGTGTTGCTGTCATGAGAGCAGCCTGTGAAGAGTTCGGTATGAAATTCGTCCTTGAGACCGCTCCCGACCCCACCTCTGACGTCGGTGTTGCCGGTGCACAGGCATACATCCTTGAGAAGGTTCCCGAGTGGGTCGAAAAATATGGGCAGAACGCTGCCTACTTCTGCACCAACGATGCGCACACCGAGCCTCTGCTCAAGCAGCTGCTTGAATACGGCGGCTACTTCATCGAGGCCGACCTCCCCTCTCCTCTGATGGGCTATCCCGGCGCGCTGGGTATTGATCTGACCGCCGAAGCGGGCGACTTTGAAAAGATCCTTACCAAGGTCGAGTCCACAATCAATGAAAAGGGCGGCGCCGATCACTTCGGCACTTGGGCTTATTCCTACGGATACACAACAGCAGCCGGTCTGGCTCAGCATGCTCTGAACGTCATCAATGGCGAGAGTGAGCTGTGCGATATCGACGATATTGCGAAAGCCTATCAAGTCTTCTCTCCCAAGGCTGAGTGGAACGGTTCCAATTACACCAACGTGGAAACGGGTGTGAAGTCCGACAACATCTTCCTAGTCTATCAGGACACCTATATCATGGGCAATCCGGGCCACTTTATGGGGAACGCGAAGGTTGAGGTCCCTGAAAAATACTTCACCATTAAGTAAGGTGTTTTATAACTGAAACAAGTTTCGGACAACAGGGGGAGGCATTTGCACTCCCCCTGTGTTTAAGGTAGGTATCGCTATGATAAATAACAATATTCCCCTGTTGGAAATGCGTAACATAAAAAAAGATTTCTTTGGCAACCAAGTATTAACCGATATCAATTTCACACTGAATGCTGGCGAGGTACTCGGCCTCGTCGGTGAAAACGGTGCCGGCAAGAGTACTCTGATGAAGATTCTCTTTGGTATGGACGTGATCAGAGAAACCGGCGGATATGGTGGAGCTGTTCTGATTAACGGAGAGAAAGCTAATTTTTCAACGCCGTTTGACGCGTTGAATGCCGGAATCGGTATGGTACATCAGGAATTTTCTTTAATTCCGGGCTTTACGGTTACAGAAAATATTTTGCTCAACCGTGAACCGAAAAAAAAGAATGTCGTCTCCGAAATTTTTGGTGACAGATTAGACACGCTGAACTATAAGGAGATGGAAGAACGGTCAAAACAGGCCATCGAAAAGATGGGCGTTGAAATTGACGCGAATATGGTCATCAGCGATATGCCGGTCGGTCACAAACAGTTCACCGAAATTGCAAGAGAGCTCAGCAAGGATCAGCTGAAGCTGCTGATTTTGGACGAGCCGACAGCGGTTCTAACCGAAAAGGAAGCAGAGGCTCTCTTGAATTCCATCCGCAACATGGCATCCAAAGGCATTGCGGTGATCTTCATCACGCATCGGCTGCAAGAGATTCTGACGGTCTGCGACAAGGTCGTTATCATGCGTGACGGCTATGTTGTCAAGGACGTTCCCGCTAAAGAGACAGATATTGCGGATATCACAAAGTGGATGGTAGGAAGAAATGTCCAGTCCTCCGCCAGCTCAGAGATCCGGAGCAACCCGGACGCCAAAACCATCATGTCCATCCAAAACCTTTGGGTAGACATGCCTGGCGAAACCGTCCGCAACGTCACCCTTGACATCAAAGAGGGCGAAATTATGGGCATCGGCGGGCTGGCCGGACAGGGGAAACTCGGCATTCCCAACGGCGTGATGGGGCTCTACGAAGCGGGCGGTACTGTGGAATTCAACGGTCAGCCCATTCCTCTTAACAGTCCGAGAAAATGTCTGGACGCCGCACTCGCTTTTGTTTCCGAGGACCGAAGAGGTGTCGGCTTGCTGCTTGACGAAACACTTGAGTGGAACGTCGCATTTTCCGCTATGCAGATTCAGGGCAAGTTTCTAAAGAAATATCTGGGCGGTTTGGTTACATGGAGAGATGAAAAAGCAATTCATGAAGTGACCCAGAAATACATTGATGAGCTTATGATCAAATGCACCAGTTCCATGCAAAAGGCAAAGGAACTCTCCGGCGGCAACCAGCAAAAGATTTGTTTGGCCAAGGCCTTTGCTCTCAGCCCCAAATTCCTGTTTGTATCCGAACCGACAAGAGGCATTGACGTTGGTGCAAAATCGCTGGTTCTGAATGCTCTGAAAGAGTTTAACAAAGAGCACGGTGTCACAGTCGTTATGATCTCGTCCGAGCTTGAGGAATTGCGAATGACCTGTGACCGCATCGCCATCGTTTCGGGCGGCAAAATTGCCGGAATCCTGCCGGCGACCGAATCCTCCGAGGAATTTGGTCTGCTGATGGTCAGTCAGGTTAAATAAGGAGGAAGGCAACATGGGCAAAACTGCAAACGAAACCATTACACTTGGAAATAAGACGAGGTTCCGGGAGCTGGCTGACAGCTTCGGCCTGCCGAGATTGATCATCGCCGGATTTCTTCTGTTCCTGTTCATCATGGCGCCGATTGTCGGCGCCGATCTCCCCACACAGCTTACCAATACCATCAACCGCTTCAGCTGGAACGCGGTGCTGGTGCTGGCCATGGTGCCGATGGTGCACTCCGGCTGTGGACTGAACTTCGGTCTGCCTCTGGGCATTATCTCCGGCCTTCTGGGAGCCACTATGTCCATCCAGTTCGGCTTTACCGGCGGCATGAGTTTTGTCATGGCTATCGTAATTGCCACGCCCTTCGCTCTGGCTTTCGGCGGTGGATACGGCTGGCTTCTCAACCGCATCAAGGGTGGCGAGATGATGATCGCCACCTACGTTGGCTTTTCCTCGGTGTCTTTCATGTGCATGATGTGGCTTTTGCTTCCATACAGCAGCCCCACCATGGTTTGGGGCCTGTCCGGCAAGGGTCTGCGTACCACCATCTCTTTGGAGGGATTTTACGACAAGGTGTTGGCCAATTTCTTGCAAATCAACATCGGGCACCTCTCCATTCCTGTGGGGTCCTTGTTGTTTTTTGCCGTGCTTGCCTTTTTGATGTGGGCCTTTCTGCACACCAAGGCCGGCACCGCCATGACCGCCGTGGGTTCCAATCCCTTTTTCGCCAAGGCCTCGGGAATTAACATTGACAGGACGAGAATGCTCTCCGTCATCATGTCCACATGGCTGGCCGCGGTGGGTATTTTGGTCTATCAGCAGGGCTTCGGTTTCATCCAGCTTTATATGGCCCCGTTCAACATGGCAATCCCCGCGGTGTCCGCCATCCTCATCGGCGGTGCATCGGTTAACAAGGCCAGCATTGCCAATGTCGTCATTGGTACGTTCCTGTTTCAGGGCCTCCTCACCATGACGCCAACCGTCATGAACGCTGCCATCCATATGGACATGAGCGAGGTCATCCGTATCATCGTCTCCAACGGAATGATTCTGTATGCTCTGACCAGAAAGATGGAGGGATCAAAATGAGTATGAAACCAAAGAAGCAAGGCGGCGGCTTTTTCCAGCAGCTTCAAAATAACAGCGTGCCGGTCATGTTCATTCTGATTTGCGCCGTCTGCATTCCCATTTCCGGCTTCTCACCCGGGTATCTGGTCAACGAGATCATGACCCGGCTGGGCCGAAACGCGTTTTTGATCCTCTGTCTCATCTTCCCCATCATGGCGGGCATGGGCCTGAACTTTGCCATGACGTTAGGCGCTATGGCAGCGGAAATTGCGCTGATCTTCGCCGCCGACTGGCAAATCTGGGGAATCCCCGGCATTGTTCTGGCCATGATCCTCTCTATTCCCATTTCCGTTCTGCTGGGTGTCTTCTGCGGACAGATTCTCAACCGGGCCAAGGGCAGGGAAATGATCACCAGCTATATGATCGCCTTCTTTATGGACGGCTTGTATCAGCTTCTGGTGCTGTTCATGATGGGACCTGTCATTCCCATCATCCACTCCACCCTGAGGCTCCCCCGGGGATACGGCATCCGCAATACGGTGAGCCTGCTGCATATGCGGCAATCTCTGGACAACTTGGGCGCCATCCATATCGGAGCCGTCAAGATTCCCGTACTGACTCTTGTGGTCATTGCTCTTTTTTGCCTGTTCATTGTCTGGTTCCGCAAGACGAAGCTGGGCCAGGACATGCGCGCTGTGGGCCAGAATATGGATGTGGCCCGGGATGCCGGCATCAAGGTGGAGCGCACCCGCATCGTCGCCATTGTCATGTCCACGGTGTTCGCCGGTCTCGGTATGGTCATCTATCTGCAAAACATGGGCAACATCTCTACTTACAGCTCTCACAGGCAAATCGGTATGTTTTGCATCGCGGCGCTGCTGGTGGGCGGTGCGTCCGTGGACAAGGCGTCCATCGGGAATGTGTTTCTGGGTGTTATTTTGTTTCACACCATGTTCATCGTGGCCCCGGCCACGGGCGCCAAAATCACGGGCGACTCCATGATTGGTGAATACTTCCGCGTATTTGCTTCCTATGGCGTCATCACCATTGCCCTGATTATGTATGAGACAAAAAAGCGCATGGCCAAGGGCAAAATTGGGCAACGGCTGCAACTTGCGCAAAGTGAGGAGGAGCGCCGGTGAAAAAGATTCCTATGCGCACTGTCCTGTTCCGTGCGGGCGCGGTGCTGCTGCTGGCTGTCATTGCGTACAGTATGACCATCATCGGCCGCGGGCACACCGTTTATATGGACAGCAAACGTCTGGATTACAACGGTCAGACCTACGAAACGCCCTATAAGGTCGTGGTCTATGTGAACGACGAGCAGGTGGCTAAGCTCTACGACAAAGAAAGAGGCATGTCCATCTGCACGGGGCAGAAGTTTGCCATGACTCTGGAAATCACCCAGAAAAAGGGCGGTACGGAAGAGACACAAGAAGTGTCGCTGACCCTGCCCCGCAATATGGACGGCATTATCCTCAACCTGCCGGCCCTTTTGGCGGGACTGCCCGAGGATGCCTATCTTTCCGAGTTCGTGAGTGCTCCCGAGGAGGAAGAGGAGACTGGCGATGAAGGAATGACAGACGAATTTGGCTTGACCACTACCGAGGAACTCTCGGCAGAATAATTTACCGTGCAGCCCATGCGAAAGCATGGGCTGCACTATTAGAAGGATCAATGTCGTCATTGTCCAATACCTGTCCCACTGTACGGCGATTGATTTGAGGCTGTGCTGCCACAGCGGCTCACTTAAACCCCTGTCTTTTAATTACTGAATTGAATTGTACACTCGATTCCCCTTCATTTCTCGCCACCTCCGCTCAGGTGAGCTTCATTTTACCAGCTTCGCAGAAGATGTGCAGCAGAAACGCCAATAACCTTCGTGTAATGCTTTGTCTGTATCACAATTTTCCCACTGCGAATTGGGTCTGGGTCAAAATCCACCGCATCATGCCCGCCGTCGCGGTTGGCTTGCGTAATCTTTCATACATTCGTCCAGTTTGCCCGCGTGACCCAGTGGCACTGTTTCACGCGATCTGGCAGTTCACTTTTCAATTGATAAACATATTCATTTTCTCTGGGAATCTGCTTGACTGCACCGATCAGCGAAATCATCAAACTGGTGGTGCGGTTATTTTTGCTCACGACATCTCCCAGCGGATTTGCTTGCGATCAATTTTTCAGTCCATAGGTAATCTTGCTGCCATACTGTTCAGGCGTTAAGAGCACCATATCCACTTTTGCAGATTCCAATTTTTTCCGGTTTACACCTCTGCCAGATATTCGCCGCAGGCATGGGCATGGCCGTCAATCACAATCGTTTTATGCATACTGATTCTACCTTTCGATTTGATGTGCCATATGGAACACGCCGTTTCACCGCCGTCTCATCGTGCGGCTTTTACCGCTGGGGCCTCTTCGCCCGCCAGCCCCAGCGCTTCACAGTTCTTATAGAAGATGGGGGTACTGAGCGTGTTTTGTTTTCCACAAACATACACGTTTTTACAAACATACAGCAGATCGTCCGGATTGCTGTGCAGCGTCATGATCTTTCGGGTCAGAAGGTTTCCTGCGAACATTTTCTTCATCACGACGCCCGCAATTTTGGACGGAATTCGATAGGGTAGCAGCTCGCCCCTGTAATTTTTCAGGCACACGCCACGAGACGCAATGATTTTCGCGGTTTCCCGAATGGACAGCACCGCTTCGGACAGCTCTTTGGAGGAATTCATCAGCTTTTCGGCGGAGGCGGCGGTATCGTGGATATCTCCGTATTTCCCCGCGACGGTGATCACCCCTGCGTTGATCGCCATGTGCAGCCAAATCCACTCCAGCATATCATAGGGAATTTCGGGCTTGATTCGGCAGTCATGGAAAAGCTCGGTCAGCCGCCGGTAACTCTGAATCCCCGCTTTTTCCTCGCACTCCAACATGAAATGGTCAAACACGCAGCAGCTCAGCACGCCGTCCCTGATATTCCCGCCCGCCACCGGATAGCCCAAAACATAATCGCGGCCACGCATCAGCTCCTCAATCTTTTTTCGGTCATCCCAGATTCCGCAGGCCAAAATGAGAGTTCCCTGTATGTTCTGCGCGTTAAGCGCGCACAAAACGGCGGCGATGCCGCCCGCCGGAACGCTGACAAAGATGAAATCATACGCCTTGCCCGGCTGTGCATAGTGGACGGAATAGGTGTCTCGCTTCCATTCACCGGACGAATTTATGCGCCCGTCCAGCAGCTCCACCTTCAGTTCGGCGATGTGGGCTTTCGAGCTGTTCTCACGGAAAAAATGCTCCGTTTGATGTCCTGCTTTTTGAAACAAATACCCGTACGTACTGCCGATCACGCCCAACCCAACAATCAAGATATTCACCGCTTCGCCTCCATGTATGCGCGCTTCCACAGAGATACGCCCGCCAATTCTCCACGCTTGTTTCTCATTTTTCCATCTCTCATTTCTTCTCGAAGCAAAGGCCGGCCGTCAAACCAAGCAGCATTCCCATGCTGACACCCAGCGCCATTGAAACGATGCCCGCTGCGCCTGCTCCGATGCCAGCCAAAAGTCCAAAGCAGATACCAATTGCCATCTGCTTCGCATTTCTATCTTCCTTGTTCTCCGTATTCTTTTCCTTGGCAGCGTAGACGGCAAAAAGCGCGGCGTTCAGAACGATGACGACCCACGGAAAAGCGGCATACAAAAAATCTTTTATCATTGATTCTTTCTTCCCTCTGAATCCGAAAAGTTTAACACGGAACCATTTTTTCTGCCCAAATAGCGGAATACCCGCTTTTTATAATTTAAATACGCCTCGCCAAAGGTGTACTCCAAATAGGGTTCCTATTGCAAAATTTGCAGGTGCAGCATTGTGATGGAAAACAAGGTAAAAGCGATGGAAAGCGGATTGCAAAAGAGCAGGCACACGCCGATATACATGAAGTCAAACCCCAAAAACGCCGGGTTGCGGCTGAAGGCGTAGATACCCGATGAAACAAACTCCGTCTGATCCTTTTCGGGGATGCCCGCCCGCCAGCTGTCCTTCATGGTCAGTACGGCAATCAGGAAAATCCCATCACCCAGCATTCCGGTCAGAAAGCCGGTAAAGCGGGCATTGTCCGGCAGCAGACTCCAATGAAACAGGATGGAGAGCAACTGCACCGGCACGATGCAAAGCGTGGCGACGGACATCAGAACCTCCACGGTATGAAGCCCTTTTTCCTTTCGCGTGCCAATCTGATGGGTGCGGATGCCGCACTTTTTCTGAGCCAGCAGCTTGGTGAAATAGATGCCGTAAAAAACAAGCAGCACGGCACAGGCTGAAATTTGAAATAGCACAACCATCATTTCCTCCCTGCAATTCTTGAGGGCAGATTCGCAGCGGGGAGTTATTAGGAACTTTTTCCTCGCTGCGGTCTTTTTTTCAAAACCAATTAAGCTGATACTGCCGTCCAACTGTAATACTTCCCCGTAGTTTCTAATTCTCCCATGGAGTATACATAGGGAACTTCTTTCTCGTATTTGAATCCCAGCTTTTCCAAAACTCTGCCGGACGAGAGATTTTTGATTGCGTGGGCGGTTGCACATTCCTTTATTCCTAATGTATTTTTGGCGTAGCACATCACTTTTTTCATTGCCTCAGTGACATACCCTTTGCTCCAATACCTTTTCCCTAAATTATAGGACACATCCCAGTGCATTTCCTCGTCGTTATAAAACAGCAGGCAGGTTCCTATGATGGCTGCGGAAGCTTTGAAGACAATGATCCAACGATTCCAATTCGGATTGTCCAAATTGCCAAGTTCAAAGCGCACAAATTCTTTTGCTTCTTCGATATCATCACTGGCTTTCTGCAACATGTATCGTGAAACTTCTTCATCGTTCATCCAGCATTTGAATATCTCTTCGGCATCCTCTTCACGAATTGACCACAAAATTAACTTATCTGTATTCAAAATCGGCGTTAGCATTTTTAGACTCCTTATTTGATTGCGATATACAAGTAGCAATGTGCCCGACCGTCCTTTGTGTATTCACCCGGCACAGTGCTCTCAAAGTCCTCGGTAAAGGTACGAAAAATTGTGCCGTCCGCCTTGTCGCTCCATACCTGTGCCCATGCTTGATTAGCAGCTTCGGCAATGTCAGCGCCGTCAAAATCGTATTTCTTGAAAGCGCCCGCGGCGGCCTTTTGCTCCATTCGGGCAAAGAAATCCGCCGTCGCTGTGAATATCGTCAGATCGTACGCGCCGGTTTCGTCCGATTCATAATTTGAGTACCGGGAGATGGGCGACAAGCCCTGCAAAAATTGGCCGTCGCTGTCGTGCATCAGCGGAAGCTTTCCGCTGACGATATCCCGCCAGACCTCGTTCAGCTTTGCCATGCCGCCCTCGGAATTATCGGTGCGAAGTGTGATGCCGTCTAATATGTAAGACATAAAATTTACCTCTTTTCAAAATAGATCGTATTCTGTCAGCACCAAAGCGCGACGCGCAGCAGACCCAGCAGAAATAGATGCAGGGGATAATAAATGTAAAAGCCCCATTTTAGTCCGCGCCAGCGACCTTGGCCGCGCTGGCCGTTATAGTGATGCAGCGGCGGCAGCGCCAATACGGCGCCCAGTTGCAAGATGCCATACGCGGTATTCAGAAAAATTGCGTAAATCACGGCGTACATCGCCACAAAAATCATCATCCAGATTGCCTGCGTCTTGAATTGCCCACGATTGCATCCGAAGCTGTAAATGACCAGAACGGCGATGCAGCTCCAGTCGGCGGGGAAGGTCAGAAGGCAGATGCCAATCAGGAACAGCGTTTTCCAAATGCTCTTGAGCTTGCTTTTTTGCACCGCCAACGCTGCCAGACCGCCCGCGAACGCCCACAGCACGCTGGTCTGGTTGAAAATGCTGTCCGGAACAAAGGAATTACCAAAGCAAAACAGATAGGCAAAGTGTGAGGGGATTGCAAACAGCAGCAGCCGCAGGATATACTTTTTCAGGTCATGGGTATAGAAGAAACCCTCTGCGATGAAAAAGCAGAAAACCGGCGCCGCGATTCTGCCGAGCAGATGCAGCGCAATGGCTGCGGGCTGTAACGAATAGCCCGGAAAGAGTACCCACGCCAAATGGTCGACGGTCATGGCGATGATAGCGATCAGCTTGAGCTGGTTGCCGTTCAGTCCTTTTTTGTTTGAATTGCCTCATCCATGAATACTGCCTCCAACGATGCTTACAGTGTCGTATTCGGGTTGACAAATTGGCCGCGGCCCTCGGTCTTGCCCGCGTACTGGATTGCAAACTTCGGGCAGCGGTGCAGGCAACCCAGGCAGAGGGCGCATTTTTCTTTGGTCCATGTGGGTTTTCCATTCTGCATGGTGATTGCCTCCATGGGGCACTGCTTGGCGCACAATCCGCAGCCCACGCAGCTCTCCTGTACGGAAAAATACTTGGTCGCCCGCTTGCCCTCGTACTCCTTCTGCACCATGGAGGAGATCAGAGAAAAGCCCTTGTGACGGTTGATCTCACCGACTGCCTTTGCCTTGATCTGCCCGATCACGGTATCGATCTCCGGCTCGGCGGCCTCGGTGTCGCGGCGGTTTTTCTCCGCGTCGGAGCAGTCGAACATGGGCGTCCAGGTATCCACCATCCGCACCGCAAAACGCCCTTGCAGGCTCAGTCCTTTTGCCGCCAGCAGCTTCGCCATGTCCCGGTGTGCCGATCCGGTGGACGAGCCAAAGGTCAGGACATGGTAGACGTAGGGCGTTTCCTCAAAAAAAAGCGCAAGCTTACCGAGAAAGTCGCACACGATGGACGGAAGCCCCCAGAAATAGGTGGGCGTCACAAAGCCATATCGCCCGGACTTGACGCATTCCGCAATGGAGATAAGGTCATCCCCCGTGGCGGCGGCGATGCGCTCCGCCAGATATTTGTTGTTGCCTGTGGCCGAAAAATAGAAAATCATATTTTTTCGCTCCTTTCAGGGCTGGCCGTTTCCGCTTTTTTGAGGTTGCCTTGTATTTGAATGGGCGTGCCATCCGGCACGGTCAGCGTCAGCGTTTGACAGGGATGGCCGAATGCTTCTGTAATCTCCCCCTCGGCAAACCCCAGCGCCTTGTAAAACGCCCGCGCCGCCGCGCCTTGCGGGTCGCCCTCCCGGTAGGTGGTGACGGAAAGCGGTGTCCCTACCGGAAACTGCGCCGCCACCGTTTCCACCAGCCTTGCCGCCAAACCATGACGGCGATACTCCGGCGATACGGCGAGATACGCAAGCGTCTTTTTTTCTTTAGAATAGAGCAGCAGCGCCGCAACGGTTTCGTCCTCACGGAACATCCACGCTTCCCCGCGGGCGACGGCTTCTGTGAGCCGCGCTCGAAATTCTGTTTTCTCCCAGCCGGGAAAGCTGTCCTTGACATGCTCCGCCAGCTCCATACAGCCGGGAATGTCCGCGCTTTCGGCTGGATAAGGTGTACGCAGTTCCTGCGCCTCGGTGGGCATGCCCATGATGAGGCTCGAGCCGCGTTTTACCTCAGTGCGGTGAGCCCAGTATTTTTCCCTGTCCTCGTGGAGGATGCAGCTGCCCACGCCGTGGGTCAAATACATCGCCGCCACGTCGGGTGCGAGCGCGGGAGACACGCCATAGTAATCGCTCTGGATTTTGACGATCTGTTCAAGGTATGGTTCAATCAGAGTGAGCGTGTGCTCCCGGATGGCCCAGCGCACCGTGCGGTGCATTTTATCCGCGTACCGCTCCCGGAATTTCTCCGTTTCCCGCTCCATATACTCAAAAAAGTCCTGCATGACCCGGCAGGGATTGCGTCGGCCATGCGAGACGATGTGGGCGAAGTCGGCGTCGTAATGGGCGAAAAACAAGTCCAGAACCGCGTTGAACACGTCATCTTTATTTTTAAAGTAGTAATAGAATAATCCAACCTCGCCACCCGCCTGATTCATAATCGAACGAACCGAAGTTCCGTCATACCCGTTTTGCAGGAACAGCTCCAGCGCGACCTTGGCGATGTCGTCCCGCTTTCCGCCGTCAAGTACCGGCTTCCTTCCCATAAGCAGCCTCCTAAATGAATTTGAATATCGTTCAATCTATCATAGGGTTGCGCTATGCGCTTTGTCAACGATTTCTTGAATATTGTTCAAATACTGCTGCCAAAATAAATTATCGCTGGGTGGCATTTACAATACTTGGCCCGTATGAGTTTTGCGGTTGCAATGGAATGTTGTGATAAGCGGCTACCACCATGTGCCAATAGCCGCAAAATATATGAAGGAATAAGAAAGCGCAGCCGACATCGGCTGCGCTTTTTCGTTACTGTTTGTGCTTGCGCTGATGGGCCTTCTCCATAATTTTGAAGAAGGTATCTTCTGAGGGCGTTGCTTCACTTTTCTTAGCGGTGTTTGCAACAACCGCACCATCAGCTGTCTGGGTCGCCGGCACAAGCCTGCGTTGCTGGAACAGGATGACAAGCTGCGATCAGGAGCGGGTCCACAGCGGGTTGAAACCGCTCTTGATTCCTACTCCTGTATCATAGCCGATGCCATCAGTTAACGCTTCTTCCATACTGCCATCGCTAATGGAAATGAAAGAACCGTATTCCTGAATCAGCTTTGTTGCGTATTCTTTCTGCTGTTCTGCGGACATGGTGTTGCTCAGTACCACATAAACCATTTCAGTATTCATGCCCATAATCACCTAAATCATATTCGGGTCGTTCAATGCGGTTATACCGTCAAAGGCCGCAATGCGCTGGGCATAGGAATAGGTGCAGTCCTTAAATGTCACAAAGCAAGTAGGCGCAAGCAAGTACAAGATTTCCTGCTTGATCGCTTCGTTTGCATCAATTACACCAATCTCCCAATAAGAAATAATGGTATCAACGTCCAATATTTCACCACCGGCATCACCAGCATAGGATATATAGTTCAAATGAAGACGGAAACGGTCCAAAAGTTCTACCCTAAGATGTAATTTTCGAGAAAGATGGGGGGGTTTTCGCAAAAAAGAAAAAGTCCAGCAGACCCGCATGGTTACTGGACTTTTTGGCGGAGCGGGTGGGATTCGAACCCACGGAGCCGTGAGGCTCAACTGATTTCGAGTCAAAGTCCTCTAATTATACTTTAGGGAAAAACAGAGAACTGAGCAGCCAATAGCGGAAGCTGACAAACCCAGTAATTTCAAGGCTTTTCGACCCATCAGACACTCATAATCGAAGAAACTCTTGTGCTGCAAGGAGTTCGAATATTTTCCGATTTTGAGCCGATTTAGGGGAGAAAAAATCCGTTTGGGGAGAATTAGGGGAGAACGACACAGCTCAATTACAAAAACAGCCGCGCAGAAGACACCTACCGTCAACTGAAAATGGAAAGGTGGAATCTGCATGATAGAGAAGTTTCAGGACTACGCGGAAATCAAAAAAGCTTATCCGAAAACCATGAGCAAAGATCAGTTTTACAAGGTTGCTCACATCAGCAAAGCGACGGCACTCTTCTTGCTTCAAAGCGGTCTTGTTCCGTGC
>JABNAD010000651.1_pt1 | contig 17812 bp, 15 predicted proteins | sample 7240381 | NCBI WGS metagenome assembly JABNAD01 (sample SAMN11332834, study PRJNA596920) | anaerobic digester metagenome | biome: digested sludge; isolation source: digested sewage sludge-derived enrichment culture grown on H2/CO2 | place: Germany: Goettingen
AGATGCCACCCCAGAGATTTGTACCAAGTTTTCAGATGGATGGCTGAATGCACTGGTTCTTTGTAATAATGAATTCGGTATCAACGTCATTTGCGCTACCCAAACTACTGTAAGTAAAAGGTTCTGGAATGAAATGTAAATGAAATCCTGTTGAAAAATCGTTAGAAATTGTGATTGGATTCAATTGCTATCAATAGTGGCTCAAAGAACATAAGATTTGCAAAGAAGGCTACGGCGAAAAGTCGTAGGCACATCCAACAAGGATGTGACATAGATGGGAAGTTTCCACAAGACACCTATCAGCACCAAAGCCAAAAGCGGCGGTGCATGGTGCTCTTGTGAGAAGCAACCATCTATGCCCAATCAAATCACATACATATCTTTTTTTAGAAACATATCTCATTTTTCATCCTTCATGTGATCTGAGAGGTAAGACAAAACTTTGGATTTCTTGTTATTTTTGCTCATGTAAATAATTAGCCCCCCGATACCAACTGTTATTAGGGCAATCTCGCTTATAAATTTATCATATAATAGCTCTGCTATCTGTTGTTCATATCCTCTTTGGGTAAATTCAATGATTATTGTCTTAATGGAGCGTTTTTTCAAATTTTCTCTATCGTCGTTTAAACTTTCCTCGGGTTCATCTTTTAGGGGAAGCGTTAAAAGCCTTTTAATTTTTACTGTATAAAGAATCTCAGGTAAAATGAATTCTAAAAATCTATCATCGTTAAAATCCTCCTTTTCTTTTTCGAGCACATAAAGTTTTTTGTCCTCTTCGTAAATAATTCTATCTTGTTTTAGTTCCCTGATATATCTATACATTGTGGGCAGAGGTATAAAAGTTTCTAAAGCCAACTCTTCAGTGGTTAATTCGTCAGTTTTTATAATTTCGACTATTTTTGCCATTTTTTCTTTTTTAGTTCCTGATATTTTAGTTTGTATCACTTCAATTGGGTGGTGAGCCATATTTTAATCCTCCATTGGTAATTTTTTTTTCTCAAGATATTGAGAACTAAATTTAATATAACATGAATAAGTGATAATGTAAACTACAAAATTGATAAAAATAAAATATTTTATCAATTTATTGATTTTTTGATTTTGATGATAGTGATAGAAGGTGATAAAATTCATCAATTTAAGAATAATTATACAATACTGTAGCGGCTTAAAATTCAGTAAATTTGCGATATTTACAGTTAAATGTAAATATGATAGCATGTATTTGCAAGGAAAATATAGGATGATTAAATATTGATAAAAGTAAAAAATTATCATATTGAAAATCCGGCGATAATTTTGAATGGAGGGTTTATATGGAAGTTAATGGTAACGCAACTCAGCGGGAAGCATCACCAGTGATAGAATTTGACATTTTCCCTGAAATTGACATTATTGATAATGTATATGGAAAATGGCAAGAAAATGGAAATTCTCCGCCATACTTCAAGGCCTGTGGCAGAGCAGTTTGGGTTTTGGAGGTTTTCACTGAAGTAGAATCAGGTAATGAATTGTTGAAATTGGAATTTATCACCAACGTCACTTCGAATGCAACAAAAGTTGTCGACTTTCCGAGGTCGTTGCTGAACGCTCAAGGCGCATCAAGGCTCTGTGAACTGGGAATTGATGCACAGCCCCATAATGTTTCCGTTTTGTTCCAACTGATTCAGAAACAGGAAATGTTTTTGCCAAAAACTCTTCGCCACACTCACCTGGGTTGGGCTCTTGATTCAAACAAGGATTTGCTGTTCAAGGGGAGGAAAGCTATCGGAAATCAAGAATCCTCCTATTTTGGGGGAAAGGACGTCGGTACCAGAGGAAAGTATAAGTTGTGGAAGGAAATGGTTGAAGAGGAGGTCATTGGGCGAACTTCATTGGAGTTTGCTGTCATTCTTGGCTTGTCCGCTACCCTTGTTGGCTACCTTAATCAGCAAGAACCTTGCGAAAGTTTGTTGGTGCACTTGTGCGGCGACAGCTCAACAGGCAAAACTACGGCGGCTCGTTTGGCTGTGTCAGTAGCGGGGAGACCCTCTTTTAATGGAAACACACTGATGTCAACGTTTCAAGCGACAAAGAATGCCATTGCCAAAAATGTTGCCGATAATTACGGGATGCCACAGGTATTTGATGAACTTTCTATGTTCTCTGGGTACCTGACCGAATTGATTTACGATTTGGCTAGCGGTAAGGATAAGTCTCGACTTAATTCTAATTCCAACCTGAAGGTTTCTGAGAACTGGGCCACTACAATAATCACAACTGGAGAAAAGAGCCTACTGACGGATGCAAAGCAAAACGCTGGGCTCTCTGTCAGGGTTCTTGTTTTCGACAGTATAAAGTGGACGGAAAATGCTAGCCATGCCGAGAGAATAACCTCTGTTATCACAGAGAACTACGGTTTTGCTACATTAAAGTTTGCGAGGTACTTGCTTGACTATGATAAGCAAAAGTTACAAAGAAAAATTGATTTTTGGAGAAATGCGTATTTGAATGGAACTACTATAAACGACAAGTTTACGGAACGGATTTCAAGAAAGTATGCTATTTTGCTGGCAACAGCCAGTATTGCCAAGAAAGCTCTTGGTGTAAATTTTGGAAAAATAGGCATTCTGAACTTCATTCTAGAAAATGAAGTTAACGCTGACCTTGAAAGAGATTTGGGATTAAAGGCCTACGAATTTTTTCTTGAATTTGTTGAAACAAATCCATCCCTTTTTGGGTACAAATCAGGGAACAAATGGCTTAATGCTAAGGGCAATCAAAATTTTGGTATTGTGGAAGATTTGGGAACTCCTGAGGTGGTGAAGGGAACAACATATAGCCAGTATATCATTATTTCCAAAACTAAATTTCAAGTCTTCTGCTCTAAGTGTGGCTTTGAAGACTCGAAAATTATCCTGAAAGATTGGAAAGATAAAGGGATTTTGAAGTCGGAAAAAGATCGTCTCGTGAGTGATAAAAAAATAAGTTCTATGGGAAATGCAGTCAAGTGTTACATAATCAGAGTATCCTCTGAAAGAACAGCCCTGGACTCATTTAAGCCACAGTATACCAGAACGAGCGGGAAAACGGGCGAAGATGAATTTTCCTTGTAAAATCAACAAGTGTGGACACCCGTAAGTTGTCCGAAGCACCATCCGTTTCCCGTAAAAACACTAAAAACCAATCAAAAGGAGAAATGAATATGAAAAATCAAGCAAGCACACCAACATTGGATTTGTCTAAAAGCAAACCGTTGGAAGCAAAGAGCACAAACAGGGGTGGAATTTCAATTTCCGTGGTAAATACTGCGGGTAATGGTAAACGAATAAAATTATCCAAAGATTTCATGGAAAAATTAGGGAATCCTTCGGCGATTCAACTCAGGATTCTGGATGAAAAAATAATTTTAAGTTCTCATTTTAGTGACAATGATAAAAGTTTTAAATTTTCAAAAGCTAACACAGGAATAATTTACAATTCCGCAGTTGTGGCGAGCTTCACGAAAGTACTAAATTTGGACTTTTCATCCGTTACCTCTGTGACTCTTTCTAATATACAATTCACAGAAGCAACCGCCGAAAGTGGTAAGGCTATACTGGTTGCAATCGTAAGCTGCAATTTGTAATGTTTTTTAGGGGACAAGTAAATGCATTTTGCCGATGCGTTTCTTGTTACCCCTCCTAATAAAGTATTAGGGTGTTATAGCAAAACACCTTCAGTTAACTAACGTTTTGTAATGACGTATTTATTCAGTCTAACACACTGAATAAGCCAAGTAAAGTGAAAAAAAGTAAGGTACTATGAAGTAAATCTCTGTAAAGCTCAAGGTTTGTTACTATCACTATTATGATTTTAACTGTCAGGGGGCTTTATAATGAAAAAAACAGAGGAAACAAAAGCAATGAATTTAAACGGCGTTCAGCGAACTATTTGCTTGGATGATATTGAGGAAAAAATGTATGATCCCATGGTTTGGCTAATGTATAAAATTTTGCTGGAGGTCGAGGGCGGGGTGGTTTAATACCACCCTTACCTCAATATGAAACTACTTAATTTTGATGTATATATTATAAATTTGAATCATTGACAACCAATAAGAGAGGGGAATACATATGTCCAGAACACGCAAAAAGAGAACAAACGAAGCACCAACCAACTCCGCTGTTATATACGCAAGATACAGCAGCAATAATCAGAGGGAAGAAAGTATCGATGCACAGGTGAGGGCTTGCAGAGAGTATGCACAGGCGCATGGCTTAAACATTGTAAACGTCTACGCAGATTCAGCAAAAACAGGCACAAATGACCAAAGGGAAGCATTTCAGCAAATGTTAGCGGATAGTTCAAAAGGTATGTTTTCAACGGTAATCATTCATAAAATCGACAGATTTTCAAGGAATCGTTACGACTCTGCTATTAATAAAAAGTTGCTACAAAAGAATAGGTGCCATCTTGTATCCGTTCTGGAACGGCTTGATGATAGCCCAGAAAGCATTATTATGGAGGGGGTATTAGAATCTTTCAGTGAATATTACTCCAAAAACCTATCCAGAGAAGTAAAAAAAGGGCAAAAGGAAACAGCCCTTCAATGCAAACACAATGGGGGAACTCCTCCACTGGGCTATGATGTAGATAAGGACACAAGAAAGTACATCATTAATGAAAAAGAAGCTGAAATCGTGCGATTGATTTTTTCCATGTATTCAAAAGGTTGCGGATACAAGGAAATCCTTCGTCATCTGAATGCTATGGGATACCATACCAAAAGAGGAAATCAATTCGCTAACGGAAGTCTGAATAATCTTTTGAAAAACGAAAAATACCGTGGAATCTATGTCTACAATTTAAGGAAAGAAATGGATATGGATGGTGTAAGACGTCCTTCTTTGAATCCAGAAGAGGAAGTAATTCGCATTGAGGGAGGTATGCCAAGAATTATTGATGATGTAACCTTTGCCAAGGTACAAGCCCTTCTTTTCCAAAACTTAGAACGTGGGGGGAGCTTCAAAGCCAAGGAGGTATACATATTATCAGGCTTAATCTACTGTGGCGATTGTGGTATGTCAATGCACGGTAATACGAGGTATTGCGGCAGAAACAGACTGAAATATATCACCTACCGTTGCTCTGGAAGGGCGCAACAGCGTGATTGTAAAAGAAGGGAGCTTAACAAGACCTATATAGAAAATTTTGTTTTGGACGTCCTGTATAGCAACCTTTTCAATCAAAACTCCATTTTGAAGTTAACAGAGATGCTAAATAAGTACAGAAAGGAGAACAGTGAGGAAAATGAGAAAGCCCTTGACACTGCTACACAACGGCTGAAAGAGGTCAGTCGTGAAATTGACAAAACCCTTGAGGTTGTGTGCCAAGCAGGCATTTCCATAGAAACTGTTGGGGCGAAGTTGCGAAGCTTGGAGGAACAAAAAGAGCATTTGGAAAATCTTTTGCATGAATTGACCATCAATAACAACCTACAAATTAGCGAACAGATTGTTGCTCAACTTGTGGAAAAATCAAGGGAATTTGTGAAAACAAAAAATCTTCCTGAATGCAAAACCTTCATCAAAAGCTACGTTGAGCGTGTAACTGTATTTGAAGATAAGGTGCGTGTGGTATTTAAAGTCAATGTACCTAATAAGGATAATACTGGTTTTGAGCCCCTCTTTGTTGAAGAAAGTATCAAAAATATTTACGAAAATTATAAGGATGCCGTTTAATAACTAAATCAGAATGCCGTCTATGAATTCATGTTCATAGACGGTACTTTTTTGTCCAAAAGGAGGATATAAAATGAAGATACAACGATACATGACAAAAGGAATACAAGAAAACCTTCCTATACAATTGCAATTTGCTCTGTGGGAACTGCAAATGAATCTACGAGCCACAAAGAAAGACATAGATTACCTTCAAGTCTATCACCTATCAACCAACTCCAAGGATTCCAAAACCTTTCAGTTGATACATCATGAAGCAGAAAAGCCTAAGCATAGTGCTGTGTACTGCCTAGAATCTGAAATCTGTTTAAATAATAAAATTTACATCATTACAGACCACCATGAGGATTCTTTGGTAGAGACGATGCTATTTGCATCAGAGTATTAAAGACAAAAGTTAATCAAACTTAGGCAAATATGCCACGGCTGGCTAGGAAATGCTTAAGAATTGCAAGCAGAACTAAAAAAAGACAACAGCCCAATACATAACTTCCTGTTTTTCCTATGCCCAATTTTTGAAGAAGTCCTACAATCCCTTGCCCAAACCCTCCAATGACACGGTTGATTAATAAAACCGCCCCTATGATTGCAACAATCCCAATAACTCCTAACATGATTTTCCTCCTTCTAAATTTCATAACCAACTAAGTAAAGAATAAGGAAGTGTATTTTGTCGAAACAGCACTTCTGGTAAAGATTATCACTTTAATCACAAATAGTGAATAGGCAGAGAGTGGCGAATAATCGTTACTCCCAGTCTATTACATTTTTGCAAATTTTGTCTTAAAATCTGTATTTGTATGGAGGTGTAAAAATGAACTATAAGCAAATTGGCAACAAAATCAGGGAATTCAGAATGGAGAAGAACCTAACCCAAGAAGAGTTTGCAGAGGAAATAGGCATAAGTGTGTCCTATGTAGGTCAGATTGAACGAGGGCAAAGAAAGGCTTCCATCAAAACATTAGAAAGTATAGGAAGTAGGCTGGAAGTACCGTTGCCTGTTCTCATCTGTGAGCTAAAGGAAGCGGAGCACATAAGTTGCATTTGGAATGAAAAGGCAGAGAAATTGTCTGTTGAGGATAAAAGAACGATGTTAACAGTATTTGAAATGATTTTGGATATGCTCAATGCAAAAAGAAAGCAAGATCGGTTTTAATAAAGTTTGAAATAGATATTATATTTTTGAGATTCTTATGAATTATCCAATAAAGAAAGGGGGATTTTTATGACCACAGTAGTTTTAATACTATCAATCATAGTCGGCATTGTATTATGGGTAATTTACCACCAGTTATTTAAAGTGGCTTATTTTGGTTCTACTGCAATGATAGCAGAATTTTTCATTTGCATAGTAATTGGGTTCTACATAGTGTCACATGTGATTGGATTCTTCGTTGATCTGTTCTGATGAAGGACGGAAGAGAACAAAACTCCTATTTCTAGGCTATGTTGAACCAAAGGAAAAAGCTTCCCGAATGGTGGATGTCGAACTGAACCCCTGTCCAAAATGAGGTGGGGATGCAGGGGGATTTGCGCAGAAAGCAACAAAAAACGCAATGCATTTCCTCAAAATCGGCTCTCTATCCATGCAAAGTACATAAAACAGAGTCAAAACACCTGATAACCCCATTTTCAGGCACGAAAAAACCCTCGAATCAGCCTAAAAAAAGCTTAATTCGAGGGTTCTTTCAATGGAGATGAGGGGAATCGAACCCCTGTCCGAAAACCCATCCATAAGAACTTCTCCCATCACAGTCAGTCTTTTAACATTCCCTTAGAATATCGCCGATTGACAGGCTATACCCCTTGGTAGCTTCATAAGTCTTTTTACGCCGCAAAGCTTAAGCGAAAAAGTGCCTCGCCTTTCGACGCCGGGTTCTTTGACAGCGAGTGATCAAAGGCCGACGGCTGCCGCAATTAGGCAGCGATTGCTAAATTATTATTGTCTTTTCTTTTTAAAAGTTTCCGGCTTGATGACGCAGTTAACCGGCCTGCGGATGGCTATCCCTATTTTCAAGACTCCCGTCGATACCATTACATCCCCGTATTATAAAATAGGTCTAATACAGATTATAAGGTTAGATTGCGTATCTTAAATTCTTTTTCGGCCTGACGTTTTTGATCATTTTTTGAAATGGTGTCTCTTTTGTCATAGAGCTTTTTACCCTTTGCTAAAGCTATATCAATTTTAACCAGACTACGATCAAGATATACCTTAAGAGGCACAATGGTATATCCTGCTACTTTACTTTCTTGAGAAATCTTTCGTATTTGATTTTTATGAAGTAAAAGACGTCTCACCCGCAGAGGATCTTTATTAAAAATATTTCCCTGCTCATAAGGGCTAATATGCATGTTGTAAATTAAAGCCTCCTCATTTTCAATGCGAATAAAGCTTTCTTTTAAGCTGCATTTACCAGCACGCAGACTTTTAACCTCTGTACCTACCAAAGAGATACCGGCTTGAAATACTTCTTCAATGAAGTAATCGTGATATGCTTTTTTATTTTGAGCAATAAGCTTTGTACCGTTTCCTTTTGCCATAAAAAAACCTGCTCTCTTCTCGAATCAATACTTTTGTGAGAAATCTCTCAAAAGCATGATATCATATATTTGTGAAAAAGGCAAATGACAATCATATTACAAAATTTAGTAATCATGGAAATTTTGTGTCACATTTCATTTAAATATACAAAAATTATACCATTTCTTAAAATAAAATTAAAATTCTTCCTTTTTGTTAAAAAAAGAAATATAATAGTCCGAGTATATCTTCATAATAGAGGTTTTAAATAATTACAACCTATCAAAGAGGTTATCTAGTGCTTTTTCCCCCGTAGGCGAGACTTATTAAAGGGGAAAATTCAATGGAGTGTGAAGATCAACCTTAACATGAAAAATGAAATCTAGAGAACATTTGAATAATAATACTCAGAGTGCAAATAAGACTACCATTAAAATAGGAAGAATGTTTGAATTAAGATGAGAGGGAATGAAGAGAAGTTATGTATGTGAAAAAGACTGCTGTTATTATATGTGTTTCCGCTGCTATGATATGCGGTGCAATAAGGTTGTCCATGCGTCTTACTGAAGCAAGGGAGTTGGAAATGGAGGTTTCGAAGCCTCAACAAGAAATCGCTGCTCAAGAACAAACAAATATTTATAACGAAGGTGGTAATATCCCCCTATATTATGATGAAGAGGATGTACTACTTTTACCTATAAGAAATGTTGCGCAAGGATTAGGCGGAACTGTTACTTGGGATAAGACAACAAAAAATGTGGTATTAATGTACAAAGGAAAGAAACTATTGCTTGAAGCAGGTAATAGCAGTGCTCAAATGTGCGGATACCATATCAAACTACATACCCCACCACAGTCCATAAATGGGTGTCTTTATGGAGAAGCATCTATACTCTCTGATTTCTTCTCAACAGAGGTTCGATGGGATAGTGCTAAGAAACAAATTTCCTTGAAGTCTAAGGAAGGACTTATACCCATTATTGAATCTGATTTTTTAATTGGGAAAAGTCAAGGGAAAGAGTACAATTTAGAAATTCCAGTTATTATGGGCTTAAATGATGGTAGCTATGAAAAAGGGTTGAATAAAGAGATTATGCAGGAAATCCAAGGATTGGCCGATGAATTTATGTTGGATGAAGGGGACGGAAACTTTCACCTTCAATTGGAAAAAGGTTTGGTAAACGGGGAATTTATTTCTCTTTATTGGAGAGGCGAAAAGGGAGAACAATCTATTTATAAAACAATAAATATTGACTTAAGGGAACAAAAAACTAAATTATTGACGGACATGCTTACTGAAAAAGGTATTGAAAATCTTAAGGAACAGGTTCCATTTACAGAGAACCAACTTTTTTATATAACTGAGGAGAAAGAGCTTGCATTGATTGAAACTGAGAACGAGGAGCCGACTGTCGTAGTATTACCTGGGAATGGTGACGTATTAAAAGGACAATGGCAGACAAAATATGCGGATTTCATATTTGGTTAAGCAAAGTAGAAGGAAATTTTATTTATTAATTCTTCCTATAAGTTGATTACACAGAAAAAAGTATGGGAATAATAATTGTAAAAATACAAGTTTAAAATCAAACAGTTAGAAATTAAACTACAAGAAATGATCATAAGTCCTAAAATATGACAATTATTAAGTAAATCGAATTCAAATTTTATATTTCGAAACTCAAGATATGCAAAATTATGTTATTGAATCAATTAAAATTATAAATGAAAAAAATAAAAAAAAATTATTGACATTACATTATCAATCTAATGCAATTTCGACGTTTTCTTTGTTGTGATAAGTGAAATACAAAAAGTCTTGTCTGACATAAAAAAGGCTGGAAATCTTCACTTTTTTGGAAAAATGCATAAATAAATTTTTTTTTGGTAGAATGTATTAAGCAAAGACGCCAAAAAAGCTTTTGTTAGAAACATAACGCTGAAAATTATTTTAATAGTTGAAAAGACAAAGGTTTGATTGTATAATGAACGAGTAAAAAAACAACCGTTTTTATGGAACTGGAGATTGATAATTGTCTGACAATCAATGTGACAAATATCTGCCATTTCTTAAAGAAACGGTGGGAACTTGTTCTGAGAACGGCAGACTGGTTTTCCAAGGCAAAAACAGACTATTTATAATTTGTAAGGAGGAAGTACGAATGTCTAAAGTAATGAAAACAATGGACGGTAACGAAGCTGCTGCATACGCTTCCTATGCGTTTACTGAAGTAGCTGGCATTTTCCCCATCACACCATCTTCTCCAATGGCTGAAAAAACAGACGATTGGGCGGCGAATGGCAAAAAGAATCTTTTTGGCCAAACTGTAAAGGTTGTAGAAATGCAGTCTGAAGCAGGCGCTTCCGGTACTGTACACGGCTCTTTGGCAGCAGGTGCGTTGACAACAACATACACTGCATCTCAGGGTCTGTTGTTAATGATTCCCAATATGTACAAGATTTCCGGTGAATTACTTCCCGGCGTATTCCATGTAACAGCTCGTGCTTTGGCTGCACAGGCGTTATCCATCTTCGGTGATCACTCTGACGTTATGGCTTGCCGCCAGACAGGCTTTGCGATGCTTGCATCCAACAGTGTTCAGGAAGTTATGGACTTGGGATGTGTTGCGCATTTAGCTGCAATCAAAGGCAGAGTTCCTTTCCTGCATTTCTTTGATGGTTTCAGAACCAGCCATGAAATTCAGAAAATCGAATGCGTGGACTATGATGAATTGGCAAAAATCGTTGATATGGATGCTGTAAATGCATTCAAGAGAAACGCTTTGAACCCTGAGCACCCTGTAATCAGAGGTACAGCTCAGAATCCTGATATCTACTTCCAGGCTCGTGAAGCTGCAAATAAGTTCTATGACGCACTTCCTGCAGTTGTAGAAGAATATTTGGGCGAGATCAACAGAATTACAGGCAGAGATTACAAGTTATTTAACTACTATGGTGCTCCCGATGCAGATAGAGTTATTATAGCAATGGGTTCTGCTTGTGAAGCAATCGAAGAAACAATTGATCACATGGCAGCACAAGGCGAAAAAGTTGGTTTGGTTAAGGTTCACCTGTTCAGACCTTTCGTTGCTGCTAAATTATTGGAAGTTCTTCCTAAGACAGTTAAGAAAATTGCTGTTTTGGATAGAACAAAAGAACCCGGCTCTCAGGGCGAACCTTTGTACATGGATGTTTGTACAGCAATGTTTGAAGCAGATCAGGCTCCTGTTGTTGTTGGCGGACGTTACGGTTTAGGTTCCAAGGACGTTACACCTGCACAGTTTATTGCTGTTTACGCAAACTTGTCTCAGGACAAACCTAAGAACCACTTCACAATCGGTATCAAAGACGACGTGACAGGACACTCCTTAGAAGTTGGTAAGGAAATCAGCGTAACAGAAGGCGACGGTACAATCAGCTGTAAATTCTGGGGTCTTGGTGCTGACGGTACTGTTGGTGCAAACAAAAACTCCATCAAGATTATTGGTGATCATACAGATATGTACGCGCAGGCTTACTTCAGCTATGACTCCAAAAAATCCGGTGGTATTACACAATCTCACTTACGTTTTGGCAAAAAGCCTATTCGTTCCACATACTTGGTTAAGACAGCTGACTTCGTAGCTTGCCATAAGCAGGAATATGTAAATCTGTATGACATGGTTACAGAATTGAACGATGGTGGTACATTCTTATTGAATACTGAATGGAGCAAGGAAGAATTGAGCGAAAAGCTTCCTGCAAAATTAAAGAGACAGTTGGCTGAAAAGAAAGCGAACTTCTATATTATTGATGGTACTGCAATTGCTAAGGAAATCGGTTTGGGTAACAGGGTTAACACTGTTCTTCAGTCCTCTTTCTTCAAGCTTGCAAACATCATTCCTATCGAACAAGCTGTTGAATACATGAAGAGTGCAATTAAGAAGTCCTACGGTAAGAAGGGCGACACAATCTTGAACATGAACTACGCTGCTGTTGATAAAGGCGTAGAAGGCATGGTAAAGGTTGAAATTCCTGCTGATTGGGCAAATGCTGTTGATGCAGAAGCAAAAGAAGCAAGAAAAGCACCTGATTTCGTTAAAAACATTGTTCATCCTATGAATGCTCAGGAAGGTGACAGTCTGCCAGTTTCCGCTTTCTCTGGTAGAGAAGATGGTACATTCCCTTGCGGTACAGCTGCTTATGAAAAACGCGGTGTTGCAGTTGATGTTCCTGAATGGATTCCTGAAAACTGTATCCAGTGTAACCAGTGCTCTTTTGTATGTCCTCATGCTACAATCAGACCTGTATTGGTTACTGATGCAGAATTGGCAAAGGCACCTGCAGGCTTCACAGCGGTTGCTGCTAAGGGTGCAGGCTTTGGCGAATTGAAATTCAGAATGCAGGTTTCTCCTTTGGATTGTATGGGTTGCGGCAGCTGCGCTGTAGTTTGCCCTGCTCCTAAGAAAGCTTTGGTAATGCAGCCTATGGCTACACAGGAAGCTGAAATTGCAAACTGGGATTTCGCAATTGAAGAAGTATCCCCTAAGGCTAACCCTATGGGCAAACAGTCTGTAAAGGGCAGCCAGTTTGAACAGCCTCTGCTTGAGTTCTCCGGCGCTTGTGCAGGCTGTGGTGAAACACCTTATGCAAAATTGGTTACACAGTTATTTGGTGATAGAATGTATGTTGCAAATGCAACAGGCTGCTCCTCTATCTGGGGTGGTTCTGCACCTTCTATGCCTTATACAACAAATAAAGATGGCCGTGGTCCTGCTTGGGCAAACTCTCTGTTTGAAGATAACGCAGAGTATGGTTTAGGTATGGCTACAGCAGTTAAGCAGATGAGAGAAGGCATCAAAGGCAGACTTGAAACTTTGATATCTTTGGATGCTTCCTTCGCAGCAGTTGCTGATGAATGGATTGCAACAATGAAGGATGGCGAAAAGTCCAGAGCTGCTTCTGACGCTTTGGTTGCTGCATTAGAAGCTTACAAGGGCGCTGACGCAGAAGTTAAGACAGTCATTGCTTATGTGCTTGAAAACAAGGATCAGCTGGCTAAGAAATCTCAGTGGATCTTTGGTGGTGACGGTTGGGCTTACGATATCGGTTACGGCGGTTTAGACCATGTATTGGCTTCCGGCGAAGACGTAAACGTATTCGTATTCGATACCGAAGTTTACTCCAATACTGGCGGTCAGGCTTCTAAGGCTACACCTGTTGGTGCAGTTGCACAGTTTGCTGCATCCGGTAAGAAAATTAAGAAGAAAGACCTTGGTATGATGGCTATGAGCTATGGGTATGTATACGTTGCTCAGGTAGCTATGGGCGCTGATAAGAATCAGGTAGTTAAGGCTATGATGGAAGCAGAAAAATATGATGGTCCTTCCTTGATTATCGCTTACGCTCCTTGTATCAACCATGGTATGAAGGGTGGCATGAGTGGTGCTCAGACTGAAATCAAGCGTGCTGTTGAAGCTGGTTACTGGCATATGTACAGATTCAATCCTACTTTGAAAGAAGAAGGAAAGAATCCATTCACATTGGATTCTAAGGAACCTACAGCAAGCTTCAAGGACTTCTTGTTAAATGAAGTTCGTTACAGCTCCTTGCAGAGAACATTCCCTGAAGCAGCGGAAGCTCTCTTCGTAGAATCTGAGAAAAATGCAAAAGAAAGACTGGAAAACTACAAGAGATTGGCAAACCAGTAATTCTAAAATAAGTTAGACTTTAAGCGGGAAGCTTTGCTTCCCGCTTTTTTTTTACAAAATTGTAGAAAAACACTGTTTGTTATCATTTAGGAAAAAATATTTCACTTTTATTGGAAAAATTTATAAATTAAAAGAATATTAAGAAATATGGAGAGACTTCTTAGAATTTATCTTCTATAATAAAGGTTATAAGAAAAACTGAGGAGGCAATTACATGGCTTTATCTAAAAAAAAGAAAATACTAATAGCTGTTGCAGGCTTAATTGTAGTAGCAGTTGGAGCAAAGGTTGCATTTGGAGGGAATAAAACTCCCGAAGGCACTATGGTTAGCACCTCTCTTGTAGAGAAACAAGATATAGAAGAAGTTTTGAAGTTAAAAGCTGTTTTAGAAGGCACGGAAAGTACGGAAGTCGTATCAAAGTTACGATATGAAGTAAAGCAACTATTGGTCAAGGAAGGCGACAAAGTGAAGAAAGGGCAGCTGTTGGCTGTTTTGGATAGCTCTGATCTTGTGAAGCAGATGAGTTTAAGCAAAGGGGAATTATCTTTATTACAATTACAGCAAAAAGAAACACTTGATAAAAGACAGGTCGAATATGACAAGCTGAAAAAAGATTACGATGACTTAAAGGCTTTGTTTGATGTTGATGCAGCCAGCCAAAGTGAAGTGGATGAAGCAAAAAGAAAACTGGATGATATCGAATCTGTAAATGGCGTAGCTGTTTTAACAGATTCTGAAAAACAATCATTGGACAATATGGTTCGAAAGGTTAGTGTTGAAGCTGATACCTTAAAGGATTGTAGAATTACCAGTATGATTGACGGTACTATTACTCGTGTGAATACAAAGGTTGGACGATTTGCCAATGATACAGAGAATGACAAGCCAATGTTTGAAATTGAGAATATAGATAACCTACAAATGAAGGTTTTGGTAAAAGAAACGGATATTGCGAAGGTTAAGCTTGGACAGAAGGTTGATATCACAGCAGATATTTTAAACGGTGAAAATGTAGAGGGCGTTGTATCCCGTATCTCTCCTACTGGTGAAAATAAGGATGCAAATTCCACTGAAAGAGTAGTTCCTGTTTACATAGAGGTTATTGGCACGAATGAGAAGCTGATTGCCGGTATTACTGCTAAGGCTACCATCCATATTGCTAAGTCGGAGCAGGTTTTAACTGTTCCTTATGAGGCTGTGAGTGAACTTGAGGATGGTTCTACAGTTGTTTATGTTGTGAAAGAGGATAATACAATTAAAATCATACCTGTAAAAATCGGGCTAGAGACAGACCTGCTGGTTGAAGTGCAGGGAGATGGATTAACCGAAGGACAGCAGATTGTTCTGAGCCCCAGCCTTGCGCTGACGGAAGGAATGACCGTTATCCCTCAGTAGGAGGTGCAGGATGAAGGAAGTAATTAAAATCGAAGAACTAAACAAGATTTATGATACAGGTGCGATTCAAGTACATGCATTGCAAAATGTCTCCCTTACCATTGAAGAGGGCGAGTATGTGGCAATTATGGGACAATCCGGTTCGGGTAAATCTACCCTAATGAATATTTTAGGTTGTATGGACAGAAATTTTCAAGGAGCCTATTTATTGGATGGCATTCCTATTATGAAACAAAGCGAGGATGATCTTTCTACAATCAGAAATAAAAAAATTGGTTTTGTATTTCAGGCATTCCAGTTAATTCCCAGAACATCAGCCTTGAAAAACGTAGAAATTCCTATGATATACGGAGGAATAAAAGCTGAGGCAAGAAGAACAAAGGCAGAGGATTTGTTACATAAGGTTGGACTGGAAGGTCGTGTGCATCATTTACCCAATGAGCTTTCCGGCGGTCAAAAGCAAAGAGTGGCCATTGCCAGAGCGCTGGCCAATGATCCTGCTTTGATTCTTGCGGATGAACCAACAGGTAATTTGGACAGCCGATCTTCCCATGAAATTATGGGTTTTTTCACTAAGCTGAACGATGAGGGTGCAACGGTTGTTGTGGTTACCCATGAAGAAGATATTGCCCAGTGTACAAAGCGGATTATCCGTTTCCAAGACGGGCAGATAGTGAGCGATGAAAAGGTGGTGAAAGAGGGGTGATATTCGAAAATATCAAATTGGCAATGTTCTCTATTCGTGCCAATAAAATGCGTTCCTTTTTGACTATGCTGGGCATGATTATTGGTATCAGCTCCGTTATTGCCATCGTTTCGTTGGGGGATACCATGCGTAGCGTTGTTGCCCAGGAATATGAAAATTTCGGCTCTGGCTTAGCAGGTTTGTATATAATGTCGCCGGATGATATGTACTCTGAGGATCAGATGTTTACAATAGAAGATGCAAAGCAGTTAAAGGAAGCAATGGGAGAAAAACTTAGTTATGTTGGATTTCGCAGCAGTTCTAGAACAGACCTGAAGTCCGGAAGAAAGAAGGAAACGGTTTATCTGTCTGGTTTGGCAGAAAATCCTTCGGCACTAGAGAAACTTAAAATAATACATGGACGTATGCTAAACGACAAAGATTTTCAGGATCAGAAGAAATTTGTTGTGATAGATAGCACAACGGCAGTTAATATTTTCGGAAAAGAAGATGTTGTGGGAAAAATGCTAAAGTCAACCATTAACAATCAGGCGGAGGAGCTTATGGTTGTTGGTGTGTTTCAGAATACGGATTCCGCTCTGAAAAAATTAATGAATCGTGGCTCATTTGCCAATGCTTTTATTCCAGAAAGCGTTATGATTGGTCCAAATGAGCACCAATGGCAACTTTATTTTTGCATATCAGATGAAAATAATATGACGCAGTCACAAACTTCGATAGTTAATTATATTGCAAGAATCAAAAACCAGGATGTGGCAAATGTTGTCTGCCAAACTGCAATGGAAGAAATGAAAAGCATAGATGGTATGCTGGGTTCCCTTTCCGCGGTAGTAGGTGCCATTGCAGCGATTTCTCTTATAGTAGGTGGTATCGGAATTATGAATATCATGCTGGTATCCGTAACTGAAAGAACGAGAGAAATCGGTATTAGAAAGGCTCTTGGCGCAAGGACAAAAGATATTATGATTCAGTTTTTGATAGAAGCTGCTGCTATTTCTGCTGCAGGCGGTATAATTGGTACCATTTTGGGAATTTCCGTCGTTGCCATTGGTGGTATGATGGTGGGCATAGGCGTTGTGGTTAAGCCTACAGTTGTAGGGGTTGCAGTTGCCTTTTCCGCTGTGGTTGGTTTGGGGTTTGGTTTATACCCTGCCAATAAGGCGGCGAAAAAAGACCCAGTTGAAGCATTGCGATATGAATAATAAGACTTTAAAACAGTGTGCAGAATCGTACACTGTTTTTTTGTGAGACTTTTTATCAACGATTATTTATGCGTAGATACTCATATAAAAAATGTATTAAAAAAACTGCAAGTATAAGCAATTGCGTAGAAGATGGGGTTTTTCTAAAAATTCTGGTTTAGCTAAGACAATTTTACATAAAATGAATACTTATTTTTATTACATATGTGGCAAAGAATAAATATTAACATAATAGCATTGAAAGGCATTATAAATAAGGCACTTAAATGGTGATTCCTTATCATATATTCATGGGACGTATTTCAACCAGTTGGGACAAATTTTTATTTTCTCTTTTTTATCGTAAGGAAATATGATATAATATAACATAATTTGCAAAAATTGCATTACGGGAGGTGCAAAATGGAGTTGAAAGAAAATATGAATGAAACAAAACCCTTTGTGCACCTGCACGTTCATACAGAATATAGCCTTTTAGACGGTTCTGCCAAGATAAAGGAGCTAGTACAGCGGTCAAAGGAATTGGGGATGGACAGCATCGCCATAACGGATCATGGGGCCATGTATGGCTGTCTCTTATACACATTCT
>JABNAD010000652.1_pt1 | contig 17806 bp, 12 predicted proteins | sample 7240381 | NCBI WGS metagenome assembly JABNAD01 (sample SAMN11332834, study PRJNA596920) | anaerobic digester metagenome | biome: digested sludge; isolation source: digested sewage sludge-derived enrichment culture grown on H2/CO2 | place: Germany: Goettingen
AGATGTGTATAAGAGCCGGCGGCGTGGCCTGGGCCGTCCTCGGCGGCGCGGAAACCATGGGCTACAACTGGCAGTGGTACCGGGTCCCGCGGTTCATCCTGCTCCCCGACGGGAGCCCCGGGCCGCTGCTGCAGGGCGCGGGCGTCACGCTGCTGGTTTCGGGCCTGGGCCTGGCCGGCGCCGCGTTCCTCGCCCTGGGGACCGCGCTGCTGCGCCTCTCGGGCTCCCTGGTCGGCCGGGGCCTGGCCCGCGTCTACCTGGAACTGATCCGCAACACCCCCCTGCTGGTCCAGATATTCTTCATCTACTTCGTCCTCGCCCCGGCCGTGGGTCTCGGCCGTCTGGCCTCGGCAGTGCTGGCCCTCTCGCTGTTCGAAGGGGCCTACGCATCCGAGATCATCCGCGCGGGCATCCTCGCCATCCCGCGGGGGCAGTGGGAAGGCGCCCTGAGCCTGGGCATGACCAAGGGCAGCATCTACCGCCAGGTCATCCTGCCCCAGGCCCTGCGCAACGTCCTGCCGCCGCTGACCAGCCAGGGAGTATCCCTCATCAAGGATTCCGCCCTGGTCTCGACCATTGCCATCTACGACCTGACCATGCATGGTCAGGCCATCGTGGCCGAAACCTTTCTCAGCTTCGAGATATGGTTCGTCGTTGCGGCCATTTACCTGCTTTTCACCGGTGTTCTGTCGTCGCTGGCCAGGTTGTTGGAAAAGCAGTCACCTACACCTCATCTGGAGGACTCATGTACAGAATGATCCTTATGCTGCTGTGCAGCCTGGTTCTCGGAGCGTTCCCCGTCGACGGGCGGGCCGAGGAGAAAAGCGTGCTGGACCAGACCCTTGAGCGCGGGGTGCTGCGCGTGGGCTTCGACACCTTCGTGCCGTGGGCCATGAAGGACAAGAACGGCGAGTACATCGGCTTCGAGATCGACGTGGCCCGCCGCCTGGCCGCGGACATGGGCGTGCAGGTCGAGTTCGTGCCCACCAAGTGGTCGGGCATCATCCCGGCCCTGCTGACCGGCAAGTTCGACATCATCATCGGCGGCATGGGAATCCAGCCGGCCCGCAACCTCAAGGTCAATTTCAGCAACCCCTACGAGTTCTCGGGCATGTCCATGGTCGCCAGCGCTGCGGCTGCGCCGGGGCTCTCGTCCCTGGCCGACTTCGACAAGCCCGAGATCGTCCTGGCCGCCAAGACCGGCGCCACGTCCGTGGCCGCGGCCAAAAAGCACATGCCGAGGGCCACGGTGCGCATGTTCGACGACGAGGCCCAGGCCCTGCAGGAGGTCCTGAACGGCCGTGCCCACGCCATGGTCGCCTCGGCCCCCTTCCCGGAGCAGCAGGCCATCCGCAACAAGGACAAGCTCTACCTGCCCCTGGCCGGGGACACGTTCACCAAGGAACCCATCGGCTTCGCAGTGCGCAAGGGCGACGCCGACTTCCTGAACTTCCTGAACAACTGGATTCTGGTGGCCGAGTCCGAAGGCTGGCTGGCCGAGCGGTATGACTACTGGTTCAAGACCATGGACTGGGAAGCGCTGATCAAGTGAGGCCAGGAATGCGCCCGGAATCCGGAGGCGCGCTCCGTTCGGGAGGGCGCCGCCGGCCGGGCCCGACCCGGCTGGATTTCGCCCTGCTGGGGCTGCTGGGGGCAGGCCTCGCGTACGTCGCCTGGCGGGTGCACGCCCTCGGCGGGACGGATTGGGAGTGGCATGTGCTCGGGCAATATCTGCTGCGGGAGGACGGCCGTCCGGGCCTGCTGCTCCAGGGCGTGTTCACGACCATCCGCCTGACCTGCTGGTCCGCCGTCATAGCCTTGTTCCTGGGCGTGTGGGCCGGCATGGCCCGGACAAGCCCCAGCCTGTACCTGCGCCTGGTGGGCGGCACTTACGTCGAACTGTGCCGCAATCTGCCGCCCCTGGTGCTGGTCTTCCTGTGCTATTTCTTCCTGGCCGACCAGATCGCCCCGGCCATAGGCCTGCAAAGCGCCCTGCGCACGGCCCCGGAATGGGCCAAGACGGCTGCCGGCGTGCTCATCGGGCGCATTGACCAGGTCGACGCGTTCGTCACGGCGGCGTTCACCCTGGGCCTCTACGAAGGGGCCTATGTCGCGGAAATCGTGCGGGGCGGAGTGTCCTCGGTCGGCGCGGGGCAGTGGGAGGCGGGACGCGCCCTGGGCTTCCCGCGTCCGCAGCTGCTGCTGTTCATCATCATGCCCCAGGCCGTACGGAACATGATCCCGCCCCTGGCGGGCCAGATCATCTCCACCATCAAGGACTCGGCCATCGTCTCGGTCATCTCCATCCGGGAACTGACCTTCCAGGGCATGCAGCTCATGGCCACGACCTACCTGACCATGGAGGTCTGGACCTGCGTGGCCCTGCTGTACTTCGCCCTGACCTTCTCCTGCTCCCTGGCCGCGGGGCGGCTGGAACAGCGTCTGCGGAGAAGATACACGGTCTGATGGCCAGCGCGCAGCGTGCGGGGTTCACAATGTGCGGCGGCCGTTCAGAACGCGTTCCGGCAAGGCGCGACCCGATTTCGGAAGGTGAAGTGTAGTCGACTGCATGAACATTTCGAAATCGGCGAGCAACGCAGTCCAGAACGCGCTCGGATGCACGGCAGGCGTTCAAGGCCTCTTTGCTGCCCAGAAGGATGAACCGGCCGGCGGCCGTTCAGAACCCGTTCCGGCAAGGCGCGAACCGATGTCGGAAGGTGAGGTGTAGCCGACTACATGAACCTTTCGACATCGGTGAGCAACGCAGTCCGGAACGCGTTCTGAACGGCCGCCTAGAACTCGCAGCGAATGCCGGCGTAGTAGGCGCGGCCGTACTGGCTGCGCGGAAGCGTATACCCGTCGGAGCCAAGCTCGCTGGCGCCCACGTGCCCGTCGGAAGAGAACACGTTGAACACGTCGAGCAGCAGGCTCAGGGTGAACATCCTCTCCTTGACCGCATCAAATTCCAGAGAGACGTCCGTCACCAGTCCGCCCGATATGACCCCTTCCATGTAGGCGTCATGGTACTTGCCCTCGGGGCCGATCCACTCGGCGCTCTCCGTCGTGGCTTTGGACGCCGTCGTGCCGTAAGGGGTCTCGTCCGCGGAGCGCTTGTCCGGCCTGATGCCGGTCGTCGAATCCCTCCACCGGGAAACGCAATTGACTCGAAATCTGTCGTCCCAGAAACTTCCCAGCCACGAAGCCGTCAGCACCAGCGGAGCGTTGAAGTCTTCGGCCGGCATGTCGTTGCGGTCGATGAGCTCGCCATCGAAGTACACCTGATCGTAGTCGTACTCGTACCCGTTGCTGAGATCGTTCACATCGACGTCGCTGTAAAACGCGCCATTGAACGTCTTTGTTCTGGACTCCGTCGCACCGAAGGCCAGGGTGTGCGTGCCGAAGCGCCCCGTCTCGAAGGCCCGGGACAGGGTGAAGGTGATGCCGTCGTAGGTGCTTTTCCCGTCGTTGGTCAGTTCGTAAACGTCCTCGTCGTCTTCGCTGTCGTCAGACAGCTTGCTGATGATCTGGTCGCGGTGATCCCGATGCACGAACTCAAGGCCGTATGTGAAGCCTGCGACGTCGCCCAAGACGCCCCCCATCAGCTCATCGGAGTACGGCGTATCAAGCCCCTTGGCCTGATAACTCTTGTCGTCGCTATCCGAATACGTAACGGTAAGAATTTTTTTCTTTTGGTTCCAGCTCTCGCGCTTCGTTTCGCTGGGCCGCCACCGGTCGAAGGCATATGCGCGGAGTTGCCCGCCAAAATACCTGTTCACACCGGAAACCAGCCGCAGACGGCCGTCGCCGAGAATGTCGAATTCGCCCTTGAGGCGATGGGCCACGTCGATGTTTTGGGAAAAATCATCCTGGTCTATGCGCAGCCCCGGCACCAGCGTGAAGCGGCCCAAACGCATTTCCGTCTGAAGATAATAACCGATGGTGTTGAGCGTCTCCGTCTGATCCGATTCCGGGTACACCGCCTCGAGCCGCAACCAGTTCCCGTTCGTGGGGATCGTCATGGTGCGTATCACGGCGTCCTCGTTCCACATTTCCGTGGTGACGGTGGTCAAGTCCAGCCCGGTGGACACCTCCCAGCCCAAAACCCCGCTGCGAACCTCGTCAAACTCCAGGTCGAGGCCGAAATCGACGCCCTGGTTGGTCACGCGGGCGTCTCCGAGTCCCCCGCGGAAGTATTCCTCGCCTTCGGGCACGCCCGTCCCGCTGAGCTGTTCGCGCTCGTTGACGGCGGAATCCCTGCCGTACCCGTTCCGGGAGTACACGAGCTTGCCGGTCAGCTTGCCCCAGCCCGCCAGGTAGGCAGCCTCTCCCGCCACACGCCAGGCCTTGTTCTCGATGTCCCATTCGCTGTCCGGCCAACCCGAGCGCCAACGTTCCTCGACATATGGGGCGTAGGTCGCGTCCAGGCGCAATTCCAGATCGCGGCTCGGCGTGGCGAGCATCTTGGCAAAGAAGTTCTCATTCCGCCGGAACTGATCCTTGACGTGTTCGGAGCCGTCATTCTCCTCGAAGAGCAACGGGATGACGGACCATCGTCTCGACGAGGAAAGCAGCACGGCCATGTTCTCGCTGACAGGGCCATCCACGGCGCCCTGCAACACGTAGGTTTTGAAGCGGGGCTGGTTGTCCGAGGACGTCGACTCGTCGTCCACGCCCCGCAGGTCAAACCATTCGCTGCGCGTGTGCTGTCCGGAAAGCGACCCGTGCCATCTGTCCGTCCGCGGGTCCTTGAGTTCGGCATCGACCACCCCGCCGACGAAGGATCCGTACTTGGCCGGCACGTTGCTGGTAAAAACGGTCACAGAGTCCAGCAGGCTCGTGTCGTAGAATATGGTCTGGTCCGCGCCGCTGACGTCGAGCCGGTTCGGGCTGACAGAATCCCCGTCGACTTCAAGACCGACGGGGTTGAGGGAGTTGCTCACGCTCGTCCCGTCTATCAGAAAATTGTTCTCGTAGGGTTTCGCCCCAGCGATGGAAACGCGGGGCGGGCGAATCTCGCCCGCAGTGAGCGACGAAGGTTCCTCGTTGGAAAACTGCACGCCGGGCACCACCTTGAGGGCTTCTGTCACGGAACCGCTGCGTGACGGCATCGACTGCAGCGCCTGCCCTTCGACAGTGGCCTCCCCGAGTTCGACGCGCTCGGCCACGACCCGGAGTGCCTCGAGGCGGTAGACCGCATCCCCTTGCGCCTCCGTGGGACGGGCCGTGTTTTCATCGTCCGGAGAGGGCGCACCGTCGCGTGTCGTACGGTTGCCTTCACCTGTCGCCACGGGTGGCGTGTCGCTGCCTTCCCCGGAGGCCCCTCCGGAAACGACATCCGCGCCCGATGCCCCCCCGGCAGTCAGGAGCACCTGAAAAAGCAGACAAAAAAGAATCCGAAGAAAAACGTTGCGCACTTCGTCCTCATTGGGCATCCCTGACCCGGTATGCTCATAAAATAATACAGGCCTACTGTTAGTTGACTCGGCCGTATGTGAGCAGCTTTGCTGCATGTCATACAAAATATCAATAGCAATATGCGCACCCTGATTTTCGCCCTCATCCTGCTCTTCCCGCCCATTGCCGCCAACGCATTTGAGGATATCCCCTTAGGCGTGGATCAGATCGATGTGTCCGAGAAACGGGCCAGCCACAACACCGTCATCGATGCCGCCCAGGATTCCGATGGGTTTATCTGGCTGGCCTCCCTCCCGGGTCTGTACGTGTATGACGGCAACCTTGTGCGCCCGGTTCTGGAGGATGTCCTCGGGGGCACCCGGATCCGGGACATGCATATCGACACCGGCGACACCCTCTGGCTGGGCACCAACTCCGGGGTTCTCTCCTATTCGCTGAAAACCCGGACGGCCCGCTGGCATCGCGACACGAATTCGACCGACGGCCTCGCCTCGGACACCGCCCATGCCATATTCGAGGATTCGAGAGGGACGCTGTGGGTCGGAACCGCAACCCGGAAAAATGAGGACCTCGAACAGACGAAAGAGGCGGCGTCGACCCTGCACCGCTACGAACCATCCTTCGACAGGTTTGAAAGGACCGGGAATCTCGCCCTCGGCCCGAACGGCAGCGCCGCAATCCTGCACATCCGCGAAGACGCGCAGCGCAACCTGTGGCTGGCCACAGACCAGGGACTCTACCGGCTCAACGGGAACCAGGGGCCGGCCACGTTCATCCCCCTGTCCACGCACGAAGGGTACTCCGCAAAAAAGATCGCCTTCGACTCCCGCGGCAACCTCTGGGTCAGCGTCTCGAAACGCGGCCTGTGGACGCTGCCGGCCGAATCGGACCGCATGGAACTCCACAGAGTGACCGAAATCCAGGCGGAACATATCCAGGACCTTCAAACCGATTCGGATGGCGACATCCTGATCTGCAGCAACAAGGGGCTTTTCCGTTACGCGGCCAAGGACCAAAGCTTTTACCGGCACCCATTCTTTTTCTCGGGACAGCCGCGCCAGGATCCCGAGCACGCCATGTCCATCCTGGAGACATCGTCGGGCAACCTCTGGATTGGAACCATCAACCGTGGCGTTCTGCGTCACACGATGCATCCCGGCGCACGAATTGCCGCGCTGGCCGTCGACGACAGCGACACCGGACAACTCTCCGCAAAGCTCGCCGACATCATCCATGTCACGGTCGCCCCGGATTCCCGGATTTATGTCGGTCCCAAAAGCGGAGGCATTTTCAGGTCGAATGTCCCGGTCACGACCAACATGCTGAACCATTCCGCAAAAATCGAACTCGAACCTTTTCTGGAAAAAACCAAGATCAAGGCCATGGAATGGGCCCCGGACGGCTCGCTCGTGTGCGGTCTGAGCAACGCCGTGCTGCGGATCGCCCCCGATGGCTCGACGGAAAGAATCCAGGTCGAGCCGAACCCCGAGACCGTCTTCTCCGATCTGGACATCGAGCATCTGGCATGCATGGATGACGGAAGCGTCTGGTTCGGGACGAAGTTCGGACTTTATTCGTGGAAGCCCGGGACTCCCGTAAAAAAGTCGGAGGGGCTGAAGCCCGAAGGCGGCCCGATCAGTTGCCTGCATCGTTTCGAAGACGCCGTCTGGGTCGGCCACGGCCAGAACATCACCGTCATCGACGCGGCATCGGGAAAGCGGTCCCGGCTTGACGTGCCGCAGGAGGCCTGGGCGGACCAGGCCACCATCAAGAGCATCCTAGTCGAAAATTCCGCAACTGCCTGGCTCGCCACGACAAAAAACGTCTTTCGCTTCGACATGCAAACCGGAAAACTGACGCCCTTCCTTACACGGGCCCAGCAGCGGATTCCCCAGGGGCTCTCGTTGTGGCGGAGCCCCGATGGGGGCGTCTGGCTGCACACCCAGGCCAAGATATTCAGGATGTCGTCGGACTCGGACCGGGCCGAAGAGGTCCTGCTCGGCGCGGACCACCCGTCCGTCAGCATCTCCTCCGGTCCGGCCCTGGCGGCCGGGAACGTCCTCGTATACGGGCACACCGACGGCTTGCTGCTCATCGATCCCCAGAGAAGCGTCAGGACCGCCCCAATCGCCCCGAAAATTTCCGATGTCCGCATTTTCGGCACGTCACTGCCCGCGACACGGCTGGGCAGAATGCCCGATCACATCGATGTCGACCATCACCAAAACTATCTGACCGTCACCTTCTCGCTGCCCGAAGCGAACACGTTCCACCCCCCCCGCTTCTTCTACTTCCTTGAGGGCGTGGATTCCGCATGGAACGATGCCGGCACCCAGACAACCGTCAGCTACGCCCACCTCAAACCGGGCCGTTACGCCCTGCACGTCAAGGACGGGTACGACGGCGAGCATATCTCATCCCTGGGCATCGACATCAGGGCGCCGTGGTGGCAGACCGCCTGGGCCAAGGCGGGATACGCGCTGACCTTCGTCCTGGCCCTGCTCACGGCCTCGCGCGTGTTCGCCCATGCGCAGACCACGCGAATCCGCAAGGAAATGCTCGAAACCCTGGTCATGCAGGACCCTCTGACCGAGGTGCCCAACAGGCGCAAGTTCAAGGAGGTGCTGGCCTCCGAGAAGAGCCGCTGCAAGCGCAGCAACCATCAGATCTCGGTACTCATGATCGACATCGACTTCTTCAAGGGGTTCAACGACCGGTTCGGTCATCAGGCGGGGGACAAGGCGTTGAAACGGGTGGCGCAGACCGTGAACTCGGCGCTCAGGCGGCCCGAGGATTTCGTGGCGCGGTTCGGCGGGGAGGAGTTCGTTGTGGTGCTGCCGAGCACGAACAGGGCCGGGGCCGAGCGCGTGGCCCAAAAGATTCAGGATGCCATCTTCCTGGCCAACATCCCCTACCCCGGCTCCCCCCTCTCGGACAGGATCACCCTGAGCATAGGGATTTCAACCTTCAGCCCGCAGAGCGATCTGCACATCGACTCGGGCCTCTTCTCGGCCGACCAGGCCCTCTACCAGGCCAAGCGCAACGGCCGCAACTGCGTCTTCTACAAGGACCACTGCCTGGCGCTAACGCCCGTGCGGCAGTGACAGGAAGTCGTCCATGCCGCACAGCCCGCAGGCCTGACACCCGTCCTGCGGGCATGGCGGCGTGACCATGCCGCGCCCGTACTTGATCCATTCCGAGTACAAAAACTTCCGCGACACCCCGATATCAAGCCTGTCCCATGGAAAAACCGTGTCGCGCTCGGGGTGGCGGCGCAGGACGTCGTGCACCAGGGCGTCGTGTTCCCGCATGGCCGCGGACAGGCCGATCTCCGCCGCGCGTTCCAGGCAGGGGAAGATTTCTTCCCCTCCCCTGGCAAGAAACATCTGCACCCTCGCCTGGGCCGGGTTTTCCCCTGCGAAGCGCATGCCCTTGTGTCGGCCCACGATCGCCTTGAATCGCTTCATGGCGGCCTTGAGACGGTCCTCGTCGGGCGTGTCGGCCCACTGCAGGGGGGTCCAGGCTTTGGGCACCAGGCAACTGACCGAGAGGGAGACGAGTTCCACGCCCTTCTTGCGGGCACCCTGGCCGGCCTTCCGCGCCGCATCGACGCAGGACATGAACTCCTCGAACTCCGCCCAGTCCTCCTCGCCCTCATCCGGCCAGCCCGTGATCATGTAGAGCTTCAGCGTCCCGAACTGCAGGCGGCTGACGCGGGCCACGGCCTCCAGGAAGGCTTCCTCGGAAAAGTGCTTGTTCATGGCCCGGCGCAGGCGACGGCTCGCGCCCTCCAGGGCCAGGGTCACGGAGCGGGTTCCGGTGTGCCGCAGGAAGCCGAGCAGTTCGTCCGTGAGGCCATCGGCGCGCAGGGACGACAGGGAAAACTTGACCTTGCGCTCCGCCAGCCAGCGCAGAAAGGGGAGCAGGTCCGGCCAGTCCGTCAGCGCCGTGCCCACGAGACCGACCTTGTGCGGTTCGCAGCGCTCGACGATCTCCTGCAGCGCGGCCATCTCGGCGTGACGGGGCGGCTTGTAGATGCTGCCGGCCGCGCAGAAACGGCACCCGTACGGGCACCCGCGGTTGACCTCCAGCAGCAGCATGTCCCGGAACTGGGCTTCGGAACTCACGAAACAGGAATAGGCCGGCCGGCCCAGCACGTTCGAGGAGCCGACGACGGCCCGCCGCACGGGCTCCGGGCTCAGGCCCGGGACCATGACGCCCGGCAGCGGCGCGACGGCCTTCAGGGCCGCCTGCTTCCCGCCGCCTTCGATCCAGGTCCGGGCGACACGTTCCACGACGTCGCAGAGCCCGGCTTCGGCCTCGCCGACAAAAAGCCCGTCCAGGGCGGGCAGCATGGGAAAGGGGTTCAGGAAGGCCACGGGCCCGCCGGCCAGGACCACCGGCCAGGACGGGCGGTCAGCCGCGCGGACGGGAATGTCCGCATCCATCAGCAGCTTGAGCGCGTTGGGAAAGTCGCCTTCGAAATTGAGACTGAAGAGAACGAGGGGGAAGAGGCCCAGGTCGCGTCCGGAGTCGACGGACCTGGGCCTCGGGGAAGTGGAATCCCAGAAAAAACGCTCGACGGCCAGCCGCTCGTTTGCAGCGAGCAGCCGGTAAACCACCTGCCACCCCAGGGTGGAGAGGCCGTGCTCGGCAGCCTCCGGAAAGACCAGGGCCACGGGCAGCCGTCCTCCCCATTCTCGCAGAGGCGGGGACGAACGGCCGCAGTACAGCTCGGACACAATCTCCTCCTGGCGCGCAGGCGGCTCGGGTCGGGGGGGACCCTAGTCGGCCTGCATGCGGATGAACGAAGGAATCTCGAATTCCTCCTCTTCGAACAGGAACTCGGCGTCATCGCCGCCGTTGACGATCTTGCGCGGCTCGTGACGACGCTCTTCCACGCCCGACTGGCTCCTGGCCGCGCGGATGTAGGTCGGGACGCTCAGGTCTGCGGCGTCGTTGACCGAGATCTTGCGGGTGCGGGGGCGGATGATGAGGCCCTCGCTCTCGGCAGACTGGCGCCCGCCGCCGGATGCGGGGTTGATGACCGAAATCTTGCCGCCCTTCTCCACCGGCACGTTGCCGTCCTGGATGCCGGTGGCGATGACGGTGATGCGCATCTCGTCCACGCAGTCCATGTCGAAGACCGTGCCGAAGTAGATCTTGGCGTCCTCGTGGGCTGCTTCGTGCACGATGCTGGCCGCTTCGCTGACTTCCTCGATGGTCAGGTCCGGACCGCAGGTGATGTTCATGAGCACGCCGCGGGCGCCGTCGATGGTCACGTCCTCCAGCAGCGGGCTGGTGATGGCCTTCAGCGCGGCCTCGCGGGCGCGTCCGTCGCCCGAGGCGATGCCCGTGCCCATCATGGCCAGGCCCATCTCTTCCATGACGGCCTTGACGTCGGCGAAGTCGAGGTTGATGAGGCCGGGCACCATGATCAGGTCGGAGATGCCCTTCACGGCGTGGAAGAGGACCTCGTCGGCCTTGCCCAGCATGTCGACGAAGGAGGCCTTCTTGGAGGCCAGGGTCAGCAGGCGATCGTTGGGGATGGTGATGATGCTGTCGACGATGTCGCGCAGCTCCTTGATGCCCCGCTCGGCCTGCTGCTGGCGGCGTTTGCCTTCGAAAAAGAACGGTTTGGTCACGACCGCCACGGTCAGGGCGCCCATGTCCTTGGCCACCTGCGCGATGACCGGGGCCGCGCCGGTGCCCGTGCCGCCGCCCATGCCTGCGGTTACGAAGACCATGTCGCAGTCGCCCAGCACGTCGCGGATCTGGGATTGGCTTTCCAGCGCCGCGTCACGCCCCATGTCGGGGTTGGCGCCCGCGCCCAGGCCCTTGGTCAGCTTGTCGCCGAGCTGGATCTTGAACTCGGCCTTGGAGTGTTTCAAGGCCTGCATGTCGGTGTTGGCCGCAATGAAGGTCACGCCCTGCATGGCGGCCTTGATCATGTTGTTGACCGCGTTGCCGCCGCCTCCGCCCACGCCGATGACCTTGATCAATGCATTGTCTTCGCGTTCGATTTCCAGGAAATCCATACTTCCCCCTAAAACGTTGACGTTGTTCCCTGTCTCCGATTTCCCCGTGTTCCCGATGCCACTCAACTGATGTCGGCGAACCACTTCTTCATGCGCGCCAGAATGGAGTGGAAGATGTTCTTGTCGCGGATGCGGATCTTGTTGTCCCGCCCGTGCTTTTCCGCGCCGTAGAGCAGGAGTCCCACCGCCGTCGCGTACATGGGACTGTCCACCACGTCCTTGAGCCCGCCGACTCCGGCAGGCGAGCCCGTTCTGGTCGGCAGGTTGAAGACCTGCTCCGCCAGTTCCTGTATCCCTTCGATGCGCGACGCGCCGCCGGTCAGCACCACGCCCGCGCCGATGAGCTTCTTGTACCCGGACCGGATCAGCTCCTGGTCCACCAGCGCCAGGAGCTCCTCCATGCGCGGCTCGCAGATCTCGGCCAGGACCTGCCTGGTGAGCTTGCGCGGCTCGCGCCCGCCGACGCTGGGCACTTCGATGACCTCGTCCTTCCTGACCAGCTCGGCCAGGGCGCACCCGTACTTGATCTTGATCTTTTCCGCCGCCTGGGTCGGCGTGCGCAGGCCGAAGGCGATGTCGTTGGTCAGGTTGGTCCCGCCCAGGGCGATGACCCCCGTATGCTTGATGGAATTGCCGTGAAAGATGGCGATGTCCGAGGTGCCGCCGCCGATGTCGACCAGGGCCACACCGATCTCGCGCTCCTCGTCCGTCAGCACGGCCTTGGAGGAGGCGAAGGCCTCCAGCACGATGTCTTCGACGTCGAGGCCCGACTTGTGGCACGACTTGACGATGTTCTGGGCGCTGGTCACCGCACCGGTCACGATGTGCACCTTCACCTCCAGACGCACGCCGGCCATGCCCAGGGGATCCGCGATGCCCGACTGGTCGTCGACGATGTACTCCTGGGGCAGAATGTGGATGACCTCGCGGTCCAGGGGGATGGCCACGGCCTTGGCCGCGTCGATGACGCGCTCGATGTCGCGCGCCGTGACCTCGCCGCCCTTGACGGCGATGACGCCGTGGCTGTTGAAGCCCTTGATGTGGCTGCCCGCGATGCCGGCGTACACGGCCCGTATCTCGCAGCCGGCCATGAGCTCGGCCTCTTCGAGGGCCTTCTTGATGGACTGCACGGTCTGCTCGATGTTGACCACCACGCCCTTGCGCAGGCCCGTGGACGGGCTGGTGCCGATGCCGATGATGTCCACCACCCCGTCGGTGCCCACTTCGCCCACGACGGTGCATATCTTGGTCGTTCCGATGTCCAGACCGACGATCAATTCAGACTTGCCCATACTTTCCCTCGTCTCCCGGCGCAGGGCCGGCATGAAATCCTAGAGTGTTTGATCCGCGTTCAGCCTGACCCAGGCCCGCTCCGGCGTGACGAACATCAGGGTCGCGCGGCCAAGTTCGCCCCGACCGTCAAGATCGGCCCACAGTTTGCCCAGGCACGCCAGGGTGGCGCGCAGATCCGTCCCATCCAACTGTACGAGAACCCTCGGTCTTTCCAGAAAAATGCTGAACTGCTCGGCGCTGTCCTGACGAAGCAGGGCGATCTGGCTCATGCCGAAGGGCAGCGCGTTCCGCGAAACCTCCTCCAGCAGGCGGCGTACGCCCGTCCCCACCGGGACGCCTTCCTCCTTCTCCAGGAGGGGCAGGGAGATGAACTTCTCCACGCCCACGGCCACGATGGGCTGACCGCTCGCGTCGGCGTAATAGAGCTGCTCGTCGCGGCGGACCAGGAACGCGGGTTCGTGCTCCCTGATCTCGATGGTCAGCCCGTCGGGCAGGATCCGCGTCACGGACACGCTTTCCACCCACTCGCTGGCGGCGATGCGGCGCTGCACCTCGGCGATGTTGATGCCGAGCACGTTCTGGCCCGCGTGCACGCCGCCCAGGACGGCGATTTCTTCGGTGCTCAGACGCCGGCCGCCCTCGATGTGCAGGTTGGTCAGGGCAAAGAACTCGTGGGCCGTGACCCAGCGGTAGGACAGCAGGATGGCGAAGCTGACCGCCAGGACGACGGATATGCCAAGCATCCACTGCGTCAGCGCGAACACGGTGCGGCCCAGGCCCAGAAAGACGCCGCCGACCACCGCGCCCGTCTCGACGGGTTTGCGGCGCTCAGTCTTGCGGTGTACGTTCCTGCGTACTTTCTTGCCCAGCACGGCCGTGCTCATGTCCTTATTCCTTGCCCTCAAGATAGTTCTGCCCCACGGTCCAGATGCTGCCCGCGCCCAAAGTCAGAAAAAGGTCGCCTTCGCGCAGGATTCCCCCCAGGGCGGCCTGCATGGACGCGAAGTCCTCGAAAAACTGCACCGGCGTCGAGGTCACCTGCCTGATGGCCTGCGCCAGGCTCTGGCCGCTGACCCCGGGGATGGGGGATTCGCTGGCCGGGTAGATCTCCGTCAGCAGCAACTGATCCACGCCGTCGAAGACCTTGGAGAATTCGCCGAACAGGGCCTTGGTCCGGGTGAAGCGATGGGGCTGGAAGGCCACCACCAGGCGCTTGTGCGGGTAGCACAGGCGCGCCGTCTCCAGGGTGGCGGCGATCTCCGTGGGATGGTGTCCGTAGTCGTCGACCACGAACACGCCCCCGCGCTCACCCTTGTGCTCGAAGCGCCGCCCGACACCGCCGAAGGCGCCCAGACCCCGGATGATGTCCTTTTTGGGCACGCCCGCCTCCATGGCCACGCCGATGGCGGCCAGGGCGTTCAGCACGTTGTGCCGCCCGGGGTGGGTCAGGGATATCTCGCCCCAGAGCTCGCCGCGATTGTAGACCCTGAAGCGCGACCCCGCCTCGCAGGTGATGATCTCGGCCCGAAGGGCGTTGCCCTCCTCGAACCCGTAGGTCAGCACCGGCCGGCGCACTCGCGGCAGCACGGCCTGCACGCCCGGGTCGTCGCCGCAGACCACGTTCAGGCCGTAGAAGGGCACGCTGTTCATGAAATCGACGAAGCTGTCGCGTATCTCGTCGAGATCCTTGTAGTAATCGAGATGGTCCGCGTCGATGTTGGTGACGATGGACAAGCGTGGCAGCAGACACAGGAAGGACCCGTCGGATTCGTCGGCCTCGGCGATGAGGTAGCGGCCCTGGCCGAGCATGGCGTTGGTGCCGTAGGCGTTGAGGCGGCCGCCGATGATGACCGTGGGGTCGAGGCCGGCTTCCATGAAGATGGTGGCCAGAAGGGACGTGGTCGTGGTCTTGCCGTGGGTGCCGGCCACGGCCACGCCGGTCTTGAGGCGCATGAGCTCGGCCAGCATCTCGGCCCGGGGGATGATCGGCACGCCCTTGGCGCGGGCCTCGACCAACTCGGGGTTGTCGTCGCGCACCGCCGTGGAGCGGACCACGACCTGCGCGTCGCGCACGTTCTCGCGGGCGTGTCCGGCATGCACCGTCGCGCCCAGGGATTCGAGCCTCTGGGCCACCTGTCCCTTGACCAGATCGGAACCCGAGACCTCGTAGCCCAGGGTCAGGAGCACCTCGGCGATGCCGCACATGCCCGCGCCGCCGATGCCCACCATATGTATTCTCTTGATCTTCGATTTCATGCTCACCTTTGTACGCCCCCCTTCCCGGCAAGTTCCAGGAGCTGCTTCACCACGCGCTCGCCTGCGTCGGGGATGCCCATGTCGCGCGCGGCCCGGGCCATCCTGGCCAGGGTTTCGGGCATCTGGAAGAGATCACCCACCGCCGCGGAAAGATTCAGTTCGTCCAGCTGGCGCTGCTGGAAGACCAGCGCCGCCCCCGCCTTCTCCAGCGACCGGGCGTTGTTCAGCTGATGGTCGTGGGTGGCGTAGGGGAACGGCACCAGGATGCTCGGCTTGCCCGCGGCCGTCAGCTCGGCGATGGTCGTGGCCCCGGCCCGGCAGATGACGAGATCAGCGAACCTGTAGGCCTCGTGCATGTCGGAGATGAAGGGCTCCACCCGCGCCTGCGGGTACTTCTCGGCATAGGCTGCCTTCACGGCTTCAAATTCGTCCTTGCCGGTCTGGTGCCAGATACCCAGACCGAGGTTCTTCAGTCCGTCGAGTTCCCGCAGCATGAAGCGGTTCAGGGCCGAGGCGCCCTGACTCCCGCCGACGACCAGGATGTTGCGGCCGAGCACCCGCGGCTCGTCCCGCAGGCGGCGGATCTCCGACCGCACGGGATTGCCCGTCAGCACGGCCGGGGGCGCCGTGAAAGCCGGGGCGTCCATCCCCTTGAAGCTGACCAGCACGCGGTCCACCCGCTTGGCCAGCACCCGGTTGGTACGCCCGGGACGCTGTTCTGCTCGTGGATGGCCGTGGGGATGCCCATGAGGGAGGCCGCCAGGGTGCAGGAGAAGCCGGCATACCCGCCCAGCCCCAGCACGGCGTCGGGCCGGAAGGAACGCAGGAGCTTCCAGGACTTCAGCAGGCTGCGCCCCAGCCACCAGGCCGTGGCCACGCTCTTCAGGCCGCGTCCCACCACTCCCTGGGCAGGAAGGGCCACGAACTCGATGCCGGCCTTGCGCACCCACTGCGCCTCGGGCCCCTTGGTGCCGCCGACGAACAGAAGCTCGCAGCCGGGCACCATCTCGCGCACGGACTCGGCCACGGCCAGGGCCGGAAAGATGTGGCCACCCGTGCCACCGGTGGTCAGGAGGAGCCTCTTCATGCCTTCACCTTCCGCGAAAGGTTGAGGAGCACGCCCGCGCAGAAGAAACCCGCCACCAGATGGCTGCCGCCGTAGCTGATGAACGGCATGGGCACGCCCTTGGGCGGGATGGCGCCCATGACCACGCCCATGTTCAGAAGTCCGCCGATGATGATGATCGAGCCCATGCCGAAGGCCGTGATGCGGTCGTGCATGGACTCCTGGCGGATGCTGATCATGACCGTCCGCCACAGGACCACGCCGATGAGCGTGATGACCAGCGAAATGCCGACGAACCCCAGTTCCTCCCCGATAACCGACATGATGAAGTCGTTGTGCGCCTCGGGCAGGAAGAAGAGCTTCTGCTTGCCTTCCCCGAGCCCCTGGCCCAGCCACCCGCCCGAACCCAGGCCGTAGAGGGACTGCACGAGCTGGTAGCCCGAGTTCTGCGCATCTTTGAACGGGTCGAGGAAGGAGAAGACGCGCCGGAACCGGTACGGGGAGTTGACCACGAGCAGCGCCGCGGAGACGAGGGCGAGCATGCCCGCCGAAGCCAGAAAGATGATCCTCGTCCCGCCCACCAGACACATGAGGAAAAGCAGGGCCGACAGGAAGACCGCGCCGCCGAAGTCCGGCTGCAGCAGGAGCAGGAAGCACAGGGCGCCGGTCATGAGGATGGGCGGCAGGAAGCCCACGCTGAAGGTCCTGACCAGTTCCTGCTTGTTGGCGAAGAAATAGGACAGATAGAAGACCAGCGCGATCTTGGCGGCCTCCAGGGGCTGGACGGAGAACGGTCCGAGCCGCAGCCACCGGCTGGCGCCGCCCGCCGTGGTCGAAAAGGGAGAGAAGATCGTCAGGATCAGCAGGCCGGCAGCCACCAGCAGCCACATGTACGTGTTGCGGTAGAAGAATCCCATGTTCGCGCGCGCAGCGAAGATCAGCACCGTGAAACCGGCGACCATGAACAGGACCTGCTTCCAGAACAGGGCGTACTTGTCGCCGTAGACCTTCTCGGCCATGATCCCGCTGGCGCTCAGGACCATGATGAGCCCCAGGGAGGCCAGGCCGATGACCGCGCCCAGAAGGATGACGTCGTAGTTCATGAACTGCTTCGCGGCTTCGCGCTGGGTGATCTTCATGCCGTTCCCTCCACCCATTCGCGCACGGCGCGCTGGAAGGCCTTGCCCCGCTCCTTGTAGTTGGCGAAGAGGTCGAAGCTGGCCGTTGCCGGCGAAAGGAGCACGCAATCTCCCGGCCTTGCCTCGGAGGCGGCACGGAAAACCGCCTCTTCAAGCGTCGGGTCCCAATGGATCTCCAACCCGCATCCGGACCAGGCTTCCTCGAAAATTTCCCGCGATTTCCCGAACAGGTAGATCCCGCGCACGCGCTCGCGGATGTGCGGCAGCACCGCGCCCAGGTCCCCGCCCTTGAACACCCCGCCGGCCAGCAGGCGCACGGGGCGGTCCTGGCTCTTCAGGGCCGCGATCATGGAGTCGATGGTCGTGGACTTGGAGTCGTCGACGAAGGTGACGTCGCGGTGCTCGGCCACGGCCTCCAGGCGGTGCGGCAGGGACGCGAAGCCCTCGATGCCGTGGCGCACGTCGTCCTCGCTCAGGCCGAAATGCCGACAGGCCAGGAAGGCGGCCTCCATGTTCTCGCGGTTGTGCTCGCCGGGCAGGCCGGGACAGTCGAACCTCCGGCTGGCCACGAAATAGACCCGGTTCGCCCTGGTGAAGGA
>JABNAD010000297.1_pt2 | contig 17794 bp, 12 predicted proteins | sample 7240381 | NCBI WGS metagenome assembly JABNAD01 (sample SAMN11332834, study PRJNA596920) | anaerobic digester metagenome | biome: digested sludge; isolation source: digested sewage sludge-derived enrichment culture grown on H2/CO2 | place: Germany: Goettingen
CCTGCTGGGGAAAAACGGCATCATTATCTGGAAAAAGGCCAACGGCATTGACCCCGCCCCCGTTGAACCCTATTCGGAGCGTAAATCCATCAGCAGCGAAACTACCTTTGAACAGGATACGATCAACATTGGCATGATCAATGATCTGTTACTGAGGAAAGTAGAAAAGCTGGCCTGGGAACTGAGACGGAAGCAGAAACTCGCCTCCTGCGTTACGGTGAAGGTGCGTTATGCCAACTTCGACACCCACACCCTTCAGCAACGCATTCCCTACACCGCCTTCGACCACATCCTGCTGCCGGTTACCCGCAGCCTGTTCAACCGGCTCTACCAGCGGCGCATGCTGATCCGGCTGGTAGGCGTACGGTTCAGCCACCTGGTGAGCGGAGTGCAACAGATCAGCATGTTCGACGACTCTCCCGAAACCATCAGCCTTTACCAGGCGATGGACCGTATCCGCAACCGGTTTGGCCAACGCGCCGTCACCCGCGCCGCCGCCATGGGAACCGTTGTGGTTGAGGAAAACGAATGATCAATGTAAAAATGTGAGAATACGAAAATGTAAAAATGAAGAAACGGAATAAGGAGTGGTAAGCGCGACAGGCATTCAATCCGGATTCTTTTCTTCAAAAACTCTGAATTTTCTGCACGTGCACCTCTCATTTAACTCATATTACAGCCTGCGTTACGGCACAATCAGCATCGGGCAGATACCCGGCATGGCCCTGGAAGCCGGAGCTGAAGCCGCCTTGCTGACCGACATCAACAATACATCGGGGACCATTGATTTTGTAAAGGCCTGTAAAAAATCCGGGCTACGCCCCATGGCCGGAGTGGAATTCAGGGACGGGAACCGCCTGCTGTACACCGGTATCGCGGAGAACAACCGCGGATTCAAGGAACTGAACGACCTGCTGACCCGGAGCAACCTGCAGGGCACTCCCCTGCCCTGGCCGGCGCCGCCATTCCGCGACGTGCTGGTAATTTACCCTTTTGGCAGCAGGCCGGTTGCAGAGATGGCCGAAAATGAATTCACCGGGGTGAGCATCGCGGATATAAACAAACTGCCGCTGTCGGATTACCGCAAATATCCCGACAGATACCTCATCCACAATCCGGTAAGTTTCGCTGATGAGAAGGGATACGAACTGCACCGCTACCTCAGGGCTATAGACAACAACATCCTGCTCAGCCGCCTTACCCCCGAAATGGTAGCCGGCGGCAACCACATGATGATCAGCCATGATGAACTGAGAAATGTATTTGCGGATTATCCCGGCCTGATCAGAAACAGCGAACGGCTTACCGGGCGTTGCAGCATCGATTTTGATTATCATACCATCAAGAACAAAAAGACCTTTACCGGCAGTATGTACGATGATCGCCTGTTGCTGGAGAAACTGGCGGCAGAAGGGCTGGAATACCGTTATGGAAAAAATAACCGGGAAGCTGCTGCCCGTGTACGCCACGAGCTCGACATCATCGACCGCCTGGGATTCGGCGCTTATTTCCTGATTACCTGGGACATTATCCGCTACTCCATGTCAAGGGGATTTTATCACGTGGGGCGCGGCAGCGGGGCCAACAGCATCGTGGCTTACTGTCTCCGCATTACCGATGTGGATCCCATAGAACTTAACCTCTATTTTGAGCGCTTCCTGAATCCCAGGCGCAGCAGTCCGCCCGACTTCGACATCGACTATTCATGGAAAGAGCGCGACGATGTGCTCGATTACATCTTCAAGCGCTACGGACGCGAACATACGGCCCTGCTTGGCGCCACTTCCACCTTCAAAGGTAAATCGACGTTGCGCGAACTCGGCAAGGTCATGGGTTTACCCAAGGCCGAACTCGACCGCCTGGTGGATGATCCCAACAACCCGCTGAACCAGGACGGCATCACCCGGCACATTGCAGCACTCGGCACCCGCATGACCGACTTCCCGAATATCCGCAGCATACATGCCGGCGGGGTGCTGATTTCGGAAGAGCCCATCACCTGTTACACGGCCCTTGACCTGCCTCCCAAATCCATGCCGGTTACTCAATGGGATATGTATGTGGCTGAAGACCTGCGGTTTGAAAAACTGGATATCCTGAGTCAGCGCGGCATCGGGCATATCCGCGACTGTGTGGATATCATCAGGGCAAGCTCCGGCATCAGCATCGACATCCATCAGGTGGAAAAATTCAAGCAGGACGAAAGAGTTAGAGCGCAGCTCCGCAATGCCGAGACCAACGGCTGCTTTTATATAGAAAGCCCGGCCATGCGCGGCCTGCTGAAAAAACTCCGCTGCGACAATTATCTGAGCCTGGTAGCGGCAAGCTCCATTATCCGCCCGGGGGTGGCCCGCTCGGGAATGATGCGCGAATACATCCGCCGTTTCCACGATCCCGGCGGATTTGAATACATACACCCCGTAATGAAAGAGCAACTCAGCGAAACTTACGGTGTAATGGTATATCAGGAAGATGTGCTGAAGATATGTCATCATTTTGCGGGGCTCGACCTGGCCGATGCCGATGTGCTGCGCCGCGCCATGAGCGGCAAGTACCGTTCAAGGGTAGAATTTCAGAAAATTATTGACAAGTTTTTCAGCAATTGCAGGGAGAAAGGGTATCCCGATGCCATTACCAACGAAGTCTGGCGACAGATTGAGTCCTTCGCCGGTTATTCGTTCTCCAAAGCACACTCCGCTTCCTTCGCCGTGGAAAGCTATCAGAGCCTTTTCCTGAAAACTTATTTTCCGGTGGAATTTATGGTTGCAGTAATCAATAATTTCGGGGGTTTCTACCAGAGCTGGGTCTACTTCAACGAAGCCCGCCGCTGCGGGGCAACAATAGAACTGCCCTGTATCAACAACAGCAGCTACCTGAATGTCCTGAACGGTAAATCCATTTACATGGGATTTGTCCACATTTCGGGCCTTGAAAGCAACGTTGCCGAAAACCTGCTGGCCGAACGCGGACGCAACGGCCCATACACCGGGTTACACGATTTCATCGAAAGGGTGCATCCGGCCATGGAACAACTGATCATCCTGATCCGGACAGGCGCCCTCCGCTTTACCGGCCTGGGCAAGCAACAACTGCTGTGGGAAGCCCATATGCTTACCGGCAGGAAGCAGCCGGAACCGGCCGCGGTCCTTTTCAGACAACCGGCCAGACATTTCTCCCTGCCAGCCCTGGTGCACAACCCGCTCGAAGATGCCTACGACGAAATAGAACTGCTCGACTTCCCGGTCAGCATGACTTACTTCGATATGCTGCAAACCAGCTTCAGGGGGGAAATCAACGCCGGGCAACTGGCTGCAAATACCGGCAGGACTGTGAGGATGGTGGGCGTACTGGTAACCATCAAATACGTTCGGACCATTAAAAACGAAATCATGCACTTCGCCACTTTTTTTGACCATGACGGGGAGTTCTTCGATTCGGTGCATTTTCCCGATATCGCGCGCGCTTTCCCTTTCAGGGGAAGAGGCGTATACCTGCTGCTGGGAAAGGTTGTGGAAGAATTTGGCTTTCCGTCACTTGAAGTATCAAAAATGGCTAAACTTCCGATGAAAAGCGACCCCCGCTATACCTGAACCACCAGGTTACTGATTCCATAGTCCTGATTATTTTTGCATCCCACATGTTAGCAATCACTTGCAGCTAAATAGAATATTTTCCGGCTGAACGAAAAATTACTGAAAAAGACTTTACCTTTGCTGCGTCTAAAACCAGTGGATGTTTAATTCTTCTTCGGATATTGTAAGGTAAATAACCCGGGCCCGAAGCCTGCGGTTATCCTTTTGCGCAATGCCGGCATTATTCTGCCGGATTATCATATTTTATTTCTTTCAAACCATCTGAAATCACCGACGGATTTGTCATAAATCCCGCAAGGTGTTTCAACAATCAATTTTAAAACCATGAGTAACGAAAATAAATCCATCCACGAATTTGATTTTAATCTGATCTGCGAATACTTTTCCGGAGTTGAACGTCAGGGTCCGGGAAGTGCTGAGATGACGGTGAAAGCCCTCAGCTTTACAGAAAATCTGAACAATGAATCACTCATTGCCGACCTTGGATGCGGCACCGGAAGCCAGACCATAACACTGGCTCTGAACGCTCCGGGGCAAATCACCGCCATTGACCTCTTCCCCGCTTTTATTGACCGGCTGAATCAGCATGCAGAAAAGCTGAACCTGCAGGACAGGATACGGGGAATGGCAGGATCAATGGACAACCTGCCTTTTCAGGAAGCTTCGCTGGACCTGATCTGGTCGGAAGGCGCCATTTACAATATCGGCTTTGAGAAAGGCCTGAAATACTGGAAAAAATTCCTTAAAACAGGAGGCTATGTGGCTGTAACTGAAGCATCATGGTTCACCGGAAGCAGACCCGCAGAGATTGAAAATTTCTGGATGGATGCCTATCCTGAAATTGACACAATCCCCAATAAGGTCGCCTGTATCCAGGAATCAGGCTATTTGCCTGTTGCTGCATTTATTCTTCCTGAATATTGCTGGACGAAAAACTTTTATGTACCGCAGGCAGCCGCGCAGAAAGATTTCCTGAAAAAGCACAAAGGCAATGCAATGGCAGCGTCGCTGATCAGAAACGAAATGCATGAAGCCCGACTTTATGATAAGTATAAGGCCTTTTACGGCTATGTATTCTATATCGGTAAAAAGATATAGATGAACGCTCAGGGAGATTTGCAGCCGGAGGCCGGCAGCATTCTCCATCTTTTACGAGAATAACTGAATAGGAGAAGCGATGCAGGATCGCCTCTCCTATTTTTGGACCCTGAATGTCCGGAGTCCGGGTAACTCTCCGGATTATTCCGGACACCAGTGAAATGTTTAATAAAAATCTTCAGGAGATAAATCTGGAGATGGTTTCAATCAGATCATCCTTGCGTATGGGTTTAGCCAGATACTCGTCGCAACCGGCTTCTTCACTCCGCTCCCGTTCCCCTGCCATTGCAAAAGCCGTCTGGGCAATCACGGGCAGACCGGGCCTGTGTTTTTTGATTTCGCGCGTGGCTTCATACCCGTTCAGCACCGGCAACTCTATATCCATCAGCACCAGGTTGATGGATGAATCGGTTTTGCACATCTCTACTGCCCGCCGGCCATTGGCGGCACGGATTACCCTGGCATTCATTTTTTCAAGTAACGAGCTGATATAAAAATAGTTGGTATCAACATCCTCAACTACTAGAATGCACTTATCACTCAAATCCGGCCGGTGAGGTCCGGAGCTTTTCATTGCCTGAAGTTTCGTATTAGCCTGAATCTTTTTCAGCGGTAAAGTAAACCAAAACGTTGAACCTTCGTCAGGAAAGGAATCCAGCCATATCTTTCCACCCAGCATTTCAACCAGATTCTTCGAAATAGTCAATCCAAGTCCTGTACCGCTGATGTTGCGGGAAACAGTTTCTTTTACCTGCCCGAAGCGTTCAAATACAAGTTTCTGATACTCCTCAGGGATTCCGATACCTGAATCGCGGACATAAAACAGTAGTTTACCGCTGTCAATCCGGTAACCTGTTTCAATAAAACCTTCATCGGTAAACTTAATGGCATTACCGATAAGATTCGAGAGTATCTGCTTAATTCTGATGGCATCTGTATGCACTTTAAATAAAGTGTCCGGAATTCCCTTCTGAATGTATAACATTACATGTGTTTTACCCTGCCGGTCAAGTTCCTGTCTGAAGGTAAGTTCGATTTCATCCATTAAAGCATTGACATCGCAATCAGAAAATACCAGTTGCATCTGTCCGGCCTCTATTTTAGAAATATCTATGATATCATTAACCAGGTGAAGCAGGCTGTCACCACTTTTGATGATGGCATCCAGGAACCGATCTTTCTCATCGCGCCCGAGTTCAGCATCCTGAAGCATTTCTGCAAATCCGACAATGGCATTCATGGGAGTGCGCAGGTCGTGAGACATATTTGACAGAAACAGGCTTTTGAGGCGATCCGACTCCTCAGCTTTAAGTTTGGCTTCACGGAGGGCTTCTTCGGCCTGCATCCTGAAAGATGCAAGTGCAAAAAGGTTAATGAAACGCTGCACAACAGCTATTGATTCATGACTGTATGCTGTATCGCTGTTTGCTAGAATAATCAATGCGTCCGCGTGCTTGTCAATCACAGCCGGGACACTGAGTAACCTTGAAATATCAATCGATTGCCTGGTAATACATGGGAGCGCTCCCTTATAGTTCATATCGTTCCTGATCTCTGGCCCTGTACTATCCATAAACTGCCCGAAAATGCTTTCTTTAAGCCGTTCAGGCGTAACCAGCAAACCTTCCGAAGTATCATCCCCGCCGGAATGGCAGTATATCCTGAATTTTCCACTTTTATCATGAGTTAAAAGATAGGAGAGTTTGCTACCGGTAAATTTGGCCAGGTGAGATTGAATCATCCGGACAAGTTGAGGGAGTCTGGTGTGACCCCGCAACAAATCAAGACCAGCAGAAGCAATTACCTGATTAATAGCCAGTTCTCTATGAAGTTTTTCTTCAGAGGTTTTAAGGTTGGTAATATCCATAATCAGCCCTTCGATACGGACAGGGAAACCGTTTCTGTCATAGATCGCCCGTCCGCTTTCCTGTACCCATTTCACCCGGCCATTACGGGTAACAACATGATAATCTATTCTATAAAAATTATGATGTTTCAAAGCAGTCTGTATCTCAGCCCAAACCCTCTCCCTGTCATTGGGAAGGATGAGTCTGTTGAACTCTATCTGTCCTCTCCCGCTAAGTTCGTCGGCCCTGTAGCCCAGCAGCCGTTTACAGCCTGGACTGACATATTCCATAGTCCAGTGCCGGTCGTTCAGACAGCGAAATGCCATACCAGGAAGGTTTTTAAGCAGATTCTCAGTGATAACGCGATATTCATTCAGCGCAGATTCGTTTTTTATTCGTTCGGTAATATCAATGGAATATTGAATAACCAGCCAGGGCTTTCCTTTATCATCCGGCATCGGATATCCAAAAACTTCATGAATCACTTTTTCCCCGTTCAGTTTTTCGTAGGTGTGCTCTACTCTTACGGGGACGCCAGCTGACCTGACTGCAGCATGGATGCAATCTGAAGCATCTCCGGCACAAAATGACGGTTTATGACGCATTTCACATCCTGAACTCTTCAGTGAGTGCTCAAAGTCTCTGGCTGCGGAATTGCTGATAACTATCTTCCCTGAAGATATATCAATTAGATAAAAGGGATGCGTAAGCGCTTCAATTATGTTAAACAGAACTCCGCTGTCTATTTTCTTTTGGCCAATGGCCATACTTACTTTATGATCAATGACTTCTGGATCATTTAAACTATTTTCCGAAGAAGCCCGGTATGCTGGTTGATCGGTTTGCTGCGGCCTGATTTTAAAAGAATAAAAACCTGAATAAAGCCCCTGTAATGTTGAAATAAGCACTTCTGCATAAGTATTGTTATCAGATAGTTCAATTAACACAGAAATTTCACGCCCACTGATATTATTCAGTTTTTCCTTGAGAGCCGGTAAGTCAGAAGCCGGGACACTCAGCAAAGTCCCGAAGACAGACCGGCCAACAAGTTGAATTTCTGATTCCGATATTAGTTCAGAAGCTTTTTTACTATGAAAAAGTATATTGAAACACTGGTCGGTAATTGCAATGGCTTCAGGATAACCACTGATCAGCGCTGTTATAAATTCACTTGAAAATCCATAATCTGTTTTATCTGGCATTACTGATAATGAAGACATGTCTTCCCGTTCTGACGCCGAAGTTTTTTCCTTACCAGTCTTTTTCATTAGCTTTAAGAATCAAATATTTTATATTATATACGTTTGGTCCTGAAACAGGATCAACATTAGTGACCAGACTAATTACAACAACAACACCGGATTATTGTTTCAGTATATTTCATCATAAAGATAATGAAAATATAGTTAATTTAATACAATATCTTATTTTTTACCAGCCATTTTATATGTGTAATCAAGGTATGATGTTTATATCAGGAACAAATTTGATAACAATAATCCGATTCCGGGCAATTCTTTTGAGCCATAAACGCTGACAATGCAGTAATAGTTATGAATCTATATATTTATTTAAAAATGTATATCTGTAAAATAGCCGCGCATACCAGGCTTTAACTCCAATACCAATGTCTCTTGGAAACGGCAAAGAAAATTCCAGGCATAGTCAGGGATACCAGATGGTGTTGTGCATTAATCTTTGACGTAACTTTTATTTTATACTTGCATCCGAAAAAAAAATCTTTACTTTTGCCGGAAAATTCTTCAGGGCAGGGTGAAATTCCCGATCGGCGGTAGAGTCCGCGACTCAAACAGCAAAAATGCTGAATGACTGAACCGGTTTAATTCCGGTACCGACAGTAAAGTCTGGATGGAAGAAGAATCTGAGATTGTTACCGGAGGCATGGTTATGCCTGCCGGTAGTATTAAGGTATTCTGCCCTGTAGAATTTGTATTTCGGATTTTATTATCCGGTTTATAAAAAGATAACAGGTCAAACAACAGAATACCATGAAACAACTCATCACCTCCCTTATCACGCTGTTCATTAGTTTTACTCACCTGACAGCAACCGCCCAGATTGCATTAAAAGGCCGGGTTACCGACTATACCAGCGGGGCAGGAATAGAACAGGTCGCAATTCAGTCCAATCAGCAAAACAAAGGCACAATTACTGATCAAAACGGTTATTTCAGTATACTGATCGAAAAAGGCAATCAGATTTTAACATTCACGCACCTTTCGTACCGGCCCTTCAGTATTGGGGTTACAGCCGGGGATAAAAATGAGTTTCTGAATATCCAGCTGACGCCCGATATGATCGGGCTTGACGAGATCAGCATCATTTCATCGCATGCCCGGGAACGCAACACGCCCGTAGCCATCAGCACCATCAAAACAGCGTTGATACAACGGGAAATCGGCGGGCAGGAATACCCTGAAATCATGAAAATGACACCGGGTGTATATGCCACCAAACTTGGCGGCGGCAATGGCGATGCACGCATCAGTATCAGGGGTTTTCAGCAGGAGAATCTCGGATTGCTGTTAAACGGCGTACCCGTCAGCAGCGTTGAAAACGGACTGGTTTACTGGTCGAACTGGGCAGGACTGGGCGATGCGACGCAAAGCATCCAGGTTCAGCGCGGCCTCGGAGCCTCGCGGGTTGCATTAAACTCTGTGGGGGGAACCATTAACATCGTCACAAAAACCACAGAAGCGTCAAAAGGCGGATCGATAAGCCATGCCATTTCCGATTTTGGCAACAGAAAAACTATTCTGAGTTTATCGACCGGAAAAACAGATAATGGTTATGCACTTACATTTCTCGGGTCCCGCACAACCGGTCCCGGATATGTCGATGCTACCCATGTTGATGCCTGGGCCTGGTTTCTCTCCCTCAGCAAACAAATAAATTCAAAACATTTGCTGGTTTTTACGGGAATGGGTGCTCCCGAAAGGCACGGACAACGTACTTACGGGCTTACCAAACAACAGTACGACCAATACGGTAATCGTTATAATCCAAACTGGGGAATGTTTAACGGGAAAATTGAAAGTCTCTCAGAAAACTTTTACCACAAACCTCAGCTTGCACTGAATCATTACTGGAAAATCAATGATAAAAGCCTGCTGGCAAGTTCTGCATATCTTTCATTCGGGGATGGAGGCGGAAAGTTTTCTGAATCTTTTATGAGCGAAGGGGCGTCAGGCTTCCGTAAAAACAATCAGATTGACTGGGATGCCGTTTACCGGCAAAATACTAACAACAGCGATTCGGTTCAGTTGGCAGGAGGTGAATATGTTAAGGGATTTTCAAAAATTATCCTTACCAATTACAGGGCCAGCCATGTATGGTATGGGCTCCTTTCGACCCTCAACCATGAAGTGAACGATAATTTTAAAATCATTACCGGTATTCACACCCGTTATTTCAAATCAAACCTCAGGGAAGAGATCAGCAATCTGCTGGGAGGAAATTTCTGGGTTGATCAGTACGCATGGTCGCTGGCCGGGATCGGTGGCAGGAATCAGATCAAAGGTGTGGGTGACATCATCAATGTTGATAACGATGCCCGGGTGGATGTTGTAAGTTACTTCGGACAGGCAGAATACCGGATTGGCAAAGTGAATGCATTTGCAGCCGGCACTGTTTCAAATACCTGGTTCAGACGAGCTGACCGGATTAACTACATCGGCAACACCGAAAGTGAACTGGTTTCTAAAGCCGGATATGATCTGAAGGCCGGATTAGATTACAATATTGACAATCACCACAATTTCTACCTGAACGCAGGCTATTATTCCAAAGCCCCATATTTCAAATTTGTTTTTGCCAACTTCAGCAATGCAGTAGTACAGGACCTTGGCAATGAAATCATCGAAGCTTTTGAAGCCGGCTATGATTTCAACCGGGGTAATATCAACCTGAAATTCAATGCCTATTACACCTTATGGAAAGACAAATCATTGCTGAGCCGCGAGAATATTCAACTCGAAAACAACACCCAGACGAGGGCGCTGATCAGGGGGCTTGATGCCATGCACAAAGGACTGGAATTTGAAGGAACAGCCAAACTATCGCGCAACCTTATGCTTGGTTCTGTTCTATCGCTCGGAGACTGGCGCTGGAAAAATGATGTACAGGCCGAATTATATAATGACAATCAGGTGCTTATCGATTACACAGAGGTTTATGCAAAAGATCTGAAAGTTGGCGACGCACCGCAATTTCAGGCTGGTATTTATGGAGAGCTGATCCTGCTCCCGGATCTCACACTTAACTTTAACTGGCTCTATCACGGACGATTATATGCGGAATTTGATCCGGCTGGCCGCAATAACCCGGATGACCGGAAGCAGCCCTACCGCATACCCGATTACAGCATTACCGACCTGTTTGTAAACTATGATTTTAAAATTGCAGGCCTGAAAACCATTGCTTCGGTGAGTTGTTATAATCTGCTGGATAAGGAGGCCATCATGAGAGGTGAAGATGGAAGCACCCATGATATTGATTCATTCAGGGGATTCTGGTCTCAGGGCAGAACGTTTAACTTATCGATGAAAATTTCGTTTTAAAATTTTATCTTAGCCTGATTAACCGCCTGAAAAAATAATGGAAAGACAAGTTCTGAGTACCGGCCTGAAAGCCCTGACCTTAAACCTCGACCAGTCGACTTATGGGGTATTTGCTGAAATCGGGGGCGGCCAGGAAGTTTCAAGGGCATTTTTTCAGGCCGGCGGCGCAAGCGGAACCATTGCAAAAACCATCTCTGCCTACGATAAGCAATACAGCGATGTATTATACAGCAATCAACAGACCAGCAAACGCTATGTTTCATGCCAGCGGCTGGAGGAAATGCTCAGGTGCGAGTATGATCAGCTGGTTGGTGTACTGCAGGGAAAAAGAGAAAAACCTACGCGGTTTTTTGCATTTGCAGATACTGTTTCAACGATCAATTACCGGAAAGACAACATCAGCCATGGCTGGATAGGCTGCCGTTTCCAACTGAAGCAGGAGGACGAACCCAATGAAGTGATCATTCATGTTGAGTTGCATGAAAAAGATAACCTACTGCAGCAGAACACGCTGGGCATAGTTGGCGTAAACCTGATCTACGCCTGCTATTTTCACCATGACAGGCCGAATAGCTTTCTGCAATCTCTTATGGATAACCTTTCCCCTGACCGTCTGGACATTACCATGATCAGGATGAACGGCCCCCAGTTGGCCTATGTCGACAACCGCCTGCTGGCCGTACAATTGGTAAAGAATGGTATGACCAGCGCCATTATGTTCGACAGGTACGGAATGGTGCAGGAGCCGGCAGATATGCTCTATAAAAAAAATGTCCTGGCTTTCAGAGGAAGTTTCCGGCCCATCACTTATGCAGGTTTTGATATCCTGAAATCCAGCTACGCTATCTTTAAGCGTGATGAAGATTATGACAAGAAGACAACCCTCTCGTTTTGCGAAATTACTTTGCACAACCTGCTTTCGCAGGAAGAACATGATATAGATGAAAGGGATTTCCTCGACCGCGTCGACCTGCTCAATGGTATGGGACAAAATGTTATGGTCTCCGGATTCAGGGAGTTTTATAAACTTGTCGCATATTTCTCCGGATTCAGGATTAATAAATTAAGAATAGTCATTGGTGTTGATACGCTGGAGAAAGTTTTTGACAAAACCTACTATACCAATCTGAAAGGAGGCATGCTTGAGGCTTTTGGTAAACTTTTCCCCGACAACATGAAGATGTACGTTTATCCGGCCATTAACGAAGGAAGCGGGAAAATCAAACATTCGGCAGACATCAACCTCCCTGAGGATTCAGCATACCTTTACAGGCATCTGATTTCTGCAAGAAAAATTCTTGACATTGAGGATATCAACGAAAAACATCTTTCCATATTTTCTCCAATGGTACTTGAAAGAATCCAAAACAAAGATTCCTCATGGGAGAAACTTGTCCCCGTTTATGTGGCGGAATCCATTAAAAGTAAAAAGCTCTTTGGTTACACCGATTGAGCCTACAAGGCCTTGATTACTTTTTCCATAATTTCGGTGACTTCACACGAAAAATCAGACAGCTCCTTATTACCAACTTTCTCCATGCTGATTTTGGGGTTTATAGCCGCAACTTCTGTGTTACCATCTTCCCTTTCATAAACAATTACATTGCAAGGCAGTAAAAGGCCAATCCTGCTCTCTGCCGATAAGGCGCGGTGGGCATAGGCCGGATTACATGCCCCAAGAATGCGGTATTTTCTGAAATCAACTCCGATCTTTTCTTTAAGGGTTTCCTGTACATTCACCTGCGTGATGATCCCGAAACCATATTCCTTCAGCTTTGCTGTTACCTTCTCAACCGCTTCCTCAACGGGACAATCCATCATTTTCGAAAAATAATAACTCATAGCGTTAAATCTTTATTTACAACCACTGAATTAAACCATTGATGCAAAGATTTGTTCTTTGATGTCGCTAATTACATTGCTTGCGTCATTCAACCCTTTTATCTTGACAACTTGCAGGGTTTGAAAATCAATTTAGAATACATTTGCAAAAAAACTGCTGATGAACGCCCGCCGTTCCATATTGTTTGTTACAACCCTGGCTTCATTTCTGACGCCATTCATGGGCTCCGCCATTAACATCGCGTTGCCTGCAATGGGGAAAGATCTTGGGATGGACACGATCGGACTTGGCTGGGTTACCACATCCTATCTCCTTTCAGCTGCTGTCTTTCTTCTCCCCTTTGGCCGGCTTTCTGACAAATTTGGCAGAAAAAAAATTTTTATGCTTGGGATTGTTTTTTTCGCAATTACCGCTTTCGCATCTGCCCTGGCCGGCTCTGAGTTATTGCTGATAATTTCCCGGTTTTTGAACGGCGCCGGGGGTGCAATGATTTATGCCACAGCCATTGCGATTCTTACTTCCTCCTTCCCAAGGGAAGAAAGAGGCAAAGTACTGGGTATCAATGTAGCTTCAGTATACCTTGGACTAAGCCTTGGCCCTACGCTTGGAGGACTGATGACCTCACTGCTGGGATGGAGAAGTATTTTTGCACTGATCGGATTGCTGGCGACCATCGTAATTCCTATCGCAGCAACAAAACTTGAAAATGACCGTAAACTATCTGCATCGGGCACATTTGATCTTTCAGGAAGCATAATCTATGGCCTCAGCCTGGCTCTTATCATCTTTGGTTTCCCGAAAATGCCTGGCCTGCAGGGTCTTGCATTTCTTTTATGCGGCATCGCTGGATTATGGCTTTTTACAGTAATCGAAAAGAAAGCATCCGATCCGTTGTTGCAGATAAGCACATTCAGCGGTAATCAGGTTTTTGTCTTCTCCAACCTCGCCGCTTTTATCAATTACAGTGCAACTTTCGCTCTTGTATTCCTGCTTAGCTTTTACCTGCAGCAAATCAAAGGGCTTTCACCAGAAAAAACCGGTTTGATTCTAATGGCCCAACCGGTGATGATGACGCTGCTTTCACCCGTGGCAGGAAAACTCAGCGACCGCCTGGAACCATACGTGCTTGCTTCTTCAGGCATGGGGCTTACAGTGATCGGGCTGGGCGCATTTTCATTGCTTAATCCCGGCAGCAGCATCACCTTTATCATTCTGCTTCAGGTAATACTCGGCCTGGGGTTTGCCCTTTTTTCATCGCCCAACACCAATGCTGTAATGAGTTCGGTAAATTCTTCACATTATGGTATTGCTTCTGCTACGCTGGGTACCATGCGCCTGACCGGTCAAACCATGAGCATGGGCATCAGCCTGATGATGTTTGCACTGATCATGGGGAATAAGGGTGCAGGACTTGAAAATACTGCAGGACTTATGACCAGTATCAGATATGCTTTTGTTGTATTTGCACTGCTCTGTATTCCCGGCACTTTCTTTTCCATGAAAAGGGGAAAGATCAGGAAATAAAGCATATATGAACGGAATAATCATAAATATCACTTTTTAATGGTAGAGGACAATTTGAAAACAGCCCTGGTATTTGGCGCCACCGGACTTACCGGAGGCTTTGTTACTGAGTTGCTTGAGCAGGACGACAGATATAAAGAGATCATTCTTTTTACCAGAAAGCCGATATCAACCAAATCGGAAAAAACCAGGCAGATTACTTTTAATCCGGCCGACATCCGAGCTATCACCCATCTGGTAAAAGGAGATCATCTCTTCTGTTGCATAGGAACTACCATAAAAAAAGCCGGATCCAGAAAGATTTTTTTTGAAACGGATCACAACCTGGTTATTGAAATTGCAAAAGCTGCCGCATCAAACCACGTTAAGTCCTTTGGGCTGATTTCGTCTATCGGAGCCAATCCAAATTCCGGAAACTTCTACCTGAGAACCAAAGGCCAGGTTGAAGAGTCCCTGAAAAGACAAGCTTTCCCAAATATCAACATCCTCAGACCCTCTATGTTGCTGGGCATCAGGCATGAATACCGTTTGATGGAAGAATGGGGAAAAACATTGGCAAAACTGATCAGTCCGCTGTTATCCGGCAGGTTAAAAAAGTATCGTCCGGTTCACGCTGCAACAGTTGCAGAGACCTTGATTTTATCAGCATTTTCCGGAAACGGGATTCATATTCTTGAATCAGACCAGATTGAAAATATCAGTAAATGAACGCAATGCATAGAAAACCATGAAATTCATTACACCAAAAGAGCTCAAAGTCCTGATCGACAGCAAGACGGACTTTATGCTGATCGACACACGTGAGCCCGAAAAATATGAAACCTGTCATATATCAGGCGCTGTTTCGATGCCTCAGTTACAGTTGCCATCTCTGCTGAATGAAATTGACCCGAAAAAGAAAATCATCATCTACTGTATCTATGGAATGAAAAGCGAACAGGTGTATATTTATCTGAAGGACAAGCTAAAAATAAAAGACCTCAGCATCCTGGAGGGCGGAATATATCAATATGCCATGGAAATTGACCCTAATATGGCAGTATGAAAGCATTTATAAAAAAACTGTTTTCGGAAAGGTATCTTAAACCTGTTAAAGCATTTCTGGCGCAGGGGCTGAGCCCTCATATGATGGCCCGGACAATTGCTGCCGGTTGCTGTATAGGCATCATTCCGGTGCCCGGCACCTCTACCTTGCTGTGTACCGCTGTTGCAATTCTCTTCAAAATGAATCTCGCCCTGATCCAGGTATTCAATTATGCGGTTTTTCCTTTACAGATAATACTTGCAATTCCAATTTACAAAGCCGCTGCCTGGATGATAAGTTCCGAAATGCTTCAGGATTTTCCTGAAACCCTGATTGCCGCATTCAATGCTGACTGGTGGGGAGCCATCAACAACAGCTTTCAGGTTATTTTTACGGCTTTCCTGATCTGGCTTTTGCTATCAGTGCCCCTTTTCTGGCTGGTCAATAAAATAACTTCTGTTATGTTATTCAAACTGAAAGCAGACACCGACAATGCCAGGGGTCTTTGACCAATCAAAGCATTCCGGCAAGTGCACCATTCGAATAAAATCAAATAATTAACCGGGGATTTATCCGGCGCCCTTCTTTCCCCTGTTTTTGCCGTTGCTTTGCCGGCGTCCGGGTCGGGACTGACCGGATTTCGGGTTGTATTCAGGACCGGGTCCCAATTCCGGTGGCGGCATTTGTTTCCTGATCACCGTATCAATCAGTTTTTCTATGCGGGAAAACTGGTACTGTTCATCTTCACTGATAAAGGTAATGGCGATCCCTGTCTGTTCAGCCCTGGCTGTCCGGCCAACCCTATGAACATAATCTTCTGCATCGTGAGGCACATCATAATTGATGACCACACTGATATTTTCAACATCTATCCCGCGTGAAAGCACATCCGTAGCTACCAGCATCTGAAGTTGCCTGTTTCTGAATTTCAGAAGAACTTTTTCCCGTTCAGATTGCTCCAGATCCGAATGAATATCTGATACTTCAAAACCATCTGCTTTCAGTTGCTTGGCAATGGATTTTACTTTTGATTTGGTTGACGAAAACACCAGAATACTCGGAAGGTCCCTACCCCGTATCAACGAGGCAAGCAGTGGTGTTTTCTGTTTCTCGTAAACCAGATATGCCACCTGAAGAATTCCCTGCGCCGGTTTAGAGATGGCAATGTTCACTTCTTCCGGATGTTTCAGAATCCGTTTGCTCAATTCACGGATTCTTGGCGGCATGGTTGCAGAGAAGAGCAGGGTACTCCGGTTTTCGGGAAGGTAACTGATGATACGCATGATATCATCAAAAAATCCCATATCAAGCATTCGGTCGGCTTCGTCAAGGATCAGATGCTGCAGATTGCTTACCGGAACAATATCCATATTTAAAAAAGAAATTAATTTTCCCGGTGTAGCAACCACTATATCAACTCCCTGAGTCAGCGCACGCTTTTGCTGCTCCCATTCTATACCATCTGTTCCGCCATAAATTGCCAGAGAACTGATATTCATAAAATAACTGAATCCTTCGAGTTGCTGCGCGATCTGCAGTGCCAGCTCCCGCGTTGGAGCAATAATCATTGTATTGATTCCTTCTACAGGATTTGTAATAACTCTGTGCAGCACAGGCAAAAGATAGGCTGCTGTTTTTCCTGTACCTGTCTGGGCGCAACCAATAACATCTTTACCCTGCATAATAAGTGGAATTATCTTCTCCTGGATTGGCGTTGGATTTTCAAATCCAATGGAATCAAGGCCATCCAGAATTGATTGTTCAAAACCAAATTGCCGGAATGATAATTCAGAAATATCAGGAAGTTCTTCCATGTCAGTATTTAAAGAGAAATTCATAATTAAAATTAGCAATGCCAAAGGTAAGCAAAAGCATTGGGCGAACATTGGTTATTTTATGTATGCACACAAGCAGCAGAGAACCCTGTGCATCTGAGATGTAATTATTCTTATAACTACTAATTAGAGTCTGTTAGATAACAACTTTATATAATATAATTTTCATAAAAGCAGAAAAGGAGGCTTACAGCCTCCCTTTCTGCTTAAAGATCATTCCAGATTATTCAACAACAACCTGCTCAACAACTGTAGTGTCAGCAGCAAGAGCAGCGTTGATTGAATCCTGAATACGAGCTGCTTCAGCTTCTACGAGAGCGATTGAATCAGCGATACGGATTGAATCGAGGCGAGCCTGCTCAGCCAACTGTTCTGCACTGGGACCGCAAGCAACTAAAGTTGCAAGACCGGCAACTACTAAAATCTGTGATAAAGTTTTCATGTTCTGTT
>JABNAD010000656.1_pt1 | contig 17693 bp, 17 predicted proteins | sample 7240381 | NCBI WGS metagenome assembly JABNAD01 (sample SAMN11332834, study PRJNA596920) | anaerobic digester metagenome | biome: digested sludge; isolation source: digested sewage sludge-derived enrichment culture grown on H2/CO2 | place: Germany: Goettingen
TCGTAAAATACAAACATTTTGAAGATCTATATTGCGTATGGTGTCAGTCTCGGGATTCGCGATCATAATTCAAGCATGATACGCGGAAAGCTGCTGGTGCAGTGGCTGGAACTGATCAGGAAGGATGCCTCGGAAATTTTGCTGATGGGGGATATTTTCGATTTCTAGTTCGAATATCACACGGTTATTCCGAAAGGGTTTGCCCGCCTGTTTGGCAAAATTGCTGATATTACAGACCAGGGAATTCCCGTATACCTCTTCAGGGGAAATCATGATATCTGGGCTTTTGATTATTTTGAAAAAGAACTTGGGATCAGTCTGCAGCGCGAAGCGGTTATCAGGGAATGGAACGGGAAACGATTCTTCCTCTCCCATGGCGACGGTCTGGGCCCGGGAGACTCAGGCTATAAATTCCTGAAAAAAGTCTTTGAATTCAGGCCCAATCAATGGTTGTTCAACTGGCTGCATCCCGATATCGGCACCAGGATGGCGCTCTATTTCTCACGGAAAAGCAGGTATGCCAACGAATTGCGCGATCAGAAAGAGATCAGGAAATCCGGGAAGATTGATGTTTCCAAGGAGCGTCTTTATGCTTTTGCCAGTGATTATCTGGAATCAGATCCGGACATTGATTTCTTTATTTTCGGTCACCGTCACATTGCCGTTGACCTGCCACTAAGCGGGAAAAGCAGGTTTATCAACCTTGGCGACTGGGTCAGCAATTATACCTATGCCGTTTTCGACGGACGGGAGCTCAGTTTAATGACCTTCAGGGATGGCTTGCCTGCAGCATTGCCGCCTGCTGAATAAAAGAACGGAATATGCTATTTTCAAGTATCGACATAGGATCAAATGCGGTAAGGCTATTATTCGCCAATGTTTTCGACAGCAAGGCCGGTCCTGTTACCGAGAAAGCCTCTCTGATCAGGATCCCGTTGCGGCTCGGTTTTGATGTTTTTAACGGGGGCAGTATCTCCCGGCAGCGGACCGATGACCTGGTAAAGACCATGCTTGCATTCAAACTGCTCATCGATGTATATCAGCCGGTGGGATACCGCGCTGCAGCCACTTCTGCCATGCGCGAGGCCGCCAACAACGAACTGATCCTTGACAGGGTTAAGCGTGAAACAGGGCTTGAAATAGGCATGATCGACGGGATTGAAGAAGCCAACATCATCAGTTCACTGAGCAATATTTTTGTCAATAAAAACTTTAATAAAACGCTGTATATCGACGTTGGGGGCGGATCCACGGAATTGTCGGTGCTTGAAGGAAAGCGGTTCATCACCTCAAATTCATTCAAGATAGGCACCATCCGGCTGCTGGCCGATAAGGTGGAGGACGCCGAATGGGAAAATCTGCGCAGGTGGCTGCAGCAATTCAGGGCTGATTTCGGCCAGATGAACTGCATTGGCTCCGGCGGGAACATCAACAAAATCACTAAACTATACGGCCACGCGCTTAACAACATCATCACCTTCGATCAGCTTGTTTTTGCCTACAAGCAACTCAACAACATGACTCTGGCAGCGCGTATTGAAAAAATGGGGCTGAGGCCCGACCGCGCTGACGTAATTGTTCCGGCTGCCAGGATTTTTGTCCGCATTCTGAAATGGACCGGCATCGGCACCGTGATAGCCCCAAAAATCGGGCTTGCCGACGGGCTGGTGCTGCTTCAGTACAAAGAAATGAAAGAGAAGGGGCTGATCTGACCTTTCTGTTTACCGCTTGGCAAGGATATTCTCCCTTTAGCTCATCGTTGAATAATATTCAACTTAATTCATTTTCCTCTGCTGACCAAAACCAAAGAATACAGTTGGAAGAGGCTTTCATATCGCAGGGGTTAGTTATCTTTGCGGCAAATTTCAACGGTCCTTTCATGATCACTTTTGAAGAAGCACTTTCTATTATCAATAATACGAGGGTTTCATGCGCAACCGAAAAGGTGAGGCTTGAAACTTCCGCCGGAAGGATATTGGCGGAGGACATTTACTCGGATGTTGAAATGCCTCCTTTCGACAAGGCCGCTGTCGACGGCTTTGCCTGTCGCCGGGCCGACCTGCAAGGACTTCTCGAGGTGATTGAGGTTATCCCTGCAGGAAAACAGCCTGAAAAAGCGGTCACTGCCGGAAAATGTTCCAGAATCATGACAGGGGCCATGGTGCCGGAAGGCGCTGACACCGTTATCATGGTGGAGCATACTGAGGAAACAGAAGATGGAAGCGTACGTTTCCTGAAAGAAAAGACTTCTGCCAACATAGCTTACAGGGCGGAAGATGTAAAACTGGGACAGCAGGTACTGAACAAGGGCACCCTGCTGAAGCCGCAACACATTGCCATACTTGCAGCCGTCGGCATTCCGGAGCCGCTTGTTTTCCGGAAGCCGGTCATCGGGATCATTTCAACCGGAGATGAACTGACGGAACCAGGTGATAATCCCCGTACCGGTCAGATCAGAAACAGCAACGCCTGGCAACTGATGGCGCAGGCAGACCAACTGGGCCTCAGAACGATTTATACCGGCATTGCCGCTGATACCCCTGAAAGCGTGAAAAAACATATCAGCGAGGCATTTGACAAGAGTGATATCGTGCTGTTAACAGGTGGCGTGTCGATGGGAGATTTCGACCATGTACCGGAGGTAATGCAGGAAATCGGAGTGAAAATCCTGTTTAAAAGCATCGCCGTGCAACCGGGAAGACCAACCGTATTTGGCATCAGAGAGGATAAATTCATTTTCGGGCTCCCGGGCAATCCGGTTTCTTCATTTGTCCAGTTTGAACTCCTGGTCAAACAACTGGTTTACCGCATTATGGGTCATCATTTCAAACCTGCCGTGCTCAGGCTGCCAATGGCCGCTGATTATTCCCGGAAAAAAGCGGAACGCAAATCATTCATACCTGTAAGGATCAATGCTGAGGGGCTGATTGAACCACTCGAATATCACGGATCGGCGCATATTCATGCTTATGAGGAGGCCAATGGCCTGATGGCTGTTGAAATAGGGGAAGCACAAATTGCGAAAGGAGAAATGAGGAATGTTCGACAACTATAACAGACAGATCAATTACCTGCGCATATCAGTAACCGACCGCTGCAACCTCCGCTGTGTCTACTGCATGCCCGAAGAAGGTGTGAGACAACTGCAGCACAACGAGATCGTGTCTTTTGAAGAAATTACCAATGTTGCTTACACTGCCGTGAAGCTTGGCATTGACAAAATCAGGATTACCGGTGGGGAGCCTTTGGTACGAAAAGGAATCGTGTCGCTCGTGGAAATGCTGGCCGACATCCCCGGCATCAGGGATTTGTCGATGACCACCAACGGTGCATTGCTGAAACAATTTGCAGAACCGCTGAAGAGTGCCGGGCTGATGCGCGTGAATATAAGCCTCGACACCCTTGATCCTGCCAGATACCACAGTTTAACCCGTGGCGGGGATCTGCACCAGGTGCTGGAGGGCATCAGGGCTGCCCAGAGGGTCGGGCTTACTCCGGTAAAAATCAACTGTGTGGTCAAAAATTCATCAACTGAAAAAGACGCGCAGATGGTTGAAGAATTTGGTAAACTGAACGGACTTGAAACCAGGTTTATTCATCAGATGAACCTTTCGGACGGGCATTTTTCGATTGTTGAAGGAGGTACGGGGGGAGATTGCAGCCATTGCAACCGCATCCGCCTTACAGCCAACGGCAAACTACTCCCCTGTTTGTTCAGCGGAATTGAATATGACATCAGAAAAATGGGCGCAGAGCAAGCCATCCTGGCCGCCATTGCAAATAAACCGGCCTGCGGCAGCATGAACCTGAAAGGGGAGTTTTACAATATAGGCGGCTAAGCAGGGAAAACAAACTTTTCGAGAGAAAAACGGAATCAAAACTCAAAAAAGAACCTTAAAAGAACCAACGGCCGATGAGTAGTTTTTCACATACAGATGATAAAGGCAAAGCCAGTATGGTGGATGTGGGGCACAAGCCCCTTCAGAACCGTAGTGCAACCGCAGCTGGGTTTATCAGACTTTCGGAGCATACCCTGAACCTGATCCGTGAAAACGAGATAAAAAAGGGAGATGTGCTTACCGTTGCCGAAATTGCGGGTATACAGGCCGCCAAAGAAACCAGCAGGCTGATCCCGCTTTGTCACCCCTTGCAGCTAACCAAAGTTGATGTAAAAACCCGGGTCACCGAAACCGGCGTCAGGGTAACTGCAATGGCGAGGTGTACCGGGCAAACAGGCGTTGAAATGGAAGCACTTACCGCTGTATGTGTGGCCCTGCTGACAATTTATGACATGTGCAAAGCTGTCGACAAAGAAATGGTTATCGGAGAAATCAGCCTGATTGAAAAAATAAAAACCGATCTGTAAGTATACGATGGAAAACAGAAGTCATATCCTTAAGCCCGCAGTCCCCAGGCGTTTTCTCTTCTTTGCCGCTGCCGGGGTGTGGGCTTATGCGGCTGTCAGGGTTTTCGGGCTGGCTTATAACTTCGCACCGGAAGGTCCGATGCCGCTGTGGATGGTGGTTGTGACAGGATTGGCGGGAATTGCCGTATTTTTCAATTTTGTATTTCTGAAAATCAGTAAAAAGTACATTGCCCGGATTGCCGGTATGGAACAGAAAAATCCATGCATTTTCGCCTTCTTCGCGTGGAAAAGCTATCTGATGATCGCCGTTATGGCAACCATGGGCATACTGTTTGTCCGCTTCGAGGTTATTCCCCTGTATCTTCAGGGAATCTTCTATATCGCGCTCAGCGGATCACTGCTTTTGTCGGCATTGATGTTTATCAATGCGGGGTTTCTGTATAAAGATCCGGATAGCGAACATTCCGGCAGTGTAGATGAAGATAAAGCCGTTTGAAAGACTGATAATTATTACCAATGAAAATAGAAATAAAATCCGTTAACATCTCTGAAAAAAAAGGAACCATTAAGGTACCCGTGAAGCATATCGCGCTTACCCTTAACGGTGTTGAAGGAGATGCCCATGCCGGAAAATGGCACCGTCAGGTAAGCCTGTTGGGAACAGAAAGTTTCAGAAAATTCGAGAAAGTCGCCGGCAGGCCTTTGAAATATGGCGAGTTTGCCGAAAACATCACCACCGAAGGTATTATTCTCTACGAAACCCATCCACTCGACCGGTTTACAATCGGCAATGCCCTGCTGGAAGTAACCCAGATAGGTAAAAAATGCCATGGCGACAGTTGCGCAATCTACCGGGAGGTTGGAAATTGTGTGATGCCGAAAGAGGGAATATTCTGCAGGGTATTGAAGCCGGGCATCGTAAAAGCCGGAGATGAAATGACCTATCAACCTAAGGTATTCAGGGTAAAAGTCATCACGCTGAGCGACCGGGCAGCTTCCGGCGAATATGAAGACCGCAGCGGGCCCCGTGCCGTTCAGATACTCGAGGAGTACTTTGCCGGCATGGGATGGAAAGCCGAGATCGGAAGGAGTGTGATTCCCGATGAAGCAGCACTGCTCAGGCAGGAGATCAGCGGGGCGGCCGGCGCAGACATAATTTTTACTACCGGCGGGACAGGCATCGGGCCACGGGATATTACCGTGGATGTTGTTAAACCGCTGCTTGACAAAGAAATCCCAGGAATCATGGAAATGATCCGACTGAAATACGGTTCCGAAAAACCTAATGCTTTGCTGAGCCGGGGTGTTGCCGGGGTGACCGGATCGACCCTTATTTATACGCTTCCGGGAAGCGTGAAGGCGGTTGAGGAATACCTGTCTGTTATTACTTCAACGATCAGGCATTCCGTTTATATGCTGAATGGACTGGATCTGCATTAAATGGGTGAATATTTCCCGGTTAACCGGGCAGTTAATTAAAAGGTAAGTACTAAAATCCGGGAGGAAGAATTCATGTTATTACCGCGCAATGAAGCACTTGAGTTGCTAAGGAGATATATAAAGAATGAACGCATGATCGCCCATTCGCTGGCTTCTGAAGCCGTGATGCGGGCACTCGCCCTACGTTTGGGCCGCGATCCGGAAAAATGGGCCCAGGCAGGCCTGCTTCATGATCTTGATGTGGAAATCACCAATGCGGACCCGGCTGTCCATGCCCTGGAGACCGCGCGCATCCTTACAGGAATGGGGTTGGATGAAGATGTGGTTGATGCCATCCGTATGCACAACGAGATGGCTACCGGTTTGGAGCGGGAGACTGAATTCCAGCACGCCCTTGCCGCCGGAGAAACCATTACCGGGCTCATCACCGCGACAGCCATGGTTTACCCCGACAAAAAGGTAGCATCCGTGAAGCCTAAATCGGTTGTGAAGCGGATGAAAGAAAAAGCATTTGCAGCTTCAGTCAGACGGGAAGCAATTCTGGAATGCGAGAAAATAGGGCTGACGCTGGATGAATTCGCTGCCCTGAGCATAACTGCCATGGCCGGAATCGCCGATGAAATCGGACTTTAGCGCCCCTGCACACTTTCTGTCATTATCATCCTGAAGGTCAAATTTATGCGCTCCTTTTTAATACCAGCTGATTTAGGCAATGCATGTTGCCAGAAATGCTGAATGGATCCACCCATGACCAGAAGGCTCCCGTTAGCCAGTTTTACCTTGAAAATCTTACGGTGATTGTCCTTGCGCCGGAACCTGAAATCCCTTTCCTGCCCCAGACTCAGGCTCGCGATCACCGGATTGATGCCCAGCTCTTTTTCGTCATCGGCATGCCAGCCCATGCTGTCATTCCCGTGGCGGTACCAGTTGAGCAGCACGGAATTGAACCTGCATCCGGTTGCTGAAATAATCATGTCCCGGAGATGCACCAGCGCCGGCGTCCACGGCTCAGGACTCAGTTTCAGTCCTGAATAGCTGTAAGCAGCCCCGGCATCTCCATACCATGCTGTGAGGCGCGGAGTCAGATACGATTTGCCGAAAATGCGGATGCTTTCCTGCTTCCAGCTGATTTCGTCTTTCAGCTTACCGATATAATGCTCACAATCCGAAGGATGAATAAAAGCGGGATAATATGTCAGGATTCCATTATCCAGCGGTAATGAAACGGGCTGAGGAGATTCAGAAAAAAGATCCGGTGTATCCTTCATTTATACGAAAAGCAGCAGGCTCACAGCCATCACTGCCATACCGGCGATCAGGCCGTAAATGGTCAGATGATGCTCACCGTACTGCTCGGCGGTGGGCAAAAGTTCGTCGAGCGAGATAAAGACCATGATACCGGCCACAATGCCAAAGGTAATGCCAAAGGTCAGCCCGTTAAAGAAAGGGAGCAGAAACAAAAAGCCGAACAGTGCACCGACCGGTTCGGCAAGCCCTGACATAAAAGAAAGGAAGAAGGCTTTTTTCCGGTTTTCCGTTGAATAAAACACCGGGATTGAGACTGCGATTCCTTCGGGAATGTTATGAATGGCCACCGCGATGGCCACGCTGATACCCAGTGCCGGGTCTTCGATGGCTGAGAAGAAGGTGGCGAGGCCTTCGGGGAAATTGTGAATGGCAATGGCCATAGCTGAAAAAATACCCATGCGGTAGAGCGCTTTCTTTTTTCTTACCGCATGCTGCACATCGCTGATCTCGCTGAGTGAAACCTGTTCGTGAGGATTCTGTCCCGACGGGACCAGTTTATCAATGATGGCTGAAAGAAAAATGCCGCCGAAAAAAGCCAGTACGGCAGCCGTATATCCCTGCGCCTCTCCCAGTTCACCGATCAGGCTTTCCTTTGATTTCTGGAAGATTTCGATCATTGACACATAGATCATCACACCGGCGGAGAAGCCGAGCGCGGTAGAAAGCAGGCGGGTATTGGTCTTTTTTGCAAAGAAGGCCACCGCCGCACCAATCCCTGTTGAAAGTCCGGCAAAAAGGGTTAATCCGAAAGCAAAAAGAATTACTGAAACCGGAATATCACCGCTCATAATTCAGGGAAGATAGTTTGACACAAAGGTGCAAAAAAAACTGACATCTGCAAAAAGCCAGCAAATCCATGACTATAACTATGGATAACAATCAGATAAATAATCTGCATCCCGGTTTGCGGAACCGGGGGCATTATTCAACGTCAGGAATATCGTTGAAATTGAAAAGTATCCGCCTTCCTTCAATGAAGTCGAACAGCGTCAGTTTACGCAACTCGTAGAAACTTCGCCAGTACGATGAGAGGGATGCGATATAGCCTTGCTGAGCATTGTCTTTCTCCGTCTGGGCCAGATTCAGGTCAATAATGCCAATCTTGCCGATCAGGTAACGCTGCTTGGTGACTTCGTAGCGCTTCACGGCAACGGTATCGCTTTTGGCGGCAATTTCAAGTTGTCCCCGCTGCATATTAAACTGCATCACCTTCAGAAAAATCTCCTGGTCGAAATCTATCATTTCCTGCTGAACGGCGGTACGTTCCAGTTCGCGGTCCGACTCGGCCAGTTTGATTTTCCCCCGGGTCAACCCCCAGTCAAGAATGGGTACCTGAATTCCAAGTACCAGCCGTTGCTGGTCCTGAGGATTTTTGTAGACTGTACTTAAGTTAGAGGAGCTTTGGGTCAGTCCGTAAACTGCATAAAGGTTGGCATTGAAGCGGTTCTCAGCCTTTGCTTTATTCACTCCGCTTTCGGCAACAATCATCCTGCGTTCGAAGGCCAGGGCATCCGAGCGGTTTTCGCGTCCTTCATTCACGGCCAGTTGTGCATCGATCACGGGCGCCGATGGCGCCGATGGTGCAATCAGTTGCAAGGACACATCTTCGGGAATACGAAGAAATGATTTCAGGCTGAACATTTTCATTTCCACATCCAGGCTGGCACTTTCAACGGCTGCACGGGCATTGAGGAGGCTCAGTTCTATCTGAAGCAGTTCATTTTCGGCAATGGTACCGATGTTAAACCTTCCCCTGGCGATCTGATAAAGGGTATCGTTGTTGGCCAGGTTGATCTGTTGAATTTTCTGGCGGATCTGCGCATCCAGCAGGCTGAAAAACAGATTGACGGCCGAGATGCTGACCTGCTCCACATCTTCGATATATCTGCGTTCGGCCTCGTTGTAGCGCATGGGCTCCACCCTGCGCGCCCAGCGGAAAGGATTATAGTTGAACAAAGGCTGCCTTATCCCGATGTTGAGGGGAGAAGATAGGTAGGAAGTGACGGTGCTGTCGCTGAAAAGGTCGATACGCTGGAGATCTGAGTTAAGAAATACCTGTCCGCCGGTCAACCCGATATTTTTGGAAAGGGACAAGCCTGCTGTATAATTGGCCAGGTTACGTTCGTAGAAGAAATCCCCCTCGGGAGTGGTAATCTTCTCGATGCTCCGGCTCAGGCTGGGCAGAGTTCCGTCAAGGGTAAGCATGGGCATCAATCCCGCCTTATAATTCCGGTACTGCCAGTAGCTGCTCCTGAACCGGTGCTGTGCAGCCAGGGCATCGGGCGACTGTCTTTTGGCTATTTCAATTACCTCAGGCAATGTAAGTACTTTGACCTGGCTCTGGGCTCCTGCAAACCCACAAGCTGAAACAATCAGAACAAAAAGTAAAGAAATCCTTAAACAACGCATTTTAAATATCTTTAAGACCTGGTAACGCTGAATTTTCTGACAAGCATATGCATCCGTTGTTTTACTCATACCGGAGAGAAGTCACCGGATCCTGCATCGCAGCTTTCTTGGCAGGCATATACCCGAAAGCGATTCCCACCGTGGCTGAAACACCGAATGAAATTACAATCGAGGCCACTGAAACGATGGTAAGAATACCCGCGACTTCCATGATGATTTTCGCCAGGGCCATGCCCAGGAAAATGCCTACAATTCCGCCTGAGAGACTGATCAGGGTTGCTTCTGCCAGAAACTGAAAAATAACATCCTTCCTGGTAGCGCCGGTGGCCATACGGATACCGATTTCCTTGGTGCGTTCCATCACTGAGGCCAGCATGATGTTCATAATTCCTATACCGCCGACAATGAGTGAAATGCTGGCGATGGCCCCCAGCACGATATTAAAAATATCCTTTGTACGTTGTTCCTGCTTCAGCAGGAGTTCGGGTACCTTAATCTCGAAATCATCCACCCCGGCATGCCGGCGTTTAAGCATCCGCTGGATGATCTCCGATGTCTGGCCAATCAGGTTGGTTTCTTTTACCTGTACGACAATTTTATCTATCTGGTTTGCAATGCCTTCATCGCTTCCGCCGGAAGAAGAGAACGACATAAAGCCGCCGTCAACGACCATACTTCCGCTGCTACCTCCCCTGATCATGGCCGTTGTAACCACAGAACGGTCGCGGTAACGCATAAGCATCGTTTGAATAGGCGCATAAACCTGATTATTGTAATCACTGATGCCCAGATTTTCCGAAATCTCGGCATTCACGGCACGACTCTGTAATACCCCGGTAACCTTGAGCCATACGTTGCCACATTTGACATACCTTCCGACCGGATCGGAATGGGGAAACAACTTTGCTTTGATGGTAGCCCCGAGAATGCAGACCGCTTTTCCTTCGCGCAACTGCTCCTCGTTAAACATCTCGCCACGTTCGAGGGGAAGGTTGAAAACATCAAAGAAGCCGGGGGTGACGCCGCTTACTTTTCCGTAAGTACTCACCCCTTCTGAAATAATCACAGATTCATACACCACTTCCGGGCTCACTTTTTCAACAGAAGGAATGATGGCCGCAATACTGGCTGCATCGGCAAGCGTTAATCCCGGAGAAAATTTTTCGGTAGCCTGCTTTCCCTGTCCGTTTTCCTTGGCAGCTTCCTCCATTTTCGATTCCACCTTAGGCATGATGATGATGTTGTTCACCCCCACCAGCTTCATCTGTTCAAGAATCTCCTGTTTTGCCCCGTTGCCGATGGCAAGCATGGCAATTACCGCAGCCACGCCAAAGATTATTCCCAGCGCCGTAAGCATGGAACGGAATCTGTTGGCAAAAACAGCTTCCAGCGCAATGGTTAGAATGTAGAGTTTCCGGCCGGTGAAAAATATTTTTTTCATGAATTAATTCCTGTTATCACTGAACTTCTACAAACCAACCAGTTTCCATTCTATCGCATTCTCGGGCGGTGACAGATAAACCTCCTCCCCTTCCTTCAGTCCTTCGGTAATAATGATCTGGTTTTCGTTGGTGACACCGGTTTTTACCTGCTGGCGGACCTGTCCTGAAGTTTTATAAACAAAGGAGATGCTGTCGCTGGTATGCACACATTCTATCGGCAGGAAAAGCACATCCGGGATTACAGAGGTGATGATGGTATTTTTTGTTGTCATGGCAGGACGCAGAATGGAATCAAATTCATTTACCCTGATCCTGACTTCAAATACCTTGGCATTTGAGTTGCGCATCTGCTCACCAATATTGGCCACCTCGGTTACATCACCGGTATACTTTCTGTCAGGAAAGGCATCCACGCCAATCTGCACTTTTTGTCCGGTTTTAACTTTACTGATGTCTATTTCATTTACATAGGTCTTCGAAATCATTTCATTCAGGTTCGGAAGGGTTGCCACCACATTGTCCCATGAACTCATGGTTGATCCGATCCCCATCTTTGACCCGTCCCAGTTACGTTTATAGATCAGCATTCCCGGTTTTGGCGCGGTAACGGTAAATCCGCCCAGCACTTCCCGGATCTGCTCCAACCTGCGTTGCGCCTGGGTATAGGAGGCGGCTACCTCCTGCATGTTAGCGTTATTTTTATCCGAGCGGAGCTTGTAATTCTTTTCGGCCTGCTGATAGGCACGCTGAGCTTTCTCCAGTTCAATCCGGGCCTGACGCTGGGTGGCCGGTGGTTCATAAATGGATTGCTCAACGGTAATCTGCCTTTCCTCCAGGGCGTACTTCAGGTTGATCAGTTCTTCACGGGCGGCCCGCATATCAATGGAGGTGTCCAGCTTTGTCTTCACAAACTGCGATTCCAGTTTCTCCAGCTCACTCTCCAGGTCTTTCATGCGGTTGGTGATCTCCGTTCGGTCGAGGGTCGCCACATATTGTCCGGAATCAACCAGAGTTCCTTCAGGAATGATATCGCTGATCTGAACCTGCCATATCCGCACCTCGCGCAAGCCTGAAGGGCCCAGGATGTTCTCTGAATTTTTAGCCTCAAGCTCCCCGCTGGTGGTAACATTGATGCTGAAGTCACCATAAAGAACTTTTGTTGTAACCGCGGGACCGGATTTCCCGGAATTTGAAAAATAATACCAACTGGCAAGCAAAGCCAGGATAACTACCGGAAAGATATACCAGAATTTCCGGCCAGGTTTTGGTAATGACATAAGAAAACGATTAATACTGATCAATAATATTGAAAATATCCTTATTCAAGGTAACGGCAAATTTAGCCATTTATTGAGCTTGCATAAAAGAAAGCCGAAATAAACATGCATGTTTGATGAGGGTCTAAACGATCAGCAACTCACGCTGTAACGGGATAAGCCGGGCGAAAACTGATAGCTCGTCCAGGACAAGCTCCCGATCAGAAGACAGGATTAAAGATCAATAAGCCGCCACTAATGCTCCGGGGAATATCCCTGAACCTTATGCATAAGCCGGACAGCTATGTTCAAGCGTTGATCAGCACCCGATTATTTCAGCAATTCCTCCACAATCTGTTTCACTCCTATACCTTCCGCTTCGGCTTTGTAATTCCGCACAATGCGATGCCGGAGGATACTGGTGGCTACCGCCTGAACATCTTCAATATCCGGCGAATACTTGCCACGGATCGCAGCATGGCATTTGGCCCCGAGAATCAGGTACTGCGATGCTCGGGGACCCGCTCCCCAGGTAAGATAGAGATTGGTCCAGGGGTGGGCCATCTCCGTGCCGGGACGGGTGCGTGAAGCCAGCCGCACAGCATACTCATAAACGTTGTCGGCAACGGGAATGCGGCGGATCAGGTTCTGGAAATACATAATCTCTTCGCCGGTCAGCACTACGGATGGCGCTGATGTTTTTTCAGTCGTGGTATTCTTAACGACATCTATTTCCTGTCCGAACGTAGGATAATCCAACCAGATATTGAACATAAAACGGTCGAGCTGGGCTTCGGGCAAGGGGTAAGTTCCCTCCTGTTCAATCGGGTTCTGGGTAGCCAGCACAAAAAAAGGCTCGGCCAACTGATGACTTTCACCGGCAACGGTCACCGCTTTCTCCTGCATGGCCTCAAGCAGTGCCGATTGTGTTTTGGGCGGCGTTCTGTTGATTTCGTCAGCCAGGATGATATTAGCAAAAACAGGCCCCTTCAGGAATTTGAACCTGCGGTTCTCGTCCAGGATTTCGGTTCCGAGAATATCCGACGGCATCAGGTCAGGGGTAAACTGTATACGGCTGTAGGTCAGCCCCAGTGAGCGCGCGATGGTATTCACCAGCAGGGTTTTCGCCAGTCCCGGCACCCCGACCAGCAGGGCATGGCCTTTACTGAAAATGCAGATCAGCACATCTTTAACCACATCATTCTGGCCTACAATCACTTTGCCTATCTCGGCAGTCAGTATCCTGTATTTCTCAACAAAGGCGTCTACCGCCTCCACATCGCTTTTATAAGGAGTCATAATTACGCTTCTTTTTTAACAGATTCATTTACTGAATGCTCCAGTTATGTTCAAAATTGCAGTTCTGATAGCTTTCATTGATCCTGAAATAGGTCTTCCCGATCTTATCGCCGATCCATTTATTGATTACATCATCCTGCTTTTTATTGAGCGCCCACTGCTGAATGGTGCTGTAGTCGTCCTTCAGGTTGGCCCGGTGCGGTTCCGTTCTGGTTTTTAAATAATAGAGGTTCAGCGTTTGTTTGGCCTCTTCATTGGTCATGATCATTGGGCGCGACACATCCCCCACGTTCATTTTATCAATGGCAAAGAAGATTTTCGGATCCAGGTGTTTTGCCGAAAAACGCGTATTTCCGGTCATTTCATTAACCATCAGGCCACCGGAGATTTTTCCCGGGTCATCTGAAAATTTCAACGCCGCTTCTTCAAATGTCATTTTCTTTTCGCGGATCAGCCCGGCCACGCTGTCTAGCAGACGGGATGCCCTCGCCAGGTCTTCATCGGATATTTTAGGCATCAGCAGGATATGGCGGGTATTGATCATCTCGCCCCTGCGCTCAATCAGCTGAATTACATGATATCCGGCTTTAGATTTAATGATGTCGGAAATTTCGCCTTTTTTCAAACCAAATGCAGCAGCCTCATACTCGGGAAACAACTGACCACGGCTTACAAAACCGACTTCACCGCCCTTTTTGGCTGAGCCGGGATCTTCGGAATACAGCGCCGCCAGCGCAGCAAAGTTCTCTCCCTTGATCAGCCGCTCACGCAGTGCCCGTAACCGTTCGCGCGTTGCATCCATCTCTTCCTTGCTGATCGATGGTTCCTTTACAATCCTTCCTACCTCGTATTCCATCTCGATCAGTGGAATGCTGTCCTTCGGGATTCTGTTGAAAAAGTTGCGCACTTCGGAAGGCGTTACCTTAATATCCTTGACCAGTTTTTGCTGCACCTGATCAACCATCAGTTGTTCTTTCACCAGACTGCGGAACTCTTCCCTTATCTGGATCAGGGGTTTTTTATAAAATTGTTCCAGCTTTTCCTGTGAACCAAACTGCTGTATGTAATACCGGAACCTTGCATCCATGGTCTGCTCGATTTCATCATCGGTAACCTGAATACTGTCGAGTTCCGCCTGGTTCAGCAACAATTTCTGAAACAACAAATCTTCAAGAATGCGGCAACGTGTGGCACGGGCGTCGCTGATGCTGCCCTGCATGCGAAACTGGATGTACTGTGTTTCAATATCAGATTGAAGGATATAATTGGCGCCGACTACAGCAACTACCTCATCAATCACCTGCTCCTGCGCAGTACTTATATCCGCGGCAACGAATATCATCATCAGTATCAGCAGTGCAACTGTTCTTTCTATCTTCATTTAGTAAGAAATTAAATCCGGGTTAATTAAAATATTTCAAACTCTTTGTTTTTCAATGCCTCCTGAAACACTTCCTCCTGCATCCGGTTGATCAGCTTCTGCTTGCGCATGTTCAGGATCATATTCCGGATGCGATCAACTTCAAGGCTCAGGGGTGAAGTACTTTCCATGATCTTATAATCATTGAACCGTATTAGGTATACAAACAGGGAATCCCCGGTTTCGTGAAATGACCGGTTCTTCAGAAAGTTTTCCTGATCATATATTTCAAGAGGTAATTCGCGCATCAGGTCATTGAAAACGATCCAGTTCTCGTCATCAGGCCTGCATGAAATCGTAGATTTATCGCACAGCTCAATTAATTTCTCCATATCACCCGATTTGGATGACATCAGATATTGTTTCGCTTTTTTTGCCTGTGGAGAGTTTTCATAGCCCCGCGGAATTTTAACGTAGCTGACCCGGACAATATTTTCGCGCAACTGAAAATTGCTCTCATTTTCATTATAAAACGCCCTGATCTCTTCCTCGCTGACAACGGTATCCAGCTTCTGCCTGATCAACTCACTCTCATACTCATAGATAATGAGCGAATTGCGATAATTTTCAAGCTGTTTCTCAAAGTCCATCTTATCCTTGGGCAGGTTCCCCTGCGCATGGTGCAACAATACCTGCTGCCTGACCCAGTTATCGATATACTGCCGCGTAATTTCCAGACTGTCGGCTGCAGAAATCCCATCCGGAACCACCCCGGCGAGTTCTGAACGGTAAAGATACTTATCATACGCAAGGGCAATCACTTCTTCTTCAGGCTGATTGCCTAAAAATCGGCAGGCTGAAAGAATAACAGCAGGAATAAAGAGAAACCGGGTCATTCGCAACATTGACAATCCATTATTTTATGGAGGAAAGCACCTCTTCATTTACCTTAAACGGATACCTGGCCCTTAACTCCCTGATCCATTCCTGCTCGAGATAATTCTGGTAATCGGCAGTGATCAGCCCCCGGGCTTCATTCAGTTTCTTTGGTTCGGGATTGAGCAACGCATGGATATTCACCAGGGTAACCTTACCTTCATCAATGGATTCAGGCGCCAGTCCGGGTTTCCATTCAAGGCTGTCGATCAGTTCATTGTCACCCTTCTGGTATTTGCGGTGGTCGATCGTCAGCAATGAAGTTGTGTCGGTGTTAAACTGGGTCAGCAATTCAGTATCGGTAAGACCTCCGCTGATCGCTTTCCTTAAACCAGCGATCAATTTGTCATCCGTTGATTCAAGGGTATAAACCGTAGCATCAAGGCGCTGGTCCCACATATAGTTGCCTTTGTTCTGATTATAAAACGCTTCAAGCCCTGTAGTATCCTTCACAGCCTTCGACCATATCTTCTGATCGGTTAATTCAAACAGCAGGATTCCATCCCGGTATTCCTTTACAAGCATTTTAAAGTCAGGGTACTTCGATTCGAGGCGCGAATCTTCATACGCCAGCAGGGTCTCGTTTACAAAAGTGGTAAACATGCCGTTCACAAATGTTCTGATATCCTCTTTGGCACGTTTGCGCTGGTTTTTTGCAAGCCAGTCAGCAAAATCCTGCTGCGAAAAGCTCCGGCGGCCAATGGTCATGATGGTTTTCTTTAATCCGGCAGCCTGTTGCGCCGACCATTTCGCACTGAAAATGGTATCGGTGACGACTTTGTAAAAATCATCCCTTGCTTTCAGGTTTTCGGTGTACTTATACTCGCGCCTGATCCTGTTGAGCAATGCTTCCTCGCTTTTTTTAGCGCGGTCGCTGCGGGTCAGGCTCTGTTTCAATTCGTTGACAACATCTTCGTAGGCTCCTATATCCTTACGGTCGAGCAACTTAACAATATGCCAGCCAAAGGAGGTAAGAAATGGTTTGGATACATCATTCAGGTTTTTCAGTTTTGTGATTTCGCTGATAAACTCGGGAATCATTTTATTGGCTCCGAACCAGGGAAGCACGCCACCTTTGGCTGCCGTTGATTTATCGTCGGAGTTCTGTTCAGCCATCCGGGCGAAATCTTCACCGTTAAGTATGCGCGTGTATACTTCCATTGCCTTTGCGGCTATCCTGGCACTATCTTCAGCATTGGCATCGGCCGGCAGGCGCATCATGATGTGTGCAACCTGCACCCGTCCGAGTGCCGGCTTCCGGTCGGTTACCTTAATAAGATGATAGCCGAAATCGCTACGCACCGGCATGGATACTTCTCCTACCGGAGTGTTATAAGCTCCGGTTTCGAATGGATAAACCATATCAAACACGGTAAAATAACCGAGATCCCCGAGGTTTCCTTTAATCGTCCGGCCTTCCATCTGCCGGTCGCGTGCCGATAAATCATCGGATTCTTCCATGGCCACTTTTCCGAAGTCCTCACCCTTGAGTATCCGCTTACGCAAGTTCATCACTTTTTTGTAAGCTATCAGCGTATCGGCAGGCGCCGCATTGCGGTCAACCCTGATCAGTATATGGCTGGCACGGATGTCCGTCTTTTTACGGTCGTAAGCTTCCTGCAACAGCGATTTATTCATTTCCTCATCGATCAGGTATGGCTGTGCCAGCTGTTTGCGGTACCCGGCCAGTTCTTCCTTAAACGAGCGCACCGTGTCGAGGCCCAGCGCTTCCGCTTCTTTTACCTTCAGCCTGAAATTGATATACAACTCCATATACTCTTCTAAAGATTTGCGGTCGAGCACCTCGCTGTTCACATTGTTCTTCATGTAAACATTCAGAAACTCCGAGCGCGAAATCTCTTCTCCTGCCACATTCA
>JABNAD010000657.1_pt1 | contig 17673 bp, 15 predicted proteins | sample 7240381 | NCBI WGS metagenome assembly JABNAD01 (sample SAMN11332834, study PRJNA596920) | anaerobic digester metagenome | biome: digested sludge; isolation source: digested sewage sludge-derived enrichment culture grown on H2/CO2 | place: Germany: Goettingen
TCCCCCCTTCGACACCAAAGGCTAAGATAAGCCGCTGAAGTATAACAACTTTGGCGGCTTTTTCTTTTGTCTAAAGGCCCATGTAGGCCCGTCCGTACAGTCTGCTGGTACAATCTCGAAGGCGGTAGGCATGAAAACGGGCATGGTTTCAGGCGGGGCGATTGATGGTCGTAACGGTCGTGGCGGTAGACACTGTGCCCGCAATCCACGGTGCTCAATGGTTTGGCGGTCTGGTGGGATGAGATTGGCGCGTCCGGCGGCGAAATTTGCCGTAAAAACTCTCGTTCAAACCGTTCTGCCGTGGCTTGCCAGGCTCAATCAGCGCCAGATCCAGAGACTCCCGAGCCGCGCATTTGAGCAGCGTCTTCGACACGAACTCCGGTCCGTTGTCAGAACGCAGGCTCAGAGGGGCTCCACGTTCGCTGATCAGTCGGGACAGCACCTCGATCACCCGGCCCGACTTGATGCTCCCGACAACGTCTATAGCCAGGCATTCACGCGTGTATTCGTCTACCACGGTCAGGCATTTGATCTGCTGACCGTTAGCGCAGGCGTCGCAGACAAAGTCGTACGCCCACAGTTTGTTTGCTCCCATCGGCAGTTGCGGTCTTGGGTGGGACGCCGCCACGCGTTTCCGAGGCCGCTTCCTGGGCACCTGCAACCCGGCTTTGGACCACAGCCGGAACGCCTTGTCGGCGCCCATGACATGCCCCAGACGTTCCATGAACACGTTGATCCGGCGATATCCAAAGCGCGGATACGTCGCAGCTAGGCCCGCCATGGCCGCCATTAGCGGTTTGTCCCGAGCCTCCAGCCGTGACTCGTAGTGGAGCGACGACCGGGAAGTGGATAACAGCGCACACGCCCTGCGTTGTGATAGCCCGCGACTCCTGGCGTACGCCACCTGGAGGCGTCGGGCGGGTGCGCCTACCACTTTTTTGCGGCGATCTCCTTCATGACCTCGATTTCGAGGTCCCGTTCAGCAAGGATCTTCTTCAAGCGCGTGTTCTCTTGTTCCAGCAGTCGCAGACGCTTTACGTCATCGGCGGACATGCCGGCAAACCGCTGGCGCCACGTGTAGATCGTCTGCTCGCTGATTCCATGCTTCTCGGCTACTTGGGCCACCGGGCTGCGGTCAGCTTCGCGCAGGATGCCCACCATCTGCTCTTCGGAAAATCGTCCCTTTTTCATCAGTCCCCTCGTGGTTGAGGGGAAAACCTATCTCAAGATTCGGCCGGTCTGAAAAGAGCTGAGCAGGTCAATAGCACTCCACATTACACCTAATAATTATGGCCGAAATCCACACAACATGATTTTTCAATCACGGAAAAAGTGGAATTCGGCCATTTTCAACCCTAATAAACTTATAACGATTTGTTTAAGTCACATATTGCTACAATACCATCAAAAGTGTATTACACAACTACGCAAAACAAAAAAATCATTTTGATTTTTTGAACACAATAAGCGGACAATTTTTACATATATCAGCACCTGGAAATCCATCCCCAGGTCGCGTGATCGAACCACTTCCAAGCGTATCGATTCTTTCTAACAGCCTATTAACGACTGCACTAATGTGGTCACCTGGAATCATAACGTTTATTTCGCCACGCTCTGTCTTTCCAGCGTTATAACTACCAGAACATGCAGGAAGCATATTGAACTTTTTGGACACGAAGCTCCAGACATTTCCCCCACATGCAGAAGAATTCATGGTGATATTTGTCTGCAGCGGATGAGTATCCGTAGCTGCCATATAATCAACAGCCAAGTGATACGCCTGCATATTATCACAATAAAAGTGCACCGTATCCGGGCTGTCGAAGACATCTGCCTTGGCCAGAGGGGCAACGGCAATGCCAATCAGCCCCGCCGGCATCCGCGTCTTCGACATCACAAAACGCTCTGCCTGTTCTAAATTCGTAACATACTTTGCATGTCCTTTGACTTCCTCAGCATCCAGATCCTTCCAACCGAAACAGTACTGGGCGTTTCCACAACCCAGACCATCCGCCTCGCTGTACACGACCTGACCCTTCATTCGCGCCGCGAGTTCCCACTGACAAAATGTCATTGCCTTGAGAGGAGAATGATATTCATCCACTCTATCTTTAAAAAGCGCCACTTTTTCAGGGTCATAAAAAAACTTTACCGCAACAGGATAATGATAGAGCCGAAGCTCTTTCATGAGAACCTCTTGCATTTCAGAATAAGTCATAAACGTCTCCTTGAATTTCTAATTTAACTCAATCCAAACTCAAGGAATATTGTCAATGAACAACTATTTATAAATCAAAATTTAGATTGTTAAACTATTAACATTCAATTTTTAGTTATCTATATTTACAGTAAAATACTGTATTTTTATTGTTAAAAAATTCACATTAGATTTTACTATAATACATTATTAATAATAAAATAAAAAATATATTTTATTAAAATTTGAAAAATTGAAATACAAAAAATTATATGTCGCTTATTTGGATTTCCATTTTTTTCATTCTTGAAATAAGAGTTGTCGGCTTGATTCCTAGCTTCTCTCCAGCACCTCTACGTCCATATATTTTCCCATTACAGAGTCGCAGAGCTCTGATGATATTTTCTTTTTCCAGACTGCGGATTTCATTCTCCGTAAGGATTTCATGTCCTGTAGATACCGGCTTGGCCAAGTGAATCTCACCGACGGGCACGGGAGTAAACGACTGCCTAGCGGATGCCGGGGAGTCGATCTGATCCAACCGGGAGGTGATGACCGCCCGTTCAATTACATTCTGCAACTCTCGGATATTGCCGGGCCAGTCGTGCAGAGTCAGGGCGTCAATGTCGGCCTGAGTCAAGTGCGGTTCCGGACGATTCAGCTTTTTGCAAATCAAATCGACAAAATGCGCAACCAGCAACGGGATATCCTCCTTACGTTCACGCAAGGACGGCATGCTGAAGGGAAAGACATTCAGCCGGTAGTAGAGATCCTCACGGAAACGACCGGCCGAAACCTCCTGCGCCAGTTGACGGTTGGTGGCGGAGATCACGCGGACGTCCACCTTATGAACCTTTTCTTCGCCGACACGCTGATATTCACCCTCTTGCAGCACGCGCAGAAGCTTGCCCTGCAGCTCCAAGGGAATTTCGCTGACTTCGTCGAGAAAGAGAGTCCCCCCATCCGCCGTACGGAAGAAGCCCTCCCGATCTCTGTGCGCCCCAGTAAAAGCGCCGCGGACATGTCCGAAAAATTCGCTTTCAAAAAGATCCTTGGGGATGGCCGCGCAGTTGACCTTGATCATCGGGCGTCCAGCACGTTTGCTCCTTGCATGAATCTCGCGGGCGACAAGCTCCTTACCCGTGCCGGACTCTCCTGTAATGAGCACGCTCGTGTCGATGGGGGCCACGAGTTCAATCTTTCGCAAAATCTTCAGCAGGGCGTTGCTTTTGCCGATGATGCCGCCGAAGGACTGAGCCAGATTGACTTCCTCGCGCAGGTATGCGTTTTCGCTTTCGATCTGCCGCTTCAGGCGTTCAATCTCCGCAAACGCACGGGTGTTGGAGACAGCGTAGGCCAGATGATCCGCGATCATTCGCATGAGTCCAAGGGAATCCTCTCCCAGGGCGACCCGCGTAAACATCGCCAGCACACCCAACACCTCTCCCTTGAAGATAAGCGGCTGGCCAACAAAATTGACAATCCCCTCCCGCTGCATCCAACCTCTGTCGGCAATCCAGTCAGAATTGCCGTCGATGGCCGAGACGTAGCCCGGCTGCCCCGTGGAGGCGATGCGTCCCACCTTGCGCACGCCGATTGGAAAGCGCCGATAGGCACTGTGCTCCGTCTCATTCCACAAAGTGACGTTGTCCGTTGAAAGTCCCCGGCTGGCCATGAGATGAAGACAGCGCCCCTGGTCGGGGCATGACGCAAGCTCGACACAGGTCTCGCAGATGTCTCCAGGCGCCACCATCCAGACTCTGGCCAGGGCTACGTTGCGATTCGAAACCAGTGATGACGTTACCAGCTGAAGCAGGTCGTCCACGGAACGCTGCTGCGCCATTTCCAGCAACAACTGTTGAAAGCTTTGGAAATTCAACTTGAAATCGTTCTGAGCCATGTGACACCTCGGTGGCTGAAAGGGGGGCCTCTCAGTGACTTTGACCGCGAGCGAAGTCATGTCAAGGGCGTCTCACGCGTGGTACAGAATCTGACAAGCGCAAGAGATCGCTGGCGGCAGGGGCCAAGCACCCGATGTCTCGTACATGCCTCATGGCAAGGGCTATTGAATGAACTCCCGCATTTCGCCGTGTACAGAGAGCATGACGACGCCATTTCTCCGAAGAGCCTGTATCGACCAGAATCATCATCACCCTTCTGTCACAGGAATCATGACGGCAGAGACAAGATGGTGCAGTCCTAGAACAAGGACGCCAAGAGTCATGCCCCAAACGCCAACATCATGCATTAATGGTTCAAAATTTCTGCAAATCATCAGAACAACGCTAATTATGCATACTGATACACCGAAGATTTGCGGTTTTTCCATAAACAGACCGGCATTCTTGACGCAGTGATCGTCATCCCTGGCAGGAAATTCAAACCAGACACGATTCCAGACAAGGGCGAAAAGTACCGTAATTGTTGCGCCCCAGGCCATATATACCGGGAATAGATGTGCAGCCATCGGAAGCGGCAGGATTACAGGAATGACTGCCGTTGCGGCTGCGGGTGGATGGTCCGCATCGAAAACTTGCATAAGCACACCGGCATACAGAACTGCCAAGCCGAGCTTGAGGGGGACGTCGAAGTCGGTTCCTCCGGCCAGAAATTCACCGCTCCATATTCCAGCCAACCCGCAGATTGCCGAAATAAAATGTCCGACGATGACCGGTTTGGGCCTGGCCACACGCAGATAGACACACGTCGAGTTGATGAAGCACGTCGCTGCAAGCGGCGGAAACAGGACCGCTATCCCTGAGATGCGAGACAGGACCGCAATGAGGGACAGCAACAGACCTGCCCCCACAGACCCCCAGACAATGCGCGACAATGATATAACGCCGGGGCGATAGACATCCCTGGCGAATTCCCTGCGGCATGGAGACGCCATTCTGATCTGCACCGAATTGACTTTCTTGAGCACTGATCCTCCCGCCGACTGCCAAAGAGGGATCGCCGGCCCGGGATGTCCCCAGACCGGCGCTGATGCATGGCTATTTGTCCCAACCGAGTGTCTTTCGGGCAGCTTTGAAATCCGAAATGATCATGGCGGCCACTTTTGCAGGATCCGGATCGACATTCATGCAAGAACCAAGGAGTTCCCTGGTTCCTCCATACAGGAAATCCATGACCCTGCGGGATCCCTGAACGGGGGCGTGCACGCAATGATAGGAGTCGAATCCCAACATGCGGAAAGCCAACGCTGCGCCGACGCCTTTCTCGTTGGACCATTCCGGCGTGACTTCAGCGAAGGGCAGATCCTTGATGTGATGCCCGGTCTGACCGGCGATTGTTGCGAACGTGGCCACAGCGTGGGCATTGTCGATGCACTCGCCGAAATGCCAGGCAGGAGGCATGTCCGATCCCAGGAACGACTTCAAGCTTTCCCCGCATCTCTCCTGCCCCTTGACCGAACAGTAGCCGAGCTTGGCCATCGGGAACGAGGCACATCCGTTGGTGAAAATGAGTATGTTGTTTTGGAGGAGGATGTCCGCGATATCCACGATGGCTTTTTCGAACACGATGCGGGTGTTGGTGCAACCGGCGAGATTGATGATCCCGAGAATGCGACCATCCTTCAGGGCGTCCGCAATGGGCTTGACGCTACCGCCGTAATACTGCGTGAGGTACTCCAGCCCGAAGCCCACTTCCGCCTCAACCTCATGGGGAGGAATATACCTCTTGACGTCTCTGCGGTTGATGAAACTCTCAATTGCTCTGGTCAGAATTTTTTCAGCCAACTCGGGAAGCTTGTTCAGATCAGACATGTCCCGCTTGTAGCCGATATGCTCGGCACCCGGCAGGCGGTTGGACTCGTTGGTCGTGACAATTACGGTCTTGAAGCAGTTGGCCACGTCCATGATGCCCGGGAACACTTCCTGAATGTCGGCAAGCCAGAGGTCCAAGGCGCCGGTCGCCACGACCAGTTCCGATCCATTCGCATTGGCAAGCGGGATAACCCCGCCAAGGCGGTACATGGACGACAGACCCGAACAACAGATGCCGTAAAACTGAATCCCCTCGGCTCCTGCCTCCTTGGCCATGTTCACGAACTTTTCCGTTCGGGAAGCCTTGATGACCTCCATGGCCATCATAGGAGCGTGACCGTGTATGGCGATATTGACGTGGTTCTTCTTGAGTGCGCCAACATTTGCCTTGATGGAGCTGCGCGTTGGGACTCCATACAGGCAGTCGCTGGCGATGGATCCGCCAACGACGCTGTTCATGGAAAAAGTCAGCCCAAGACGGAAAAACTGATCCATGGCCTTGCGCCAGTCGCCCTGGGTCCCCACCGTCGTGGAGTGCAAGGTTTCGAATACTTCGTGATAGGAGCTGATAGGCGTCAGCCCCAGTTCGCTCCACGTTGCCTGGCGTTCGGCAGGAGCGACTGCAGTCAGCGTTCGATGCGTACCGGGAACCGTCCTGCTCATATCCTCAAGGAGGATATCTGCGATCTGACCGGCCAAAACTTCGACCGTCCGTCCCTCCGTCTCCAGGCCGTACATCTTCGCGACAGCCAGGACCTTGTCTGCGCCTTCAATGGGAAGATCGATTTCGCCGGCAGCGGCTTTTTTCAGTGTTAGCATGACTTCGCGGGCCCGAGCGCCATGGGCGGCAACACCACCGGCAGCAGCTCGCGCCAGGTTTCGAGCGACTATGAGATCCGCATTCGCCCCGCATGTGCCGCGCGGCGCCTTTTCCGTGATCTTACACGGGCCAAGGGAACAAACCTTACAGCAGATACCGGCCAAGCCAAAGGCGCAGTGCGGCTTCTGCTTGTCGAAACGGTCGAAACAGTTTTCGCAGCCGATACTGTCCATGTAAGCTACCATTTCGCGGACAGCTGGATCTGGAGCCTGGGTCATGACATCGGCCTTACTGGCGAAGGACTTGCGATACTCCGTAACCGCCGCCATGTAGTCCGTGAAATCGTTGTTGTGATGATGGTGGTCATGATCATGATCGTGCCCATGGTGATGCCCATGGTGATGCCCATGCGAATGCTCATTTTTTCCCACGGAAAATGCCTCCTGTTACAATGTTGAACTAAATTATATCAAGAGAGTATGCACGATATGATAATTTATTTTTGCCAGAGAGATAATGATTTGAATACAAACATTATCTCTCTGGTGTTAAAATTTTATACAAAATAATTTCTTAATGATTGACAATATACTTGAGTCGAACATGGCATTTATATATATCAAATATATACGTCAAAAAAGAAATTATTATCCTCAACAACATCTTTGCATGAATTTTTTGGAACAACTATTGACTACATAAGCAATCACCATGCCTATTTATAAAAATAAATTAACATCGTATATTCAGGGTGTTAGAGATTCGAAACAAACTCAAGGCGAGGTATCGACCGAAATCTCGATAGAATCAGCGATATTTCGATGATAAACGCGAATACTCATGATTCCACCAGGACGACATGATTTCTTGGAAATTGCCTCTCAAAATTTTAAAAATGCATTCTTCTGCAGTATACCCATTCGGGTAATACTAGGGCCGCCTCGCGTAAGAAATTTCATTCTGTCCCGACTGGGCCGAGGACGTCGGAAACGCTTTGGACCTGGCCATCTGCCACCTCAGCCATTCCCGTTTCCAGGCCGCCGTTGCGGCTGGTCAAGACGGTGCAACTCTTCTACGGTTTGTTGAAAGCAGGACGTGAGGGAACACTGTGGAAAACATCTGAATCCACATAGCGGTCCTCTGTAGTACTAGAGATATTTGGCAATTTCAGTGAGATGATAAAAAAAATGAAATGCGGTGTATGCGCAACTTAGTTCTACTTGAGTTGACAAACGTTTCAGAAGCGCACCATCATATTTTCGCGCGGAACGGAAATTTTGGCAGAGGAAAAGGAAAAAGCCCTAAGAATTCGGGCCTTTTCAGGAAATTGAGTAGCCTCAACTTCGCAGCGTGAGAACTCCGAAGTAAGGTCGCTCAATGTTCGGTGTCAACCCAAATTTATTGTCAACACGAGGTGACAATGAGCGATTTGAGAATGGTTTTATGGGCATTGGGCGTTACGCTATTGGTCGGGGTTTTGCTTGGTGTAATGCTCGAAAATAGTTCAATAACTCTATTACTGTTCAGATCCTAGGAAGGGGGCTGCGGCCCCCTTTTTTTTGTCCAAGTCCATGTCCAAGCGGATGACCTCGTTGATGTCCTCGTTGATGCGCCTGGTGATGACCTGCTCGGCACTTTTCAGATCAGTCGAAATTTGAGATATGTTTTCTATCAACCATAAGGCCGCAGATGAAAGAGGACGATTTACCGAAGAGCAAATGGTCGGCGTCCTGCACGGCACTGAACGCTGATCGGTGGTTTAGGTTTTTATTAACGGGCATGCCCAGAACGGTCGGTATTTCCTGATCAAGCCGCTTTTCCTCTTGCGAAGAGAAGGGAAGAAGGAGGGCCTCCATGGAACCAATGCCGCCTAGTCACGGCCCTGTGCCATCCATATCCCTGCAGCGAGCATCCGCGGCCCTCGCCTCACACTTTGTCGGTGACTCCCTGGCGATGCCGGTGCACTGGTACTATAATACCGCCGATATCGAGCGCGCCTTTCCCGGTGGTATCAAAAAGTTTGAAGCTGCGCCGGAATTCCACCCGTCATCGATCATGTCGCTTCATTCCACCCGGCGTGGAGGCCGGTCGGGGCGGGAGCAGGGGCTGCCGGACTCTCCTGAGATTATCGGCGAAGTTATCCTCAAAGGTCGGCAGCATCTGTGGGGCCAGGCCAATCGACACTATCACCATGGGATGCAGGCGGGTGACAACACCCTCAACGCCCACTGTGCACGCGTGCTCATGCGTTCCATCGTCGCGAACAACGGCCGCTACAGCCGCGACCATTTTCTGCAGTCCTACATCGAGTTCATGACGGCCGATCCGCCCACGCACCGTGACACCTACGCCGAATCTTGCCACCGTGGCTTCTTTGCAAACCTCGTCGCCGGAAAGCCCCCGCATCAGTGCGGCGCCCGTACTCATGACACCCCATCCATGGGCGGGTTGGTCACCATCGGCCCTCTGGCCATCAACGATCTGCTGCACGGGATTGCAGTGGCCACGGTGCAAGCCACCTGCCGGGAACATCTCTTCCTGACCCATCCCGATGAGGCATTGGCTCGTATCTGTGACGGGTATGTCGCTCTCATTGCCGGCCTGCTTCTGCGCAAGGAAGATGAGCCGCCTGACAGGCATCTGCTGGTGGCGGCCCAGACAACCATGGGTATCGATCTTGCGCGCTTGGTGGAACGTACACGGTCAGACCGGGAAATCGTCGGCGGAAGGTACTCCACCGCATGTTATATCAGCGACTCTTGGCCGAGCCTGCTTTACCTGGCGTACAAATACCGGAATGAACTCAAGGCCGCGCTGTTGGCCAACACCAACCTCGGTGGCGAAAACGCTCATCGCGGCGCAGTACTCGGAGGCATTGTCAGCCTGTCATGCGGCAGTACTGTTGAGGACTGGTTTGAACAACTCGTGGACCATCAGGCAATTCAGTCGGAAATTTCGGCGTTGCTTTCCACCATTGTTGCATGACTGGATTTTGAATGCGTCATTTTTTTGTGCGTCTATAGAATTCTTCCTGAAAATTGCAGACTTCTTTCGGATTTGTGGAGTTGTTGTACATCAGTATATGTCATTGTCTTCCTATGTCTGAGGACCGAGTTCGCTGCCCATGTTTTGATACATTATGAAGGAGCTCTGTAGTTGCGGTTTATATTTGACAGGCAAGATATGAACGTTGTTCTGGCTGACTTGGCTGATTATGAAGCGCAAGCACGCGCCGCCATGTATCTGACCGCCGAGTGGGGGGATTATCTTCCTCAGGCGAACCCTCAGATGGCGAGCTGGCTATCACGAATTTTCGGGTCGCACCCGACAATTCGATTTTATCGAGAGGTTACAGCTTTCGCAGGCCCGTATATGAAAGCGGGTGATGCTGTTCTTGATATTGGTTCTGCGACCGGCAGGCTTCTTTTCGAATTGTCGAAGTCGCCTGTGCGTTTTTCTTCATTGACCGGTTGTGAGCTGAGCAAGCAATTCTCTGATTATGCGAGATCTATCCTTTTAGGAGAACGGCCGCATAAAGATATTATTCTCCTTACAGATTCCCCTGGTGCCTTTCACGTCGAGGCTTTCCCCCATGCAGTTTTTGCTCCAGTGAGAGATATTTGTGCCGCGCAAAGGCTCTCAATAGCCAATGAGAATATTGACGCTTTTGTTAAGAAGCGTCAGAAATTCGATACTGTGTTCTGCCTGAACGTCATTGATCGCCATCCAAGTCCAAAATCTCTGGCGAGGGCTTTAAGAAGTCTTGTTTCGCCCTCAGGTGTTTTGTGCGTTGTTTGTTCGTTCGACTGGCGAACGAACATTTCGTCGAAAAAAGAACACGTAGAAGCCCTTGATGATCTGTTTGATCGCAGTTCATGGACACGACTTGCGGTCAAAGAGCTCGATTATGTCATCGCGCAACACGGGCACCATGTTCACGCCTACCGTGCGCATGCAGGACTATTCCGGCCTGCGCCTTGATCCGTTCCCGTAGCCCTATCCAGATCCCTGGGGACCACGCATGCATTCACATAGAGAAGCCTGCGAAAAAGCAATTCGACACAAAAAAGGATTTGCCTGGACACAGGCTTTTTGAGGTTTGCGTAATAAAATCGATTTTTCAAAGGGGGCGGAAGAAGGATCGGCACCGGTTACCCCGTCTTCTATGCGCCCGTGTTTTCTCCTGCCCGCCTGCGATTTTTGACCCACTTGTCAAAGGATATCACTGGGAGCACCGTCGCTCCGACCGCCATGGCAAACAGCCATCCACGGCCGTCAATCGGCGCGGAGTTAAAGAGCGTCTGCAGTGGCGGCAGGTAGATGAAGCATGTCTGGAGCACGAGCAGGGCTCCAATGCCGATAAATATCGTCGGGTTGCTGAAAAAGCCCTGGGTAAAGAGCGAGGAGTGCAGGGATCGACAGTTGAGCAGGTAAAAAATCTGCGTGAAGGTGATGCTTGTCACGCAGAGGGTCTGCGCTTCGGCGAGGGCCAGAGCATGCCGGGCGCTGTTCACCGGCTCTGGGCCGACAATGCGATAGTACTCCCAGAGGAACAGCCCGCAAGCCCCAGCCGCCATGAGGACGCCGACAATAATCAGGCGGGTCACGATGAAGCCCGAAAACACCGGTTCGTCGGGAGAGCGCGGAAGTCGCCGCATGGAGTTCGGCTCAAGCACTTCAAAGGCCAGAGGGATGGACAGGGTGACGCTTGCCACCAGATTGATCCACAGGGTTTGGCTGGGGGACATGGCCAAAAGGAGTTCATTGACGCCATCGACCTGAACTGTCGGGAAGAAAAACATGGCAACCGACAGGGTGCAGGCCAGTCCGAGGTTGGCGGGCAGCATAAAGGCCAGGGATTTGATGAGATTGTCATAGACCCGGCGTCCTTCCTCCACCGCCGCGGTGATGGAGGCGAAATTGTCGTCCATGAGCACGACCTTGGCCGCCTCTTTCGATACCGCCGTACCGGTTATGCCCATGGCGATGCCGATGTCGGCACGCTTGAGGGCCGGTGCGTCATTGACGCCGTCGCCGGTCATGGCAATGACATGGCGCTGCGCCTGCAGGGCCTCGACAAGCTGCAGCTTGTGCTCCGGGGCCACTCGCGCAAAGACGTTCGTGCTCATGGCCGCGTCCTGCATCTGCTTTTCGGAAAGGCCGTCCAGGTCGCGGCCCGACATCGCGCTTTGCCCTTGGGGCAGAAGACCGAGCTGGCGTCCGATGGCCTCGGCGGTCACAGGGTGGTCGCCGGTGATCATTTTCACGGTGATCCCGGCTTGTTGGCAGACCCTGATGGCATCCATCGCCTCGGTCCGGGGAGGATCGATCATGCAGAGCAAGCCTGCAAACTGCAAACCTGCCCGTACGGATTCCGGGTCGATCTGCTTCGCGGCGACGTTTTTCTTGTGTGCAAAGGCGATGACCCGCATTCCATGGCGGGCATAAGTGGCCATGGCCTCATTGATGCGTCGTGATTCATCCTCGGTGAGGGTGCAGCGCTCAAGGACAGTTTCCGGGGCGCCCTTCAGGAGGATGTGGGTTTCCCCGTCAATCGTGTTCAGGGTGGCCATGAATTTACTGTCCGACTCGAACGGGATGACGTCCAGGCGGGCATGGGCAGTGCGAAGATCCTGGCTCGAAAGGCCTGCTTTTTCGGCGGCGGAAACCAGCGCGGCCTCGGTTGGGTCGCCGGTGATGGTCCAGCTGTTTTGTTCAAGACGCACAACGGCATCATTGCAGAGGATGGCTGTGGTGAGCAGGTCATGCAGGGCCGCCGGGAGTTCCGTCAGGCGGACACCGTCGCGTTCGATTTCCCCGTCCGGGGCATAGCCGATGCCGGAAAACCGGTATTCCTGCCCGCCCATCCATGCCACCTGCACAGTCATCTCGTTGCGGGTCAGCGTGCCGGTTTTGTCGGAACAGATGACGGTGGTGGACCCAAGGGTTTCCACCGCCGGGAGGTGCCGGACGACAGCATGCCTTTCGGCCATGCGCCGTACGCCTACGGCGAGGCAGATGGTGATCACCGCCGGCAAACCTTCAGGGATCGCCGCCACCGCGAGAGAAACGGCAACCATGAGGGAATCGCCGAGAGGGGCATCCTTGACCCAGATGCCGAAGCTGACGAGGACGGCGACTACCCCGACAACGGCGGCGGTAATGCCATTGCTGACTTTGGCCAACTGACGGGTCAGCGGAGTCTCCATCTGCCCGGTCTGGTTGAGCAGGGCATTGATGCGGCCCAGCTCCGTCCCTCCCCCGGTCGCGACCACTACGCCGGTGGCCGTGCCCTGAAGAACAAGCGTGCCGCTGTAGACCATGCCGAACCTGTCACCAAGCGGTGAATCCTGGGCAACGGCATCGCTTCTCTTTGCCACGGGCAGCGACTCGCCGGTGAGGGCGGCTTCTTCGACCAGAAGGTTCTTGACCCTGATCAGACGCAGATCTGCGGGAACCTTGTCGCCACTCTGCAAGGTCACCAAGTCGCCAGGGACCAGGCTTTCCGCAGGAACCGCGATAGACTCTCCGTTCCGAAGCGTTGTCGCAAATTCCGGCACCATGGAGGCAAGGGCCTCGATGGCTTTACCTGCTCGATATTCTTGTATAAATCCGATAATGGCGTTGACGATTACGGCGCCGAAAACCACCAGGGAATCGGTGATTTTCTGCAGTGCGACCGCCAATGCGCCAGCCGAGATCAGGAGCCAGCCAATCGGGTTGTTGATTTGACGCCAAAAGATCAGCCAGAGGCTGTCGTTCCCCTTGCGAAGGAGCGTGTTGGCGCCATTTTTTTGCAGCCGCTCTGCCGCTTCGTGGTCATTCAAGCCGCCCAGGCTTGTCTCCAACTCGGACATGACGTCCTGCACCGATGAGGAGTGCCAATGCATCCTGTCCGGTTTTCTTGCGTTATCTTGCATTGTTAAGCATCTCCGGCAAAAATTTGCGTACTTCTTGACGTGGCATGGGACAGGTCGAAAGTCTGCTGCCAGGGCCTGGATTGGCTGCCGGTCAAGGCTCCCTATGTATGGAACATATTCCAGAAGTTCGTGATTTCAACAACGAGTACAACGACCCAGAGAAGAATGGCTATGCCTGTAGCCGCTGCAGATATGTCCTTGATCACTTTTATTTTCTCGTTTTCATTTGTCTCGATGAAATCACACAGCGCCTCTATGGCGCTGTTGAACATTTCAGCGATGATCACGAGGCTGGTGGCCGCCATGATGAGAAACAAATCGACCCATTGTCGGAAAAAAAAGCAGACCAGGAGCATGAATAGAGAAAGATAGATCTTGTAGGCGACGCTGAAATCATAACGGATGGCATAGCGCAGGCCGGAAAGACATACCTTGATCTTCCGAATCGGGTGGTAACCATATTCTCCTTGCCCGAGAAATTTGTTCCGCACGGTTAACACTCCATTTTTGACAATTTGTCCATCGGATGATGCCGAATAGTTGTCAGCAAAGATGCTATTTTGTCTGAGCCCATGGAAGGATGGGTGCAATCAAATATGTCACCGACACAATGATAGCGGCCAACAACATTCCTGCCAATACATCGGAAACATAATGAACCCGCAGGTAGATGCGTGAATATCCGACAATGCCGACGAGCGCCAGACTTAAGAGGGCGACAAGGTTTGCCCAGGCTGGCGGCAGGGCCCGGAATGCGATCAACGCGACCGACATGAAAAAGGCGGTGGCCTGGGCTGTATGAGCGCTCGGAAATGACCAGTCGGATGGCATGGCCACCAGCAGGTCAGTTGTAGACGGGCGCGGTCGGCGAAACATCAATTTCGCCACATGCACTGAGAGAATGGTGGCAGACACGTTCACAGCAATCAAAAACACGTGTCCGGATTTGCCGGCCCAGAGCAGCAAAAAACAAAGCAGCACAGAGAGCGGCAAAAGAAGATACAGCGATCCAAGCCAGGTGATAGTCGTAAAAAATAGATCCATATTTCGTATATGCTGATGATTCAGATGTCGCTGTTATGGAAGTCCTGAACGCTGCCGGAAGGAAATTGCCCAGGAAAAGGCAGGGAAGTCCTCTCGCGCCGCATCCAGCCTCCACCTTGCCCTGATCTATTCACGAAAGATTTCCTCATGGCCAGCTATTTCCTGGCCAAGCCGTGCGTGATGTTGAACTGCGCTCCCACTTCAACTTCCAATGTTCAATTCTGCCGCAGGGCAGCCAAATCCGATTAGGGTGCAATCTCATCGCAGCGCTGTTCGAACTGGAAAAAGACTTTTTCCAACATGACGTTGGTGTTGGAGCCGATGATTTCCTTGGCCGCTTTCTATTCAAAAGGAGCCCATTCAATCACGCCCTGCAAAAAGGCGAATCCTCCCTGCAGGAGAAAGGCGAAATAGAGTGTCGTCAATACGAGGGTCGTGTATCCAAGGAGGACAGACCGTCCGTCTCGCTGGAGCATGCCGATAGTCAGGAAGAGAATTGCTAACCCGGGAAGCGTATTGGAAAACGGGATCAGTCCGAAAGGAGCCATAAGAAGCAACGCACCTGCAATCAACATCAGTCCGTTTACCCTCGCCATTCCTACTCCGCACGTCAGAACGGGAATCGAAGGGCGGCTTAATTGTTCCAATCGATGAAACCAAACGGCACCCCTCTCCAACGCCAACCGTAGCCTGTGCGCAGAAAATTTCTTGCGTATCAGTCGATCCGGCAACCAGGGGGGACGATGGGTCATGACCCCGACGCCTATCAGTCCAATGGCCAGTCCGAACACGGTACTGGCCCCGGGGATGGATACAGGGACCATAAAAGGCAAAGTAAGGAACGTACAGAGAACCAGCATTCCATCGCGACCGAAAATGTTAATTACATCACGCAAATTTACCATGTCACCAGAAAGATTTCTTTTTGCATACTCGATGCTTTCAGTGGGTGTCATTCCTGTATTTATCCAATTTGGATTCATATAATACATTCCTCATGATTGCATGTGTCAGTCATCTTAAGCATGTGGGTACGTGTTCATTCATCGCCATAGATTTTTTTAAGCGCGCATGACAGGTTTATTTTTATCATTTGTCCCCAAATAATAATCCTCAAAAATGCAATGAAAAGGGGATCCACCAATGGGCCAAGAACAAATCCGTTCATTCCGAACAATGAAAAAGCTCTTGTCTTCCTGCAGCATGGTGTCAGAGAGGATGCTGATCACGCCCAGAATTCAAGATCGACACCCTTAAGCGCCCTTTTGAAGATTGCGGAGCGCATAAGCCTGAAAGGCGAGCAATATCACTGGAAGGCAAGGGCCGCGAACCATCCGAGATCATTGCGGCGCGGGGCTGTTTTCACCGTTTCCCTGAATATACGCCGACAGCATCCCTACGGGCACACCCAATTCCTCCAGTTTGTGAACCACGGATGCCAACAACCGGTCCCACGCGCCTGATCCGGCAGCTTCAAAATTTTTCAATGTTTCAAGCTGCTTGCGCTGTTCCGGATCGAGGTTCTCCATGATGGTTCGTCCTATTTCCTCGCGCTGCGGGAGAGTCAGATTCTCATTCTTGAGCTTGTTCATGAGAGGCTCGATGATTTCGCGCTGGTGCTGACCAAGTTTAAGGTCTGCCTCGGATAGTTTCGTTTGCAGTGCAGTCATGTCGATGGATTGCAGGTAATCGACCGCACCTCCTACGAAACGAGCGGCGAGAACGGTCAGGGTGATGACAAGCGCGGTCCCGATGATTCCGGTCAAGGTCAAGGCCAGGGCCACGACGATGCGTCGGCCCCAACTGCCCGGCTTGGGTGCGTTGGCTTTGAAATTGGGCAGAGAAGGCGTTTGGCGTGGTTCGTTCATTCGAATGTCTCCTGGGTGAATTGTTCCTATATTTCTCGCTGACGGCGTGAATGGCTGCATTCCAAGGCATTTCGAAATTGACGCATTGCTCGTCGCTCTGAAATGACGCCAAGCCCGGCTTGTACGACGCCGGTGACACATCAAACGTGTTCGTGCCTTGCCTGACGCTCCCGCTTCATCTTGCAGGAAGGATCAAGCTTCAGCTGGCGAGCCAGTTTGTCCAGGCAAGCACGCTCCATCAAATTTCGCTCGTCCGCCATGGGCAAGCCGCCATACATGCCGCCAAGTCCTGCGAAGCGGGACGGGTCGTTCTGAGCGGCCTGCTTCGCCATGACTGGCGAGTCGCCGGCTGCATGTGTCGGATTGCTGCAGCCACTGTTGAATGAAGCCTTGCTGAAGAATGACCCTTCTTCGACCATGCGTTGGCGTCCGCCGGATCGGGCCTGGCAAAGAGAAGAAGGGCGAGGGGCTATAAGCGGAAAAATAAGATGGGCCGATGCTGGACGCGCAGCGGCAGCGCAGGATCGAGGCGCGGGAAGGTTCTTCATGGAGCCTCCTGTGGTTTGCTGGAGGTCCTTGAAAAAAAAGACCTCCAGCATGGTTGTCATGCTGAAGGTCTGGCTCATCGGTGGGTTCCGACGGCAAGACCAAGCGCTTTCGCGCCAGTATTGTTGATCTTGCCCTTGGGAGTTACTCCCCTTCAATAATAAGACTAGTTTTCAATACGTCTGCTTGTCAAGAACGATTCCGCTATCGCCAAGGCATCTACATCATTGTTCGATGAGGTCAGAATCGCCGTAATGGTCCACATCCCATCTCCACAATCCGTTCTGGCCAACCGCGCCGGACTGCGCGTCTTATGATGAGGCTTTGGTCGTTCAGGGAAGAAACTCGCGGCAATTTCCCAAGCAGTGCCGAAACCGGTATCCTGGCGTTTCCGTCACCTGTGGCCATGCGTTTTCGCGCATCCGCCGTGGGTTCCGGGAACGCAGCTCCGGCGGGATTGTTCGTCGCCAAGGTTCAGGCCCTGACCTGAGATGAGTTCCTGCAG
>JABNAD010000659.1_pt1 | contig 17609 bp, 14 predicted proteins | sample 7240381 | NCBI WGS metagenome assembly JABNAD01 (sample SAMN11332834, study PRJNA596920) | anaerobic digester metagenome | biome: digested sludge; isolation source: digested sewage sludge-derived enrichment culture grown on H2/CO2 | place: Germany: Goettingen
GTGACTACGTTTTTAAATAACGTAGGAATCACTCGACCAGTTTCTTTTTCTATCATTTTCTGACATTCTATATCCAATTTTTTTTGAGCCATAAAGTAGGCCATGTTGTTTTTTACGTGGATATAGAGCTTTCCGTCTTTATATTTCCAAACTGCATCTGAAATAACGCCGGAACAAATTTTGCTTTGTTGTGAAATAAATTCTTTGATGTTCTCCCAATAGATGGATAAAAAATGCTCATCCTCTATTTCATTCAGCATATATTCCAAAGACAAGCGAACCTCTTTTATGCCTGGAATTGCTTGTTGTAGTTCTGTTTTTAATTGCTCTGATTCTTGTAAAGGGATCAGCTTAGGCGAAACAATTTTAACATCCACAGAACGATCTTTTTTATATATGGTTAACTTTTTTACTTCTGTATCGCAAAAAGTTTCTTTCACACCAACAGATAATGAAATTTTTTGAAAAACCTGATTAAAGCTTTGTACTGTCACACTGTCCCTCCTTTCCAAATCTATCTCAATTAAAATCTTTCAATCTCCTCCATCAGAGCAGAAACCAACTCATGTTCCTTTACTTTTTTGATGATTTCGCCCTTTTTAAACAAAAGTCCCTCGCCTTTACCCCCGGCGATTCCCACATCGGCTTCTCTGGCTTCTCCAGGACCATTGACCACGCAGCCCATCACAGCGACCTTTAAGTTTTTATCAATTCCTTTGCAAAGCCCCTCTACCTCATTGGCGATGGAAATTAAATCTATTTGAGTTCTTCCGCAGGTAGGACAAGAAATCAATTCGATGCCAAATTTTCGCAAACCAAGGCTTTTTAAAATTTCTTTTGCCGCACGAATTTCTTCTATAGGGTCGCCCGTAAGGGAGACCCGCAGGGTATCTCCAATACCTGCCGCAAGAATTGCACCTATGCCTACTGCGGACTTAATGGTACCGCTATAAACTGTTCCTGCCTCTGTAATCCCGACATGTATCGGATAGTCAATGGCTTGAGAAAGCAGCCCATAAGCTTCCAAAGAAAACGGTACATCTGATGCTTTAATGGATACAATAATATCATGAAAATCATACTTTTCAAGAATGTGAACATGGCGAAGGGCACTCTCCACCAAACCTTGTGGGGTAACACCGCCAAATTTTTCTACCAAATCCTTTTCCAGAGAGCCACTGTTTACACCAATACGAATGGGAATGTGCTTTTCCTTCGCCTTTTCCACCACTTGGCGAATGCGACTTTCCTCTCCAATATTTCCGGGATTAATTCGAACTTTATCTATCCCTAATTCCATAACACGCAGAGCCAATTTATAATCAAAATGAATATCAGCAACCAAAGGAATATGTATATGTTTTTTTATTTCTTCCACCGCATTAGCAGCTTCCATATCTAAAATTGCAACCCGAACCATTTCGCATCCGGCTTCTTCCATCTGCAAAATTTGCTTTACCGTTGCCGCCACATCTCGAGTATCTGTGTTGCACATGGATTGTATGATAATGGGATTTCCACCGCCGATTTTCACGTTTCCCACGTTTACTTCTTTTGTCATTTTTCGCAACATATTAGTCACATCCTTATACTTCCACTTATATTATTTCATGAATTTAATATTATCACAATCTAAGAGAATAAAACTATCACTATCGTGAATATTTTTTATTTTGGCGTAAAAAACGCCCAAATGATAGTCATTTGAGCCATATCTTATGAAAGCTCTCTCCTGAACTTTCAAAATGGAAGCATTTAATTCAAAAGCATTTTTGGTGAAAAGAGAAAACAGGAGACCATAAATATCAAAACAGTCTCCTGTTTCTTCACCAGTTATCGCTTATTAAAAAATATGACCCGTAAAAAGCAATCTATGCAAAAACTTTTACAATATCTCCATATAGAACGAAAACCATTAATCCCATTAAAAAAGCGAATCCAAGAAAATGTATTTTGCTCTCAAGCTCAGGATTTAAAGGTCTTCTGCGTATCGCCTCAACGAGCAACAAAAGAATCCTTCCTCCATCCAGTGCAGGTATAGGGAAAAGATTAAGTACCCCTAAGTTGGCACTTAACACAGCACCAATATAGATTACATTTTGAATTGCTTCCTTAACGCCATAAGTCATACCGGCTTCATAGCTATCTCCTACCATTTTTACAATGGAAATGGGGCCACCATACTCATCCTTGTCTGCTGTAAAGGTAAATACCCTAGCCAAACCCTCTGCTGTAAGTTTTACATAATTCACCATTGAATAGTAGCTGTAGTAAAGGGTATCAGGCACTGAAATACGGCTATAACCTTCAACTGCATCAGCAAATAAGCCAACTTGAATTTCAGGCGCAAATCCAATTAAATAACCCTTGCGTTGAGCATCGTACTTTGGGGTCAATTTATAGGAATACACCTGATTATCTCTAACGACGTCTAGGCGTAACTCCTCACTACCACTTTTATAAATTTGCGCTTCCAACTCATCGTAAATATGAATACGCTTCCCATTAATCCTATACATTTCATCGCCGGCCTGTAAGCCAATTTCCTGAGCAGGCGTACCCGGCAGTACTTCTTTGATTTTTGGAAAAGCCGTATATGAGGTTGATGTAAGCCCGATAATCATAATAAAAGCCAAAAGAAAATTCATAAACGGCCCAGCAAACATAACAATAAAGCGAATGCCTACGGACTTATTTAAAAAAGATCTAGGGCCAATTGAGCCGTCTTCCTCTTGATCCTGCATACGGCAAAAACCACCTAAGGGTAAAAGACGAATGCTAAATTCTGTTTCTCCCATCTGGCGAGAAAAAATTTTTGTGCCCATGCCGATGGAAAATTCTTCGACCAAAATACCACTTTTTTTTGCGGCAATAAAATGCCCAAATTCATGTGCAATTACAAGTACACCAATTAAAATCAGCGAAATTAAAATGGAGAACAAGCTCCTGCCTCCTTTCGTTTACTGGAAAGTCACACCTGTGGCAAAGTTTCTTGCCCAGTCATCTGCTTCCAATAAATCTTCTAATGTGTAATCATACTTCACAGTATATGCATTCATAGTCTGTTCTATCAGTTCAGGAATTTGTAAAAAAGATATTTTCCCATTTAAAAATTTTTCTACTGCTATTTCGTTTGCGCCATTTAAAACTGCGGGTAGCGTTCCCCCCATTTCCAGAGCTCGGTAAGCTAATGCCAGACACCGAAAAGTTTCTATATCAGGCTTTTCAAAAGTCAGTGCATTTCTCTGGGTAAAATCCACTTTAGGAAAAGGACTTCTTTTCCTTTTGGGATAGGTTAAAGCATATTGAATGGGAACCTTCATATCTGGCTCGCCCATCTGCGCAATAATTGCACCATCCTCATACTCCACTGCGGAATGCATAATACTTTGAGGATGCACCAGCACCTCAATTTGTTTTTCAGATACGTCAAAAAGCCATTTTGCCTCCATTACTTCTAATCCTTTGTTCATCAGCGTAGCAGAGTCAATCGTGATTTTTCTACCCATAGACCAATTGGGGTGCATTAAAGCATCAGCAGCGGTGACATGCATCAAGTCCTCTTTTTTCTTGCCGCGAAATGGGCCACCTGATGCTGTCAACAGAATGCGACGAATAGGGTTACCTTCATTTCCTTGCAAGGATTGAAAAATTGCTGAGTGCTCACTATCCACAGGATAAATGGAAATGCCTTTTTTCTTTGCCAAATCCATTACCAGTTGACCTGCGGAAACAAGGGTTTCTTTATTTGCCAAAGCAATATTTTTCCCTGCAGAAATAGCCTCAAACGTAGGTTTTAAACCTACATTCCCAACAACAGAGGTTACAACAGTATCAACGCTGTCTAATGTTGCAACCGCAATCAGTCCTTCAATACCACTTAATACCTTGGTATTGATATCACACAGACGGTCTCTAAGGGTTTTTGCCCGGGTTTCATCCATAACTGCAACATAGCATGGTTTAAATTTTCTTGCTTGTTGCTCAAGTAAATCAATATTATGGTTCCCCGTAATTCCTGAAACTTTGATGTAACCTAAATGCTCAATCACTTCCAAGGTTTGTGTACCAATGGAACCTGTTGAGCCTAAAATTGAAATTTCTCTCATACCTAGATACCTCTTTACGGTTTTGCTTTAATTAAGAAGAACATAATATAATACAAGGCGGGAGCAGTTAGGATTACGCTATCAAAGCGATCTAAAACACCACCGTGACCTGGTATTAATTTTCCAAAATCCTTTATTCCGTTTATTCTTTTCATGGCTGAAGCTGCTAAATCGCCGATTTGAGCTAAAAAAGAGCCAAAAAAACCGGCTAAACCACATAGCAACAACAAATTCACATCTTCGAACACCACAATCTTCCCAATCCATAGGCCATATGCCAAAGAAAGCAAGGTTGCAGTCATGATACCGCCAATTGCACCTTCGATAGTTTTTTTCGGGCTTAGTGAGGGAATTAATTTATGCTTACCGAAATTGATTCCAATGAAGTAAGCCCCTGTGTCACAGCCAAAAGCTGCAATAAATGCAAGCCAAACTAAATACTGCCCATATGAAAATTCTCTAATTAGATAGATATGAGACAGTAAGAAAAAAGCATAGAAAAAGCCAAAATAACCAGTCATGCCATCCAACGCATTTGTTTTGTCATGACAGATTACCGTGTAAACCAATAATACCACTAGGAAAAAAGAAACAAAAATATTAAAATAATTATTTTGGTTTATAATTTGCTCCATAAAAAGTCCATAATATAATGCAAAAATATATCCAATGATATGCAAACCTGCATTTTCTTTAGAAAATGCGCGATAAAACTCATGCATGCCAATAAGTCCTAAAACAATTACTGAGGCCTTTAACCAAATGCCTCCCGATGCGACAACAAATATCAAAAATGGCAAAAGGGCTACTGCGGAAATGATTCTAGTTTTCAATGAAAAATCACCTCAATTCATCTTCCGCCGAAGCGGCGATCTCTATTTTGATAATAGTAAATTGCTTCTAACAAGTCCTTTTTGCTAAAATCAGGCCACAATACATCAGTAAAATAAAATTCAGAATAAGCAATCTGCCACAAAAGAAAATTGCTAATGCGTTCTTCTCCGCTTGTACGTATAAGCAGCTCAGGATCTGGCACGCCAGCAGTATCTAGATTTTCTTCTACTGTTTCTTCTGTGATATCTTGAAGAGAAATTTGTCCATTTAATGCTTTCTCTGTAATTCTTTGGACGCTGCGCAATAATTCATCTCTTCCACCATAATTTAAAGCGATATGAACTGTCATACCATCTTTTTCTCTGGATTTTTCTTCTACCTCTTGTATCTGTTCCTGAATATCCTTGTCCAAACGAGAGATATCCCCGATTATGTGCATTTTCACATTATCTTTTAAAAAGCGTTGAAAGGAATTTTTTAAATAATGGCGCATTAAATCCATAATGGCATTTACTTCTTCGTCCGAACGCTTCCAATTTTCCGTAGAAAAAGCATAAACCGTGATATGCTGGATACCAATGTCTTTTGCCTCAGTAATCAAGCGCTCAAACGCCTCTGCGCCGGCCTTATGCCCAGCTTTTCTCGGCAAAGCTCTTTTTGCCGCCCACCGACCATTCCCATCCATAATAATTGCAATATGCTTGGGCAAGCGCGTCATGTCAATGGATACAGCCTTTTCCTTCTTTTGAAAAAACATAAATTTCCTCCGTGTAACAAAGCAACAAAGCCCCTCTTATTACCAGAGGGGCGGATTATATATTTTTTATACCGCAAGGATGTCTTTGCACTTTTCGTCGCATTTTTTATCAATATCTGCAACAAATTTATCTGTCAGTTTCTGTGTCTTATCTTCCAGATCTTTTAATTCGTCCTCGGTAATTTCCTTTTTCTTTTCAATTTTTTTGAAAGCATCCATTGCATCTCTTCTGATATTTCGAATTGCAACCTTAGAGTTTTCAGCTTTCTTTTTTACTTCTTTTGTCAATTCTTTTCTTCTATCCTCTGTTAATTCAGGGAAAACCAAACGGATTATTTTACCGTCATTGTTAGGATTAAGGCCCAAATCTGATGCATTGATAGCTTTTTCAATCAACTTCAAAGTGCTACTGTCCCAAGGCTGAATCTGAATGATACGTGCTTCAGGAACGGTAATATTTCCCACCTGATTGATTGGTGTAGGCGTACCATAATATTCAACTGTAATTTTATCTAGGACATGGGGGTTTGCACGGCCTGCGCGGATGGTTGCATAATCGCTTACCAAAGCCGCAACGGTTTTTTCCATTTTTTCTTCAAAAGGTTTCATTAATTCTGATGCCATAGCATTTGCCTCCTATGATTATTCTATCAAGAAACTGTAACAACTGTACCAATTTTTTCTCCGCTTACCGCACGGATTATACTCTTCTCTTCATTTAAACCGAAAATAACAACGGGGATTTTGCGCTCAAAGCAAAGATTGGCTGCGGCCATATCAATTACCTTAAGGTTATTTTTGACAATTTCTTCCGATTTAATTACATCAATTTTTTTAGCTTTAGCGTTCACCGCTGGGTCGTCATCATAGACGCCATCTATGTTTTTTGCAAAAAATAGCCCATCCACATCAAGCTCTGCCCCTCTTAAGGCTGTAATTGTATCTGTTGAGAAGAATGGATGTCCAAGCCCGGCTGCGAAAATCAGAACCTCGCCCTTTTCCAGTCGTGCCAATGCAGCATCCTTCGAAAAAAGCTCCGTCATGGTACCAAAAGGAATCGGCGTCTGAACGGTGGCTGATACATCGTTTTGTCTGAAAGCGTCTGCCAAATAAATGGCATTCATTACCGTTGCCAACATCCCGATTTGGTCAGCTTTTGTTCGATCCATACCGGAAGTAGCACTTCTGCCACGCCAAAAATTGCCGCCGCCAACAACGAGACATACCTGCGTCCCCTTGTTTATGACTTCTTTTATTTGAGACACTAAACCCCAAATAATACTATCATCAAAAGTGACGCCTTCCTTATCACCAGCTAGAGCCTCGCCGCTTAATTTCAGGACAATTCTCTTATACATTGTAACAGCCTCCTTACCATTCTAATGTATCACAATCTAACTAAAATTACCACATTTTTTACAAAAGTAAAAAAAATACATAATTTCCGAAAAAAAGAAACGCCAGAATTTGGCGTTTCTTTTCAATTTTCTTGTGTTTGACGAAAACAACCACAATTTGCACCATTGCCAACTGTAGCAAGGGCACTCAAAGTTCTCTTATACCAACGTTGCTTTTGCAACTTCATCAGCAAAGTTTTCTTCTTTCTTCTCCAAGCCTTCGCCTGTCTCAAAACGAATAAAACGTGCTACCTGAATAGGAGCGCCTACGACTTTCGCTACGGAATCAATATATTTCTGAACTGTCAGGTCACCATCTTTTACATAAGGCTGTTCAACCAAACACATTTCTTTTAATTCCTTTTTCAGTCTGCCTTCGATCATCTTTGCAATAATCTGATCAGGCTTGCTTGCATTTTTAGGATCATTTTTTGCCTGCTGTGTTAAAATTTCAGTTTCCTTTTCAATAAAATCAGAAGGAACGTCATTCTCAGTGATGAACTTAGGGTTTAATGCAGCAATCTGCATTGCAATGTTCTTGCCCAATTCTTCCAATTCGTCACTTTCATTTTCACAAGCCAACTCAATCATAACGCCAATTCTGCCGCCACCATGAATGTAAGATACCAATTTACCAGACTGTGCTTTTTCAAATTTCTCAAAACGTCTGATGTTAAGGTTCTCGCCAATAATTGCAACCTGCTGGCTTAACGCTTCTTTTACAGTGAACTGAGGATCCAAATCCCACTTTTCTTCAAAGAATGCATCCATATCAGCTGCTGTAGATTTGGATGCCTGTTTTGCAACAGCTGCAACATAATCTTTGAAAATCTGGTTCTTTGCAACGAAGTCTGTTTCAGAGTTTACTTCGATGATAGTACCGATTTTGTTGTCATCGCTTAAATAAATATCTACAATGCCCTCAGAAGCAATACGTCCAGCTTTTTTTGCGGAAGCGGCAAGACCTTTTTCTCTCAAAAGTTCTACTGCCTTTTCCATATCGCCATCTGTCTCTGCCAGCGCTTTTTTACAATCCATCATGCCAACGCCTGTAGTTTCTCTCAATTCTTTAACCATTGCTGCTGTAATAGCCATGTTTTTTTCCCTCCGTATTTTCTTCAACTAATATGAAAAGAGCTTCAGCCCGTAAGTTGGCTGAAGCTCGGGCAAATGCCTTGTAAATAACTTATTCAGCTACTGTTTCTTCAACAGCTGGCGCTTCCTGCTCACCCTGCTTGGATTCCAAAACAGCGTCAGCAACCTTGGAAGCAATCAGCTTTACTGCGCGGATAGCATCATCGTTACCGGGAATAACATAATCGATTTCGTCAGGATCGCAGTTTGTATCAACGATAGCAACGATAGGGATACCCAAGTTGTGTGCTTCCTGAACTGCAATTCTTTCTTTTCTTGTATCAACAATAAAGAGCATATCAGGTACTTTCTTCATGTTTTTGATACCACCAAGGTTCTTTTCCAGCTTTTCCATCTCATGTAACAAAGCTGCAACTTCTTTCTTAGGCAGTACTTCAAAAATGCCGTCAGCCTGCATTTTCTCTAATTCTTTCAATCTTGCAATTCTTGTTTTGATTGTTGTGAAGTTTGTCAACATACCACCCAACCATCTCTGGTTAACATAGTACATACCGCATCTTTCTGCTTCTTCTTTCAAGCATTCCTGAGCCTGCTTCTTTGTACCAACAAACAAGATTTCGCCGCCGTCTGCAATAGTCTTGCAAACTTCTGCATAAGCCTCATCAACCTTTTTTACAGTTTTCTGTAAGTCGATGATGTAAATACCGTTTCTTTCTGCGAAGATGTATTCCGCCATTTTGGGGTTCCATCTTCTTGTCTGATGTCCAAAATGAACACCTGCCTCTAATAATTGTTTCATTGAAATTACGCTCATAGCGCACCTCCTGTGGTTAGTCCTCCGCATCATTTTCCAGAAGAGACCGACCCTGTCGGCACCGTTCCTCTGGCAACAGATACGTGCGTTTTAAAGTTACCTTTGGGATTATATCATAGACAAATATAAAAAACAACCATTATTACCAAAGTTTTTCTAACTTTTTGATTAAAATGGTTGTTTTTTTGTTTTTTATTCCCCTTCGGGGGGCTTTTCCTTTATATAACCGCACTTCTCATTGGAACAAACGATTTTTACATTTTTACGGCCCTTTTCTACCATAAAACTACCGCACTCAGGACACTTTTCTCCTGTGGGTTTATTCCAAGACATAAAGCCACATTCGGGATTATTCTCGCATCCGTAATAAATACGGCCTTTTTTGGTCTTTCTTATAAGAACCTTTCCACCACATTCAGGGCAGTTTACACCGGCTTCCTCAAAGAACGGCTTTGTATTCTGGCATTCCGGAAAACCGGGGCATGCCAAGAACTTTCCGTAGCGACCATATTTTATCACCATGTTTTTTCCGCATTTTTCGCAGATTACATCACTTACTTCGTCTTTAATTTCCACCTTGGCCAATTTTTCTCTAGCATCCGTTACGCATTCTTGAAAAGCAGGATAAAAATCACGGATAACCTGTTTCCATTCTTCATGGCCGTTTTCCACTTCATCCAAACGTTTTTCCATGTTTGCGGTGAAATCAACATCAACGATATCTGAAAAATACCCTTTCATAATATCATTTACAGCTTCCCCAAGCTCCGTTGGATAAAGGTTTTTTGTCTCTTTGATTACATAATGGCGTGCCAAAATTGTGGTAAGGGTAGGGGCATAGGTACTGGGACGACCAACGCCAATCTCCTCCAGCATCTTAATTAAAGAGGCATCGGTAAATCTTGCGGGAGGTTGAGTGAAATGCTGCTCAGGCAAAAGAGTTTCTACCTTTAAAACATCTCCCTTTTCTAAAAGAGGAATCATTTTTTCGTCTTCATCCTCACCTTTATTATATGCCTCCAAGAAGCCCTTGAATTTTAAACTTGAACCTGAACTTCTAAAGCTATATTCTCCTGCCTGCATTTTCACCGAAAGGGTATCATACACAGCAGGGCTCATTTGGCTGGCAACAAAACGTTCCCATATCAATTTGTACAACCGAAATTGATCCTTTGATAAGGATTCCTTGATACTATCAGGTGTGCGCAATACCTCTGTGGGACGAATGGCCTCGTGAGCATCTTGGGTTTTCCCTTTTGATTTATAGATAACCCGTTCTGGATTCACATATTTTTCGCCATACTCTTCCTTTATAAATGTGACAACTGCCGAATAGGCTTCATCAGAGATACGGAAGGAATCCGTACGAATATAGGAAACCAAACCCACAGTGCCTTCTCCTTTGATGTTGATACCTTCATATAGTTGCTGAGCAATCATCATGGTTTTTTGCGTTGCCATATTCAAATGTTTGCTGGCTTCCTGCTGCAAGGTACTGGTGGTGAAGGGAGCCACAGGCTTTTTCTGACGCACGCCAGTTTTCACGTCTGTCACCAAAAAATCTTGTCCTTCCACGCCTTTTACAACTTCATCTGTGATTTCACCATTGGGCAGTTCCATCTTTGTATCGTCTTTTCCATAAAACTTTGCATCCAGATGCTTCGCATTTTTATCTGAGAGTTTTGCTGTCAGCGACCAATATTCTGTAGGAATAAAAGCCAAAATTTCCTCTTCTCTGTCACAAATAATACGCAACGCTACTGATTGCACACGTCCGCCGGAAAGGCCTTTTTTCACTTTTTGCCATAGCAAATCGCTGATTGTGTAACCCACCACACGATCAAGTACACGTCTTGCTTGTTGGGCATTCACCAAATCCATATCAATTTCTCTGGCTTCTGTAATGGAGCGCTTTACAGCCGTTTTGGTTATTTCGTTAAAGGTAATGCGGCTGATGTCCTTATCTTCAGCTAAATTTAGTGCATGAACCAAATGCCAGCTGATAGCCTCTCCTTCACGGTCAGGGTCAGTTGCCAGGAACACTTTATCAGCACTTTTCGCATCTCTGCGAAGCTTGCTTAATAAATCTCCTTTCCCCCGAATTGTAATGTATTTTGGTTCAAAATCATTTTCTACATCTATACCTAATTGGCTTTTGGGCAAATCTCGAATATGCCCCATGGATGCCTCTATTTTATAACTGCTGCCAAGAAACTTGCCAATTGTGGTGGCCTTAGCAGGGGACTCTACAATAACCAGAAATTTTTTTGATGCTTTTGTCCCCTTACCGTTGGACTTTGTTGTTTTATTCTTTTTTTCAACGCTTTCTTTTGTCATACTTCACCTCAAATTAACCTTCCCTGATATATCCCGCTTGAGGAATTTTTCGAACATATCCCGAAATTTCCAACAAGGAAAGTATATACTGCACTTCCTGTATATTTTTATGCAGTTTCCTGCAAATGGTTTCTGCCAAAACAGGCTCTTTATCAAGAATCTGATCATAAATTTCTTTTTCTTCCGCCGACAGCTTCCCTGCTAATTGCTTAGAAAAAATTTGCTTTTCATATTCTTTATAAGTAATCCCCAATTCAAACAAAATATCATTACTTTCTGTTACAACAGGACAACCCTGTTTGATTAAATTATTTGTCCCTTCGCTCAAAGCACTGGTGATGTTTCCGGGGACAACAAAAACTTCTCTTCCGCTTTCCAATGCAATATCTGCTGTAATCAGCGTACCGCTTTTTTTCCCTGCCTCTACTACCACCACAATTTTTGACAAACCGCTGATGATTCGATTTCGATTGGGAAAATGATGAGGCGCAGGCTCGGTGCCTGGCGGATACTCGGAAATTACACAGCCATTTTTTGCAATGTTTTCCATTAGCTCTCGATTCTCCGCTGGGTAACAGATGTCTACTCCGCATCCCAAAACTGCGATGGTTTGCCCGCCGCCGTCCAATACGCCCTTATGTGCCATAGCATCAATACCTTTGGCCATGCCACTGACAACAGTAATATTTGCCTCGCCCAAATCCTTAGCAATCTGATAAGTCACACTAGCACCATAACGGGAACAGCGCCTTGCCCCTACCAATGATACTTTATCAATATCATCGTCAGGCAGTGTGCCTTTTACATAAATACCAATGGGTGGATTGTATATCTCTTTCAATAGACTGGGATATAATGGATGCAAGAAAGAATAAAATTGAATTTCTTTTCTTTCCAATTCTTCAATCCAAAAATTTAGTTTTTCCTCATCCCTTCCAAAGAGAATTGCATCTATGGTTTTTTCAGGAATTCCTTTCACATTGATGAGCTGCATACGGTGGGCATTCCAAACTGCTTCCGCACTTTGAAAATAATCCAAAAGCAAATGAATACGTTTGATTCCAACCCCTTCCATTCTTGAAAGCCACATCAAATAGTATTCTTCCATGCAAGCACACCTCCGTACATCGAGTTACGCCCTTAACTATATAACCATTTTTTTAAAAATTCAATAAGAAAATGTATAATCGACAGAAATTTCAGTAATTATGGCTATTTATTGGTAGTAAATTACTGGAATCATTGCAAATTTTAGTAATTATTGATATGATAATTTCATCTACTATGAGAAATGAGGCGTTAACATGCTTTCTATGATTAAAAGTTCCGCTTTGCAAGGAATTGACAGCTACCCAGTTTCCGTAGAGGTTGATTTAAGCAGCGGATTACCATCCTTTGATATTGTGGGCCTGCCCGATTCAGCAGTAAAAGAATCCAGAGAACGGGTGCGAACAGCAGTAAAAAATTCGGGATTCTCTTTTCCCGTCAAACATATTACGGTAAACCTAGCTCCTGCGGATACACGCAAAGAAGGAGCTTCCTTCGATTTGCCCATTGCATTGGGCATTCTTTGTGCCTGTGGCGCATTGGAAAGCGAAGCCGCCGCCGACTATTTTGTTACGGGAGAACTTTCTCTGGATGGTTCAGTAAGACCTGTAAATGGGGTGTTACCCATGGTTTATGGCGCAAAACAAAACGGAATGAAAAAATGCTTTGTTCCCGAGGAAAACATGGAGGAAGCCGCTCTAATTGATGGCATTTGCGTTTATCCCGTACATAGCTTAAAGCAAATAGTAGCCCATTTAACCGGTAAGGATAAAATACCACCTTACTCCGTGGATTTAAAAGAGTTGTTTCGCCAAAAAAAAGAATCTGACATCTTAGATTTTGCCCATGTAAAGGGACAGGAAAATGCAAAACGAGCTATGGAAATTGCAGCAGCAGGTGGACATAACTTTCTAATGATTGGGCCACCCGGTTCAGGCAAAACCATGCTTGCCAAACGTCTCCCCACGATCTTGCCTGACTTGACCTTTGAGGAAAGCATTGAAATTACTAAAATATATAGTATAGCAGGTCTTTTGAGAAACAAAAGTTCATTAATTCGTACCCGTCCGTTCCGTTCCCCTCATCATACCATCTCCGCATCTGCTTTAACTGGTGGTGGACGAATTCCTAGGCCGGGAGAAATTTCCCTTTCCCATCATGGGGTGCTGTTTCTAGATGAATTGCCGGAATTTCAGAGAGCCGCATTGGAAATTATGCGTCAACCCCTTGAGGATGGACAAGTTACCATTGCCCGTGTAAATGGAACACTGACATTTCCCTCAGATTTTATGCTGGTTGCAGCCATGAATCCTTGTCCATGCGGATATTTGGGTGATGGAAACAAATGTCACTGTTCTATGAACGAAATCATACGGTATCGAAGCAAAATCAGCGGCCCTCTTTTGGATCGCATTGATATTATGGTAGAAATGCCGGGGGTTTCTTATGAGGATTTAGAAATTGTAGAACAAAGTGAATCTTCCTCTGACATAAAGAAAAGAGTGCTGACAGCACATCAAATTCAGCTGGAACGTTATAAAAAGGACGGTATTTATTTTAATGCCCAGCTTAGTGCGGCGCAAATAGAAAAATACTGTGCTCTGGGGACAAAAGAAAAAGAAATGCTGAAACAAGCCTTTGAGCGCTTAGACTTAAGCGCAAGAGCATATCACAAAATATTAAAAGTTGCCAGAACCGTAGCCGACTTAGCAGGAAGTGAAGAAATTGCCCTGCCACACTTGGCGGAGGTTTTGCAATACCGTTCGTTGGACAGAAAATATCTGCTTTAATCTATAAGGAGTTCAAAATGGGACAATGGAAAAATCAAATGTCGGAAAGCTTTCGAATTGGCGCCTTATTGGCCTTCGCTGGTGGGTTTTTCGATTCATATACTTATATTGCAAGAGGTGGGGTGTTTGCAAATGCGCAAACAGGAAATATGATTTTATTGGCAAATCGGTTGGTGCAGGGACAGTTTGTACATGCCCTGTACTATTTAATCCCTATAAGTGCTTTTGTTTGCGGTATATTCCTTGACGAATATATTAAACAAAGATTTTATCAAACTCATAAGCTACACTGGAGGCAAATTGTGCTTTTCATCGAAAATGTTGTACTCTTAATTGTTGCGTTTCTTCCTCTTGGAAAGGGAAATGTTTTAGCCAACGTACTTATTTCCTTCATTTGCGCAATGCAAGCACATAGCTTCCGCACATTACACGGTTTACCCTATGCAACAACCATGTGTACAGGAAATCTGCGAAGTGGAACCAACCAGTTGGTACACCTTGTATTTCATAAAAACAGTGATGCAGGAAAAAATGCGTTTCTCTATTTCGCCATCATTTTTGTTTTTATTACAGGTGCCGGCACAGGAGCAATAATAACGCCAATCATAGGCGCTAAATCAGTTCTTTTTTGCTGTATCCTTTTAGGCTTGGCATTTGTAATGCTTTCATTAGAAAGAAAAAGTTTAGAATAGCATGAATTAAAAAAAGATAGGGCCATTCTATGGTATCCCCTATCTTTTTTTATCACTTATATAAGGTTTTTAAGGCAATAATAAGTAAACTTTCATCCTTTAATTATATTAAAGGGATTATTCAAACACGATAAAAGCGCTTATCCCCTGATGGCAGAACAGTGCTCTTTTAGACAGTAAAATCATTTACAGATAGCTCTAATTTTTATTCTCCGTATTATCGTCATTATTAATTCGCTGTATGTCTTCAGAGAAGAGCTTGAATTTTCCTACAAGTTCTTTCAATGTTTCGGCTTGTCCACTTAATTCCTCTGATGTTGCGGCACTTTCTTCTGCCGTTGCAGAATTAGTTTGTACAACACTTGCAATCTGTTCAACAGCGAAGGTAACCTGATCTGCGCCTTGGGCTTGTTCATTAGAGGCTCCAGCAATGCGCTCAATCAATTTAGTAACCGCAGAAGTCCCTTCCACAACCACTTCCATGGCCTTCTCTGTTTTAGCTGCTATTACCGTTCCATCCTCTACTGCGTTGACAGTCTCTTCTATTAAAGTGGCAGTGTTTTTTGCCGCTTCTGCTGATTTCCCAGCAAGATTACGAACCTCATCTGCGACAACTGCAAAGCCCTTTCCTGCTTCTCCGGCACGAGCTGCTTCAATAGCCGCATTTAATGCAAGAATATTTGTCTGGAAAGCAATGGCATCAATGATTTTTATGATTTCATTAATTTCATTTGATTTAGCATTGATTACCTTAATTGCCGTAACCATCTCTTTTAATTGTTCATTGCAATCTTCAACCTGATGTTCTGTTTTCGCTACCACTATCTTAGCATTTTCTGCATCTTCCGCATTTTGCTTCGTATGTTCAGAAATTATTGTAATTGTAGCAGAAAGCTCCTCAATGGAAGAAGCCTGCTCCGCTGCTCCTTGAGACAATGCCTGTGCCCCAGAAGCCACTTGATCAGATCCAAAGGAAACCTGTTCGGAGGCTTGATTAATTTCCGATAAAGTATTGCTGAGCTGAATTTTTATCCCTCTCATAGCAAGCAAAATTTCTCTGTAATCGCCCACATATTTATCCTCACATTGGGAGCCCACTTGGAAATCACCATTTGCCATTAGTCCAAGGAGATAACCAACATCCTGGATAATTGTCTTTAAATTCAATGCCGTCGTTTGAAATGTCTCAGCCAATTTACCAATTTCATCTTCAGAATTTGCTTCCAAATCAATATCAAAACAACCTAATGAAATATTTTCCGCCGCTTCCACAACATAATCAATTGGCTTTAACATCTTTTTCAGAAGTACCATAATAACAAGGATAATTGCAAACAGCGCCAGTACTGACAAAACCAGCATAATTGCCGTAAGTCGAAATACATCTTTATTTAAATCCTTCGTCTCCACAGATGTTTGTGCCCACCAAGTTTGCTGACCACATTCAATGGGATAAAAATATCTTGCGTATTCCTTGGTTTTCCCGTCCAAACCAATATATGGGGCGTCCATCTGAAAGGGTTTCCCCTTTGCAAACCCTGCCATTATTTTCTCATATACCTCAGCAGAGTTTCTTTCCTTCATGTCTGTTCCAGGCAACTCATCAGAGGTACTATCATAAACATAGACGCCATCCTGCGTCAATATATTGGCAAACATGGTGGGATACTTTTCGTTGACTGATTCAATTTTTGAAAAATTAGAAACAATGACATCAATATTGATATTTCCCTTTACTTCATTGTTATAAAGAATGGGATAACAAAGGGAACAGAGTTGTTTTCCTTCATATATAATAGGGTCAGTTATGTATTGTTGCTTTGTTTCCTTTGCAACACGATAATACTCTTCATTGGAATAGCTTTCATAATTTCCTTCCGATGTAACCACCTGATTCTGTGCATTCTCAGTATTAACATAAATTGCATAATCACGAATGCTAGGATCAAAAGCATATGGCTCAAAATAAATTCCCATTCCGGAGATATCCTGATTATTTTTTACCATAGGCCAAGCTGTATTTGCAAAAAAGCTCTCTTTTGCAAAGTTCTTTTCCTGCAATGCAACGTTGTAAACAATGCTAGGTTTTGTAGGCACCTCAGCATCTGGCTCTGGTGTATGCTTACTTTCTTTATGGTATTGATCTTCGAAGTAGAACTGCAAATTTTTCGCAGTGGTATTTGCATCATCCATCATTGCTTGAACAATAAGTCCGTTTTGTGCTGCTAGTCCAGAAAATTCCTCGTTCGCTGTGGTTCTTAAGGCTTTATTTGCTTGAAAAACCGAGGTTGAGACCAATAAAGCAAGAAATACAATTAATGTGCCCCCAATATAAATTGCAATTTTTTTCGCCAGTTTCATCCTTCTTAACATTTTAGAACCCCCATTCCAAAAATAACAGGCACCTAATATTCAGCGCCCCAAAGTTGCTAGCATTCTTTTTAATCTACTTCTTATCTTTGAATACCTTTCCCAATATATTGAATGGTTCTGCCACCTCTTCAAAGAATTTTCACTACCACGCCCCTAAGCTTTTAGAATTTTTTTTAGATTGAATTAGTCCTGCTAATTATTCATAATACAACTCTACCTCACCTCGCCTATTTGTTAAATACTTAGCAGTTTGGGAGTTTTGTAATCATGTAAAAACAGTCATACCTATCCCTTCCGAGAAAAGTTCGAAAACGAGTCGAATATTCTCGAAGTTTGTTAAATTATATATTATAGTATATACCTT
>JABNAD010000660.1_pt1 | contig 17597 bp, 15 predicted proteins | sample 7240381 | NCBI WGS metagenome assembly JABNAD01 (sample SAMN11332834, study PRJNA596920) | anaerobic digester metagenome | biome: digested sludge; isolation source: digested sewage sludge-derived enrichment culture grown on H2/CO2 | place: Germany: Goettingen
GCTCCTCTTCGCGTTCCATCCCCTTCGCATTCAGGATCACGCCGGCGAGCCGGCAACGGCAGCGCGGCCTCTCGGCGAGGCGGGCGATCGCCTTCGCGATGTTGTTGGCCGCATAGAGCGACATCAACTCGCCCGAGGTGACCAGGTAGACCTCCTCGGCATAGCCCTCCCGCATCGGCATCGCGAAGCCGCCGCAGACAACGTCGCCGAGAACGTCGTAGACGATCACATCGGCCTTCAGGGCGCCCCGCTCCTCCAGGAGCTGGAAGGTCGCGATGATCCCCCTGCCGGCGCAGCCGATCCCGGGCTCTGGCCCGCCGGCTTCGACGCACCGGACGCCGGCATACCCGGTCCGCACCACGTCCTCGAGGGCGACGCCCGCCGCCCCGCGCTCCCGCACCAGCTCGAGCACGGTCGGAAGGGGCTCGCCGTGCATCAGCATCCGCGTCGAGTCGTGCTTCGGGTCACATCCGACCTGGAGGACCGATCGCCCGCTCTCACCGAGCGCGGCCGAGAGGTTGGCCGAGGTCGTCGACTTGCCGATACCTCCCTTGCCGTAGAGGGCGATCTGTTTCATCCCTCGTGAATGGGTCTCCTGACCGGTTCAACCTTTCCGATGTTAGCACAGGTCCAATTGCGTTCGCACCTCGTCTCGGTCCTACTCGTGGATCATCACGAGCTGCATCTTGAACCGGGTCACGGCGTGCACTGCGTGGGGGACGGATGCAGGCATGATGATCACCTGGCCCTCGTGGAGGGTGAAATCGTTCTCGCGGATCGTGACCCGGGCCTTCCCCTCGAGGACGGTCACAATCGCGTCGTACGGCGCCGTGTGCTCGGGGAGCCCGGTGTCCTCGTCGAAGGCGAAGAGCGTGATCGTTCCCGCGTGCTTGAAGACCAGCATCCGGGAGGCGATGGAACCTGGCTGGTAGTCGACAAGCCCGACAAGGTCCCGGACGACCTCCGTATCGAGTCCACGACGTGGTTCGGTCATGGGCGATCGGTCGCCGTCCGGGTTGATATAGGTGGCGCCGGATCCGGCCGGCACCTCAACCGCCTCGTGTACCGTCCCCCGCCTCGACCGCCTGGACGACACCGGGGAGCCCCTCGCGGATCTCCTCCCCTCCGAAGAACGCCGAGCCGCCGGCGATCACCTCGGGGATCCCGCGGGGCGCGACGCCCAGGGCACGGTTTGCCTCGTAATACCGGGTCGCGTTCGTCTCGTTTCTGAAGATCTCGACGTAGTCGAACTGGATGTGGGGGTGCTCCCGGGCCAGGTCTTCGACGAACGGCCGGACCTCGTCGCAGCTCTGGCAGTCCACGCCCCAGAAGAAGAGCACTCCGTCGCTGTCCGTCATACGCGGTGCCGTGGGGGGTGTGGAAATGGAGGTTATGGGACCGGTCTCGAGGACGCCTGTGGCGGAGCTCTCGACTGGGGCCGGTGACGGAAAGGTGGATGGGTGTTCCGTCGGTCCGTCGGACGGGAGGTCTTCCGGGGTAAGACACCCGGCAGAGACGAGGCAGAGGGCGAGGAGGAGGACGATGAGGCGCATATCGACATTCATGGTACTCAGATCGTGACCCCGGCCGTGAGCGCCCCGAAGAGCACCAGGTCGTACAGCCCGTGGGTGATGGCGCAGGTGGTGGTGTTCGCCCGCTTCCGGATCCAGGCGAAGACGAGGCCGGCGAGGAAGACCGAGAGGAGGGCGTCCCAGGAGTATTGCCAGGCGTGGAGCGCGGCGAACAGGAGGCTCGGCAGGACCACCCCGAAGACCGGCTGGAGCACTCCCCGGACCGCCAGCTCCTCCCCGATCCCCGCAGAGACCGCCGCCGTCACCGCGCCGACCGGGGTCAGGACGTCGGAGAAGAGGCGGCGATAGGCCTCGTCGTCGGTGACCGCCCAGCCCATAACTCCCCAGGCGGCGGCGATCGCCCGGTCGACCAGCCCGAAGACCACGACAAGCACCAGGGCTGCGATGACCGCGAAGACGACCTGCCGACCCGTCGGGCGGACGAACGCGAGCCGCTCAAGGGCCTCGGTGAAGGTCCGCCGGACGAAGAGCCCGACGATCAGGAACGAGCCGTAGATGATGAAGAGGAGGGAGTAGGCCTCCGAACGGGCGAAGTCACCCGGGCTCTCTGCGGGCTCGTCGCCGCCGAGGAGGGCCTCCGAGAGGAACGGGGGGGTGCCGTTCACGACGAGGGGCACGGGCGGGACGAGGACCATCGCGAGTACGAGGACAAGGGCGACCGCGTGGACGAAGGAGTTCGGTTTGAGCGGGACCACCCGGGAGAGGATGCGCCGGACCGGGGACAGGAACCCGGCAAGCGAGACGAGCCCGCAGACCGCCCCGAGCCCGAAGAGGGCGAGCACGGTCCCCTCCATCCCCGCCGGGAGTTCCGCACTCTCGAGGGCGCCGGGGGGGAGGGCCGCCATGAGGCCGAGCGCGCACGAGAGGAGGACCAGGATCCCGATCAGGCCGAGCAGCAGAAGGCCGGTCACGTACCGGAGGGGGCGCGAATCTTCAGCCAGGTAGGCGACCATCGCGATCAGGACAAATGGCGCGACCTGGAGCGCCCCCGCCCCGAGGAGCATAAACTCCGTGTTTAGGTCGGGGCTCGAGAGGAGGAGGAGAACGACCGCCAGGCCGGCGACCGCGGTCCCGGCCAGGAGGGCGCGGTACCCGGTCCGGTCCGGCGCCGGGGGGAGCCCCGTCACCACCTCGTCGCCCGGGAGGGGCCCCTGTTCGTCGTCCATAGAGGGTGTGGTGGTTCCGGTTATTTCATCCTTGCCCAGGTTCGGCCGGTGGCCCGATCAGGGCGCAGGGATCCCCGGAAGAGAGGGTGTGGGTGTCACGTTCACCACACCCCGCTGGGTCTCGTTGATCAGGCGGAGTTCGTCTCCGGGACTGGCCATCACCGTCGTGTTCACGAAGGCGAGGTCGGGGATCGCGCCGAGCCCTTCCATGTCGTAGACCCTCGGTCCGTACTGGTAGCCGTTCGCGTCCAACCAGGAGGCCGGGTACCCGGGGTTCGCAGCCGTCCGGTTCGCGAAGTCGTTGACCATCCCGTTCACGTACCGTGCGATCAGGCGGTCCGAGAAGTGCCACCAGCGGTCCACCCCGGCCTCAGCGTTCGATACCGTCCAGTTGGTCAGGTATTTCCGGGCCTCTACCTCCCCCGATACGTTTCGCAGCCGGAGGGCCTCCTGGTCGACGGCGGTCCGGTTCTCCAGCGCCGCCGCTTCGATCGCCTGCTGTTCGGCCCGGACCTCCGGGATCATGTCGCAGTACCGGAGACGGGCCCAGTTGGTCACCAGGTTGAAAGCCCACCAGGCCGAGTCGCGCGAGACCTCGCTCCGGTTCCCCGTCGTGAACGAGGCCGGCAGCGCGGTGGAGCCGGCGTAGATCGGGAGATAGACGGTCTCGGCCGGCACGGCGAACCCGACCCAGGCGATGCCGCCCACATCGGCCGGGAGCCAGGAGCGGCCCTGGCAGACATAGCTGTAACTGCAGAAGAGGGGCGAGATCGGCCGGGGCCAGGCGCCGGGCCGGACTTCACCGGGTGCGAAGGCCTGGTGGTTGTCGAACGGGCCGGAGTCACGGTACGGGTCACCGAACGGGCCCGCCGCCGATCCGTTGGTCAGGTCGAAGACCGTTCCCTCGTAGTGGTCCCGGAAGAGCGAGAGCGCAATCGTGGCGTTCAGTGGCGCGTCGGGTTTCGTCGAGAAGGGATAGGCGGTGGTGTATGTCCCCTCCACGTACGGGGAGAGGTTGAGCGACGGGGCCACCCGGTCGTAGAGGCGCCACACCCGCGATAGGCTGTAGTAGGGATGGGAGTACTCACCGGTCGAGACCGTCTTCAGCCAGTCGAGCGGTCCGTCCGATGGGCGCCACCAGCCCCGTTCCTCGGCGACGCGGAAGAGGTTCTCCGAGTGGAGCTGGTCCTCGCGCCCCGGGGTGACCTGCCGGATCCGGAAGGTGTTGGCAGCGACGAAGACGTGCCCGTCAGGGATCCGCTCTGCCGCCCAGAGCCCGCCCGTCGCGTTCATGTCGTACCCGCACATCTCGATCACCCATGCCTCCCCCGGGTCGGCAAAGAGCAGGGTCTCGCCGGTCCCGTAGTAGCCGTAGCGGTCGATCAGCCCGCCGACGAGCTCAACTGCCTCGCGGGCGGTGCGGCAGCGTTCGAGCGCGATGTTGGAGAGCTCGGACGAGTAGAAGATCCGGCGCTCGGGGTCCCAGTTCGGCTGGACCCGGGCGTAGTCAGTGCATTCCGACGACATCAGCCCGACCTCGTTGATAATCCCGTAGCTCCCGGTCAGGTAGCCAAAGGTGTGCGGGACCTCGTCGATCTCGGAGGTGTTCCGGTGGTCGGTCGAGGCACGGTCGACGGGGTCGTCGGAGCCCGAATTCGGGTCGAAATGGACCGTCCGCTTCGCCCCGGCCGGGTGGTCGGCTCCGGAGATGTAGACCAGGTGCGTGTCCTCTTCGGAGATGTTGTGCCCGAGCACCCCGGGACCGAACCCGTCGTTGGAGTGCGCGATGTACATCGACCCATCGTCCGAGGCGCCGGGGGTGATGATGAAGGTCGAGCAGGCGAGCGCCGGCGCGACCAGGAGGAGGGCCGCAACGAGCGCGGCAGGCAGCATTCGCATGGATGATGGTGGCGGTGGAGCGGGGATAACCGTGCCGGATTCCATCAACGATGGGGCCGGCCCCAGGGCATCGCCCCGGACAGACACGAAGATATACGAGCATTGGAAGCCCTCGAACCAGGGGCTCGGAAAAAGTCGAACCCGCGGCGAATGGGCGGACGCGAATCCGAGTGCGGCCCGATAAATGCGTCCGTCCACAGGGACAGTGATGCGTGGCCCGCGGGGTCAGTACCCTTTTCCGCGGTCCCGCAAGATGAGAGTTTGCCGAGCGACTCTGTTCATCATATGTGGTCGTCAATTCCCCGGTCGTCCCCGACACCGGTGAAAAAGACGAGGGCGGCGGCGAGCAGGACGGCGGCGGCTCCAAAAAACCCGGTCGAATACGATCCGAGCGCAACCAGGAGGCCCGCTGCGACCGGCCCGGCTGCCTGGCCGATGTCCATGACCGTCGACATCAGGCCGAGTGCGGCCCCCCGGCCCCCGGGAGGGGCGAGTTCGGCGACGAGCGCCTGTGTCGCCGCCTGGGAGACCGAGAGGCCCAGGCCGAAGAGCACCGAGAGAAGGAGCAGGCCGGCCCACACGGTCGTGAACGGCAGGAGGACGGTGGCCAGCGCCGAGAGGATGAGGCCGGCCAGGATGGGGCTCCGGCGTCCCCGATCGTCGGAGAGCCGCCCGAATACGGGCCGGGAGACGGTCCGGGCGACCACCTGGGCCGCGAAGAGGATGCCGATCAGGACGGGCGAGTGCCCAAGCGCAAGGGCGTAGAGCGGGAGGAACGTCTCGATCACTCCGAACGCGAAAAACTGCCCCGCCTCGGCGACCGATGTCGCCAGGATCGCCGGGGACGCGATCCGGACCGGGTCCACGCCCTCCTGCCCGTCCGTCTTCTCCTTGCCCGGGGAAGGCCCGGGGAGGGACCAGGTCCCGGCGAGGGCGGCGAGGCCGGAGAGCGCCGAAGCGATGAAGACCCACTCCCACGGCCCGGCGACGAGCAGGGTACCGCCGACTGCCGGCGCCAGGGCCCGGCCCGCGAGCTGGGCGGAAGAGAAATACCCGAGCCGCTCTCCCCGTCGCACAGGGGCGAGGTCGGTCACGAGTGCCGTGGCAACCGGCCCGAAGATCGCGGTGGCGAGCCCGTGGTAGACCCGGACGAGTGCGAGTTCGAACGGGCTGTCGACGGCGAGGTAGAGGAGAGGGGCAGTGACGAAGAACACACCTGCAAGGAGGAGGAGCGGTCGCCGGCCGAACCGGTCCGAGAGCCGGCCGGCCGCGAGGCTCGTCGCGATCCCGGTCACTGTCGAGGCGGCGGCGATGAGGCCGATCTCTCCCGGCCCGGCACCGAGGGAGGCGGCCAGGAGCGGCAGGATCGGGTTCTTGGCGATCGTCGAGGAGAAGATCGCCGCCCCTCCCACGAGTGAGAGCACGAGAAAAAGTCGGGAAGACCGTGAATCGGTCCCGATGGTCATGGGCCGTCGCCTCGAGACGCTGAGGGGGAGATTTGAACTCCCGAGGGGCAAAGCCCCACAGGCTTTCCAGGCCTGCGCCCTACCGGTCTAGACTACCTCAGCAGAATAGAACAGGGGATCAGGTTGTCGGGACAGGCAATTAAGCCTATGCCTTCACCCTAGATCCCTTCGTAGAGGGTGACTACGTCGCCGAAGTCCAGACGGGTGTTCCCGTTGAAGTCGAAGCAACAGGCGGGCTCGTTGGCGCAGCACCAGTCGAGGTTGTTGAAGAGCAGGGTGACGTCTGCGAAGTCGGTCCGGCCGTTGCCGTTCACGTCCTCGAACTTGCCGTCTCTGTTTATGTCCGTTGGGAGGCAGGAGGACGATGGGAACGCGCGGACAGAGGGCGTCGTCGGCTGTGGTGTCGCCGTCGGGGTCACCGTCACTGTCGGGGTGGGACTCGGGGTTGCCGCGATCCGCCGGCCCGTGAGGACCGCCTGCCGCTGCATGTCCGCCGAGAAGGAGTGCCCCTCGAACGCGTCGCCGTCCTCCGAGAGGACCAGGACCAGGGTCCCCTCGTCGAAGGGCGGGGCGTACGTCGGCCCGTCTGACCAGGTGCCCGAGAGCGTTCGGCCGTCGGGGGAGAGCGTCCCCGTGATCCTTCCATCCTCTATCTCATACCTGCCCGTCACTGTCGTGCCGGAGACCTCGATGGCCATCAGGCCCGACTCGGTCTCCCATGCCCCGTCGAATCCCGGAGACGCGACGTTCAGGACGGGGGTGGGCGTCGCCGTGGGTGCCAGCGCATCGAACTCCACCGCCAGCGTCTGCCACTCGGTCGAGGGGACCGAGAACGAGCCCTGGTAGGATCCGTCGTAGGGCATGTTCATCGAGAGGCGGTAGGTGCCCTTCGGGCGGTGACCATTCCCATCACCCCACGAGTTCAGGACAAGCCAGTACGGGTTCGCCGGGTCCGTGTCGTCGTACCCCACCACCATGACGGCGTGCGCCCCCGCCGTCGAGGACCAGGGGCGCCCGTTGTAGGGCGTGATGTTGAAGACCGCGGTCTCGGGAAGGGTGTTCCAGAACGCATCGAATGCGGACCACGCCTCGATGTCCGGGAGACGGAACGAGAGGTAGATCGCGCGGTTGCTGTCCAGGACGGCCTTGATGTTGGCCCGGGCGGCTGCATCGCCGACGCCCCGGGTCACGACCCGCTGCTGGGCGACCGTCTCCAGGTCGTAGTGCGGCTCCGTCATGATCGATCCGGCCGGTACCCAGGTGCGCTGGTTGTCGCGGCACCAGGTCCGCCCGTCCTGGTAGGAAGCGTTCGGGTTCGACCAGGGGACGGCGATCTGCTCGGTGTTGTAGAACCGGACGAACTCACCCAGCGACCCGCCGTTGCCGGCCCAGGACGGTCCGCTCCCGCCGTTATAGGTGGCGTCGAACCACTGGATCGAGAGACGGTCCTTGATGCCGTCCCGGGCCGCATGGGCCGTCTCGAGGATGCCGGTTCCCGTCCAGACCCAGCAGTTGGCGGCGGCTCCCTGGTTCCTCTCCTGGGCGTTGTACGGGACCAGGTGGAGGAGGCTCTTCGCCCCGGTGGTGCTGGCGAACGACCGCTGGCGCGAGAGGTCGACCGGGACTGCCGGTGATGATTCGTACTGCGCGATCCAGGCTCGGAGCTGGGCGTCGTCACCGCGGATGACCGGGTGAGAGATCTCGCCGGCGGAGACGATGAGGGGAGCGCCGGAGAGGAGAAGCAGGAGGGCCACGGTCGTGACCAGCCAGGTCTGGTTTCGCATTGCCTTGCACAACCCACTCCATATTGCCGTCTCGGTATTAAAAATTTTGCTATGAGGAAAATGGATGGGAATCATACCTGGAGCGAATTTGACTCATATGTGCCCTATTTCGAGGCCCACCCCCGGGGATACGTCCCCGGCGCCATGAAGACAGTCTCGGGTGTCGCGACGAGCCCTGTACGGCCCGGGGCGGTCGCGGCGCTCTCGATGAGTGTCCGGGCGAGCGCGACGAGCTCTCCCTTCTTCGTCACGAGCGCGACGGTCTCCCCGGCGCGGAATGTCGGGAGCTCCAGGACGCCGACCCCGGCGAGAACCGCCCCGTGGCAGACCGCGTCGACCGCCCGGTCTCCGATCACGATCACCTTCAGGTCGGGGACCGCCGCCTCGACCGGGAGGACCAGGGATCCGAGCGGGCACGGGTCACCCTCGGCGGCACGGACGGACGCGTCTTTCAGGGCGTGGAGGGTGACCGCCTGCTCCTCCCCAAAGGCGCCCGACCGGGTCCGGCGGAGCTCCACCATCTGGCCGCCGCACCCGATCACCAGGCCGAGGTGATGGCAGAGCGACCTGATGTAGGTCCCGGCATCGCACTGGACCCGGAAGAGGACCAGGCGCCCCCTCACCTCGAGCACCTCGAGGGCGTGGACCCGCCGGATCCGGAGCTGCCTTTTTACGGCCGACCGGCGGGGAGGGCGCTGGTAGAGCCGGCCCACGAACCCTGCCGCGACCTCGCGGACCCGCGCCTCCTCCACGTCGCCATGGAGGCGGAGGACGCAGACATACTCCTTATCGTGGCGGAGCAGCAGTCGGGCGAGCCGCACGGCCCGGCCGAGCATCACCACGAGCACCCCCGAGACCTGGGGATCGAGCGTGCCCGCGTGCCCCACCTCGGCACCCAGGATCTCCCCGACCCAGGCGGCCACCTGGTGGCTCGACGGGCCGCGCGGCTTGTCAACCACGACGATCCCCGGTCCGGGGACGAGGCTCCCGCTCATCGGGCCTCGATTGCCCGGAGCGCCCCCTCGAGCGACCCGTCGCCGACCGCATCGGGCTCGACCCCGGCCTTGCGCATTCGCTCTGCGGTAACCTCCCCGATCGCGCAGACCAGCAGTCCCGGACGGGGGGTCCAGACCGCCTCGGAGAACGAGTTGGCCGATGTGAAGAGGACCGCGTCGGCCCCAGCGAGGTCGAGCGGCTCGCCGGTCCGGGAGAGGCCGTAGATGCGGAACTCGGCCGGGATGCCCCCCTCCTCCCGGATCGCCTCCAGGAGAGCCTCGTTCGGGACGTCCGCGCGGGGGATGCCGATCGTCCGCCCCCGGAGCCACGAACCCAGGTGGGGTGCAAAATCCCGGGAGTAGAAACTCGGCAGGACCTCGGCCTCGACCCCGTGTCGGGCGAGCGCGGCTCGAGTCGCCGGCCCGATCGCGATGACCCGGGGCCGCTCTCTCGAGCGGACCAGGGCGGGCCCGACCAGCTCTGCCGGCAGGGCCGAGGTGAAGAAGAGGCCGTCGAACCGCCCTTCTTCCAGCGCGGTGACGAAGGCGTCCTGTGCTTCGGGAAAGACCTCGGCCCGGAGGGGCGAGACCGGGTAGCAGGCGTGGCCGAACCGAGCGCACCGTTCCGCGTCGTCCCCACCCTTATTCGGCAGCCTGGTGATGGCGATTCTCATCCGCCAGAGTCGTCGGCGCGCCCGGACTAAACGATATCGATCCTCTTATGGTCTGCCGTTCCGACCGAAAGAGCATGCTCGGGCTGGTGGCCGGGACCCTGCTCGGCGTTCTCCTCGGTACCTTCTCGGGCCTCGCCCCCGGGGTCCACGCGAATACGCTCGCCTCTGCCCTGCTGGCGGCGGGGGCCGGGCTCGGCGCCCTGCTCGGGGAGGAAGGCCTCGCGGCGGCGATGTTCGCGGCCCTGATCACTCACTCCTTCCTCGACAACATCCCCGCAACCTTCCTCGGGGTGCCTGAGCCCGACACCGCGCTCGCCGTCCTGCCGGCTCACGCCCTCTGTCTCGAGGGTCGCGGCGAGGAGGCGGTCCGGTGCTCGGCCCTCGGCTCCGCCCTCGCGATGGGCTTTGCGGTTCCCCTCTCGCTCGCCTGTGTCGTGCTCCTGCCCCCGCTCCAGCCCGCGCTTGACTGGGGAATCGGGATCCTCCTGGTGGCGGTGGCGGGTTATCTGGTTCTCTCCTCCGACTCCCCGGGATGGGCCTTCGGCATCTTTGCCGTATCGGGCGCCCTTGGTCTCTTCGCGCTCCGGTACGGTTTTCTTGCCTGGCACACCCTCGGTGGAGAGGCGCTCTTCCTCCCTCTCCTCTCGGGCCTCTTCGGCCTGCCGGTCCTCCTCTCCGCCTCGCACGGTCCCGTTCCAGACCAGCACTTCTCCGGGATCTCGATCCCATCGGCCGTCCTCGCCCGCCATTCGTTCCTGGGGACGCTCGCCGGCCTTCTCGTCGGGTGGCTTCCTGGTCTCTCGAACGCGACCGCGAACGGTATCCTGGACGCGGTCGTCGGGTACGACCGCGACCGGCGCGGCTTCATCGTTGCAACATCGGCGGCGAACACCGCGAATGCGTTCATCGGGCTCGCGGCCTTCTTCGCCCTTGGGCGGACCCGGAACGGCGTGATGGCGGCGATGGCCGGGCTCGAGCTCCCCACGATGCCCGTGCTGATGGCCGCAGGGCTCGCCGCCGCCGTCGGCGGTTTCCTCCTGACGGTCCGGCTCGCCCGGTCCGCACGGCATCTCGCTCGGATCGACGGGCGGTGCCTGAACCTCGCGGTGGCGGCGCTTCTCGTCCTTCTCTCCCTCCTCCTTTCAGGGCCGTTCGGTCTCTTTGTCCTCTGCCTCGCCACCCTGGTTGGGTCCGTGCCGCCGCTCGTCAACGTCCGCCGGGTCCACGCGATGGGGGCGATCATGCTCCCGGTGATGGCCTGGGCCTTGGGCTTCGCCGGGTTCTAGGCGGTGCCTTTTTTGCCGGCCGGCCCCCGATCCGTACCCGTGACGGCGCGGTACTGGTGGGGAGAGGTCGATGAGAACGGGGTCTGCCGGCCTGCCCCGTCCGACGATGGTGAGGCCCTTCTTCGGCTCGCCTCGCTCGAGAGCCCGATGGACGGAACAGTCCCAGGCACCTGGGAGGCGGCGGTCGCCTGCGGCGTCGTCCCCGACCGGGCCGCGTTCCTGGCGCGGCTCCACGTCCTTACGATGCGTCTCGCGGCCGACCGGGTAGCCGACGCCCTTCGCGGGCCCGACCTCGAGCTCCTCCAGATGGTCCGGACCCTCGACGAGCTCGACGGAGTGATCAACCTCCTGACCGAGCGGGCAGTGGAGTGGTACGCGACCCAGGACCCGAAGTTCACCCGGAAGTTCCGGGCGATGCCGGCCCGGCGACTCGTCCAGGTCCTCTCCCCCCGGGCCCGGGGCCCGCTGCGGTCCGTGCTCGTCCAGGTCGAGGCGCTCGGGACCGCCCGTGCCGAGCTCGCCCGCGAGGTGACCCGGGCGGCGTTCCGGGTGATGCCGAACTCCTCTGAGCTCGTCGGAGGGCTCGTGGCGGCGCGGCTGATGGCGGCCGCTGGCTCGCTCGACGCGCTCGCCCGCCTCCCTGCCTCGGGTCTCCAGGTGCTCGGGGCGAAGAGCGCCCTCTTCTCCCACATCCGGGCCGGGACGCCGCCGCCGAAGCACGGTCTCATCTTCCAGCACCGGCGGGTCCACAACGCTCCGCTCGCCGTACGGGGCCGGGTGGCCCGGGTGCTGGCGTCCCGCCTCGCCATTGCAGCCCGGATCGACCGTTACCGGGGGGAGCTCGACCCCGCCTTCATTGAGGGTGCGAACGCCCGGATCGACGGGGTGCTCGCGTGATCTGGCGCGACGGTGCCCTCCTTTCACCCGGGGAGGGGGGGGTGTACGGCGAGAGGACGCGGGGTGGCTACCGGGTCTGGGACCCCCGCCGGTCCAAGTTCTCTGCCCTCGCCCATCTCGACCCGACGTTCGACCTCGCGCCCGGCACCCGGGTTCTCTATCTCGGGGCGGCGAACGGCACCACCGTCTCGCACGTGGCCGACTACGCTGAGGTCGTTTATGCTGTCGAGTTCGCCCCGCGGCCGATGCAGGACCTGCTCGCAGTGGCACGGCGGCGCACGAATATCATCCCGATCCTGGCGGACGCCGGCCGGCCTGGCCAGTACGCGCACCTGCTCGAGCCGGTCGACCTCCTCTTCCAGGACGTCGCGCAGCCCAACCAGGCGGCGATCGCGGTTCGGAACCGGCTCTTCCTTATCCCGGGAGGCCGGCTCGCCCTGATGCTCAAGGTCCGCTCCATCGACCAGAGCCGCCCGCTCGACGAGGTCGGGGACGAGGCGGTGGGAGTCCTCGAGGAGGGAGGCTTCGCCGTCGACTCGGTCCGCTCTCTGACACCACACCACCGGGACCACCTTGCGATCCTCGGGCGGCGGGTGGACTAGGTGGACCGCACCCCCGTCCCGCCCGTCCTCCTCCTCCTTCTCGCCGCCGCTCTCCTCCTCCTCGTCCCGCTTCTCTTCCTCGGGCTGGTCGGCGGGGCCTTCACCCGGCTCGGTTTCACGCCCGTGCAGGTGCTCGCCCTGCTCGCTCTCACCCTCGCCGGCTCGTTCATCAATATCCCGGTTGCCCGCGTCCGGGCCCGCGACCCCTACCCGGTCCGGCTCTCGCAGGGCTGACGCCTGGCAGAACGCCTCTACCGTATCCCGCCGTTCGCGGAGGAGACCACCGTCGCGGTCAACCTCGGTGGTGCGGTCATCCCGACCGTCGTTTCGGTCGGGGTGGCGCTCGCCGCCGTGCGCCTCGGGGGCCCGGGGTGCCTTCTCCTGGTCGGTGCCGGAGTGCTCGCCGTCACGGTCGTGACCCGGCTCTTTGCGCGCCCGGTGCCGGGGCTCGGGATCACGACCCCGTTCTTTGTCCCGACCCTCTGTGCGGGACTCGCTGGCCTCCTCCTCGGGTCCCTGGCACCGGGCACCGGGCCGGCGATAGGGTACATCAGTGGCACGCTCGGAACCCTGATCGGCGCTGACCTCCTGCTCTGGGGGGAGTACCCGCGTCTCGGGGCGGGGATGGTCTCGATCTGGGGGGCCGGTACCTTCGACGGGATCTTCCTCGCCGGCATCATCGCTGCCCTGATCGCCTGAAGCTGCCCCGGACCCTGGTTTCATCTCGGATTGGCGCCCACGGTCCAGCATGTCCACGTCACGCCCCTACCGGATCGCCGGTGCGTCGAAGCTCCACGACCCGGAGGCCCTCCCGGTCTTCGCGCGGCTCGTCGAGGACGGGCGGCTCGACGCGGTCCAGGTCTACGTCCGGTCTCCGCTGACGCCCGACGACCGGCGGACCCTCGAGGGCTACGCGGCCCTCGAGACCCGGCTCGTCGTCCACGCCCCGCACCACCGGGACGGGCTCAACCCGGTGGAGCCGACCGCCCCGGACGGGCTCGCCGCGGCGGAGGGCCAGGCCCGGCTCCGGGCCGGCATGACCGTCGCGCTCGAAGCCGCCGACCTCCTCGACGCGGACCGGATCGTCATCCACGGGGGGTGTTTGGTCACGTCCAGCCCTGCCGAGGGCATTGCCGCGATGGCCGCCTTCTTCGACGAATGGGCCGACCCGCGCCTCCTCCTCGAGAACCTGCCTGCCGTCTCCCGTGACCTGCACTTCCTGGGTACGTCGGCCGACGAGCTCAGGGCCCTCGGCAATGGGCGCGTCCGGGGCTACTGCCTGGACCTTGCCCACCTCTACGTTGCCGCCAATTACTATGGCTGGGAGTACGCGAAGGCGCTCGCTGCGTTCGATGCCCTCCCCGTCCTCTACCACCACCTTTCGAACTCTCCCTCCGGGTCGGTCCTCGACCGGCACACCCCGCTCGACGCGCCCGATGGGGGCGTGCCGTTCGAGCACGCCTTCGCCTGGATCCGGGAGCACCCGGAGAACATGACCTGCCTGGAGTACAAGGACGCGGGCGGCGGTCTCTACGAGGGGCAGCTGATCGCCTTCGATACCCTCTACCGGCGGTACGCCCGTGGATGAGCAGGACGCCCTCCGGGACCTGCAGCGCTGCCCGGGGATTGGCCCATCGCTCGCCCGGGACCTGTTCGACCTCGGGCTCCGCTCGGTCGATGACCTGCGGGGGTGTGACCCGGAGGCGCTCTACCTGGCCCACTGCGCGAGGCGGGGGTGCCATGTGGACCGCTGTGTCCTCTATGCTTTCCGATGCGCGGTCTACTTCGCCGGGAGCCCCGACCCCGACCCCGCGCTCCTCCTCTGGTGGAACTGGAAGGACTGAGGACGCGCCCCGTGCCAGGTGTTGGCCCCACTTCCCGGTCAGGCGTCTAGAGCCGGCGGCGGACGGCCTCGAGGGCCTCCTCGAGGGTCTCGGGCCGGGGCTTCAGGATCACGACGGGAATATCGACGATCCGCTCGACGATGGAGGCGAGCACCGGGGCGCAGACGATCGCGACCGCTCCCTCCTTTTCGGCACGGACAGCGGCGACGAGGCACTCCTCGAGCGAGTTGGCCGCGTAGCCCCTGACCGGGTACCGCCGGTCCCTGACCTCGATCTCCTTGCCGGCAACCGAGTCGAGCAGGAACCGCGCCGCGATCACCGCGACCGAGCGATGCTGGCGTGGCTCGAAGGCCTCAGCGATCCCGCGCACGGTCGAGAGGCGGGGGTCGCGTTCCCCCGACGAGATCTTGTACAGGGTCGGAAGGGGGATCCCCGTCTGGTTCGAGAGCTCCCGGATCGTCATGTCGCGCCGCGCCAGCTCCTCGGCGAGCGCGGTCTGGAAGGTCGTCTCGAGTATGCGCCGCAGAAACATGATACAGTTGTCTCTTTCTACCTGGATATTTTCTCCTGCTGGGAAACATTCACCGGGTGGAACGGAGGATTGTTCGACGGTCCCCCGGTGGGGACTCCCCGGTAGGAAGGCCTGTACGGGCCAATACTGATAATACCCGTTCGCTCCAGATATCGGGTAGTATTCCAGGTGATGCTGTCATCGGGCTCTTTGACCTCTTTCGGCCGAACGTGCAGCGGCTTGCCGCCGAACGCGATCTCCGGGCGCTTTTGCCCCTCCTCGAGCACCGCGACGCCCTCGTCCGGGAGGAGGCATCGCGGGCCCTCAATGACCTTGCTGAGGAGGACCTGTCCCCCTTCCTCGAACTCCTCCGTACCGGGACTCGCGAGGTCCAGCGGCGGACGATCGGGGTCCTTGCCTCGCGTCCAGGTTTCGATGCCGCCCAGCTGATCCCGGCCCTCGGGGATGATACAGGGCGGGTGTACCCGGCGGTGGCCACCCTGGTCGCCCGCTACGGCGAGGAGGCGATCCCCGAACTGGTCCAGGCGCTCGCATCGGGGCGAGAGGAGCTCCGCCGGGGAGCCGTGCTCGCGCTTCAGCAGATGGGGCGGACCGCCTGGCCAGCGCTGAAGCCCCGTCTCTCCGACCCCTCCTTCCGGGTGCGGCTCGGGGCGGCACAGGCACTCGAACAGTCGAAATGGACGCCCGCCGACGAGCGCGAGGAGTTCGCCTTCCGGTTCGCCCTCGAAGACTGGGATGCGATCGTCCGGATGCGCAAGGCCGCCGTCCCGCCCCTGATCGGTGCCCTCCGGGACCCTCACTTCGGGATACGGGAGGAGGCGACCCGAACGCTTGGGCGGATCGGAGACGTAGCCGCATATCCACCTCTCGCAGCCCTGTTGACCCGCGACCCCGAGGAAGAGGTGAGGGCCGCCGCGGCAGAAGCCCTGGGACGACTCGAAGAGCCACAGGCGATCCCGCTCCTCCGGGGCGCCCTGCACGACCGATCCCACGCCGTCCGGCTCGCCGCGGCGAGCGCACTCGAGACCTTCGGCTGGCTCCCGGAGACCGAAGAGGAGACGATTGCACTCCTCCTGGCGACCGAGCAGTGGCCCCTGCTCGTGCGGCTCGGCGAGCCCGCCGTCCCTGCCCTGGTCCAGGCCCTCGCCGACGACTATTACGGCATCAGGACCGGTGCCGGCGAGGCCCTCCTCTCCCTCGGGCCGATCGGCCGGCGAGCGCTCGATGAGGCGCGGGAGCATCCGAACCCGACGATCCGGGACGGCGCCATCGGTCTCCTGGTCCGGGCCGGCCCCGCCCCGGACGCCCTCTCCCCGCCGCCCGGGCCTGTGGAGGAGACAGAAGAGGCGAAGGCGCCTCTCGAGGCGGTTCCCCCCACCCCGAGCTCACCGCCGGTGGACCTCGTCCCGTCACTCAGGCCCTCCCTGGTTGCACTCGGTTCGCTGGAATCTGCTCCGCGATCCCGGGGAGAGGGGTCCCTCCTCGCCCGGCTCGCGACCCTCGCGGCCCCGGGGGCGAGCGGCGCCCCTCCCATCAGGACTCGCATCTCGGCCCCGCCATCGATGCAGCGGGAGGCCGCGATCCGGGAGTTCATCGAGGAGGCCCTCCACCGCAGTGAGGAGGCGGGCCACCCATCACCCTCGGCCGAACTCCTCTCCACCCTGGAGGAAGCTCTCGAGGGTCACGACCCGGCGGTCCGTCTGGTCGCGGTCGAGGTCTTCGGCCGACTCGGCCCGGATGCGGTCGAGCCCCTCCTCGGGGCCCTCGAGGACCCCGATCACCTGGTCCGATGTGCGGCCGTCGACGCCCTCGCCGGGTTGATGGATCCCCGGGCAACGGCCCCTCTCCTCCTGCGACTGCGCACCGACGGAGAAGAGGAGGTCAGGGAGCATGCGGCATGGGCGCTCGGAGAGTCCGGCGACCCCGGTGTGGTGCCGGCGCTGGTCAGTGCCCTTTCGGACCCGTACCTCCGGGTCCGGTCCGCGTCGTCCGCTGCGCTCACCTTTCTCGGGCCGGGTGTCCCGCCGACCCTCCGGCCGGTCCTTTCGGGAGACGACCTGCCGGCAGCGATCGCCGCGGCTCACGCCCTCGGAGCCCTCCGCGACGGTGCCTCGGTGCCGGCCCTCCTTACCCTCCTAGCCCGCGACGAGCCCGGGGCGGGGACGGCTGCGATCGCAGCCCTGGGGGCGATCGGTCCGGCGGCGGCCGGTCCCGTCACCGCGTTCGCACACGAGGCCGGGATCCCGACGGCGGTCCGGGTGCGTGCTGTCCGGGCCCTCGCGGAGCTCGGCATGAGCGCGGAGGACCGGCTCGTCCCGCTCGCAGCCGACCCGGATCCTGAAGTCGCTGACGCCGCGCGGACCGCCCTCGCGTCGCTCCGCCCCGGGGGGCTCGGCGAGGAGCACCCCGCGCCAACTGTGTCTCCGGTACGGGAGGTCGTCCTCCCAGCGGCCGAGGAGGCCGAGGTGACACTCGAGGCGTGGCACCGGCAGCCAACGGAACCGGTCGTCACCGCCCCGGGCCCCGCGCCCACGATGCCCCTCGCCGCGCTCGGCATGCTCGAAGAGGGGACCCCGGTGAGCCCCGCGCCGGTCGTCCCGGAGACGGAGCGTCCCGAGCCCGAACAGGAGGAGGATGAAGAGACCACGGAGGCGTCCTCCCCGGAGCCCACGGACGCGGACCCGGTGCCCATTCTCCTCGCCGCCCTCGCCGGGACGCCCGCGGACGCGCCGATCCTTCTCCGGCGGCTCGGCCGTACCGGCGACCCGCGCGGGCTCGGAGCGCTCGCCGCCCGTCTCTTCGCTGGCGCTCCCCCCGAGCGGCGTGCGGCAGCGGAGGCCCTCCGGTCCATGCCGCCCCC
>JABNAD010000661.1_pt1 | contig 17536 bp, 12 predicted proteins | sample 7240381 | NCBI WGS metagenome assembly JABNAD01 (sample SAMN11332834, study PRJNA596920) | anaerobic digester metagenome | biome: digested sludge; isolation source: digested sewage sludge-derived enrichment culture grown on H2/CO2 | place: Germany: Goettingen
TTATATACCCTTACACCACAGTACTCCTGGGAAGAATCATTCCCGGTAATTGCGGATGCATCCGTAAGAATTTCTGACGGAACCGGCTGGATGCAGTTACCCTACAATGCTGAAACAAGGTCATACCGGATTGCTGCTGAAGATATGCCGGTGCTGGCTTCAAAAAACTATACGCTTGAAGTCACGGCGCCCGGAGGCTATGTTGCAAGGGCAAATTGTACTGTGCCGGCCGCTGTTCCACCCGATATCGAAATCACAGGCACTGAATTTATTGAAAACTATGGCGAGCAGTCAATGATGGTTAGTTTCAGATTTTCCGATATCCCCGGAAACGGGCATTTTTACAGGGTTATACCAGGGACTTATTTCAGCGATGAATACTTCGGAAATGATTTTTTCAGTGAATCAGGTCTCAGCAGGGGCGAAAGCGTTTTCTCGGATAAGAACCGTGAGGGCGCTTTTTTCAATTTCAGAACATCAGAAATATACAAAGGAAACAACCCTGATTACCAGCTACTGATATGGTCTTCGGTTACCGATGAAGATTATTATAATTATCACCATTCGGTGATGTCATTCCAGGGTGACAATCCTTTCTCAGAGCCTTCACCAGTTTTTACAAATATTGATGGAGGACTAGGCATTTTTGCCGCTGTCAACGGAAGGTTGCAGGAATTCAGCCTGAGTCAGCAGTAACTACGGATCAGACCTGCTTACGCTCGTAAGTTACATAAGAGTAGCTAAATCCCAGTGTTCCCGTGGCATCCACATCAGTTCTTTCCACTTCGGTCCAATCGTCGAAGTTTATTTCGGGATAGAAAGTATCCGCGTCAAACTCCTTGTGTACTAATGTGAGATAAAGCCGGTGGGCAAGGGGCATAAACTGCCGGTAAACCATGCCACCGCCGATGATGAAATTCTCGCGCCCATCTTCCATCTTCTCAATGGCATCAATAATGGAATAGGCCATCACGCAACCGTGAATCTGCTCTCCCGGCACATCCGTGATCACAACGCTCCTGCGGTTAGGCAGGGGGCGAAATGGCAACGATTCGAATGTACGTTTTCCCATCACGATGGTATGACCGGTGGTGAGGGCTTTGAAACGCTTCAGGTCTTCGGGAATATGCCAGAGCAGGCGGTTATCCTTTCCAATGGCCAGGTTGTCGGCAATGGCGACTATGATTGAGATGGTTTTCATATACTACTCAGAAACAGGTAATTTAATGAACTATAGACAAAACAGCTTATTCAGGATCAGACAGCTACCGGAGCCTTGATATGGGGATGCGGATCATAATCAACAAGCGTGAAATCCTCAAACCTGAAATTGAAAATGTCTTTTACCTCCGGGTTGATTTCCATGCGGGGGAGCGGCCTGAAGTCACGACTCAACTGCAGGGCCACCTGATCTGTATGATTAAGGTATATATGCGCATCACCGAAGGTATGAATAAACTCCCCTGGTTTCAGCCCGGCCACCTGGGCCATCATCATCGTAAGTAATGCGTAGGAGGCAATATTGAAAGGCACGCCAAGAAAGATATCCGCGCTGCGCTGGTAGAGCTGACAGGACAGTTTCCCGTTGGCGACATAAAACTGGAACAGCACATGACAGGGAGGCAGCGCCATCTTTTCAACTTCGCCGGGGTTCCAGGCACTCACCATCATCCGGCGCGAATCCGGTTTTTCCCTGATCAGTTTCAGCACTTCACTGATCTGATCAATCGTTCTGCCATCAGCCGCAGCCCATGAGCGCCACTGCCTTCCGTAAACCGGGCCGAGGTCGCCGTTTTCATCGGCCCATTCGTCCCAGATGGAAACCTTATTGTCATGCAGATACCTGATGTTGGTATCTCCTTTCAAAAACCACAGCAACTCATAGATAATGGACCTCAGGTGCAGTTTTTTGGTCGTAAGTACAGGGAAACCCTCTTCAAGATTGAACCGCATCTGGTAACCAAAAACACTGATCGTACCTGTTCCGGTGCGGTCATCCTTGCGGATGCCGTTATCCATTACATGCCGGAGCAGATCATGGTATTGCTTCATTGCTTACTGATATTTATGCAAATTTAAATTTTTACAGGTAAAAAATGCTGCATCATCAAGGTTTGGCAGAATAAAACCTTTTCTGTTGTCACTTCCTCTCTTTCAGAGGAACATAAGGCAGTATGGCACCGGCTGCTTATCCGAATAACTGAAACCTGGTTCCGGGCAAAGGACCGGTTCAGTTTCTTTCCTTAAAATGAAGTGAATCTCCCCACTGATCATAGCCGATTTTATTCCCTGACATATGAATCCTTGCTTCGAGGCAGTTTTTACAATCGGCAGCCTCCTCGTCGGTGCAGGGTTTATTCTCATAAAGTTTATAATCGTCGCGGTATACACCGGGGGTTATGTTCGGCATAATGATATTGGCACCGATCTTCAGGGCCTTCTCCCTGCCGATGGGATCAATGGCCTGCAATGCCGTCGCCGAGGCGATATTGATTGTTTTCATCATCAGCCGCAGTACAGCTATCATTTTAAGTGCCAGGTCAAACCGGGCTTCGAGGGGTTGTAACTGATCACGGTATTCCCACAGCGGTGTATCGGCATGTTCAATGTACGGACCCATACCGCACATATCAATGTCGAGCGCTTTCATAAAAAGAAGATCACCGGCAAGATGATCAGGTGTTTGAAACGGAAGGCCTATCATCACGCCGGTACCTACCTGGTAACCGGTATCCCGGAGATCGTATAACGCCTGTAATCGCCTCTCAAAACTGTGTTTTTTATCACGGGGGTGCATCCTGTAATACAAGTCGCGGTCAGATGATTCAATGCGGAGCAGATAGCGGTGGGCACCGGCCGCATACCAACGCCGGTAAACTTCCCGGGTCTGCTCTCCGACTGAAAGTGTAATGCCCAGCCGGCCATCCGATAATTCCTTGATCCGCTGCAAAAGGCGCTCAATTCTGAGGGTAAAGGCCTCGCCCTCGAGTTCACCACCCTGAAGCACCACCGAACCATAATTACTTTCACAGGCAAACCGGGCGGCTTCAAGTATCTCATCATCCGTCAGATTGTAACGATTCGCCTTTTTATTCCCTTTCCGGATGCCACAATAGAAACAGTTCTTGCCACAAATATTGGAAAACTCAATCAGCCCCCTGAAATAAACGATATTTCCCACATTTTCTTCCTTCACCTTTGCCGAACGGGCAAAGAGGGCACTTCTGTCCTCATTCTCAGAGGCAAGCAACCGGATAATTTCTTCGCGGGTGAAGTTATCCTTATCAAGAATCTCGCTGATCGGAATCATTTAGAAATTTATTACCAATGGCAAAGTTAGTCTAAAATCCCTTACTACCTGCGCCAGTTAGAAACCGCCATGTGCCATGGTGTGCGGTAGGTCTCCGACCTGATCAGAAAATACTCGGACTGGTTATCCGCAACCGATTCAAGGTTGAACAGGAATCTTAAGGACAGCGGATTCCCGGCTTCACCATACGTCCACTGCTCCGACGAAGCATTGCGGTAAACAAGATTCGGCGGCCCAAAAACGATGTATATCATTCCGCGGTCCGATTTCCATCCTTCCCGGCTTAAACTGAAAAAACGGTTGGCCTCCTCCACCCTGCCATAGTATCTTCTGATCTGAGACAAGGCCCTTTCTGAATGCCCGGTAAGTTTAATCCAGAACTCATCAATGGCAGCCCGTGGCGGCAACTGACTCATTTCCCTGTATTCTGCTTCGGTTGAGATATACCTGAGCGATTCCCTCATCTGGGCGGTTGAACCGATATCGGGAAATCCGTCGTAAAACCTGTGTATAACCATCATCGGACTTCCACTACCATATAAAAGATATCTGCCTTCTCCCGGCACTGTGATGAAGGCGGTAACACCATCCAGGAATTTAACTCCAAAAACACTGTCGGCAGCATGTATGGCTATGTTATCCGGAAAGCCAAAAGGCGGAGATCCCGGTAAATACTTTTCAGCAAAGTATTTAAAGTGCAGGGAATCAGAAAGCCTGTTTGATCGTATCCGCACCTTTTCATTTCTATACAGAAAGTTGCGCATCAATGGCATCCCTGACTCATCCAGCAGCAGAAAATCATGAACATTATACGTCTGCTTCTTATGCAAACTGAGAAATGTACCATAATTAATACCTGCATTAAGATCAAGCAACTCTATACTGAGCACATAATCATTTCCTGCCGGGGCCCGGATGGGAACTGAATCCATAAAGGTGGCCCTCCCCGTCAGGGAATCACTGCCGGCAAATGAAGCAGAATCAATCAAAACACCCTTTTCAAAGCCATCAAACAACTGATAGCTAAGTCTGAACCGGGATTTGCCAGCCCCGTTCTCAGGAAGGTATCTGAGGCCTTTCATCGGTATGCGGACGTAAAGGTTGGTGGTACTGTCGTTCAGATTGAACAGGGCATAAGACAATCCGGCCAATTGCAGGTCAGGCTTGTAAAAGTCTGAAATGTTTCTGTACGAAAGCTTCGCAGGGCCTTTACAGTAAGCGAGCGCCATTGCGGTCAGAAGCGTTGCAATGAAGAACGTCAGTCGGGACTTCATCCGTGTATATTAAAAAGTTCGGCGATTAAACAGATTTTCTAACGTCGAGTGGTATGCAATCCATTCACCGTATTAACCGGAAAATCAAAAAATCTGACTAACCTTAATGAATGGTAAATTTAATACATTTTGAGCAGTAGGCCAGGCTGTTCCTGCAGATCAGGGAACAATTAATGCCGGAAATGATTAAGCAACCCTGATCCGTGAGCCGATTCTGAGCACTTTGGTTGGTTTGATGCCATTAATCCTGCACAATTGGTTTACCGTTGTGCCATATCGTCTGGCTATTTTCGAGAGGGTGTCTCCCGACCGGATTGTATGATATTTACTTCCGGATGAACCCGTTCCATCATTTGCCAAAGACGAAGCACTCCGCCCGGAGCTCCAGAATTCTTTGGATATCAGCAATGTATCCACCCGAAGGGTATAATTCTCAAAATCGATGATCTTGCCGGGATTAAAATGCTCACCGCGAAAGCGGGTTTCGAAATGCAGGTGAGTGGTAGTTGCCCTTCCGGTTCTGCCTCCCAATCCGATTGGTTCTCCTGCCCTGACTTCCTGATTGATGCTGACCAGGATTTTGGACAAGTGGCTGTAAACCGTCTCCAGTCCGTTATTATGCCTGATCACCACCATTTTTCCGTATCCGCTCATCACCCTGGCTATCCTCACCTTCCCGTCAAAAGCGCTCACTACGGTATCACCTGTCTCAAGCTTTATATCCATACCGGCGTGAAACCGGCTTCCCCGCTGCCCATACTTTGAAATAAGCTTTCCTTTATACGGAAATGCAAAAGGTGTTTCCACCGGATTATTCAGCAGAAGCAGCACCGAATCAGACATGCCGGCCACATCAATCCTGCCTGTCCTTATATACAGCGTATCCCACCTGTTATTGTATAATACATCAGAAGGCACAAAAATCATATCTTCCGGCACAAAATTGTCACCGTCTTCTTCAGTAAGCAACTCCTCTTCATCCGTTGATTCAGTGTCCTGCTCCGGCATCTTTTGAATTCTCAGGTTTTCCCGCTCCTCATTCAGAAAAGCACTGGTGTCAATGGTAAATGATTGCGCAGAGCCGGGGTGTGGCAAAAGAGTCATCAACAAAAAAGTCAGCAAAATACCCTGATACCTGAAGGAAATGCTTTTTTGATCACGAACCGACCGGAAGAAAGGATGAGACATTCCATATAACAGACAGAAATATCTGTGCAGAACACGAAATAGAAATTTCCGATTTGTCTCCGGGTTAGCTCTCATGGCATATTTTAATCTCACAAAAGTACGATTTTGTCGGAAAACGCGACACCCACAATCCGGATACTGAGCATTACAAGAAGATTGTCACTATTACAATGTATTAATTATAAGGCTATTACATAAAAGAGGCCGGCCCTTTCAGGACCGGCCCTCAATTAAAAATTAACTTTTTTTTAGAAACTGATATCGACTCCAAGCGCCACCGTGAAGGCGCTGCGGTTATAGGTTTCGGTGTATGCAGGCAACGGAGCTGCTGCCGGGAAATCTCTGGTATCTTCAAGATAAGAAGTGTTCATAGCGCCGAGGTTGATCCCGATTTTCTCGTTAACCATGTAACGAAGACCGGCAGCAATACTATTTGTTGAAAGACTATGACTCAGGTCGGTCTGATACAAATCCATCACACCGGTCTGGGTGCGCAGATAACCAGCGCTGACCAGCCATTTGTCGGTGAGGGCATACTCGAGTCCCAGGGCAAATTCCCAGAAATTCTTATCCATCACTTCATCATTCTTCACATATTCGCCCTCAAGCTTTTTGCCGTATTCTGCACTTTTATCAAAATAATAATGCAGACCCGCGCTTATATTAAGCTTTTTAGTTGCTTCAAAGCCAATTCCGGCAGTAAACATTGCCGGCAGATCACTGGGAACTTCCGCTTTATCAGGATACAAACCAACATCATCCACTTTTGTGCTGTTCTTAACCTTAATGCTGGCTTTATGCTCATATTTCAGTCCGATATTGAAACGTTCAAACTTCAGGTTAACTCCGATGATGGGTACAATTCCGCTTCCACTCTGCGATGCGTCAACTTCTTTATCCTGGGTTGCTGCTGAATTCCCGGCCATTACCTGAGAATTTGCCGCATAATTCGCTGATGCTGCTACAAAGAAACCCTGGGCTTGAGCTATGGTCATAGTTGAGGGATCTCCTCCAAGCGCTGTGATGGTTCCCTGAAGCGTGGCTACTTCCTGGGCTGTAAGGCCGGCTAAGGTGCCATTTGACAGGGGTACATTTCCTCCGCCACCATCCAGCACTGGCTGGAGCGATGATCCCACAGCGCCAAGATTTGCCGAAACATTTCCCAGGTATCCGGACAACTCCCCGAAAAACACAGGAGCGCTGACCATCTCTCCGGTATAATTCAAAGCAGGAAATACCGGATTGATCATAATATCTGAAAGATGGCCTTTGTAGTTGTTGTTAAGCATTACGTAACGCAATCCAAGGCTGACAGAGAGTACCTCGTTCACCTGATAGGAGGCCCCGGCCTGAATACCATAAAAAACAGACTTGCCTTCAAATTCCGTATCGAAACTATACTTTGTTGTTTGGATTCCTCCATTGCTCAATGCGCCTGGAATGCCGGCAACCTGCATCTCAAACGAAGGCAGGCCATCCTCAAACAAGGCACTTCCTCCACCACCAATCGGGTTGAAGCCGAGTGAGAATGCCAGTTTACCGGTTTTGTAAGCTGCATATACCGACGGAAACAGCGGAGCAACAACGTTTCCTTCAAAACCATCACGGTTAAGTCCGGGAAAGTTGGTAGAAATTTTCCTGGTCTGTGTAACAAACTGATTGTTAAGGGATAGGTGAAACCCATCTTTGAGTTGTGTAAGGCCGGCTGGATTGTAATACACACCATCCAGACCCAAAGAAGCATCCCTCGCAGGCATGCGGATAAAAGAGGCACTCTGATTCGTGTTGTGCACTATACCGCCGGCAAATGAAGCGATGGCAAAGGCACCGAATGATAAAATCAGTAATGTTTTTTTCATGTGGTTCGTATTTGGTTAGGTTAGCTAAAATATTGCAATTATTAAATATTTCAAAATAATTTACTGCCTAACACAAAAAACATCCGGATAACGGATTAAATCATTGGGAAATAGTCAAAAAAAATGCATTATAACCTGCTACCGGAAATTATCTGAACAGTATTTCAGAACGAAAGTCTTAAACTTCTATCAGCTAATCAAGTTTCCAGTCAACCGGCGATAAACCTGAATCAATAAGAAACTGATTTGTCAGAGAAAAATGCCTGCACCCGAAAAATCCGCGATATACGCTTAGAGGAGAGGGATGCGGAGCTTCCAGTATAAAGTGTTTTGATGTATCGATAAGAGATTTCTTATTCTGTGCATATTTCCCCCAAAGCAGAAATATAAGTTTATCCCGTTCAGATGACAAGGCGCTGATTACAGAATCGGTGAACGTCTCCCATCCCCTGCCCTGGTGAGAGCCTGCCTGATTGGCCCTGACCGTAAGTGTTGCATTCAGCAGAAACACACCCTGATCAGCCCATTTCGATAAGTCACCGCTTTGCGGGTATGGATAACCGAGATCGGTCTGCAACTCACGCAGAATGTTTTGCAGCGAAGGAGGAAAAACGGTACCTGCCGGCACCGAGAAGCAAAGCCCGTGCGCCTGACCCGGACCATGGTAGGGATCCTGCCCCAGCAATACTACTTTTACCTTATTAAAAGGAGTCCGGTTGAAGGCTTCAAAAATTTTTGATCCGGGCGGATATACGGTATACCGCGATTTTTCTGAAACCAGGAATGACTTAAGCTCTCCGAAATATGGTTTACCAAACTCAGCGAAAAGTATTTTCTTCCAGCTTTCTTCAATTTGTGGATTAATTTCTGACATCAGGTGTTACTTTTAGGCATTTCAAACATAAACAATATAATCTTGTTTTTTAAGTTACATTACCAGGCAGTTTATCTTTGCAAAAAAAATGTCACTCAACTGAGTAAAATTATGAAAAAAATTGTTGTATCACTACTGGTTGTAGTTTCTCTGGGATTGATTTTGTCTGCGTGCCAGTCGAGTAGTAAGTGCGCTGCTTACGGCGAGGCAAGCAGATATAAGATTGAGAGAAACCGCTGATGATGTCAGATCATCCTGCTACAGCCTGTGATAAGTCATGGGCTTTTTTTGTTTGATACGGCATATTGTTTGTGTACTTTTGCTTAACCCTTATCCGGATATTAATGAATCGTTTCTTTTATCTTTTTCCGCCCGTGTTGCTGCTTCTTTTCAGCACAGTTGATCTGCACGCACAGGTTGAAGAGGAGTACGACAGTATTGCAGACAATGTACTTTTCCGGAAAGAGATGAATGGAAGCCTGATCATTCACAGCAATGGCTGGGGACTTGAATTCAGGACCGGCAGGAACCAAAGCATTTTCACAAAGTGGATGTTTGAAGCCAATCTGCTTGAAATGAAGGACAGCAAGGAGATAAAATCCATCAATCCGTTTTTTACCAATACACGCAGCTATTACTACGGAAAACTGAATGCCATTTATATGATCAGGGCCGGAGCGGGACAGCAACGGATGCTTAACAGGAAACCATACTTCGGCGGCGTTGAGCTCAGACTCTTCTATTCGGGAGGCCTTTCGGTTGCCTTTACAAAACCTGTTTACCTCAACATCATCAAGCTTGATGAAAGTACCTACCGGTACATTACGGTCACCGAACGTTACGATCCCGAAAATCACTTCCCTGATAATATTTATGGCCGGGCTTCTTTCACCAAAGGGTTCAACCAACTTAAGCCATACCCTGGTATTTATCTCAAAACCGGTCTGAATGTAGAGTTTGGCACGATCAATCAAAAGCCAAAAACCGTAGAAGCAGGCATTGCGCTGGACGCATTTGCCAAACCGGTTCCCATCATGGCCTTCCGCGATCCGTCTCAATTCTTCTTTACACTCTACCTCAGCGCCGGGATCGGTAAAAGATACGACTAAACATACCGGCAAATCGCTTGTTTACTTTATTATCCTAAAAAGTTTACCCAATTAAGGGGAACATTTATTTGCAGGTATTTCAATTAAAAGCAATAAGCATATCCCAAAATTACTGTCACTGATGATGAGCAGAAAGAAAGTAATTATTATTGGCGGAGGGTTTGCTGGCATACAGGCTGCAAGACGGCTGGATCCAAAACTATTTGAGGTAACCCTGTTTGACAAGATTAATCACCATCAGTTTCAGCCGCTGTTTTATCAGGTAGCCACATCACAGATTGAACCAGCCAATATATCTTTCCCTTTCCGGCACATCTTCAGAAACAAGAAGCATGTCCAGATCAGATTCGCTGAAATCAGCCGGATCTCGCCAGACCAAAACATAATCAGTTCAGGTATAGGTGAATTTGATTATGATATCCTGATTTTAGCAACAGGCTGCAGGACAAATTTCTTCGGCAACCACGACATCTGCAAACATTCATTCCCGTTGAAAACGACTTATGATGCAATAAAAATCAGAAACCATACATTAAAAACTTTTGAAAAGATCATTTCGTTAAAAGAAGAGGAAAGAGAGCCGTTTTTCAATCTGGTTATAGTTGGAGCCGGTGCAACCGGCGTTGAATTGGCAGGCGCCTATGCTGAAATCAAGAAAAACGTTTTGCCAAAAGATTATCACAGGATCGATTTCAGGAAGTTTCAGATCTACCTGGTGGAAGGCAGCCGTTACACCCTGAACACTATGAGCAATAAGGCAAAAACAGCTTCTGAAAAGTATCTGCGCGAAATGGGAGTTCAAATAATCACCGAAAGATTTGTAACAGCATATGATGGCAACATCCTTACCTTAAATAATGGTGAAACTATCAGAACAAAAACAGTAATCTGGGCGGCAGGCGTAACAGGAAATTATATCGATGGATTATCCCCGGATTGCCGCACTCAGACAAACCGGATTAAAGTAGACCGGATAAATAAGGTTATCGGTTGCGATAATATTTATGCCATAGGAGATGTAGCCTTTATGGAAACGCCCAGATATCCGAAGGGACATCCACAGGTTGCCAATGTTGCCATCAATCAGGCTAAAAATTTAACGAAGAACTTAAAGCGGATAATCAAAGGGCAATCACCTGCTGAATATGAATACAGGGATCTGGGCTCAATGGCAACGATTGGACAAAATAAGGCTGTGGTTGATTTTCCGTTTTTAAATTTCAAAGGATATTTTGCATGGTTCATATGGATGTTCCTGCATCTTATGCTGATTCTTAGTGTACGGAACAAATTAATTATATTTATAAACTGGGCATGGATTTACTTTTCTAAAAATTCATCACTAAGACTGATACTGACTGATGATAAGGATCCCTGTCACGAAAACCAATAAGAAATACAAATTTTGATTCCGTATTAGACTTATAAAGCAGCATATTCCTGGCATAGAGTTGATTAGTATATATTCTGGATTAGTGTAACAAAGATTAAAGCGGTAAAATAAAAGGATCAACGATCAGGGAAATCCCGGACGGGTAAATAAAACCATATTCAGCAATGTCTCAGCTGATTAATACCAGTATTATCCTGTATTAATCACAAGAAACCCCGGAAGGGCTGAACGATTGATCTTACCAGGGAAAACCCGGACCAGTGCTTTTATGGCACAATTATTATTGTATAAATTTCAAACACATAATCGTACAAGCTTCTGGTTCAAATGCTTAATCCAGGTATGTCTGAAATAAAAACTGCCGTTAAACTCCAGGCAATATTAATAGCCTGAAAGCTGGCAAAAAAAAGCCCTGGCTGCATAAACAACCAGAGCCTTGAATCAGATTTATCTTTTAACGCCTTACAACAATTTTTGCTGTGGCAGTGGATCCGTTCATTTCAATCAGAAGCATATAAACACCATCGGGTAAAGTACCAAGATCAAAGTTGCTTATTAATCCGGCTTCAACCTGAACATCCCGGCTGATGCGGGTTTTCCCGAGCAGGTCAAGAACCTTGATGGTTGCAGCATTATTGATGGAATTTTTCATGCGGATGGTCACGAAATCTTTCGCCGGAGCAGGATATACACTCATCCCTGAAATCGAACCAGGATTATCTATACCAAGCGCTACGCAACGGAAATTCCATGTTTCGCTCCATTCCGTAGTATCGCGGCTGCTGATAGCATTGACCCTCCAATAATAAGTGCCGGCGCTGTCGAGAACATGAAGGGGCACTCTAAACTGCTCATCCCCGGCCGATGTAGTTGCAGTAATACTGTAATTCCTGGCATCTGTAAATCCGGCATTTGAAGCAAGTTGTAACTGATACCTGAGCACTCCTGTCATTTTTTTCCAGGCCAGCGAGGGTTGCAGTACAACATTCGTGGCATTGTTGAGCGGTGAAGTTAAGGTAACCGAACTTACCGTTGTAAAAGACCTTGATGCAGAGAAGAGGGTATCTTTTGAGTGGTTGGCAGACATTTTCCAATAATACGTAGTACCAAATAGCAAAGTATCAGGCTTGGTGCGGGTGGCTGTCGGCAAAACATTATATACATCATAATGGATCATTTCAGGCTCCTGTGAAAGATAGATATTGTATTTATTGATGCCTTTCACGGCTGTCCATTGAAATTCAGCGTCAGGAACCACATCAATGGCATTGTCGTTTGGCCTGCTGAGATTAAAGGTACTTGTAACGTTGAAAAAAGTCGTTGCTGTCCAGGCGGAAGTATCGGCAGCATGCCTTGCCCTGAGCCTGAGATAATGACCGGTTCCGAAAAGCAGGTTTGCAGCATTCACCTCCTTCAGTGTTCCGTTTACGGAAGTGATATAGGCAAAGGGACTGTCAAAGTTGGCGGAAGTATCAACCTGGTAGTCAAAATTACTAACTCCGGTAATGGCATCCCACTGCAGCAGCACATTGGCATCCTGGTTATTTGCATTGTTGGCGGGACGCCTCAGGATGGGCCGGGCCACTACGGTGAATGCGCGGGTTTCAGTCCAGTCTGATGTACCTGTCTGATCCACGGCCCTCACTTTCCAGTAATAGGTCTGACCAAACATAAGATTTGCCATATTGTACCTGGTGAGATCGGTTGAAAATTCCACCGGATTTGTAAATGCCTCATCCTGGCTGAGATGAACGATGTAATGAAGTCCTGTCGTTCCAACCACGGCATTCCAGTCGAGCAACACATTCGGAGCAACGCCGGATTGATTGTTGCTGGGGGAAACAAGTTCAGGGGTGTAGATGGTCGGAGAAGCAAGTATCACCTGACAACTGATCGCTAAAAACAGCAATGAGAGAAATATCTTTTTCATTTTCCTTTAATTTTTCTGATTAACAAACTTACGCCGCTGGCCGGCTTCAGCTAATGTTATTTGGTTACAACAAACTTGGCTGTTTTAACAGATGAGCCTTCCGTTACCTTCATAAGATATGTTCCGTTGACAAGGTCAGCAGCCGGAATAGTCAGCTGATGTTCTCCACGGCCGGGCATGCCGAAATTAACAGACTTAACGAGCTTGCCTTGCAGGTTGTAAAGGCTTACCTGCAGTGAGCTGTTCCCGTTCAGACTGACATTAAAATGAACTTCTGACTTAACAGGGTTGGGATAAACACTCAGTGTAACAGATTTTCCCTGCGGATCAGGACCGGGACCGTCAATCCCGACAAACATACGGTTCTCAAAAATTCCGTTTCCGTGTGAAGCCAGGTAAATAGCTCCAAAGTTGCTGACACCGGTAATACCGTCTATCCAGGGCCTGCTAACAGTCTGCTGACGCACCATCATCACTGGTATTTCGCCAAGACCCGTATTCTCAACGGTCCACGACGGATTGGCGCCAATGGATTCAGTGGTAAATACACCAAGATCGGTGCCCAGGATTACCCTGCTTGAACTGTTCATTTCGATCAGGCAGGAGTAAACCGGCATGGCCGGGAGATTACCCTGGATGGGATTGAAATCAGGAAACTGGGCCAGTGCATTGGTTGAACGGAAAACATATTCGCTGTTACCATAATTCCCCAGGGTAACAATAACATGGTTGTCGTTCTTTGGATCTACTGCAATTGAAGTCACATACCGTGCGCCAAAATCCTTGACAACACTGCTTGAAATGATGCAGGCCGAACTGCGCACATCGGCTCTGAGCGAATCATAGGCCAAAGCTATATTGGCAATCCTCAGCAGCTTACCATCGGTAGTTCCGACATAGAGGTAATTTGCATCCGAAGAGTAAGCCAGGCATGATGGCACACCTGTCAGGTTGGCAATGCGGTTCCATGAAGGCAGTTTGCCGAAATCCAGCACATCTCTGGACATATAAACGGCGCTCGTCATCCCGACAAAGAAGATTGAGGAAACGGGATCAACGATATGGAGTGAGTCTCCGTTAGCAAGCGGTTGTGTGAGGGTGTAACGGAAGGGGAACTGGGCATTCTTACTTTTCAGTGACAACACATCGCCTGTATTGTAATTGGCTTTGGCATGAAAAGTAATGCTATCGCGCGAATTCGGGTTATTAAAGTTCTCCCACAATTTAAACGGGGTAATGAATACTCCGGCGTTGTTATTGGTAATTTCGGAGCCGTAAATAAATTCATTGGCAGGTGACACACCAAGGTCATTGGATCTCACCAGATTTCCGGCGGTTGATGAATAAAAGACTGCATTGGGGTTGATCATGGAGAATTCAACAGATCCACCGACAAATGAAGGCAGAATCGCATTCCCGGTTTCCGGGGTATTGCCTGTCTGATCGAGAAATACAACGCCATTGCCCTGTGATCCCCCGACTACGCGACCTTTGTCATCGTATGCCACGGTGTAAAACATGGAAGTGCGGTAATTTTTATTGACAGACTTATTGGAAAAGAATGCATTATCAGTCAGATACAAGCCCTGGTCTGAAGCCATATAAACATTTCCTTCGTTTGCCGGATTAATAAAAATCTGGTGGAAATAAAGCCCTGCATCTCCCAGCGTTTTCTGCTGCCACTGATAAAAACCGGTTTCCAGTATTTTTAAACCCTCCCAAACATTTACTCCTCCAACGAAGATTTTATCGGGATTCGTCGGGCTTACCACGATTGATGCGGCATAATCACCATAATGAGTTGTATTGGCAGCATTGCCAAATACATTGAATACCGGGCTGGCTCCAGGGCCGACAAGGCGCCAGGTTTCCCCCTTGTTTTTCGAAACAAATATTCCTTTCAGCTGACCGCGCAATGTTCCGCTCAACGTACCATCAGAAATAAGCACTGCATAAAGTGTGGAAGCATCGGAAGGAGCAAAAGCAACCTCAATGCGTGCCACGCCTTCTGTCGGCAGGCTATCCTGACCAACGCCCGTTGAACGCAGAATAAAACCATCGGCGGAGCCGGAAGGTGAAACATATAGTTTATTATCAACCGAAGCAGCGATGGCACCATCAGGGCCAATCTTTACTTCGTTGCTGGTTCCGGAAAGATTTTCGCCACCTGCTTTGGCCACCGACCAGGATTGTCCTCCGTCGGAAGAATATTTCAAACCGTAATTGGTTGCGGCTATCACCCTGTTGTTATCACCAGCGGCAATTTTGTTGACAAAAGCCCATTCGGCAGTCGGGTCATTATAGGTTCCCGGATCAGTTGAAGCCAGTTTTGTAAAACTGTTTCCGTCCGTTGATTTATATATTCCCTGACCAATAAAACCGCTGAAAAGATTAAAACGGTCACTGGAAAAGGTCTCTCCGGTTCCAACATAAATATCGCCGCTTTTCGACTGGGCAATGCAGCTGACATTTAAAATTACCCCGCCTGTCTGAATCTGATTCCAAGTTAGTCCACCGGAAGTGGACTTCCATAAACCGCCCGAAACGCTTCCGGCAAAAACTGTACGGCCTGAATTGTCCCTGTTGTCAAGTATAACAGCACGGGTGCGGCCTGCATAGTTATCCGGCCCCATCGATGACCAGTTAAGGCCGATCGCCCCTGACTCTCTTAACCCTGAAACCTGGTTTCTGGCTTTTAAAACATCAGCAGGATCTACCTGACCGGTACTGTAATTGCCACGGATCTGCGACAGGTAAGCCCAGCCGGTTTCAAGTCCCCCGGCAAGATTCCCCGTAACAGAACTGCTGACAATGTGCCTGAATGAACCTGAGGTAGTCAGTAAAAACATTCCGGCCCCAAAAATTAAAGCAAGAAAGCCAAAGAGTAATCGTCTATTTTTCATATTCTTGTAGTTTATGGATATTACGATTTCAAGTCAACAAAAACAGTGGCACAAGTTACGTCTTTTTTAAAGATGAACAAGATTCCATTCCACTTTTTCCAAACAAAAATAAACCAAAAATCCAATACCGACCCAACTTTCAGCAACAAAAATAAATTGAATTGGCCTCCGGTATCAGGCGGCAAATGTATGAGAATTTGACAATTTAAAAAAGACCGGGAAAATCTTCATTAAAAAAATGTGCCCCGGATAAAAATATCATCTATGAAAATACCGGTTGAATTGCTTTTTTCATACGTTTGCCGGTATCTTCGTTTGATCTGCCACAATGTTGGCAATTGCTCTTAAGATGGAATCATGAAATTACAAATCAATAAGTTATAAACCATGAGAATTATTGCACTTTTAATAATTTCGGGGCTGGCAGCCTCCCTGTCCTTTTCGTATGCCCAACAGGACAGCATAAAGAAAGAAGGTTTTCAGTTTGAAGTAATAAAAACCAATCCGGCTACTCCCGTTAAAGATCAGTACCGGTCAGGAACCTGCTGGAGTTTTGCAACCGTTTCGTTTATCGAATCTGAACTTCTCAGGTTGGGGGCCGGTGAAAAAGACCTGTCGGAAATGTATTTTGTTAACCATGCCTACCGCGAAAAGGCAGAAAGGTATGTACGTCTTCACGGATCTTCCAATTTTGGCCCCGGTGGCCAGGCCCACGATGTTATGAATACCATCGCGAAATATGGTTTTGCCGGAGAAAGTGACTATCCCGGACTCCTTACCGGCGAATCAAAGCATTTGCACGGGGAACTGGATGCCGTGCTGAAAGCTTATCTCGATGCTGTTGTTCAAAAAAAAGACGGCAAACTGTCGAAGGTCTGGCCCGATGCCTTTGCCGGCATCCTCGACGCATACCTGGGCCCTGTGCATGATCAGGCTAACGGAAAAAATGCCGGCGCATTGCCGGCTTATGCTCAGGCAGCAGGCTTTAACCCTGCAGATTATATTGAGCTCACTTCCTTTCTGCACCATCCTTTCTATCAGAAAATCAATCTCGAAATACCCGACAACTGGTCGCAGGACCTTTATTACAATCTGCCGCTCGATGAGTTGATGGATGTGATGAACCATGCCATTGAGAAAGGTTACACAATCTGCTGGGACGGCGATGTGAGCGACAAAGGATTTTCCCATGCAAAGGGCGTTGCTATCCTGCCTGAGATTTCAGGCAGCTCGCTTGAAGGAACTGAACGGGAACGTTGGGAAAAGCTTAGCGAAAAGGAGAAAAATGCCGAGCTTTACAGCTTCAGCAAACCGGTGAAGGAAAAAAACATCACCCCTGAAATCAGGCAGGAAGATTTTAATAACCTGAAAGCTACCGACGATCATCTGATGCACATCACAGGAATTGCAACAGACCAGCTCGGCACCAGATATTATATCACAAAAAATTCGTGGGCAGCCGACAGCAATAAATCGGGTGGTTACCTCAACATGTCGGAAGCTTATGTTCGCCTCAATACCATAGCTGTGATGGTTCATAAAGATGCCGTTCCGCCGCTGATCAGAAAAAAACTGGGCATCTGAGGTTACTCTTTTAATCAATTTATCAGGGAATTGAGGATTACTGAATCAGCAAAGTCCCTGAAAGCCTTTTGGTTTAACAATTTTTAACACCGGTACTGCACTCCGGCAGCAC
>JABNAD010000297.1_pt1 | contig 17517 bp, 17 predicted proteins | sample 7240381 | NCBI WGS metagenome assembly JABNAD01 (sample SAMN11332834, study PRJNA596920) | anaerobic digester metagenome | biome: digested sludge; isolation source: digested sewage sludge-derived enrichment culture grown on H2/CO2 | place: Germany: Goettingen
TGGATGACTTTAACAAAACAAACCCGTTTATCAATGCACAAGCTACTATCAATAAACAACCCTTTGCAAAAAGGATGGTGATGAAATATGCCTACAACAGATTAAATCGTCCTGCGCGCAAAACGGAGAAAAATTACCAGAAATTTTTGGGTGGCACAGCAGGAAAGATGGCACAAAAGTCGCTTCCCGGTTATCAACCCCCTGAATATTTGTATGAAAACAGTTATGTGAGAACAGGTTCAACCATTGTACTTTATGCGGATGTATCCTATTACAAACGATATCCCGACACAAAAGATGATGTTTTTATTCATCACCAGGCCCGTCCCTACCTTTTTTTGCTGGATAAGTTATCCCGATAAGGTTAATACGAGATGCAACTCATTAAGCCGGAGGCGTTTGGCTTAAAATTAGAAAACCCTTTTCAGATTGCTCTAAAAAGGGTTAAAGTGCCCGGAACAAGACTCGAACTTGCACATACGTAAGTACACTAGTCCCTGAAACTAGCGCGTCTACCAATTCCGCCATCCGGGCAAAAAGATTTCTGTCTAAAGACCAAAAAAGATAGCAATTCGGCTGTTGCCGTGTTTTATTGCTGTTGTGCCCAAGACAAGACTCGAACTTGCACATCCTTAAGGACACCAGCCCCTCAAGCTGGCGTGTCTACCAATTTCACCACCTGGGCAATTGAGTGCGCAAAGGTAAAACAATTTTTTATTTTCACAACACCTGACCATTCTTTTTTTCTTCTTCTGAATGCTATCCGCTTATATTTGCAGACAGTTAAATTAAGCTATCTGACAATGAATGGTTTGGCTGAAAAAACAAGAGATATCACACCTTATAAATCCGTTTATATTGCTATCGGAGGGGTCAGCCGTTCAGGCAAGACCTTTCTTGCAGAAATGCTTGGAGGCATATTGCCTGATGCTGTAATTATTCATCAGGATACCTATATTCCTGATAAGGAGAACATTCCTGTGATCAGAGATCATCTGGACTGGGAAAGACCGCAAGCCATCGACTGGCAGGCTTTTAAAAATGCAATAGACGTTGCCGGGCAGAGCTTCAGGTATGTGATTGTTGAAGGCTTGCTGGTTTTCCATGATGAAACTATAAATCAGCTGTACAACAAAAACATCTTCATCTCGCTTTCAAAAGAAGTTTTTGTGCAGCGGAAAAGAGCAGATCTGAGATGGGGAGCAGAACCCGACTGGTATATTGAACACATCTGGCAAAGCCACCTTTCTTATGGTACGCTTCCTTCAACAATTCAAAGGCCTGTAATTATTGACGGTGAAGAAGATTTTAACATGGATAAAATCCTCAAACAGCTCAATTTGCCCGAATAAATATTCCCCATTACAAGAGAATATGCTAAACTGCTAATTATACGAAATACATAATAATGGCAGGATTTATTAACTTTGGCACCCTGAATTAGAAAGATATGTTTATATGAGTTTACTAATGTTTATTGCCGGAATGGTTTTATTGATTGCAGGCTCCAACTGGCTTGTTGACGGAGCCTCGAGTCTTGCCCGGCGGTTTAACATATCTGACCTTGTTATTGGCCTTACCATTGTAGCATTCGGCACCTCATCTCCCGAACTGATCGTAAACCTTTTCGCTTCGTTCAACGGCAATACCGACATCGCCATCGGAAATGTTGTCGGAAGCAACATTTTCAATACACTGGCCATACTCGGACTTACAGCCATTGTAACTCCTATCGCAGTAAAAAGCACCACCGTTTGGAAGGAAATCCCTTTCAGCATACTTGCGGTTGTAGCAATGGCTTTTATGGCAAATGACATATTCATAGACGGGAGTTCCCGGGATATGATCTCCAGAAATGATGGTTTTATTCTGCTGTGTTTCTTCTCTATTTTTATGGCTTACACATTTGCTTTGGCAAAATCATCAGGACCGTTAAAGGAAGTGACCACTGTTGAAATGAGTCTTTATAAAGCCATTTTATTTATTATTGCTGGCCTGGCCGGGTTGTTTTTGGGAGGCAAATTCATGGTTGAGGGAGCGGTAGATATTGCCAGATTCCTTGGCATCAGCGAGGCTGTGATCGGGCTTACCGTGGTGGCTGCCGGCACATCCATGCCGGAACTGGCAACCTCAGTTGTAGCTGCCATAAAAAAGAAAAGCGACATTGCAATCGGAAATGTTGTGGGTTCCAACATTTTCAACATTTTCTTTGTCCTGGGCATAAGCGCATCCATCAGGCCTATACCGCTCGCAAGAGATAATTCTTCGAATTTCGATATGATTTTCCTGATTATCATGAGCGTGTTGCTGCTTCTTTTTGTATTTTCCGGTAAGGAGAAAAAAATAAACAGACTGGAAGGCACAATCTTCTTTCTTGCATTTGTCGCTTACACATTGGTTCTGATTCTGGATACTGACAAATCATTCCCATTCAGATAAAAAGGAATAAAACAGCGCTGAAAATCATCAGGCTGACATCAGGCCATTGATTTGGGTGTGTTTTTCATTATCTTTGTTGCAGTTGGGCATTCACTCATGAATTGATTGTCCTTCAGATTTACAATAATCAAGATTTCTTTTATGTTTACACAAAACGATCTCAAGCAATTCCAGAGCAAGGGAATTGACATTAAAACCATAGAGCAGCAGATAGAAAACTTCAAATCCGGGTTTCCGTTCATACAGCTGGTCAGGCCTGCTGTTCCGGGCGATGGCATTGTCTGTTTCCCCGAATCTGAAGCCGACAAATTATTGGCCTTTTATAATAAATATGCCGGGGAATATGAAATTCTGAAGTTTGTCCCCGCTTCGGGTGCGGCCAGCCGGATGTTCAAATCACTGTTTGAATTTCGGGAAGAATGCCTTAAATCAAATGGCAGTGATTTTTTAACACCTGGAGATAAGGGCCCGAACTCTGCCGGGTATTTTTTTACAAACATTAAAAAATTCGCATTCTTCGACGACCTGAAAAAGGTAATGGCAGACAATGGATTAAATATCAGGGAGTGCCTGGATCAGAAAGATTATGTTACCATAATCGATTTCCTGCTCGAGGATAAAGGGCTGGGCTATGCCTCACTTCCCAAAGCACTGCTGAAGTTTCACCGTTACGATAACGAATCCAGGCTGGCCCTGGAAGAACACCTGGTTGAAGGAGCTGATTACGGGCAAAATAAAGAGGGACGGGTGGCAATTCACTTCACAGTTTCTCCGGAGCATGCCGATCGGGTGATCGAAGAGATCAATAAAGTGAAGGAAAAGTATGAAGAACTCTTCGAAGTAATCTATGAACTTACCTTCTCCATACAAAAGTCATCCACGGATACCATTGCCGTTGATTCGAAGAACAAACCCTTCAGAAACGACGATGAAAGTATTGTATTCAGGCCCGGCGGGCACGGCGCACTTATCGAAAACCTGAATGACCGGGAAGGCGAAGTCATTTTCATTAAGAACATAGACAACATCGTCCCTGACCGGTTAAAAGAACAAACCTTCCGGTTCAAACGCGTGATAGGCGGTTATCTCTTTGAACTCCGGGATACAATTTTCAGTTATCTTGAAAAACTCGAAGACGGTAATATCAGCGATAATGAGCTAAAGAAAATCATTGCATTTGCTACTGAAAAGCTGTGCATTGGCCCCGGACCGGATTTCGGAGAAATGAGCAAAATAGAAAAAGTAGATTTTCTGTTCACAAAACTTAACCGTCCTATTCGTATCTGCGGAATGGTGAAAAATGAAGGAGAACCCGGGGGCGGGCCTTTCTGGGTGAAAAATTCCGAAGGTGAAATTTCTCTTCAGATAGTGGAATCATCGCAAATTGACCTTGCCGATGCCGGACAGAAAGAGATTTTTGGAAAATCCACTCATTTCAATCCCGTTGACCTGGTTTGCTACGTACGCAATTACAAAGGCGAACAGTTCGACCTGCGCGAGTATGTAGATCCTGAAACCGGCTTTATTTCCATAAAATCAAAGGACGGCAGGGAGCTTAAAGCGCAGGAACTTCCCGGATTATGGAATGGCGCTATGGCCGACTGGATCACCGTATTTGTTGAGGTTCCGCCGATTACCTTTAATCCGGTAAAAACAGTGAACGACCTTTTAAGAAAAGAGCATCAGCCTGCCTGAACCATGAAGATGGAAATCAACCGCCAGATACTTGTTGAAGATCTGGTCAGGGAATATCCTTTTGCCAGCCGCTTTCTTTCGGACCGTGGCCTGCAGTGCATAATCTGCGGAGAACCGGCATGGGGAACACTCGAAGAACTTGCCCTTGACAAGAATTTCACAGAACAGCAAATCAGTCAATTGATTGCAGACCTGAAACAGGCTGCATCTCTTTAACTGATTCGTTTCAGGGAGATAACCGCTCTCTGGCCCAGTTGTTTTTTGTCATTCTGTATCTGAGCCTGTCGTGAAGCCGGTTGGCCCTACCCTGCCAGAACTCAACAGATACGGGATCAAATGCGTAACCACCCCAGAATTCAGGCCGTCTCATTTCTTCCTGATTTGCTTTCATACTGTCGAAAAGCCTGGCAAATTCCCTGTCAAGCTCCTCTCTGTCTGCAATTACGGTACTTTGCCGCGATACCAGCGCCCCGATCCTGCTCTCATAAGGCCTCGACAAAAAATACTCATCTGAATCCCGAGCCGGTAACTGTGTCACATTCCCCTCAAATCGTACCTGACGTTCCAGTTCACCCCAGAAAAACAACAGGGAAGCGCGCGGATTTTCGCTCAGATGCCTGCCTTTATTGCTTGTATAGTTCGTGTAAAAGAGCAATCTGCCATTATCAAGCCCTTTCAGCAGTACCACCCGCGACGATGGATAACCTTCATGTGATATGGTTGAAAGCACCATTGCGGTAGGTTCGCAAACGCCTGATTTAACAGCATCATCGAGCCATTTGCCAAATAAGGCCAGCGGGTCAACTCCCGCTTCATGCTCAGAAAGACGGTCCTTAATATAATCCTTTCGGATTGAGGAAATTTTCATTGCAGAATTTTTGAAAAACAACAATCGAGATATACAACTGTTCAATTCAGCGAAAGCCAGCCAAAATCTATACCTTTGCATCAAACTACTGACCGATGAAAGTTACTTTATCCCACATGCTGACATTCGGCGCAATCCTTTTAACCCTTTTCGCAACCGGTCAGGACTTTTTATCAAAAAAGCAATACAAGGCAGCAATCAGGGCAGAGCGTGCTGAAAAAGACATGGAATTCGCAACTGCCGATAAATCACCGATAGCACCCGCCGACAGGGCTGAATTCAGGGGCCTGAATTACTTTAAACCGGATCCCTCCTACAAGATCATGGCAAGGCTTGAAATATTCAGCAATCCTGATACCATTAAAATGGTAACAACCACCGAGCGGAGGCCTCTTTACCTGGTCTTTGGGGAAGCGCAGTTTAAATTGAAAAATAATGAGTTTCGCCTTACCATATACAGAAACATAGATTTAATGACCAAGCCCGGTTTTGAAAGTTATCTGTTTTTGCCTTTCACCGACCTTACCTCCGGCGCTGCTTCATATGGCGGCGGGCGTTACATTGATCTTGAACTGAAAAACGATGGCCTGGTTGAAATAGACTTCAACAGAGCTTATAATCCATATTGCGTTTATAACAAGAAGTACAGTTGCCCGGTCCCGCCTGAAGGGAACTTTCTGAATACAGCGATAAAAGCCGGGGAAAAGGACTATATGCATTAATTGTCAACATTTGCTTCAAGCGGGAATAATTTTTAAATAAACACTTTCAAATAATCTGGTCAGACGCTGAAATATGATCTTCCGGAAAATTGTCTTTTGCCTTTGCCTTTTTCTGCTGCCAGCAATTGCCCGGGCTCAGCTTTTTTATGATTTTCAAAGGGGGTGGTATCTTGGAGCCACTGCAGGCATCGCATCATATTTCGGAGATTTAAGCTTATTCGACCTTGATCCGGTCAATAAGATCAGGCATGAAAGCCGGTTTGTTGCCGGATTAACTGCCGGCAAAAGCCTGAACCAATGGACAGATCTCGAAGTGAATTTTTATCATGGAGGACTGAAAGGGTCAAATCAAAACAATGATTTGGTTTTCACAGGAAATTTCACCGAACTGACCTTAAATGGTCACATAAGCCTTTCCCGGATTATTTCAAAACAGGCAAATCAGCGATTTCAAATCTATCTTTCATTAGGCGCAGGATCAATTTTTTATCGATCCTCCAAATCTAGGATATCCGATAAAACCTTTGTTTCCTCAGTCGGCATAAATCCATCGGGGAATAAAGAAGGAAGCCCGGGCATAGCTGCAGTCTTTCCGGCGGGAATTCTGCTCAGCTTTGACCTGAACAAATCACTGGTTATCAGGAGCAGATTCGCATTCAGAATGCCTGATGATGACCTGTTGGATGCCCATTCCGGATCTACCGGAATAAACGACAGATACTCGTTAGCTACAATTGGATTTATTTACAGACTCTCGCCTGTCAGACCTGATAAATCCGGACCTTTACCTTGCCCTGAATTCGCCGGATTAATCCGCAGGGAATAAACAGGTTAATAAATGAATTTATTCAGTATTCCCGATTTGCGAAAGGTTCTGAACCAGCGCGTCAATCTTTGCAAGAAGTGACTCTCTGCGCGCCATCTCATGCTCAAGTTTCTTTTGTAACTGGCTGGCCAGATTGATCAAACTGTCCCTTTCTTCGGACAGGGTCCTGATCAATTCCGTCATTTCACCCGCATCTTCCGGAATTGATGCAATTATCTCTTCTTTGTGCCTTCCGGGCATGCTTTCCGGTAAATACTGAACAGATTGTTCGAGACGTCTTTTGTCTTCCTCCAGCTGATTGCACTTTTCCTGCAATCCCTGCAATCTTTCCATATTGAGCTGCATTCCTTTCTCCAGTTCATCCCTGAATTCTTTCTCCCGCCTCTTCATCCGGTCAAGTTCAACCTGCAGAGTCTCAGCTTCCAGCCTTTTTTCTTCAAATATCGCCTCATAATGCTCTGCTTTCTCCTTGTTCCGTTTATTCACGGCATTGCGACCGATCAGCATAAAGATCAGCAGGACAATAAATGCTGCCAGAAAACCAACCGCCATCTTAAGATATAACATCATATTAAGGTCATTATCAGTTCTGGCTTTCAGCTTATCATACTCCATAATCAGATCGTTGTAACGCTGATTCAATTGCTGCTGCACATCCAAAACCAGGGAGTCGCGTTGATGTGCCGACCGGATGGAATCAAACAGTGTGTTGTCTATTTCGACAATCTTTTCAAGTTGATCATTCATCCGCTTCATATTTACCCAGGTATTGACCGTAATGGTATCTTTCAACGAGCGGTACTTTGTGTAATAGTGAAAGCGTTCAGCCTCAAGCAGTGAGTCAGCATTAACTGCACCAGCATTCTGCATGGTTAAAGGGAGAACCAACATAAGAAGCGGCAAAAAATAATTCATCGGTATTTGAATTTATTGGTTCTTTTTATAAGTTTTTGTTTACCAGAACTAACTGATTAACAATTTATTCATCAGGTCAGAGGGAGTGTAAAAACGAATTATCGGCAAAAAGCAGTAAGTTTGCACTACTAAAGTACGCTATTTAAAGATGAAATCCTTCATTTTCAGGTTGTTTTTTTTCGCGTTATCTGCCCGGATTCTTTTTTACGGTCCCCTGGCGGCGCAACAGGCATATAAGATTTCAATTCAAATCGAAGGTTTAGCCGACAGCCTTCTCCTGCTTGCCGGATATAACGGTGACAAGCAGTTTGTCGTTGATACCGCATTTTTAAACAAGAAAAGCGGTTATCTTTTTTCCGGGAAAGAAAAGTTGCCCGAAGGGATGTATATTATCGCCGGATCCAACAAAAACCGTCTGTTCGATTTCATTGTTGCCGGTAATCAGGAATTTTCCATCACCGGCAACATTCAGAGTCTTCCCAATAGCTTGAATGCCAAAAACAGCAAGGACAATCAATTGCTCTTTGACTATATCCGCTTCCTTTCTGATAAGCAAAAACAACAGGCTGCTTTGCGTGACCTGCAAAGAAAATTTGCGCCGGACAGCGATTCTGCCGCGATCACCGGCAAACAGTTGGATCTGTTAAATCATGAAGTTAAGCGTTATATCGAGGGAATTATCAACAGTCATTCCGGAACATTCATTTCAATGTTTCTCAGGGCAATGCAGGAACCGGAAGTCCCCCCTGCTCCGCTGTTGCCCAATGGAAGGCCAGATTCAACTTTCCCTTACAGGTATTACAAATCCCATTTCTGGGACAATATCGATCTTTCCGATGCAAGAATTATCCGTACACCATTTATTCACAATAAAGTAGAGCAATTCCTCGGCAAGATGACGGTTCCAGCCCCCGACTCTTTGATTGTGGCTATTGATGAACTGTTCCGCCGCATTAAAACAAGCGAGGAGGCTTTCAAATACCTGGTCTGGTATCTGACAGTTAAATATGAGAGTTCTGAAATCATGGGCTATGATGCGGTCTTTGTTCACCTCGTTGACACCTATTATCAGGATCAGCGGATGGGTTGGATGAATCCCACTGTTAAAGAAAATCTGATAAAGCGGGCAACAGCCCTCAAACCAGTGCTTATCGGCAAAACAGCCCCTGAGATGATATTACTGGACACCTTGCAGAACCCTGTTTCACTTCACAATATTTTGGCAGATTATACGATTATCTACTTCTGGGATCCGGATTGCAGCCATTGCAAAAAGGAGAGTCCGCTGATGCGGGATTTTTATCTGAAAAACCGCAAAACGCTTAATCTGGAAGTATATGCTGTATGTATGGATACTTCGTGGACGGATATGAAGCATTACATTCGTAAGAATCAACTACCATGGATAAATGTTAATGGTTTTTACAGTGTAACACCTGATTTCAGGGACCGTTATGATGTGCATTCTTCTCCGGTTTTCTTTGTTCTTGACCGCGAGAAGAAAATTATTGCCAAGCGGATACTCACCCCCCAGATAGAAGCTTTTCTGAATCAGCATTCCGGCAGAAAAAAGAATCAGTCCGGTCAATAATATTATTATTGCTGAAGCGCGGTCTGCATATTTTTTCCCTATTTTTATCATTAGGTAAGGCAATGGCATTACCTGTATAAAATTTATTGGATTGATCAAGTAGTGCGGTTATTTTAACTTACTTAAAATCAGCAGCTATGCTCACTATTCAGAAGAACCTTACCAATTCTTTTTATGCCCTGCTGAGTCTTCCGGCTACAGCCATGGGGTTTGCTCTATCGGTGCAGATTGCAGCCCTGAGCTGGATACTCAGCACCCAGTATCACCTTGACATTCATGACGTAGGGCTGGTGTGGGCAGCAGGTCCGCTGGCCGGCATTATCGGACAGGTTATAATCGGGGTGATAAGCGATAAGGTCTGGTTCTGGAACGGACGCAGGAGACCGTTTATTATTATCGGGGGCATTCTGGCGTCCATGATGCTGCTGGCGCTGCCAAACATCGGCGTTATACAGGCCTCGCTCGGAACCGGTGGCATTCTGGGTATAGCTATCATAGTTGCACTGACCCTTGACCTGGCCATCAACGTAAGTTTCAACCCAACCCGTTCAATTATTGCAGATGTGACTCCCGAGGGCAAGGCCCGCACCAAAGGCTACACCTGGATGCAGACCGTTTCCGGTTCATTCGGGGTGATGGCCTATTTCATCGGTGCCATGCTTGACAATTACATCCTGATTTATTCGGGGGCCGTGCTGGTGCTGCTTTTCTCGGTTATCCCTCCCTTCTTCATCAAAGAACCGCGCGAACTGGGGCAGCAGGATGATAAAAATGCAGTTTCGAAGGAAAAGCGACCTGCCGGAGATCCCTCAGAAGGATCATTACTCAATATGCTTCGCATCATCGAGCCGCTCTGGGGATTTCTGCTTTATGCCGTTTACGCCATGATCATAAGGCTTTCCGGCATCCCTCCCATTCCCTATCATATCTTTGAAATCTTCGCTTTGCTGCTTACTGTGATCCTTATCGGGAAAACACTGATTAAAAAGGAAACAGGTACCCGCGAAGAGAACGGAAAAACCGGTTTCCAGAAAGTGCTGGCAGCTCATTCCTTTACCTGGATCGGGGCACAAACGATGTTTATTTACATGTATGCTTATGTAAAAGACACCATCCCGGCACTCGACAATGATGCCCTGGGAAATGTGGTCAACTGGAGCTTTTTTACCATCAACCTGATTGCTGCCATAATACCTGTACTTATTTTGCTGCCCCTGGCAGCGCGCTTTGGCCGGGTTAAGGTCCATGCCACCGGCATCGCCCTGATGGCGGTAGGATACCTTGGTATATTCCTGCTCGGCCACACCCCCGCCATGATTTATGTAATGATGGCTGTTGTAGGAATAGGCTGGGCAGCTACCATCAGCCTCCCGTTTGCCATTATGTCGCAAAAGGTGCCGCAAACAAGAATGGGTTTGTATATGGGCTTATTCAACCTGTCGGTTGTATTGCCTCAGCTGGTTGCCAGTCTGGGCGTAGGAGAACTGATCAGTAATGCCGCTGATAAAAGCATCACCTTCCTGATCTGTGCAATTACGGTTGCGTTTTCATCCCTTTCATGGTTTCTTGTTAAAGAACCCGCCGACCACGCCACTGTAGACGCTCCGGTCAGTGGCAGCCACTGACTAGCAGGCAGATTCAGTTAAAACAAAAAACCACCCCGAGAGGTGGTTTTTTGTTTTGATCATGTAAAGCAACTAATTCTTAACTGCTTCAACAATCGCCTTGAAAGTGGTAGGATGATTCATAGCCAGGTCGGCCAGCACCTTACGGTCAAGGTTGATATTCTTCTGCTTGAGTTTGCCCATAAACACGGAATATGACATATCATACTCCCTTACACCGGCATTGATGCGGGTAATCCACAAGCTGCGGAAATTGCGTTTTTTCTGGCGTCTGTCACGGTATGCATACACCATGCCTTTTTCGTATGCATTTTTTGCAACCGTCCAAACATTTTTCCTGCGGCCAAACTGTCCTTTAACGGCCTTCAGGATCTTTTTTCTGCGTGCCCTTGAGGCAACTGCGTTTACTGATCTTGGCATTTTGTCTTTGTTTTCGCTTTCGCGCTCCCTCCTTTAAGGGGAATCTTAGATGCAGAAAGCAAGGGTTAATAATTAATTAACACGGGTTACTGAAGCATTGTCTTTACATTTTTCACATCTGCAGAATCAACGATCGCGCTGTAAGTAAGATTACGTTTACGCTTGGTCGATTTCTTGGTAAGGATGTGGCTCTTGTAAGCATGCTTCCTTTTCAGTTTACCGGTGCCGGTTACATCGAACCTTTTTTTGGCACTGGATTTCGACTTCATTTTTGGCATTATACAAATTGTTAATTGGGTTTATATTGAGTTTTATTACAAAACTTTCTACTTTTTGGGTGCAATGATCATAATCATGCGTTTTCCTTCGAGCAGGGGCAATTTCTCAACCTTTCCGTAATCCTCAAGCAATGAGGCAAACTGCAGCAGCTTGATTTCTCCCTGATCCTTGTAAACAATGCTCCGTCCTTTAAAGAAAACTTCCACTTTCACCTTTGCACCTTCCTCAAGAAATTTGATGGCATGTTTCAGTTTAAAATTAAAATCATGCTCATCGGTATTGGGTCCCAGACGGATCTCCTTTACAACAATTTTTGCCGATTTTGCCTTGATTTCCTTCTGCTTCTTCTTGAGCTCGTAAAGAAACTTTTTATAGTCAGTAACTTTACAAACCGGCGGGTTGGCTGTCGGTGAAATCTCAACAAGATCAAGTTCAAGTCTCTGTGCAATGGCCAGCGCATCCTTGATGCTGTATATGCCTGACTCCACATTATCGCCCACTACTCTTACAACAGGGGCTTTGATCTTTTCGTTGATCTGGTGCAGCTCCTCTTTCTTTTTCGGAAACGGACGCGGACCTCTCGGGTTTCTGAACGGCGTTGCTATAAAAAATCCTCCTTTGGTTAGTTATTAAATAAGATCAGCATCAGCTGACAACTTCACTGATCTCCTTATTTATCAATTCAATGAATGCTTCAGTCGTGAAAGTTCCGAGATCACCGCTTCCATGCCTCCGCACCGAAACAGTCCCTTCCGCCTCTTCCTTCTCTCCGACAATCAACATGAAAGGAATCTTATTCAACTCAGCATCTCTGATCTTCCGGCCAGCCTTCTCGCTCCTTTCGTCAATTTGGCCGCGAATTTCGGAATTATTCAGGAGATTTAAAAGTTTTTTTGAATAATCCAGGTATTTTTCGCTGATTGGCAGGATAATAAACTGGTCAGGAGTAAGCCATAACGGGAAATTACCTCCTGAATGTTCAATCAGCACAGCAACAAACCGCTCCATTGAGCCAAAAGGCGCACGGTGAATCATTACCGGGCGATGCTTCTGATTGTCACTCCCGATGTATTCAAGTTCAAAACGCTCGGGAAGATTATAATCTACCTGAATGGTTCCCAGCTGCCATTTCCGTCCCAGGGCATCTTTCACCATAAAATCAAGCTTTGGACCGTAAAATGCAGCCTCTCCATATTCAATTACAGCATCAATACCAGCCTCATTCACTGAATCAATGATTGCCTGCTCAGCTTTATCCCAGTTCTCATCGCTGCCGATGTACTTTTCCTTATTGTCCTTGTCGCGCAGACTGATCTGGGCGGTATATTCCTTAAAACTCAGGGTTTTAAAAATGTGCAACACAATATCAATTACAGCGATGAATTCGCTTTTTAACTGATCGGGAGTGCAAAAGATATGCGCATCGTCCTGTGTAAATCCGCGAACCCTTGTCAAACCATGTAATTCACCACTTTGCTCATAACGGTAAACTGTTCCGAATTCGGCAAAACGAATAGGCAAATCTTTGTATGACCTTGGTTTTGAGGAATAGATCTCACAGTGATGCGGGCAGTTCATAGGCTTCAGCATAAACTGCTCGCCTTCAATCGGTGTTGAGATCGGTTGGAAACTGTCTTTTCCGTATTTCTGAAAATGCCCTGAAGTCTTGTAAAGTTCAACATTCCCGATATGAGGCGTGATTACCGGCTGGTATCCGGCCTTCTGCTGAACATTGCGCAGAAAACGCTCCAGCCTGTCGCGAAGCTGTGCCCCTTTGGGTAACCAAAGAGGTAATCCCTGGCCAACTTTCTGAGAAAAAGTAAATAACTCCAGTTCTTTCCCCAGTTTACGGTGATCACGTTTTTTCGCTTCCTCCAGCAATTCAAGAAACTCGGTCAACTCCTTTTGCTTCGGGAAAGTAATGCCATAGATGCGGGTCAGCTGTTTACGCTTTTCATCTCCGCGCCAATAAGCACCGGCAATATTGAGCAACTTGACTGCTTTTATAAATCCGGTATCAGGTAGATGTGGCCCACGGCACAGGTCAGTAAAAGTACCTGACTCATAAAATGTTATCTGCCCGTCTTCCAGATCGCTTATCAGTTCAAGCTTGTACTCGTCATTTTTTTCGGTAAAATACTGGATGGCAAAGTCCTTTGATACCTCTTTCCGGGTATAAACCTGCTTTTCTCTCGCCAGTTCAAGCATTTTTGCCTCTATCTGTTCAAGATCAGCGGCAGAGATTTCATGATCACCGAAATCCATATCATAGTAGAAACCATTCTCAATATCCGGACCAATGCCGAATTTTACACCCGGATATAACTGCTCGATGGCTTCTGCCATCAGGTGGGCAGATGAATGCCACATGGTTGCTTTTCCTTCAGGATTGTCCCAGGTAAACAACCTGAGCCGGGCGTCAGCTTTTAAAGGCCTTGTAGCGTCCCATACCTCGCCATTTACGCTGGCCGACAATACATTACGCGCCAAACCTTCACTTATACTCCTTGCTATTTCGAGTGAAGTCACCCCTTCAGGGAACTGCCTTACTGAATTATCAGGCAATGTAATATTGATCATGTGCAGTAAACTCCTTTTGAAAATTGGGTGCAAAGATACGAATAATAACCAAATACCCGCTATTATTCAGAGAATAAACAAGCGTGGGAAAGGCCTGAATAAACACCAGAAATTATTGAATGAATATCCGGTTTCTCAAATCAAATTTCTGAAGCAAGAAGGAAAATGTATCCCGAAAGTTTTCCTTTAATGTCGGATAACCCGGAAACTTCCAGCTTTCGTTCCGTCAAGCCATCGCCTTTAACTGAGAATTTCACGGAATCTGACCACCTGAGGTTCTTTTTTGCAAAACTGACCCCTTGTTCAGCAATCTTTTTGAATGAAGCAACATCAAAAATCTTTCTGGTGTTCTGACCAATCAATCCATCGGATGATTTTCCCAGAAAATCACACAAACTTGTAGAAACATATGTCACATTCAGTTTCAGATCAGTAAAGAATACTTCAATCCCTGCTGTTTTAGTCAGTGAATCCAGACCATCGGTCAAATACTCTTTCCGGAAAATATCAGTAATTTCATCGGCGATTAAAACCGCACCTGAAAATTTCCCCATCTTATCAAACCGGCTGTCGATAAACCAACGGCAACGGATTAAGGTGCCATCACTTCGTATATTCGATGATTCAACGGTTCTGGCTTCGTGGGATTTCACCTTCCTTCTGAGGGTTGCAACGATAGATTTCCGGTGGGCGGGCTCCCAAAGGTTCAGAAATAAATTCTCGACCATTGCCCTGTTCCGGTCGTAACCAAAAATATGTATTGCACCTGCACTCCATTCAATGATTTCCATGCTGTTATCCAACTCTATCAATGCGAAAAGTGGCAGCCCCAGCATGAAATTCTTAACATTTTCAAGGCGTTCAAGCTTACGCAATGCAATTTGCTTTTCAGTAACATCACGTCCGACTCCCCGGTATCCTGTCAGTTTTCCATTTTTATCGAAACGAGGGTTCGCGCTGATATCCAGATATACCTGACGACCATACCGGTCGCGCAACACCTGCAGCAAATCAGAAAAAGGCAATCCGGCCTTTTTTAAATTTTCAAACCAGGCTATTTCATTTTCAACAGTATCCTGATCAGAAAAATCGAACGGAGATCTTCCGATTAAATCTTTGACCGGAATACCTAAAACACTCTCCGCCACAGCATTGATATAAGTAAATCTGTTATCTTCATCGATTTCCCATATCCAGTCGGGTGATTTTTCAACCAGTTGCCGGTATTGTTCCCTGCTCTCGGCCAGGGCTTGCTGCGCAATTTTACGGTCATTGATGTTCCGGGTTATCCCCATGATGGAAGTGATCTCTCCCTTATTATTGTATAGGAAATTGATGCTCACTTCACCCCAGGCTAACCTTCCGTCTTTATGCTTATGCAGCATTTCATAAACAACGGGTTTGCCGGTATCGGGCTTCTCCCCTTTTACAACCGGAAGAATCTCCGTGAGCATGATCTTTTGTGTCAACTCATACGATTCCCTGGGCAATCGTTCAGAAACCGGCATCTTCAGATACTCTTCCACGGTATACCCGAGATTCTTCTCCACAGAAGGACTCATATAAACAGTCCTCAACTGCAGATCCATAATCCAGATTACATCTGATGAGGCATGCTCCAACAGGTCAAGCAGTTCAAGTTTTGCCCGGATTTCCGGATTTTCCTCCGGAATTTCCCCTGCAAACAGCTTTCCATTCGAATGATCAATTTCCATAAAATTAATCTGAGAAGGACAGAAAATTTTTCCCGGATGTTCAGCAGCCTGGTTTCCTTTCGGCTGCAGAAAATATCAAACACCAGGTGTTGCATCCCGGCGTCATCTCATTTACCCGGGTTCATGACTGCAAATATAAAAAATCGCATGAATCCGGAGGAGCCTGTTATACCTCCTTGATGAACACGTCACTCATCGTTGAAGGGTAACCTGAGTACAGTTGAGGATGCAACCTGCTTTTTGAGTTTTTCCATATCTTTTTTAAGTGCGGCAACAGTAGCCGTCAGGTCTTCTTTTGGCAGGTTGGGCTCGGGCATGGCGCTGCTGATGTAATGAACGAACTTCCAAACCTCCCTGACATCTTTAATCTCAACGTCGTAAGGTTCATAAAGCGGGTTAAGGGAATGGAGCGACAAGCGGGATTCTGTTCTGATCAGATTATAAACAACCTTGAACATAATTCCGTCATTCAGGGTAAGAATGATGTAAGGCTGACCATCGCGGATCAGGTTCCAGTTCTGCACGAATTCCCCTGTAACCCATGAACCGTCGGGAATCGGGAGCATCGAATCCCCGTTGATCTGAAAAGTTCTGTATTTCTTTTCCTTTGAGAGAAAGGGCATGTGAAAGGTTGGCAATACCTTAATATATTCAGGATCGGCAAAACCGGTCCGGTATCCTGCCGAAGCCTTCTGGTTTACCAGTTCCACATTCTCGTTGTTGCCGCTGTCGACCGTAGTGGCCAGCACCCTGATCTTGCTCCCTGTAATAAATACATCGTATCCCTTTTCCAGTTGCGAAAGTTCGCTTTCCCTCAGCGCGGAAAGATCAATTTTAAGCAGGGTATCCACCGATACGCCATAATAGTTGGAGAGTTGCAGCAGGGCCTCAATGCCCGGCTGGGCCACCTCGTTTTCATAACCACTCAGCGTGGATCGCTTCATGTCGAGGGCGAAAGCAACATCGTCCTGCGTGCGGCCCCGGCGCTTGCGCAATAGTTTGATGTTTGATGCAAAAATATTCATGGCTCCGTTAAAGTTATCAGAAAAATGATTATATTGTAATCGGAATTTTGATTAAATTTTAATCAAAAGTACAACTAAAAATCAACGATTCAACAAAAGGGGTATTTTTTTTATGACAAATCCCGGCGACAACAGAAGCATTGTGCATATGGACCTTGATACCTTTTTCGTATCGGTGGAGCGGCTGGGCAACAGCCGGCTGAACGGGCTTCCCGTGATTATCGGCGGCATGTCGGACCGGGGCGTGGTAGCCGGATGCAGTTATGAGGCACGCACCTTCGGGGTGCACTCGGCCATGCCCATGCGGATGGCCCGGGCGCTTTGCCCCGATGCCGTGGTTATCCGCGGCGATATGGAGCAATATACCCGTTACTCAAACATGGTAACGGCCATCATCGCGGAAGAAGCCCCGGTTTACGAAAAGGCATCCATCGATGAGCATTACCTGGACATTACAGGCATGGACCGCTTTTTCGGATCGGTGAAATGGTCGCATGAGCTGAGGCAACGGATTATCCGCGAAACAGGGCTTCCCATCTCTCTGGGCCTTTCGGTAAACAAAACCGTTTCGAAAATCGCAACCGGTCAGGCCAAGCCCAACGGCGAGCTGGAGATCCCGCGCGAACGCGTGATGCCATTCCTCAGTCCCTTATCCATCAGCAAAATCCCGGGGATTGGGGAAAAAACCTTTCACCTGCTTCGTTCGATGGGCATTGCAAACATTGACACCCTCAGCCGCATGCCTGTGGAGATGGTGGAACGCCTGCTGGGGAAAAACGGCATCATTATCTGGAAAAAGGCCAACGGCATTGACCCC
>JABNAD010000662.1_pt1 | contig 17512 bp, 13 predicted proteins | sample 7240381 | NCBI WGS metagenome assembly JABNAD01 (sample SAMN11332834, study PRJNA596920) | anaerobic digester metagenome | biome: digested sludge; isolation source: digested sewage sludge-derived enrichment culture grown on H2/CO2 | place: Germany: Goettingen
CTGCCGGACGGGCACGACTGCCCCCGGGCACCAGCGCGAGGCGATCGCGCCGTCCGCGTCCCTGAGACAGGAGAAGAGGCGGGCCATCTCGGCGGGCGACGTCGAGCCGTCCGCGTCCATGAAACCGACGAAGGGCGTCGTGGCGATGCGAAAGCCGGCGAGGATCCCTCCGCCCTTCCCCAGGCGCCGGGGAAAGGAGAGGCAGAGGAGCCGAAGCGAGGGGTGTTCTGCGGCATGGGCTTCAACCATCGCCACCGTCCGGTCGGTTCCGTCCGCGACCACGATCACCGGCCCCTCGAACCCGTCGAGCTCGTCGAGCAGTCCGCCGATCCGATGCTCCTCGTTGTACGCCGGTATCACGATCGTACAGTCGGCGGGCGCAACGGCGCCCATCTCTCGCATCGCCCCCTCCTGCACTCCGCTTCCGCTCTCCTCCGGCCGAGAACTCGGCCGATCATTACCCATTATGCGCGCGTGGCGGTGAATAATCCTGCGTTTCGGTGGAACCTTTTTTGGTCTACAGTGCGACAGATCTCCGCGATGACGTCATACCTGGACCGGCTCAGAGCTGAAGGCGAACGGGCGAACCCCTTCTTCTCCTGGATGGGGATCCGGGTGATCCGGGCGGACGGTGGCGTCGGCGAACTCGAGCTGGACGTCCGGCCCGACCTCTGGAACGGCGAGGGCTGGGTCCAGGGGGGCCTCTACACGGCGCTCGCCGACGAGGCGGTGGTGCTCGCCGTCTACCAGACGCTCGAGGAGGGCGAGACGATCGCCTCGATCACCGAATCGACCGCGTTTCTCCGGGGTGTGAACCAGGGGAAGCTCCGGGCCGTCGGGCGCGTGACCAAGCGCGGCAGGCGGGTGATCTTCGGCGAAGGGCAGGTCTCCGATGACGAGGGGAGACTCTGCAGCACCACGACCGTCTCCTACGCCGTCTCGCGCCGATGACAAGGCTCATTGGACCCGGGCTCCAACCTTTACGCCGAGAGGCGAGCGGGTGAAGTACATCTTTGTGACCGGCGGCGTGATGAGCGGCCTTGGCAAGGGGATCACGACCGCATCGGTCGGCCGGATCCTCAAGAACCGCGGCATGACGGTCACGGCCGTCAAGATCGACCCGTACCTGAATATCGATGCGGGGACCATGAACCCGGCCCAGCATGGAGAGGTCTTCGTGCTATCGGACGGCTCTGAGGTCGACCTCGACCTGGGCAACTACGAGCGGTTCCTGGACATCGATCTGACCGCGTCCCACAACATCACAACCGGCAAGGTCTACCGCGAGGTGATCGAGAAGGAACGCCGGGGGGACTACCTGGGGGACACGGTCCAGATCATCCCGCACATCACGGACGAGATCAAGGCCTGGATCGCCCGCGCGGCGTCCGAGCCGGACGCCGAGGACCGGGTGGCAGAGGTCTGCCTGGTCGAGGTCGGCGGGACGGTCGGCGACATCGAGTCGATGCCATTCCTGGAAGCCGTCCGCCAGATGCGCGGCGAGTTGTCCCACGAGGACACGGTCCTGATCCACGTCACGCTCGTGCCCGAGGACACGATGGGTGACATGAAGACCAAGCCGACCCAGCACTCGGTGAAGGCCCTCCGCGAGGTTGGCCTCTACCCCGACATGATCGTCGGGCGCTCGGGCCACCCGCTCTCGCCGCACACCAAGCGCAAGATCGCTGCGTTCTGCGACGTCGCCCAGGGGGCGGTGATCAGCAACACCACGGTGCCGGACATCTACCAGGTGCCGGCCGAGCTCGAGAAGGAGGGGCTCGCCGACGCGGTGGTCGACCACCTGCGCCTCCCCCGGAAGGAGGTCGGCTCGGACTGGTACAACACCGTCTCACGGGAGTTCACGAGCCGGGTGACGGTCGCCATCGTCTCGAAGTACGGGATCGAGGACGTCTATCTCTCGATCAAGGAGGCGCTCAAGCACGCGGGGCGCGCCACCTCGACCGAGGTGAAGATCCTCTGGCTCGACGCCGAGCGGTTCGAGTCCCGCCAGCTCGCGGACGTCGACGGCGTCCTGGTCCCCGGAGGCTTCGGAAGGCGCGGGATCGAGGGGAAGATCGAGGCGATTCGCCATGCGAGGGAGGAGCGGGTCCCGTTCCTCGGGCTCTGTCTCGGCTTTCAGCTCGCGGTCGTCGAGTACAGCCGGCATGTCCTGGGATGGACCGACGCCTGCTCCGAGGAGATCGGCGAGGGGCGCCACGTCATCGCGATCCTGCCGGAGCAGGGAGAGGTCGAGGGCCTTGGCGGGACGATGCGCCTCGGCGACTACCGGGTCGACCTCTGCGACGGCACCCGGGTGAGAGCCCTCTACGGCAGGAGCGAGATCGTCGAGCGGCACCGGCACCGCTACGAGGTGACCCCCCAGGAGATCCCGGCACTCGTCGAGGCCGGCGTCGTCTTCTCGGGGACCTGCGGTGAGCGGATGGAGGTGATGGAACTCACGGACCATCCCTTCTTCCTCGCGACACAGTTCCACCCCGAGTTCCGTTCTCGACCGGCCAGGCCCTCCCCGCCGTTCGTCGGGTTCGTGCGGGCCTGCCGTGAGAAGAGACAGGCAGAGCAGGTGATCTAGATGGTCAACACGGAGAAGTTCATCACAGATGCAGTCGACGAGATCCGGCGCGAGGCCGCTGGGCGGGCCGTCGTGATCGCCCTCTCCGGGGGGGTCGACTCCTCGGTCTGCGCGGCCCTCGCCGCGCGGGCGATCGGGGACCAGCTCCACCCGATCTACGTCGACACCGGGCTGATGCGGAAGGGAGAGACCGACCGGATCCGGGAGCTCTTCGGGCACCTCGCCCTCACCGTCGTCGACGCCCGTGAGGAGTTCCTTGCCGCGCTCCGCGGGATCACGGACCCCGAGAAGAAGCGGAAGGCGATCGGCGAGCGGTTTATCCGGGTCTTCGAACGCGAGGCCCTGAAGACCGGCGCAACCGTGCTCCTCCAGGGCACGATCTATCCCGACCGGATCGAGAGCGAGGGCGGGATAAAGAGCCACCACAACGTCGGCGGCATGCCGCTCGAGTGCGCATTCGAGAGCGTGATCGAGCCGCTCCGCGACCTCTACAAGGACGAGGTCCGGGAGCTCGCGGGGGCACTCGGCCTGCCGAAGGAGATCCAGCACCGGATGCCCTTCCCGGGTCCCGGTCTCGCCGTCCGAGTGATCGGCGAGGTGACGGCGGAGACGATCGAGGTCGTCCGGGAGGCGAACGCGATCGTCGAGCAGGAGCTCGTCGAGGCGTTTGCACCCTGGCAGTGCCTCGCCGCGCTGGTCGGCCTCGGGACGGGGGTGAAGGGCGACGTCCGGCTCCACGGGTGGATCGTCTCGGTCCGGGCGGTCAACTCGAGAGACGGGATGACCGCCGACCCGCTCGAACTCCCGTTCGAAGTGCTGGCCAGGATCGCCTCGCGCTGCACGGCGGAGATCCCCGGGGTCGCCCGGGTGGTCTACGACGTCACACCGAAGCCCCCGGCGACGATCGAATACGAATAACCACAGGATACAAGACATGACAGGAACGGATTACCGGGCGCTCGACGCCCGGTACTATATGCCCGCGTTCGGCCGCGAACGGATGCTCGTAAAAGGCAAGGGAGCGCGGGTCTGGGACGACGAAGGGAACGAGTTCATCGACTGCGTCGCGGGTATCGCGGTCTGTTCGACCGGGCACTGCCACCCTCACGTGGTCGAGGCGATCTGCCGGCAGGCGGGCCAGCTGATCCACTGTTCGAACCTCTATTACGTGCCGGGCCAGGCGGAGCTCGCCGAGCGGCTCGTGCACCACACGGGGATGGCAAAGGCCTTCTTCTCGAACTCGGGCGCGGAGGCGAACGATGGCGTGATCAAGCTCGCCCGCCTGGCGACGGGACGCCAGCGGTTCGTCGCGTTCGAGCACGGGTTCCACGGTCGGACCATGGGATCGCTCGCCGTGACGCACAAGCCGGCGATCCGCGAACCGTTCGAACCGCTCGAACCCCGCTGTGACTTCGTCCCGTATGGGGACCTCGAGGAACTCAAATCGGTGGTCACCCGCGAGACGGCCGGCGTCTTCGTCGAGCCGATCCAGGGAGAGGCGGGCATCATCACCCCGCCGAACGAGTTCTTCTCGGGCGTGCGCGACCTCTGTGACGACGCGGGCGCGCTGATGATCGTCGACGAAGTACAGACCGGCATGGGCCGGACCGGGACCTGGCTCGCGATCCAGCAGACCGGGGTCTCTCCCGACATCGTCAGCCTTGCGAAGGGGATCGCCTCCGGCTTCCCGATGGGCGCTATCGTCGCACGCGAGGGGCTCGAGTTCACGCGCAGCCAGCACGGCTCGACCTTCGCGGGCGGGCCGCTCGCCTGCGCGACGGCGCATGCCACGCTCGACGTGATCGAAGAGGTCCTCCCGACAGTCACCCCGAAGGGCGATCGGTTCCGGGCTGCGCTCTCCCAATTCGATCCCCGGGTCCGCGGTCTGATGATCGGTGTCTCGGCCGGTGAACGCTGTGCCGAAGTCGCCGCCGCCTGCGCCGCAGAGGGTGTGCTGGTAAACTGCGCGGCCGACGGCAACCTCCGGCTCGTGCCACCGCTCGTCATCACCGACGCGGAGATCGACCGGGCCTGCGACGTCCTCGTCCGGGCCCTCGCCGGATGAGGCCCGCTGTCCGGCCGTACCTCGACGGTCCCGGATACGTCTACGCAGAGCGTCCCGAGGCGATCGCCGCCCGGTACGGCTTCGACCGGGTGGCCCGCCTCGGCTCGAACGAGAACCCGTTCGGCCCCTCGCCGGCCGCGATCGAAGCCGCCGCGAGCGCTCTTGCGGAGGCCCACCGCTATCCCGACGACTCGATGAGCACACTCCGTGCAGCGCTCAGCGCGCGGTTCGGCGATCATCCCTGGGTGGTCGGCAACGGTATGGACGGGATCATCGAGACGGTCCTCCGGATCTTCTGCGAGGCCGGCGACCGCGTTGTGATCTCGACCCCGACCTTCTCCTTCTACGGCATCGCCGCCCGAGGACAGGGGGCCCGCGTCGTGACCGTCCCGCGTGGGCCGGGTTTCGAGGTAGAGGTCGACGCGTTCGCCGGCGCCTGCCGCGAGGCGAAGGTCGCCTTCCTCTGCACCCCGAACAACCCGACCGGGACCGCGACATCGATCGAAGCTATCCGGGCGATCGCCGAGTCCTGCGGAGACTGCCTCCTCTTTCTCGACAACGCCTATGTTGACTTCTCGGACCGCGACTACGGGTCGCTCCTCGCCGACTGCGATAACCTGGTGATCGGCAGGACCTTCTCCAAGCTCTTTGGCCTCGCCGGGTTCCGGGTCGGGTACGCGCAGATTCCCGAGTGGCTCCTTCCTGCGTACGGCCGGGCGGCGACCCCCTTCTCCGGGATCTCCTCGGTCTCGGCCGCCGCGGCGATCGGCGCCCTCCAGGACGAGACCCACACCGACCTGACGCGCCGGCACGTGGTCGCCTGGCGTGAACGGATCGCACGCGAGTCTCCGTTCCCCTGCCTTCCCTCCGAGGCGAACTTCCTGATGGTCGACGTCGCTCCCCACACCTCGGACGGGGCTGTTGCCGCTTTGGCCCGGGAGGGAGTGCTCGTCCGCTCCTGCCGGTCCTTCCCCGATCTTGCCGACCACTACCTCCGTGTCTCGGTCGGGGCCGACTGGGAGAACGAACGGTTCCTGGCCGCCGCCAGCGCGCTTGCCGACCAGGAGTAGACCCCCCCCTTTTTTACAGACTGTCGAAGAGATCGACCACGTCGTCGAAGTCGATCCGACCGTTTCCGTTGAAGTCGAATGCCTCGACAGGCTCGTTCACCGCGATCCATACCAGCTCGGAAAAGAAAAGGACGACGTCCCCGAAGTCTGTCCGACTGTTTCCGTTCACGTCCTCGTACCGTCCGTCGCCATCGAGGTCCCGGGGTGCATCGGCCGATGACGGCAGGGGGATTGGGCCGTCGACCGTCCCGACGGCGACGCGCGCCGAGGACGTGGTCTGTCCAAGAACCCGCACGGTCACGCCGGTCTCTTCACCCGCGTAGCTCCCTGAACCGGGCCAGGTCGAGATACCGAAGTGGGAGCCGGGGCCGTAGAGGTCGTCCGTATCGAAGTAGCCGTCGAGGGAGCCCTGCTGGTGCTCGAGGTGCTCCTGGCCATCGGCCTCCATTAACCGGAGGAGCTTGTGGGAGGTGAACGAGTTGTCCCAGGCGAAGTTCGTCTCGCTCCCGTCGAGCCGGGCGTCGACGTGCCAGATCACCAGGCCCGGATCCCGGTGGTCGACGTACCCGGTATAGTGGTCTCCCGAGGTGACCGGGACGTACGTCGGGATCAGACCCCTGCCGGGCACGCGGTACTCGACCATGAAGAACTCGGCGTACGAGTCGAGGGAGGCATCCGGCATCACCAGGACAACGTCCTGACTCACGCTGGAAGGCTGGAGGTCGATCACCCGCGTTCCTTCCGCGAGAATGGTCGGCGTCAGCCACCCGAGGAGGTACTTGGAGAAGGCGTTGTGGTCGCCCCAGTTCGAGTCCATCATGTCCCAACCCCCGACACCGCCTGTCGGCCCCGTGGTCCTGTCGTAGTCGTAGTAGTCCGGCAGACCGAGCAGATGCCCGGTCTCGTGGATGTCCGTCCGGGGGAGGTAGAGAGGATAGGACGCATCGTACCTGCTCGAGGAATACCACGAGAAGACGTATTTCCCGGGTCGGACGCCGTCGAAGGTTCCCTCCCAGACGTAGCCCGTCTGGGAAGCCCAGAAGAGGCTGTCCCACGCCCCGGGCTCGCCCGCGTATTTCAGGAAGATCGCGTCGGCCGTCCCGTCGCCGTCGCTGTCGTACCGGGAGAGGTCGACCTCGTCGTCCAGCGCGTTCAGCACATCGTAGAGGAGTTCGCCGCGGGCGCAGGTGATTCCGATCCGCGGGCCGAACGTCGCGCCGTACTTCGCCTGGTACGCGCTCGCGAGGTCGAAGTAGTGCTGCCTCGAATACGGACTGTGATACCAGCCGACCACGTCCCCCGAGAGGTCGAGCTGGCCGTACGACGACTGCCGGTAGAAACGGCGAAGGTTGTCGCAGGGAGCGTCCGGGGCGAACCCTCCGCCGCCGAACATCTTTTCGGCGACGTCCTGGGGCGTCTGGGACCCGAGGGCACGGGAATCGGAGAAGTCGACGAGGATGACGAGAGCACGGGGGTTCCCCCTGGATGGGAGGCCACCCGCCCAGACCCGGGGCGGGGCGAGCCGTGTCGAGATAAACCGCCGGACCGCGTCGGGATCGGAGGACGATGGCAGGGTGCGGGTCAGAAGGTCACGATGCATCCGCCTGACCAGTTCGGGCGCAGGACCTGTCACGTCGTCGTTGGGCAGGCCGGGTCCGACTGCGGTCAGGGTCTTGTGGCGTGAGACCTCTCGGGCTGCGGCTGAGTTGATCGCGAGCCCGGGGGTCGGCACCGACGAGACTGCGCCGTTCGATGCCGGGTCGACGCTCCACGACGCGTTCCTCTCCTCACCGGGCGAGAACGCCGGTACCGGCACGGCGAGGAGGCCGGCCAGCAGGACGAAAAGGAGCAGGATCGGACCCACATGGCGCAGATATCGGGAGATCGAGGAAAAACCGGGGACCAGTTCAGGCCTGACTCGGGGGGTCGGGCTCGGGACTGGCATATGCCTCCACATCGTCGTCGCCGGTAAAAGCAATATCGAACGTACTAACACGCCGACAGGGGGGAGCGACATCCGGTGTACGCCTCGTGAAGGGTTCCGCTGGAGACGATCGGTTATTATCTGCGTCGCGTGCACCTGAGATAGGATGATGGTCGGGATCGCCGGGACGCCGGGGACGGGCAAGACCGCGGTCGGCGACGAGATCGCCCGGAGGGGTGAGCGGGTCGTGCGGGTCGCGGAGACGGTCGGACCCTTCGTGGTCGCCGAAGAGGACGGGGTCCGGGAGGTCGACGAAGAGGCCTGGTCCGCCTCGTTCGAACCGGTCGACGGCTACGTCGAGGGGGGTCTCGCCCACCTCCTCTCCTGCGACCGGCTGGTGATTCTCCGCTGCCGCCCGGACGTCCTGGAGCGGCGGCTCGCCGCACGCGGCTATTCGCCCGCAAAGGTCCGGGAGAACGTGGAGGCGGAAGCGCTCGATGTGGTCCTCTGCGAGGCCCTCGAACTCCATTCCCCGGACCGGATCCTCGAGATCGAGACGACCGACCGGAAGGTCGAGGAGACGGCGGACCTCGTCGCCGCCTTCGTCGCCGGTTTCGAGCCCCCCTCGCACGGTCGCCTCGACTTCTCGGGTTATCTCGCGGTGGGCCCATGACCCTCGATGCGTTTCGGCCACAGGTCGCCGGGGTCCTCGACCTCATGGTCCGGGTCGCACTCTATCTCCGGGTGTCGCCGAACCTCCTCTCCGCCCTCTCGTTCTTCCTTGCGCTCGCCGCCGGGATCCTGTATGCCGTCGGCTCGGTCGCCGGTGGCCTCGTCTGCGTCGCGGGAAACGCGGTCTTCGACGCGGTCGACGGGGCGCTCGCACGGGCGACGGGCCAGCAGGGGCCGCGCGGTGATTTTCTCGACCACGCGATCGACCGGTACGCCGACATCTTCATCATCACCGGGGTCTTCGCCGGCGGGTTCGCCTCCTGGCAGATCGGGGTCTTCGCACTGACCGGCGTGCTGATGTCCTCGTACCTCGGGACGCAGGCGCAGGCGGTCGGCGTGGGGCGCTACTACGGCGGACTCCTGGGTCGGGCCGATCGGCTCGTCCTCCTGATGGCCGCGTCCGTCCTCGACCTGGTATTCGGTGGACCCATCGCCGGGATGCGCTTCCTCGGTTGGACCCTTGTCCTGTTCGGTATCCTGGGACACTTCACAGCGTTGCAACGCTTCGTCTGGGTCTGGCGCCGGGTGTCCTAATCGACCCCTTCGTTTCTTTTGACCACACTACGGCCGGACCGCCAGCATGGACCGTAGGCTACTGGAGAGAAATTAAAAAAGAGGGCACTCTTTCCAGGGAGGGGGCGCTGCCACCCTACCGGCGTCGGCTGGCGAGAACACCGGCGATGACCAGTGCGCCAACAAGACCGGCGAGAGGGGCCGGCAGGCTCGTCGGGACGGTCGGGGTACTGTACGGCGTGATGTTCACCGCCGTGATGGTCGGAAGCGGGGTGAGGGACAGAGCCGCAGTCGTCTCCATCACCGTCTCGTTCGCGGCAGGAGTCTCGTTGCCAGGGGCTGTCACCCGGGGCGACGTGCCGTTCAGCGCGGTACCATTCGGGGCGGTGCTGTTGATACCCTCCTCCGTGCTATTGCCCGCGGGGACCGAGGGGTCCTCGTCCGACGGAGCGGTTGAGTTCTCTTCGGGCGTCACGACAGGTGGCTCTCCCTGGACGAAGATCTGCACCCCGTGCCGGGCCACGTCGGGGACATAGACGGCACCCTTCGAATCGACCCACACGGCGTACGGTCCTTCCTCGAACTCACCATCCTCCGAGCCCCGCGCTCCGAAGACCGCGAGCACCTCACCCTCCGGGCTGTACTTCACGATCCGGCCGTTCCCGGTGTCGGCGACGTATATGTTGTCCATGACGTCAAGCGCGAACCCCTCGGGATGGTTGAGCTCGCCGTCTCCTTCTCCCTGGGAACCGAACCGGAGGACGAACTCCCCGTTCCGGTCGAACTTCGTCACCCGGGCATTGGACTCGTCCAGGACCAGGAGATTGTCCCCTGAGTCGAGCGCGAGGGCCCGCGGGCGGCGGAGCTCCCCGTCACCCGTTCCTTCGACCCCGATGGTCGCATCGACGTACCCGTCCTCGTCCGCGATCAGGATCTCGGGCTGTTCGAGGTCGGCCACGTATGCCTTCCCCTTCCGGACGATCGCCACATCGACCGGTTTTTTATACCGGACCCCGGACCAGGTCGCGATGATGTCGCACCCCGAGGTGAAGATCTGCACCCGGCCGTTCCCGGTATCGGCCACATAGAGCCGGCCCAGGTCGTCGATCGAGACGTCAACCGGGTCGTTAAAGAGGAGCGGGCCTGAGCCCGGTGCACCCCATCGCCCCAGGTACTCCCCCAATGGGGAGTATGACCGGACGGCGGAGCGCGCGCGGTCCACGACATAGACCCGGTCCTGGGAGTCGCCGGTGATCCCGCCCGGCTGTTCCAGGTACCCCTTGTCCTTCTCGTCGAACGACCATCTTTCGGAAAACTGGTAGTACTCGGCCGCTGCAACCGTTGCCGGCAGCGCGGCGCAGCCGAACACCAGCGCGATGCAGAGACACAGCAGAGACAGTCGCATTCCAGAGTGTCTGGTATGGTGGGGGCATATAGATTCTGGTAGGACTGGCCGCGAGCGGCCCCTGGCCAGGCGTTCGCCTCCGGGGAGGAGTGCCGGGCGCGGACGGGAACGGGCGGTGCCCGCACCGCCCACCCGTGGTCGAGGGCCTCAGAAGAAGGACGATGTGTGGATGAACCACTGCCGGGTCATGGTCCGGGTACTGCCGTCGGCAAAGGAGGCCAGGAGCGTGACGGTATAGAACCCATTTGACGTGTAGGTGTGCGCAGGGTTCTGCAGGGTCGAGGTCCCGCCGTCACCGAACGACCACGCCCACGCGACAGGAGAGCCGATTGAACCGTCAGTAAACCGGACCGTGAACGGCGCTCGCCCGCAGGTGGCGGAGGCGCCGAAGTCGGCGGTCCTGTCGTCGACGGGACTCGACACCCGGACCTGGTCGAGCCACCCGCAATCGGACCCCCTGGCAAAGGACGCGTCCTTGACGTACTCCCAGGCGACGGCGTGGGTACCGGGGCCAAGCGTCGTCGTGGACTGCTGCCAGTCGGACTCACCGGAGATCACCTGGCGAACCTGCCCGTCGACGAGCAGGTGGAGGCGGTCGTACGCTGCCTCGGACGAAGTCCGCCACCACCAGGAGACCGTCGCCGGGCCGGTCACCACGGTTGCGAGCCGGGACCGCTGCCCGTTCCCGACGCTCCCCGACCGGGCCGCGTCGGACCCGTCGTGGGTGACTGACTGCTGGACAGTCCAGGAAGAGGTGCCGTCGGCGCTCCAGGAGAGCTCAGGGGCGTCGACCGCGTCACCGAGCGGACTGCTGGACGAGGGCGACGAGCCGAAGGTGATCGCGTCGATGTTCATGGACCCGCCGTGGTACCGGAGTGTGACCGTGTGCCGGCCGGCTGGAACCGGGACCAGGGTCGAGACCGACGTGTACGCCGAGCTCGAACCCGTCTTCGGTACGGTCACCGTCGCCTGGCGGGTCGAGTCCACGAAGACCTCCACCGTCCGGGGCGTGTCGTACCACCGGCTCACCCGGAGCTCGACCGGGTAGGTCGTGCTCGCCGGCGACTCGACCGTGTACCGCGTCCACTCACCCTCGCGGATGTAGCAGACGGCGTACCCGCCGCTCGAGACCTGCTCGATGTCCACCCCGTCCGACCGGTAGGCCCTCCCCTCGTTCGCCGCCGTCGTGTCCCAGTACGCGCTCCCGGGGCCGCCCGTGTCGTAGTCTTCCGCCTCGACCCGTGCCGGCAGCACGTGGGGGACGAACCACGGGGCGGGGGCGTCGGAGCCGCCCGTGACCGTCACCAGGCCGGCGGACGTCTTCGTCCGTACCTGCCCCGACGCGTCACGCACCGAGAGCGAGACCGTGTACGTCCCGGAGGACGCATAGGTGTGCGAGGGGTGTTGCTCGGAGGACGTCCCGCCATCACCGAACGACCACGACCACGAGATCGGGGCACCCGCCGACGTGTCCGTGAACCGGACCAGGAGCGGCATCGGACCCGAGGTCGGGGAGGCGGTAAAGTCGGCCGAGAGGGACGGGGGCTGTGAGGGGGCGCCAAAGGTGATCGCATCGATGTTCATGGACCCGCCGTGGTACCGGAGTGTGACCGTGTGCCGGCCGGCTGGAACCGGGACCAGGGTCGAGACCGACGTGTACGCCGAGCTCGAACCCGTCTTCGGTACGGTCACCGTCGCCTGGCGGGTCGAGTCCACGAAGACCTCCACCGTCCGGGGCGTGTCGTACCACCGGCTCACCCGGAGCTCGACCGGGTAGGTCGTGCTCGCCGGCGACTCGACCGTGTACCGCGTCCACTCACCCTCGCGGATGTAGCAGACGGCGTACCCGCCGCTCGAGACCTGCTCGATGTCCACCCCGTCCGACCGGTAGGCCCTCCCCTCGTTCGCCGCCGTCGTGTCCCAGTACGCGCTCCCGGGGCCGCCCGTGTCGTAGTCTTCCGCCTCGACCCGTGCCGGCAGCACGTGGGGGACGAACCACGGGGCGGGGGCGTCGGAGCCGCCCGTGACCGTCACCAGGCCGGCGGACGTCTTCGTCCGTACCTGCCCCGACGCGTCACGCACCGAGAGCGAGACCGTGTACGTCCCGGAGGACGCATAGGTGTGCGAGGGGTGTTGCTCGGAGGACGTCCCGCCATCACCGAACGACCACGACCACGAGATCGGGGCACCCGCCGACGTGTCCGTGAACCGGACCAGGAGCGGCATCGGACCCGAGGTCGGGGAGGCGGTAAAGTCGGCCGAGAGGGACGGCGACGGCGCGGTGATCGAGAAACCGTTTGCGAGCGATACGCTCTGCCCGTCCGGGTTCGTCACGACCACGTTCCACCCCCCGGTCGTCGCTGTCGGCGGGAGGGTGAACTGGCAGGTGATCTGCGTGGAGGAGACGGCGGAGACCCCCGTCGCCGGGATGTCGGCGGAGCCCGTCCGTTGCAGTTTCACCGTCGCGCCGGGCTGGAAACCGGTGCCGAGCAGCCCGGTGACCACGACCGTGGACCCCTGGACCCCCGTGGCCGGGGTGATCGAGACGATCGTCGGAGCCGGCACGGTCGAGAAGCCGTAGATCCACCGGATCCCTGCCCGGTCGCTCTCGTGCAGGGTCTTGAGGTTCTTGTTGCCGAACTGGTCGTTGTTGTAGCCGAACATCACCTTCCCGATGTCCGACGGGAACCCCGGGGCCCAGCCGTACAGGTCGCAAAGGTTGAGCCAGTGCCCGAGCTCGTGGAGGACGATGGCCTCGACATTCATTGAGTCCCCGCTCGCCGTACCGGTAGTCCAGGACCACTGCGAGTTGAACTCGACGTCCGCCTCGATGATGTTCCCGCTTGCATCGGTCCACGCGCTCGCCCAGGCGATGATCCCCTCCTCGGAGAAGTCGGATGCCGGGCCGAACGAGATCAGGTTCTGGTTGTTCCGCCCGAACGTGGTGCTCGTCGACGTCCCCCGGTAATCGAACCGGAACGACGACCCGGGGATCGCGGCGTTCCAGGTGTTCGCGGCGTTCCGGATCGCCGATACGATGGTCGAGCCGCCGGACCCCGGGTTGACATAGAACGAGGCGGGAGTCGCCCACTTCTTCCTCCCGTAGCCGAAGGTGACCGTGAATGGCTTCATCGCACTGACGGCATTGTCGTCGGTCCAGACCAGGACGTACCCGCTGCTCGCACCGCCGGGGTACTGGTCGCTGGTGAGCCCGGTCGGCACCCTCACCACTATCCGGGTGTCCGACCAGGAGATGATGTCGTTCACGTTTTCGCTATAGTACGGGTATCCCGAGGCCCAGATCGTGGTTGCGCCGGCCGATGTGTAGCGATAGAGGAACCCGACGTCGCCCCACGAGGTCCGCGAGGCCTTGGTCCCAAACCCGCTCCCGGTGATGGTAACCAGCGTCCCGGTGCCGGCGGGGGCGGTGGACGGCGAGACGCTCGATATGACGGGCGTCGAACCGGCGGCTCGAGGCGCGGGTCCTGAAGAAGCCGGGAGCGCGGCGGGAATGCCGGACGATATGTCGCGGAGGAAACGATCGAACTCCTCGACCGGGATGCCGCGACCCTTTGTTGTCCCATCGATCACGACCCGGCCGTTCTGGACATGGAGCATACCCTGGCATCCGCCCGCGAAGGTGGTCCCCCACCGCGGGTTCTGCATGAGAAAGAAGTACGCCTCCGTTCCGGGCACCAGGACGGGCTGGTCCTCCACCCACTGGGTAAGACCGTCAACGGTCCCCCCGGGAACGGTGACCGGGATCGTCCCGGAGAACCGGTGCGTCGTCGACTGGTCGACACGGACCCGCGCCGTCGTCACGATACCGGTGTGGTCGGCGTTCCAGGCGCTCTCCGTCCCGACGACGGTGCCGAGAACGATATCGTCCGACCGCTGCGCCAGGGAAGAGAGGTCCTGCTTCACCATCAGACCCTCAACCCCGGCAAGGGAGAGGGAGATCACCGCGATGCAGAGGAAGAGCACCACGGATCGCGTCCAGGAGGCCGTCGGCCTCGCGAGTTCAAGAATACAGTTCATGCCGGCCCTGCTCCCCCCACCTCATGCAGTTGGTGGTGGATTAAGCATCAGGCCGATCGATGATAACCATTGTGGAGGGGCAGTGAGGACGCCTCCGCTCGAGAGAAGAGGGAGGAGCAGGGCCGAACCTCGCCCGCTTGACCTCGCCTGACTAAAACCACTGGTCGAGGGTCCGCTGGCCAGCCGTCATACCGAGCCGCTCGAAAGCCCCGTTCACCCGCTCCCTGGAGAACGAGTACTCGTCGCAGAGCATCGCGCAAAGGCCATCGGCGTTAGGGGGCCGCCATGCGAGGTCTACCACTCCGCCCGACGGCGGGCTCTGGAAGAACTCCATGACCGGGGTCGGGTCGAAACCCGGAAGGCGTTCGGAGACGGTCTCTTCGAACCGGCCCTCGCGTACGATCTTCAGTGCGGTCTTCGGGCCAACCCCACGCACCCCCTCGTTGAAGTCCGTGCCGACGAGGACCCCGACCTGGATCAGTTCCTCCCGCCCGATTCCAAGCCCCTCGAGGACCGCGACAAGTCGGATCCGCTCGGGCTCCACCGTGATCGTCCGGCCATGGAGCCGGCGCCTGCCGCTGATCGTGATGTTCCGGGCGAGCACCGGGGCGCCGAAGAGGAGCGAATCGTAGTCCTGGCTCACGGCGTATGCCACCTGACCCGTCGCGGCGAGCCGGGCCGCCTCCGCCTCCCCCTCGCTCGGCGCCTGGACCCAGGGAACGCCGAGGAGGTCGAGGAGCCGGCGGGACGACTCGATAATGATCCCGTCGATCCTCGTCGCCGACCGGGCCTGCCGATAGGCCTCCTCGTGGTCTCCGCGTTCAACTGCGGCCGCGTACCGTCGGCCCGCCTCCTCGCGCACGCTTCGCCGCGCCTCGATCGTACGGGACTTCAGGGGAGGTGGAGGACCGTCGTAAACATAGACCGGCCGAACTCCCAGCTCGAGGAGCTTTATCGTCCGGAAGAAGAGGCCTGAGAGGTGGGAGGTGACCCGCCCTTCCGCGTCCACGAGCGGGGTTCCGTCCGGCTGCCTGATGATCGTGAGAAACTGGTAGAGCGCGTTGTGCGCGTCGATCGCCGCGGCCCCGGAGAGGCCGTCCCAGCCGATCGGATCTCGGTACGGGGCGAGGATGTCCCGGAGAGCGACCCCCATGGGATCAGCTCTCGGAGCCGAACCGGTTAAACATGACGGCGCTTACCGGTAAAGACGCCGCTGAAAGTCCAGGATGATCGCATCGATCTGGGCAACGGTCTCGTCGTACTTCTGGGTGAGGACCTCCTGGGTCTCGATCAGGTTCATCCGGATCCCGCGCTCCCGTTCGACCAGGGTCCGCGAGAGGGCGGTGATCTTCGCGCCGAAGACGAGAAAGAGGCCCCCGAGTGAGAGCATCATCAGTGTCGCCGATACCGCGATAGTGAGGTCCTGCCAGAGCCGGAGGACGAGGACGAGGGTCGATATGACCAGGATGATCGTGAGCACGAACTCAGGCAACGCATCGCGGAGGTCCATGCTTTTAGGTGATGAAGTCCCAGTACTTAAGCTACCTGTTTCGCGGGCGCTTATGAAGAAGAGCCGGTTGTTGCCCTTTATGGGGATCGTGGTGATGCTCGTTGTCGCGGAGCTCGGCGCGGTCCTGCTCGGCCCCCTGATGCACCGGGCGGGCATCGTTGCGTTCGAGGAGCCGGGTTCGGCCCTGAACCCCCTGATCTTCCTCGTGCTGCTGCTCGGTTTCACGGCCCTTCTCCTCGTCCTGATCCGGATGGGGATGCAGCGAATCATCCGGGCAATCGTCTTCCTCTCCATCGGGCTCTCGTTCGTCTACATCTTCATCGCGCTTCTCGGGGCGGTGACGGCGGAGCCGGCGATCGTGCTCGGTGGCGCGGTTCTGATCGGGGCGGGGGCGGTAATCCTGCTCCACTACTACCCCGAGTGGTACGTGATCGACCTGCTCGGCCTCCTCCTCGCCGCCGGCGTCGCGGCGATCTTCGGCACCTCGCTCGACGTCCTCCCGGTGCTCCTCCTCCTGGTGCTGCTCGCCGTCTACGACGCGCTCTCGGTCTACCGCACCCGTCACATGATCGCCCTCGCCGAGGGCGTCCTCGAGCAGCGGGCCCCGATCCTCTTCGTCGTGCCGAAGGAACGGGGCTACTCGTTCATACGGGACGGCGTTGGCCCGGTGGACGGAGGCCCCGTGAACGGTGATCGGCCGGCAACCGGGGAGGGAACGGGGCGCTCCGCCCTCCTGATCGGGATGGGCGACCTGATCATGCCCGCCATCCTCGTGGTTTCGGCGAACACCTTTATCTCAGCCACTGGGCTCGGATTCGTGAACGGGCCGGCACTCGGCGCGATCGTCGGCTCGGTGGCCGGCCTCGTCCTGCTCCTGCGGTTCGTCGATAAAGGGCGGGCACACGCGGGCCTGCCACCCCTCAACGGCGGAGCCATACTGGGGTTCCTCGCCGGGTGCGCTGTCACCGGCGCCTGGGCCTGGTTCTAACCCTCTCTGCATACTCGTGTGGAGACATCTTGAGAAATTCTATATACTTACATACATGATCGATCATTATGGATCTCTCGCTCATTCAGAAGGATATCCTGATCACCCTGATCACCCTCTATCACCGGGACTCGCGACCGATCAAGGGTGAGGACATCGCCGAGGTGATCCAGCGGAACCCCGGGACGATCCGCAACCAGATGCAGGCATTAAAGGCGCTCAAGCTGGTCGACGGGGTGCCGGGGCCGAAGGGGGGATACAACCCCACCACGAAGGCCTACCAGGAATTGAACATCTCCCAGTCCGGCGGAGACGCCGAGGTCCCGATCGCCCGCAACGGCGAGCCCCTCCCGGGCCTCGGCGCGACCGAGGTCGACCTCACGACCCTCTGCCATCCCGACGTCTGCCACGCCGTGGTCCGGATCATGGGCAGCGTCAAGCAGTTCGAAACCGGGGACGAGATCACGGTCGGTCCGACCCCGGTCAACAAGCTCCTGGTCAGGGGCGAGATCTTCGGCAAGGACGAGGTGGAGGGCGCCCTGATGATCTCCATCTCCGAGATGATCTCGCTCCCGAAGAAGCCAGTCCGTGATTACATGTCCCACCCGCTCATAGTCGTGCCGGGAGAGGCGACGCTCGATGACGCGATCCGGCTCTTCGCCGGGGAGCAGATTAAC
>JABNAD010000664.1_pt1 | contig 17496 bp, 12 predicted proteins | sample 7240381 | NCBI WGS metagenome assembly JABNAD01 (sample SAMN11332834, study PRJNA596920) | anaerobic digester metagenome | biome: digested sludge; isolation source: digested sewage sludge-derived enrichment culture grown on H2/CO2 | place: Germany: Goettingen
CGTCAGGTCCGTGCAGGTGTAGTCGGCCAGTTCCGCGAACCTGCGGGCCAGATGCCCTTCCGCAGCCGTGCCCAGCAGCACCGGCGTGCGGCCCGTGCGGGAGCGGATCACGCGCCCCGCCTGGACGAAGGCCTCCACGGGCCAGCGCCGGTAGTCCTGGCTGGCGCCGAGCTGGAAGGCCACATGGCCGTCCGGGGCGTCCGCCAGAAGAGCGGCGGCCCGGGCCATGGCGTCCTCGTCCGGGGCCCGAAGACGGTATTCGCCGGGCTCGAGGCCGGCCACGCGCTGGAAAAGATCCACCAGGTTGAAGGGGCTGCAGCCGCGATAGGCCGAGGCCGCCTGCAGGAAAACGGCCCACGGCGAGGAGTACTGCCCGAAGCCGTCGCGGTCCAGGCCGAAGCCCTGGACGTCGCCGCCGTGGCAGGACCGCCCGAGGAGGCGGCCGGCCAGGGTCGGCGTGAGGTTCAGAACGCTGTCCGGCGCGCCGGACCCGGCCGAGTCCAGCCAGGCGAACAGCTCGGTCGCGGCCAGGGTCCAGTCCTGGCCCAGGCGCGCCAGAAGCTTGGCGCCGGGCAGCGGGTGGACGCCGTCGACGTCGCGCAGCAATGCGGCAGCGCCCTTGAAAGCGTCGAGGCAGACCAGGCTCGTCTGGAACCCGCGGCCCTTGAGCCCGCTGAAAACGGGCTGGGTCTGCAGGAGATCGCCGAACCGGGTCAGATTGATGACCTGGGTGTGCATGCGGACGGATCAAACAAAAGGCGTGCCAAGACGTCCAGGGCCCTGCCGGAAGGAAGGGACGGCCCTACCCGGCCTCGTCCTTGTCCAGAATCTCGTTCTTGTAGGCTTCGAACCGGGACGCGGCCCGGATTGCCGTGCCGACGAAGGCCAGGAACGAGAAAAAGATGAGGGAGATGTTCAGGATCAGCCACCTGTCCTGGCGCAGGTCGCGGCCCATGAAGTTCTGGTCGGGCACCAGGTAGTAGAATGCGGCGGACAGGGCGCCGGCCAGCACCAGGGCCGCTATTTCGAAGATGAGCAGGTACTTGCCAGAGAGGAGCATGAAGAGGATGCCGTTGCGTACTCCCTGCAGGAAGAGAAGCTTCTTCTCGAGGGCGGCGAGCCCCAGCTCGGCCTCGCGCATGGCCTCGTGCCCCTGCCGGAACTTCTCGGGCACGTACAGGTCCAGGTGGCTGATGAGGCTGAGCTTCTCCCCGCAGGCGTTGAACAGCTTGCTGAAGGACCCGAGCATCGACGGGAACGGGAACCAGGACGCCTCGCGCTGGATGGACTTGAGCCTTTCGAGGATGGTCTTGCGCCGGGCCGACAGTTCCTGGATGTCCTTCTTGACCCTGGCCTGGATGTCGGCGCGGATGACGATGGTCCCGCGCAGGAGCCTGGCCATGGAGGCGTAGTTGTTGACCCCGGCGTAGCTGTTCAGCTCCTCGATGCGCTCGTGGAAGGACTGGTAGGCGTCGTGATCCACGGGCAGCCACTTGGCCAGGAGGTCCGGCAGATGCTCCACGGAACCGATGACCTCGGCCGCCTTGGTCCTGGCCTCGTCCCACACCTCCCACAGGTCGCCCAGCAGGTGGGATCGGCCCGACTCCAGCTCCGGGTCCAGCAGGACGGCGCTGAAATAGTCCGGGTCGTCTCTGAGCAGGTCGCGGATCACGGCCTGGGCCTCGTTCAGATAGCCGGACTTGATGAGGCAGACGGCCTGCCGGTACCTGGCCCTCGTCAGGCCGGGGGACTCGTTGCAGGCCCGGCTGTAGAGCCTGATGGCCTCCCGGAAGTCGCCCGTGATCTCCTTCAGGCGCCCCTGCAGCACCTGGATGTAGGACCGCTGCAGCCCCGTGTAGGCCAGGCTTTCGGCCTCTTCCCAGAACCCCGCGGCGCGTTTGAACTCGTCGCGTTCCATGGCCATGAAGCCCAGCAGGATTCGAGGCTGATAGTTCTTGGCGGACTTGAGCACGAAGCGGTCGAGCTTCTCCATGGCGCGTTCCTGGTTCCCGGCCCGCATGCCGTCCAGGGCGTCGCGTAGATCCTCGTCGACCTGGGGGCGCTGGTCCTCGATGCCGCGCGGCCACTCCTTGCCCCTGGCCTTCCAGACCAGGGCCATCATGCGCAGTTGGCAGACCAGATTGACCTCAAACAGTGCCTGCACCGTCAGGGCGTGATCGCCCTTTTCAGCCAAGAGGGACGTGAGCCCGCGCAGGACGTCGGGCGCAAGCTGCTGCTCCAGGGCCGACATGATGCCCGGCAGGGCGTTGAGGTCGATACGCGCGAAGCGGGACATTTCGGACACGTGAACATTCCCGGGCTGCAGTGTCCTGGTCGGACACTTGCGGGGCATGTGCGAACGCAGTCCGCAGTAGAAACACGGGCTCTCGGAACCCGACACGATGCTGGTCGGCAGGAAGATGTTCAGGCGTCCGTACCTGCGCCCGCCCTTGCCCGACTGGAAGCGGGCCTGGAAGAGATCCGAGATCTTCGAGCTGTCCATGGACTGCCGCGAGTTCCCGGGGGTGATCCGCGGATCCGCGATCTGGTAGATCGTGGACAGGGGCAGGTGCAGCGTGTTGGCCTCCAGAGGCTCAAGCATATAGCGGACCTTGGACGCAAAATCCGGCGAAAAGGCCTGGTCCCCCGCCTCCACGGCCATGTATTGGCAGGGCCATGGAGGGTTCTCCCTGTCCTCGAGCAGGGTCAGGAGTTCCTGCGTCAGGCGGGCCATGGCCCGGGGGGACTGGACGCGCAGGACGACGTTCTGGTCCTCGGCGTGCAGGTAGGAGATCTTGAGCTGCGACAGGACGGTCTCCAGCCGTTCGAAATACCCACGCCAGCCCTTGGAGAAGAGCTTGTCCTGCCGCACGCCCTGGGGGCGGATGACCCACAGCCAGCTCATGCTGAAGGACACGCTGACCTGGTCGTTGGCGTCCAGCTCGAACCAGTCCCCGGCCAGGCCGTCGGGGTTCTGGACATGCTTGAAGGACAGGCCGGCCAGACTGCGCCCAACCTCCCGCAGCCGGGCGCTGACGCGGACCGTGAGGCGCTTGGGGAACTCCGCGCAGAGGCGCTGCAGCTCGGACTTGACCTTGAGGGACTGCTCCAGATGCTCGTCCACGACCAGGCTGGCCTCGAAGACCGTGATGGCCGTGGCCATGGGGTGCAGCCGGGCCCAGTTGTGCAGCCGGGCCAGCCCCAGCATGACCTCCGGGGCCGGGAAGAACCACAGGGACTGCGTGCTCTCCGCCGCCAGGGACCAGCCCCCGATGTCCGTCAGGGACTGGAAGAAGCTCGCGGGCACGGCCTGGGCGTGCACGAGCCAGCAGGCATAGCCGTTGCAGAGAAGCCTCGGCTTCACGCTCTTCGTGACCCTGGTCAGAAGGGATTCGATGCAGGTCATGCGCTCCTCCATCTGCGTGGACCGCGGGGCCGGTTCATTCGGATACAACCCATGGGCCAACATGACACGCGGTCACGCCGAGCGCAACCCGCAGACCCATTGCGGCTTGACGCCGGGGGGCGCTTTTCCTAGTCAAAAACCCTGACCGCAACACCCTCCATGCAAGGAATGCGCATGTTTTCTCGATTCTTCCGCGACGAACGCCTGGCCATGCTGCACCGTCAGGTGGACCTGGCCCTGGAGGAGGACGGACGGGACCTGACCTCCGAAGCCCTTTTCCCGTCGGCGTCCATGCTCCAGGCATCCATCGTGGCCAAGGAGGACGCCGTGATGGCGGGCCTGCCCCTCATCTCCGTGGTGCTGGGGCGCATGGGCTGCGCCGATTCCATCGTGACCCTGCTGGCGACCGACGGCGACACGGTGGAGAGCGGCCGGGAAGTGGCCCGCATCCTGGCCCCGGCACCGATCTTGCTCAAGGCGGAGCGGGTCATCATGAACTTCATCTGCCATCTCTCGGGCGTGGCCACCGCGACGCGACGCTTCGTGCAGGCCGTCGAGGGCACGGGCGTGCGGGTTCTGGACACGCGCAAGACCACGCCCGGACAGCGCTACCTGGAAAAGTACGCGGTGCGCATGGGCGGCGGGCACAACCACAGGGCCAACCTCGAAGAGATGCTCATGCTCAAGGACAACCACATCGACCAGGCCGGCTCCATCACCGAGGCCGTGCGCCGGGTCCGGGCGGCCTACGCCGTCTGCCCGCCCCTCGAGATCGAGTGCCGGACCATCGAGGACGTGCGCGAAGCCGTGACCCTGGCACCTGAGCGCATCATGCTCGACAACATGCCGCTCGACACGGCCGCCCGGGCACTGGCCCTCATCCCGGCGCACATAGAGTCCGAGATCAGCGGCAACGTGACCCTCAAGACCATCAGGGCCCTGGCCGAACTGCGGCCGACCTTCATTTCCACCGGCGCCATCACCCACTCCGCCCCAGTGGCGGATTTTTCCATGCGCCTGACATCAACCCACAGGGGGCACGCATGACGCCGACCCAAATCATCACCGAACGCAAGGAAGCCCTGGGCGCGAAGCTCTGCATCCTGGCCCACCACTACCAGGCCGACGACGTGGTCCGCCACGCCGACATCCTCGGCGACTCCCTCGAACTGGCCCGGCGCATCGACGGGCTGGGCGCCGAGCACATCGTCTTCTGCGGCGTGCACTTCATGGCCGAGACTGCGGCCATCCTGGCCAGGCCCGGACAGAAGGTGCACATCCCCGACGAGGACGCCAGCTGCGTCATGGCCGACATGGTGCCCGCGGCCCTGGCGGAGAAGGTCCTGGCGGCCCTCAACCGGGACGGGGCGCGCATCATCCCCCTGACCTACGTCAATTCCTCGGCCGCGGTGAAGGCGGTGTGCGGCCGGCACGGAGGCAGTGTCTGCACGTCGGCCAACGCCAAGACCATGATGAAGTGGGCCCTGGACCAGGGCGACGGCGTGCTGTTCATGCCCGACGCCAACCTGGGGCGGAACACGGCCCGGGCCCTGGGCATCGACCCGGCCCGCACCCTGCGCCTCGACGTCCGCGGGCAGGGACGTCATGTTGCGGCCGCCGACCCGGCAACGAGCATCTATCTCTGGCCCGGCCTGTGCGCCGTCCACGCCCTGTTCCACACCGAGCATGTCGAGGCCATCCGCCGCGACGAGCCGGGAGCCCTGATCCTCGTCCACCCCGAATGCAGCCCCGAGGTCGTGGCCATGGCCGACGGCGCGGGCTCGACCTCGTACCTCATCAAGGCCGTGGCCGAGGCCCCGGCCGGCAGCACCATCTACGTCGGCACCGAGTGGAACCTGGTCAACCGGCTGGCCCTGCGCCACACCGACAGGACCGTCCGCCCCCTGCGCACGGCCCTGTGCTCGAACATGGCCAAGATCACCGAAGAAAACCTGGCCCGCACCCTCACGGCCCTGGACACGGCCGAACCCGTGCGGGTCGACGACGACATCGCACGGCCCGCGCGCATCGCCCTGCAGCGCATGCTCGACGCCTGCCGATAGGACACATGCCATGACATCCTCACGCATGAAGACCGAGGTCCTGGTCATCGGATCGGGCATCGCCGGCTGCACCGCGGCCCTGTGCCTGGCCGACAAGGGGCGGGAGGTGACCCTGCTCTCCTCCGGAGCCTCCCTCGACAACGGCAACACCGCCCTGGCCCAGGGCGGCATCATCTACAAGAACCCCGAGGAAACCCCGGAACAGCTGGCGCGGGACATCACCAAGGCCGGCTGGGAGTTCAACTACGCCGACGCCGTCAGCCATCTCTGCGAGGAAGGCCCCAAGGCGGTGGAGCGCATTCTCCTGGAGCGCGTGCAGGTGCCCTTCGACCGCACCGAGAGCGGCGACTTCTACCTGACCCGCGAAGGCGGCCACTCCGTGCACCGCATCCTGACCTGCGCCGACTACACGGGGCGGGCCATTCAGGACAGCCTGGCGGCGGAGGTGCTGGCCCATCCCAACATCCGGGTCCTGTGCCGCCGCACGGCCATCGATCTGCTGGCCACCCGCCATCACTCCACCAAGCTCGAATACCGCTACCAGCTGAACAACCAGTGCGTCGGGGCCTACGTCTTCAACGGCGAGACGGGCGAGCCGAACACCATCCTGGCCGACTTCACGGTCCTGTGCACCGGGGGCCTGGGGCAGATTTTCCTGCACACGACCAACACGTCCTCGTCCATCGGCTCGGGCATGGCCATGGCCCACCGCGCCGGGGCCACGGTCATGAACCTGGAGTACATCCAGTTCCACCCCACGGCTCTCTTCCACCGTTCGGACCGCAAGTTCCTCATCTCCGAGGCCGTTCGCGGCGAAGGTGCCAGGCTCTTCAACGTCAAGGGCGAGCGCTTCATGGCCCGCTACGACGAACGCATGGAACTGGCCCCGCGCGACATCGTGGCCCGGGCCATCGTCGACGAGATGCTCAAGAGCGGCGAGGACTGCGTCTTCCTGGACGCGGCCAACTACGTGGACCAGAACCTGCGCAAGCGGTTCCCGACCATCTACGCCAAATGCAAGGAGACCGGCATCGACATGTCCAAGGACCCCATCCCGGTGGTCCCGGCGGCGCACTATTCATGCGGCGGCGTGCTGGTGGACAGGCGGGGGCGCAGCACCCTGGAGGCGCTGTACGCGGCGGGCGAGATCGCCTGCACGGGCGTGCACGGGGCCAACCGTCTGGCCTCGACCTCGCTTCTGGAAGGGGTGCTGTGGGGGATGAGCGCGGCCGACGACATCAACCAGCGCTATGCGGAAAAGTCGTGTTCCCTGTGCCAGCGCCTGCAGGACTCCATCGCGGACTGGATCACCTCCGGCAAGACCGAGATGGAGGACCCGGCCCTCATCAACCAGGACTGGGCCACCATCCGCAGCACCATGTGGAACTACATGGGCATCGTGCGCACCACGCCGCGCCTGGAACGAGCCTTCGAGGATCTGCGCAACCTCAACAAGAGGCTGCACACCTTCTACCGCTCCATCCGCGTGTGCAAGGAATCCGTGGACCTGTTCCACGGCTGCCAGATGGCCTACATCGTGACCACGGCGGCGCTTCGCAACAAGACCACGCGCGGCTGCCACTACCGCAAGGATTAGACGGGACCTGGCGGATCAGAGAGGGTTGGAGCGCGCTTCCCCGACCAGGCGGCGGAAGGCGGACGCTCCCTCCCCGGCCTCCATGGAGGCCACCTCCGCGCCCCTGACCTGCAGCCAGGCCACCAGCAGCCCCAGACCGACCAGATTGCGCTGGATGTACACGTCTTCCCCGCCGCTGCGCGTGGCCGTCAGGTAGTTGCCCCGCGAATCCACGGCGAACCCCTCGGCCTCCAGGACGGCGCGCACGATCTCGACCCGCCGGACCCTTTCCCGGCTGCGCTCCCCGCCGAACATGCAGCGGAACTGGATATAGCCGGGCACCTCGTCGTCGCACCGGCATTCCACGACATACACATTCTGCTCCAGCCGCAGGGTGCAGTGCATGAAGCACTGGGCCAGGACCGCGTAGCTGCTGTAGTGCGGCATGGCCGAGGCGTCGCCGTGCGGCGCTTCGGCGTGCTCGGACACGGGCCAGGTCACGACCGGGTTGACGAGCCCCAGGAGAAAGGACCAGGCCGGGGTGGAGCGCACGTCCTCCATGGAGATGACCGCCCGTTCCGCCGCCGTGGGGAAGAGACCGCCGCCGAGGTTGAAGGCGTTGATGACGACCGGGATCTCCAGGCGCATCTGCTTGATGCCGGTCAGACCCCGTGCGGGCTCTCCGGCGAAGGAGAAGATCTGGGACAGGCCGCGCTCCAGGCAGAGGCAGACCAGATCGTGCAGGGACCGGCACTGTTCGGGCCGCAGCGCCTCGCCCTGGGCGCGGAAGACGTGCAGCTGGCTGATTCGCGGGACAACCTGCCCCAGACGGCGCAGCAGGGCCCCGGCGTCGGGGCCGCCCCGCCACAGGTCGCAGGAATTCGCGGCCTCCTTCCCTCCGGGGTAGACCAGCACCGTCAGCGGGTGCTCCTCGTCGGCCAGGCCGAGGCCAAGGCGCAGGGTCAGGGCCGACGGCGAGAACTTGCAGCACACCGCCCCGATCCAGGCCGTGAAGAAGTCAGCCGCCCGCACCCCGCTCCGCCTGCCGATGAGCACCGCGTCCTCACCGCTGCCTGCCAGCACCAGCACCTCCAGCAACCCGCCGCCCCTGGCCAGTTCCATGGCCTCGATCTCCAGCTCCGCGCGCAGGCGTTCGGGCAGGTCTGCGGACAAGACCATGGACACGAGTTTCTCGCTCACGGCCTCCACCAAGGCGTCGTCGACGAGATCGAGCTGCCGCAGCAGGGCGTCCAGCCGCGGACGCAGATCGTTGGCTTCGACGAGATACTGGTACAGGGCGGGCGTAATGACGAGCCCGGATTCACCGGTCGTATCCGGAAGGTGCATACGGACCCAGGCCAGCGGGTGCCCCGAACGGACATCGGGAATGGCTGCGAGATAGGGAGGGGTCGCCGCGATGGCCGCATGTTCCGTGGACATCCTGGCGTAGAAGGCGAGCTTGGCGAACCAGTCGTGCGCATCCATGAACTCCACGGGGTTCATGGCCTGCAGGAGGTCCACGAGCTTCCGGATGGCGATGGTCAGCCTGCCGGTCAGTTTCGAGATCATGCTCCAGTCCACGACCCTGTCGCCCGTCAGCAGATCGTCGTAGTAGGCCAGCTGTGAGAAGCAGAACGCCGACTGCCTCTGGATGTCCCGGAATGCGTTGTATTTGGCCCGGGGAATCGAGCCGGGCGCGAACGTCTCGAAGGTCCAGTGGGAGAAGAGGCCGAACTCGCCCATCACCCCTCCCCGCCCCGCACGGACATGGGGCCCGCAGCAAAGCACCGGACGTTCACGATCCCCGGCCTCATGGCTTTTCCTTCCCCTCCGGGCCATCATTTCCCTTCACGCCCGCCGCGTCGGCATCCTGATCCGGCGAAGGCTTGAGCAGATCCACGAAGGGCAGCATCTCCTCGCCCTTGCCGTGCTTGGTCCATTCGAGGACCCGGCGGTAGGCGGGCGACAGGCGCATGAGTTTACCATAGGCGATGCGCGTGAAAATATAGATCGGTATGAAAAAGAACGGGTAGAAAACGCTTTCCCCCACTCCCGGAATCGAGAAGGGCAAGTCCATGGGGATGCCGCCGAAACGCATCTCCATCCAGGCGAGAGCGAACGGCAGGGGCCAGATGGACAGGGCGAACGCTCCGGCCTGACTGAAAAAATACTTGCCGAAGGCTTCGTGGGCCTGCTTGTTGACGGCCTTGTAGGCGTCCTTGTCGGAATTGCGCAGCGCCTTGACCGAGAGGTTGTGATGCTTGACCATTTCGTCGTGATAGGCGCCGTAGACCTTCCTGTTCAGCCTACGGGCCAGAATGGAAGTGACGTCGCCGAGCATCACGCACGCCAGGTTCAGAATCAGGGAGCCGATCAGGAAACCCGCCCAGGGTTCGTCGGACACGCGGAATGCCCAGACCACAAAAGGATCGAGGGCCACAAGAAAATCCCGGAACATACCCATTGGTTCGTCAGTCCTTGATGATAGAGTGCGAGGACGGTCCCGTCATGCTTCGACCCAAAGCCATATCCGACTCCGACGGCCTCGACAATTGTGAAAAGGGAGAAAAAAAGGCCCCGGCGTGAACCGGGGCCTTCGCGACAGCCTGCAAGAGGGAATCGACTAACCAAACATCTTGATGTCGAAGAAACCGCGCAGGACGTAATCGATGCCGACGTAAAGGGCCAGCACGATGAAGATGCGCTTGAGCAGCTTGTCGGAGAGGTACTTGGACGTGTACGGGCCGACAATGGAACCGATGGCGATACCGACCATCTCGGTGCCGATCAGGGCCCAATCGATGGGGGTGCCCTTGGTCATGAGCGTCAAGATGCTGGTGATCATGCTGACCAGAACGGCCAGGGCGGAGGTGCCGGCGGCCAGGTACATGGGCAGTTCGGTGATGGCGGTCAGGAAAGGCACCAGCAGGAAGCCGCCGCCGACACCGAGGAACGCGGCCACGGCGGAGATGACGACACCGCCGACGATGGGCAGGATGGGGTTGAAGCTGAACTCGACGCCGCAGAAGGTGAAGTCGACCTTGGCGATGCTCATGCCGAGAATTTTCACGCCGGTCGGGGCCGCGCCGCTGCCGGCCTTCTGAGCCTTGACGGCGTCTTCAAAAGCCTTGGCGGCCTGCTTGGCCTTGCTCTTCTTGGCCTGACCCGCGGCGGAGGTGTCCCAGAACAGGAACATGCCCAGGCCCAGGACGAACAGACCGAACCAGCCCTGGTACTGCGAGAAGGACACCTTGCCGGCGGTCAGGGTCGCGGAACCCCAGGCGCCCAGCAGGGAGCCGGCGCCCAGAGCGATGGCCAGAGGGAACACGAGACGGCCCATCTTGCCGTAGTTGATGGAAGAGATAAGGGCGGACAGACCGACCAGGAACTGGTTGGATGCACGGATGGAGTCCGTGACGGTCTTGTTCAGCTCGGGAGCTGTGCTCTTGAAGGTCTTGGCGTATGCGCCTAGACCAAAAACGGTCATGTGGCCGACACCGGCCATGACGCCGCCGAATGCGCCGACGGTGGAGAAGATCCAGCCGACCCAGATGGCCCAGATCAGAGCCAGGACGACGTTGACCTGCGGGCCGCCGGGGATGCCCAGGAAGCCTGCGGGCTTGGCAGGGTCGATCTGACCCTTTTCGGTGCCCACGGGGGCCTTGGCGATGGCCTGCTGCAGCTTGTTGCCGGCAGGAGCGGCGGCTTTCGGCGCTTCGGCGGCGGGGGCTGCGGCAGGAGCGGCGGCCTGCTCAACGGCCGCGGGGGCGGCCTGCGGGGCGGAAGCGTTGTCCTGGGCCCACAGGGGCGCGGATACGAACGCCAGGGCGACAAGTGCGGTCACGATCATGACATAAAAACGTTTCATAAAACCTCCCTTTCTCTCCCGTTGTACAAAGATGTGGTTCCTCACCGGAAATTTTCCTCGCCATCGTCGACAGAGCGCCTTTGGAGACGAAAACACTCGAAAATTGTTCCGCCCCTGTATCACCATCAGCGAAAAATTGGCAACTTACTTCTCTCCGCGACAGCCCTTGCACCTTTTGTCACGTTTTTCACCAAAACACATCGTGGATTCCTGCATTTCAGTGCCTGATTTAGTTAAATTTTTCACAAGAGCGGTTGTCATACCGCCGCTCTGCCCATCGGAAAATATCGTTCCGGATCGTAACAACCTTGTTTTCAAAACAAAAAAAGGCGCCCCGAAGAGCGCCTTGCGTGCGGACAGTCCGAGCAGGGTTCAGGCTGCTGCCGGCTTGGGAGCATCCTCCACGTCGACGCGCGGCTTGAAGAACCCGAGGACGGGAGCGGCGACGTAGATGGAGGAGTAGGTTCCGGCCAGGACGCCCAGCAGCATGCACAGGGCGAAGTCGTGGATCACGCCGCCGCCGAAGATGTAGAGGGCCAGGACGGCCAGGAAGGTCGTGCCCGAAGTGATGATGGTCCGGGAAAGAGTCTGGTTCACCGAACGGTTGATGACCGCGTCAAGCGAGGGCGAGACCTTGGCCCGGAGATTCTCGCGGATGCGGTCGTAGACGATGATGGTGTCGTTCAGGGAGTAGCCGACGATGGTCAAGAGCGCCGCGATGATGGTCAGGTCAACGTCCTTGTTCATGATGGAGAAGAACCCCAGCGGAATCATGACGTCGTGGATGAGGGCGACCATGGCGCCGAGGGCGTACTTGAGGCGCAGCACCACGCACAGCACCAGGGTGGCGACGGTGGCGGCGATGACGGAGATGCTCGTGGGCGCGTTCAGGAAATCGAGGACATAGACAACCGTGGACAGGCCGGCGGCCATGAGTCCGGCGACCATCCACTTCTGCTCGAAACGGCCGGAAATGTAAGTCGCGATGAGCAGTACCGCGTAAAAAATGGCCTGCAGGGCCTTCTCGCGCAGATCGGCACCGACCTTGGGCCCGACCATTTCCAGACGCTGGATCTCGTGCGTGCCGGCCCCGAACTGGGCGTCGAGCCCTGCGGAAACCGCGTCGCGGACCTGGTTGGTGGTCTGGTCGGCGAAGGAGACGCGCAGCAGCACCTCGTGATCGGCGGCGTCGCCGAAGTCCTGCACAACGAGGCCGGGCAGGACAGGGCTGCTCAGCGCTCCGCGGATCTTGTCGAGTTCGGCATCCTGGCTGAACTTGACCTGGACGTTGAAACCGCCGGCGAAGTCGATGCCATACTGCGGCCCGCCCTTGAAAAGCAGGGACAAGGCGCCGGCGATGAGCAGCACCGCGGAGAGGATGTAGGCATATTTGCGCAGCCCGACGAAATCTATGCTCGTGTCGTGTCTGATGAGTTCAAAGGACATGGTCGGCTCCTTAAATGCTCGGTTGGGTTCCGGGTTGCCGTCTGGCCAGCCAGGCGTCGAAGAAGATGCGGGACACGAAGATGGCCGTGAACATGGACGCCAGGATGCCGAGCGTCAGGGTCACGGCGAAGCCGCGCACGGGCCCGGTGCCGAACTGGTACAGGATGACGGCGGCGATGACCGTGGTCAGGTTGGAGTCGAGGATGGTCACGGTCGCGCGGGAAAAGCCGTTATGGATGGCCGAGGCCACGGACTCGCCGTGCCGCAGTTCCTCGCGGATGCGTTCGTAGATGAGCACGTTGGCGTCCACGGCCATGCCCAGCGTCAGGATGATGCCGGCGATGCCCGGCAGGGTCAGGGTCGCGCCGAAGGCGGCCAGACCGGCCAGGATCAGCAGGATGTCGAGGACGACCTCGAAGGACGCGATGAGACCGGCCCTGCGGTAGTAGACCGACATGAAGACCACCACGAAGACGCCGCCGATCAGCGCGGCGATCATGCCGGCGTCGATGGATTCCTGTCCCAGGGAGGGGCCGACCGTCCGTTCTTCGAGGATCGTCACGGGCGCGGGCAGGGAGCCGGCCCGCAGGACGACCGCCAGGTCGTGGGCCTCCTCGGTCGTGAACTGGCCGGTGATGGAGGCGCGGCCGCCGCCGATGCGGTCCTGGATGACCGGCGCTGAGTGGACCGTGCCGTCGAGCACGATGGCCAGGCGCTTCTTGATGTTGGCGCCGGTCACGTCCTCGAAGATGCGGGCCCCGCGGGCGTTGAAATTCATGCCGACATAGGCCTGCCCGTAGGAATCGAACTGCACGTTGGCGTCGGTGATGTACTCGCCCGTGAGCACGACTTCGGCCTTGAGGACGATGGGGGTCTTGACCTCCGCCCCGCCGCGCTTGTCGACGAGATAGGCCAGCTCGCTCTCGGCGGGCACCTTGCCGGCCACGGCGGCCTGGACGTCCGCACCCTCGTCGACCAGCTTGAATTCGAGATGGGCCGTGCGGCCGATGATGTTGATGGCCCGCTTGGGGTCGTCGAGGCCGGGCAGCTGGACGATGATGCGGTTGTCCAGCTGCTTGCGGATGTCGGGCTCGGCCACGCCGAACTGGTCGATGCGGTTGCGGATGGTCTTTAAGGCCTGATCCATGGTCAGGTCTTCGAGATATTTGACGTAACTTTCCGAGGCCGTGAGCACGTAACGCATCTGGCCGTTTCCGGCGTCCTCGCGGGTGGTCACATCGAAGCTGCCGAAGCGGGCCTTGAGCAGGTCGTCGATCTCCGGCTGCTGCTCTTTCTTGAGCAGGGTGAACTCGAGTTGACGCGTCCCCAGCTGACGCGGCCGCAGAACGGGCACCTTTCTTTCGCGGGCCTCGACCCTCAGATCCTGGCCGACGCTGGTGATGGCGTTGGACAGAGCGGTGTCGAGGTCTACACCCAGGGTCAGATGAATGCCGCCCTTGAGATCCAGACCGAGGTTGATTTCGTCGGACGGCAGCAGGGCCCCCAGCGAAGAAGTGCGAACCGAAGGAATGGACGGCAGGACGTAAATCAAGGCCACCACAATCACGAACGCGGCAAGCAATGCCCTCCAGCGCAAACTACCCATGAGCGTCATCCTTATCCAAGGCAAACAGGTTAGGTGTGTCGTCGACAAAAAACACGCACCGGGGGCGAAACCTCCGGCGACGCGTACAAAACAAGGCCTGTTCCCGGTTGCGGAAACAGGCCTGCCTTATCGTAGGACGTATGAAAAGGCTACTTTTTCTTGTCCTTGGCCTTGCCGGCGTCGGCGGTGATCACGGCCGAAATGAAGGCGCGGCCGACCTGCACCTGGATGTCGTTGCCCAGATCCAGGGTCAGGATGTCGTCCTTGGCCTCCACCACGCGGCCGTACAGGCCGCCGGCGGTGATGACGCGGTCGCCGCGCGACAGGTTGTCGAGCATCTGCTTGTGTTCCTTCTGCTTCTTCTGCTGCGGGCGGATGAGCAGGAAGTAGAATATGACGAACATGAGGATGAGGGGCATGAAGGTCATGAGGGGCCCGCCGGGCTGGCCTCCGGCCGAGGGAGCCTGTCCCATGGCGTGGGCGATACTTTCGAAAAACATGATGTTTCCTCCGTTTACGTGATGTCGCGTTGTTTCGCGAGTTGGCTACCCTGCGGCAGCCAGAAATTCAAGACCAAACCGTCTAGATGCCCAGAATCTCCCGGTACTCTGCGACCTCGTTCCGCACCTGACCGATCTTTTCCCGGTCCTTGCCGCCGGCGGCCAGGGCTTCGGCCTTATCCAGGTGGAAGGCGTACTTCTTGAACTGGCGCTTGTAGGCGAAGGCCTTGGCGTAGTTGAGGTGCGCGTCGAAACCTCTGCCCAGAGCCGCCTGGTAGCGGGCCAGATTCTCAAGCACTTCCGAGTCCCGCGGCACCGCTTTGGCTACGCGCTCCATGGCCGAAACGCTGGACGCGTAGTTGCCCTGCTCGGCCACGGCCCGGGCGTAGAAAAAGAGGGCGTAAAGGTCGTCCGGGTCCCGCAGCACCGTTTCCTGCAGCAGCCTGGCCGACGTGGCGAGGTCGCCGAACTCGAAGGCGTAGCGGCCGTACTCTCGTTTCCACAGGCTATCCGACGGGTTGCACGCCATGGCCTCGGAGAAGCCCTTGCCGGCCTCCTCGGCGCGCCCCAGTCGGCTCAGGGCGATGGCCCGGCCAAGACGGTCCTGACACGTCGACCTGGCAGGCGCAGAAAACAGGGCCAGGGCCGAATTCGCATCCGTGTACCAGGCATGGACGAGCATCTTCACGCGCTCGTATTCCGCATTGTCCGAGCGCCTCTCGCGCACCGTCTTGGGGAGTCTGGCCACGCGCTCCTGCATGTAGCCCACCCGGTCGTCGACGCCCGGGTGGGTGGACAGGTACGAAGGCACATCCCCCCCCCCGGACATCCACTGCAGGTTGCGGATCTTCTCGAAAGCCCCGACCATGCCGCTCGGGCCGAAACCTGCATCCACCAGGTAGCCGAGGCCGTACTGGTCGGCGTCGGTCTCGTTCTCGCGGGTGTACTTGAGCTGCATGGCCTTGGCGCCGGCCACGGAGCCCAGGGCCAGGGCGCTGGCCCCCTCGCCTCCCCCCTGGGAGCCCACGAGCACGGCGGCCAGAATGCCCAGCAGCGACCCGGCGCCGGCCAGCTGGCTCTGCTCGATGGACTTGGCGATGTGCCGCTCGGAGACGTGGGCCAGTTCGTGGGCGACGACGCTGGCCAGCTCGTCCTCGCCGGCCAGGTTGGTGATGAGCCCGGTGAAAATCGTGATGTGGCCCGCGGCCGAGGCGAAGGCGTTCAGGGCCCCGTTTTTGACCACGGTGACCTTGATGGGGAAGGGCTGTGGCGGCATGGCCGCCACGAGGCGGTCGACGATGGACTGCACGTAGCCGGTGATGCGGGTGTCCTCGATGACGGGGAAGCGCGTCTCGATGATGAGGTCGAACTTGCGGGCCAGCTCGAGTTCGTCACGGATGGTGAACTCGCCGAACGCGTCTGCGGCGCTTCGGGGGCAGGTCCAGGCGATGAGGAAGGCCAGCAGCCACGCAGCCGCCCTCGCGCCGCGGGTACGCATCACGCCCTCGCGCCTCTCGGGTCCACCAGCACCGCCCCGTTGCGCTTGAACCCGCTGGCCAGAAAGCGGCGGACCGGCCCCGAGCCTTCGAGGGCGACCTTGCGCGCCGCCTGTTCGGCGGTCAGGCCGCGGTCGCGCTCGTCGCGACGCAGGCGGAAATACTCGCGGAACATGTCCTCGACGTGGGCGTAGGATTCGGCCTCCAGCTGATCGAGGTCCGAACTGCTTATCCCGAGCCCGTCCGTGGGCACGGCCTCGATGGCCGCCTGCAGGGGCGCCGGATCGGCCAGGCGGGCGCAGAGCATGCGCGCCAGGTCGTACTCGGAGGATTTGGGGATGAGCTGGATGGGGCTCACGTCCCCCACGTCGCCGTGCAGGGTCCAGAAGCCGGTCAGCAGCTCGTCCAGCTGATCCGTGGAGAGGACGCAGCCGCCGTGAAGCTGAGCCACGTGGTACAGGAAGAGCATGCGGGTGCGGGCCTTGAGATTGCCCTCGGCCACGGGATTCGTGTTCGGATAGATGCCCGCGAAGTTCGCGGAAATCTGCCGGTAGAGGTCCGTGAAGTCATGCTTGTGGATGAGGGACACGCCCTCGGGCGCCATGGCGTAGGCGTCGGCCACGCGCGTCCCGCGATCGATCTCGGCCGGGGTGTTGGAGGCGATGGGCAGACAGAACCCCAGGTAGGGAATCCGCCTGGAATGCAGCAGGGCCGCCAGGAAGGACGAGTCGATCCCCCCCGAGAGGCCCATGACGTAGAGCTTGCGGCCCGATGTCCGCAGGTAGTCCTGCAGAAAATCGCCCAGGGCGTCCAGGAGCCCCTCGGAGGCCTTGACCTCCAGAAGCTCCAGCCAAAGATCGAAATCGTCGTCGCAGGGACATTCCATGCGGGGCAAAGCGGCCATGCCTCCTCCCTATGAGTTCATCATGTCCAGGAAATCCTTGTTGCTCTTGGTGCCGCGCATCTTGTCCAGCAGGAAGTCCATGGTGTCCACGGAGTTCATGGGGCCCATGATGCGGCGCAGAATCCAGACCTTGTTCAGGACGTCGGGGTCGAGGAGAAGCTCTTCCTTGCGGGTGCCGGAACGGTTCAGGTCGATGGCCGGGAAGACGCGCTTGTCCGCCAGGTGACGGTCGAGATAGATGTCGCAGTTGCCCGTGCCCTTGAACTCTTCAAAAATGACCTCGTCCATGCGCGAACCCGTGTCGACCAGGGCCGTGGAGATGATGGTCAGGCTGCCGCCCTCCTCGATGTTGCGGGCCGCGCCGAAGAAGCGTTTGGGCCGCTGCAGGGCGTTGGCGTCCAGGCCGCCCGACAGCACGCGCCCGGAGGACGGGGTGGTGGCGTTGTAGGCCCGGCCGAGGCGGGTGATGGAGTCGAGCAGGATGACCACGTCGACCTTGCGCTCGACCAGACGCTTGGCCTTCTCCAGGACCATTTCGGCCACCTGCACGTGACGGGTCGGCGGCTCGTCGAAGGTCGAGCTGATGACCTCGGCCTTGACCGTGCGTTCCATGTCCGTGACTTCCTCGGGA
>JABNAD010000665.1_pt1 | contig 17489 bp, 16 predicted proteins | sample 7240381 | NCBI WGS metagenome assembly JABNAD01 (sample SAMN11332834, study PRJNA596920) | anaerobic digester metagenome | biome: digested sludge; isolation source: digested sewage sludge-derived enrichment culture grown on H2/CO2 | place: Germany: Goettingen
CCACAGAGGATATATTATCCACCATTCATTTTCTAAACCAATTACCCATTCACGGTATTAAATTACAACTGATGCATGTTCTTGCTAACACAGACATGGCAGTTCTTTATGAAACAGGTGCCTATACTCCCCTGGAAAAAGATGCCTATATAGAAATCGTTGGTCAATGCATCGCCCATTTGCGCCCTAACATCGTTATTTATCGATTAACCGGTGATGGGGATAAAAGAATTCTTTTGGCACCATCCTGGAGCTTACACAAGCGAGATGTTCTAAATCATCTGCATCAATTCTTAAAGGAAAAGCAAATCCATCAGGGGGATAACTATAATTGATAAAATTTACTCTATCCTTTTTTGAAATTGTATGCTAAAATATAAAATATTTTGAAAGGAGACCTGAACAGTGGCTGATCCCATTCGACAATTAGCGGAACATAAATTGATTATATTGCATCTGGTGCAAAAGATGGGAATCTCCCTTTCAAACAGCGAAATTTGTCAGTTTTTGTTAAACAAAGAATATATGAATTATTTTTCCGTACAGCAATATCTGGCTGAATTGGTAGATGCCGGCTGGTTGGAAAAATCAAAGGAACATAATAACACCCGATATACCCTTACCGATGATGGTGAGGATGTTATAAACTACTTTCAAAACCATGTAAGCGAAAGCGTAAAAGAAGATATTAGCATTTATGTGAAGGAAAACAGTAAGCGCATTCGCGCTGAATATGCAGTCACCGCCAACTATTTCCCGGAATTTAATGGCGATTTTCTTGTAAAATGCGGACTTTGTGATGATGACGGCGCGCCTCTAATGGAAATCAGTGTTTCTGTTGTTAGCAAGCAACAAGCACAGCAAATTTGTAGAAACTGGCGTAAAAATGTAAGTCATTTCTATGGCACCTTTTTAACATCCTTAGTAGTGAGCGATGACCCTATCCCTGCTGAGTTTAAAGCAAGGTTAGAAAACTTTCCAGAACCAAATCAAGAGGAACAAAATTAACTGAATTACATATCTTTTTACATTTCTGCGGCTTATTAATCCTAATTAGAAATAGCCGCTTTTTGTTTGCAAAATAAAATTCCAGCAGTTTGAAATTGTGTGAAATTACTTTTCATCTTACCATTTACTATCACAGTCATTTACAAAAAAACGTTTACAGCATAGAAAAAGGAGTCGCTAATAACGACTCCTAAAGATACATTTAGTATCTGTTACTTATCATACCTTGCTTCCAAACGGTAAATCGGCATCCCTTGAGAGGAAAATTTCTCCTCATACTCCGTCATGATGTTTCCCTCAAAATCGCTATTGTGCAAATCCAAAGAAATGTTTGACAGCTTCCAGTTATCAGCGCAAAATTCGTTTAATGAAAACTCAAACAGGTTTCGATTATCTGTTTTAAAAAATACTTCAGCATGCTCCCCCATAATTTGGCGATAACTCTGTAAAAATCCCCGATAGGTTAACCGACGTTTATACATTCTCTTTTTCGGCCATGGATCGGAAAAATTCAGATACAATCTCTGAAATTCCCCCACCTCAAAAAAATCTGAAAGGTTTGCAGCATTTTCCCAAATTAAAGCTAAATTAGGTAGCTCCGTATCTGTCCTTCTTGCCGCAAGAGCAACTACTGATTGTTGTCTTTCAATTCCAATATAATTATTCTCTGGATATGCTTGGGCGTTCTTCGTAATGAAGCCCCCTTTTCCACACCCTATTTCCACATAAATTGGATTGTCATTTCCAAAAAAATCTGCCCACTTACCCTTTGTTGTAGGCGCATCCTGTATAACTCTGCTGTTATTCTCAAGCTCTGATTCTGCCCAAGGTTTCTTTCTGATTCTCATAGCGTTCTCCTTTAATTCTGTAAAATCTCATAAAAGTATCTTACTATTGAACGCTTGGAAAGGCAAGCCTATTTCTTTGTAAAAATCCAATAACCCAGGGCGCCATCATCCATCTTTTTGAATTCCCCAAATCCAAGCTTTGTCGCTTTTGCGCGGTCTGGTTCCTCCTCTGTGCCGGGAATTCCAATAGAATACCCATCATTTTCAGGCTTCCAAATAAGATGATGGTATTTTTTCATCGCTTTGATAATAAAAAAATCTTTCATCCATGAAAGAGGAATTCCTTCCAAGAGCACCATCTCCTCAATGGAAATACACTTCCATGACATCTCGTCTTCACCAAAGGGATAGATATCCGTATTCTCCTGTAACAGCTTATACTGCTCCAAAAACTCATGGACAGTTGCATTCCTATCTTCCACTGTCTCTTCAAATGAATTCGTTGGCAAGTCTTCTAAGACCGTCTCCATCTTTGCAGGTTCCTGCATGGTAGCGCTGGCAACTACACTCTTGGCTACTTCCTTTTCAATAGAATCCCTTTCCACAGTATGGACAATCTCCACATTTTCAGCCTTCTGAAGGTTTTTTCGTCCTGCTCGATCAATTCGCTCCATCTCTTTGGAAGTAAAAACCCCTTCTTCCTGCAATTCTTCAAGCTCATTACGGAATTTCTCTAAAAGTCCACGGAAACTGCCGTGATAGCTCTCTTTTTTTGCTTCTTTGGCTAAAGCGGGTTCTACTTTTTGACTTACCGTCTCGTTTTTAATCTCTTCGATTTTAATTTCTTCATTTTGAATTTCTTCATTATTAATTTCATTGTTTTTAATTTCTTCGTTTTTAAACCCTTCTCTTTTCCAATTCACTTTCGGAAGTCCAAAGAAAGGTCCACTCATAGCCATTGCCTCTGCTGCTGCTAAGGTTGGCTCCTGAGATACTTTTTTCATATTTTCTGCTTCTTTTGCCTTTTCGGCATCTCTTACTCTTTCTGCTTCTCTTGCTTTTTCGACTTCTCTTACTCTTTCTGCTTCTCTTGCTCTTTCAGCTACTCTCACTCTTTCGGCTTCTCTTGCTTTTTCTGCTTCTCTTATTTTGTCAATGCCCTTTACATTTGTGTCTTCTTTTCTATTTTTCACCACCTGGTGCCCATCATTTCTTTCCTTGACAGCTTCCTTAAAATATGTACGCCAATCTGTCTTGCTGACAAAATATGCAGTTAATGGCGCTGAAAATCCACCATCGGTCTCTGCCAAAACAGCAACTGTGTTAAAATCCTCCACAGTAGCGTTTCTCTCCCCCAGACGATCCGGATTAAAGTCCCACTTCAATTCGCCATGGCCCGCAGCGTCCGGCACCAAAACGCCGCAGAAAAGGTTTGTTTGCTTCTCTTTTTCACCGGCTATGGCATAAACAGCATATCTTCCTCTCTGAATCGGGCGTAAGCCTTGTACTGTCAGGCTGATTCTTCCCGTTCCGTTTTTAATCTCCATTACACAGCTTCCCCAAGGTGCTCTTTGGCCCAAGCCATAGCCTGCCGTTTCCTGTCTGAGCATCAGAAACACCTTGTCATATCTTCTATTATACATACTCGGCCTCTCCCCTTCGTTTGTCACTTGTCCATCGCTATAATTTATGCATAGCAAAAATAAAAAAGACCACGAAAATGAAAAAAAGCATCCCTAGCGGATGCCGCAAACCCAATATAAACGATAGTAACTCTGGCTTTTTACATCATTAAAAAACAAAATGATAAGCCCACTTTATGAAGTAAAAAAAACATGATTTTTAAATATAACAAAAAAACACCTCTTTTAGTTGTAGCAAAAATACAATTTGAAAGATGTTCCCTGTAGGTCTTTATATCATCCCAAAAGCCTTTTATAATAGAACAAAACACGGTATATAATCTTATAATTAACTATCTATTTTATTGGTTCTTTAAAATAGAATCACTTAAAAATATAGCAAAATAAAGCCTGGCCGAATTCTTTCCTAGTATGAGTAGCTTAACTCTTAATTTTTAAGCTATCTCATTGGGTTTTCCATAAAGGGCTAGCGCTGTATTTTTATACCCCATCTCCAAAGAAATATCCTTTCCAAACCACCATGGTGCAACAAAAGCCTCTGCATCCTCTAGTGTGGAAAACTCTACCTCCGTGGTCATTAACCCTTCTAATTCTCCTTCGTAAAGGTCTAGCTCTGCCATATAACCATTCTCCATAGGAATAAAATACCGTTTTTTTCTAACACAATTCCCCTCAGTTTTTTTAAGGAGACACTCAAATTCCTGCTGATTTATCTCAAGCTCAAATTCTTCCCTTGCCACATGACCTTTTCCCTTAACCGTCAAAAAATATTGCTCTTCACTCTTGCGAATGCGTATTGTTGGTTGAAATGACACATAAGCCTGAATCATTTGTTTGCACAAAAAATCATCCAAGGCGAAAGGGATCTCCTTGGTTAAATATTTTCTTTCAATTTCCAAATCATCACCTCATATTGTTTTTTCAAGCATAATTCCAACCCATCAGCGTGTCAAGGGCATTCTTGATAATTTTTCTATTATCGAATATAATAAGTCTGATATGCTTTTATCAGTAAAAAACAGATTAGGAGGTTAAGCCCATGAAAACTGTTTATATTTTTCTTGCAGAAGGGTTTGAAGAAATGGAAGCGGTTACACCCTTAGATTTACTGCGCCGTGTTGGTGTAAATGCAAAATTTGTTTCCATAGGTTCATCCTTGCAAGTAAATGGTGCTCATAATATTTGTTACACCGCAGATATTTTTTTTGATGAGGCAGTAGCCAATCATGCCGATGGCATTGTTTTGCCGGGTGGTATGCCAGGAACACTAAATCTTTTGGCTCATCAAGGTCTATGCGACTTAATTAAAAAATACTATAAGGAGCATAAACCAATTTGTGCTATTTGCGCCGCCCCCCTTATTCTCGGTGAATTAAACCTTTTACAAGGGAAAGTCTCAACAATATATCCAGGCATGGAAAATAAGCTGCTTGGTGGGGTTCCATCCAAAAATCAAGTATGTGTTGATGGAAATATCATAACTTCCCGCGGACCAGGTACAGCGATTCCTTTTGCTCTGAAACTTGTTGAAATTTTTGCAAGCAAAGAAGCGGCCGATAAGCTTACAGCCGATATTGTTTATCAGATATAACAATTTCTCCAAAAATAAGTGGAAGCTCTGCTGGTAAAAAACAGCTCATACCCAGCTTTTCTGCGGCGGCTTCAACATCCTTCAGTTCCAAGCTATATATGTAAGAAATCTCTTGTGGCGTGTAGGAGGCCGACATTCCACGGGAAAGCTCTCTGCCAAACATTTTGCAAATGAGAGATGGCCCTGTTTGCATTAAGTGTAAAAAAGTGCCTTTTGTAATAATCGCAAGTTTTTCTTGTTCCAATATATTTGAAAGCTCTGTTGCGGACAGACATAATAGCTCTGAAACCTGATCTTGCGCATACGGTTGAGTCTCCGTTTTCAAAAAAATATCTATCGCTGCAATTTTGGGCTGAATTTCCCTTTGATAAAAATCTAAAAAAGTCTGCATATGTATCCTCTCCCTAATTGTTCTCTCATCATTGTAACAGGATGAAACAGGAGAAAGCCACAGGGAATGGATGGAAGCGAGGCAAAGCATGAATGCAATCCAAAAATATTTTAAATACCGGCAAAGTCTGATTGACCAATACATCAAAGGGGATATGACAAAAAAAGAATATCTCCAAAAAAACTATGAGGCTGTTGTCTATGGAAACATTGGGCCTTTCACCAATATGGATACTGTGGAAAAGGCCTTATTTAACTACCAATATTACAACGCGTTGGCAAAAGAACAAAAAACAATCAGCACCACAAAAGATATGGAGTACGAACTGAAACAAGATTCCTTGGAACGAAGCAACTATTACTACCACAAAAAGGATAAAGCTACCCTTGCAGTCTTACGGATGCTTGACTATAGAGGTACACAAGCCTATTTTGTTAAGGTGCAGAGCAAATATCTTAAGGGTAAGCTTTTTGAAATCGTTATCGAGGAAGAAGATATTATTCTTCATTCCACCAGTTCTCTGATTTTAAAATGCCTGCGAGAAGAAGGCGTTTTCACCGAGGGCAGCCGAAAATCTTTAATTGATGACTATGTGAATCATCGGTATTAATGTTTTATCAATCCATGATTCCAAAAAAAAGGGGCTCTATGATATATAGGCTCCTTTTTTATGTCAGATCAAATATGTATTTCTTTTCTTTAGACAATAGTATTAAAACAATCCCAGCTCTTCTTTAAAACAGACCAACCTTGGAAATATATTTATCAATAAGTTGTAATTTCGCCTCTGTTGAATAGCCCATCTTTCTGCTGATAAATGAACATAAAAGCTCCATGGTAAATAATACTCCTACATAGGAATTGAAAAATGTGTTGCTGTCCACACTTACCGTTAATAACTGGGTAGCATACTGAGCCAATGGAGAACTTGCCTTATCCGTAATCAAAATAATCTTAGCCCCTGCATCATATGCCATTTGTGCCGCCAATAAATCCATTTCTGAATATCTGGGGAAACTGACCGCTATAATGCAATCATTCTCTGTAATATCGCAAATATGGTCAATGACATTCAATGCTGGATGGGATGTCTCATAAACATCAGTCAACAAATGCTTTAGCAACAACAGCATCATATCACCAATGCAAGTGTTTGCTCTGGAAGTAACAATAAATTTCCGCTTACTTCCCGCAATAAGCCCTGCGGCTCGTTCAAATGCAAGTGTATCATTGTGATTGATAGAATACTTCAAATTCTGAAGCACATTTGAAAAATAACTTTCCACAATATCGCTTTGTCCCAATTTGCTAATGGATAGTTTTAACCTTTCCGAGGGCACTGTAATATTATCTGATACACTATTGATTCTTTCCGTATAAGTCTTTCTGATACTTTTTTGAAAATCCATAAATCCAGAATATCCCAGAGTTCGTGTAAAACGAATTACCGATGAATCGCTGACATGAAGTCTTTTTGCAATATCGGTAGAAGTAATAAAACAAGATTCCGCAAAATTATCTAAAATAAATTCGGCAATAAGTTTTTCTTTTTTTGTCAGTTTAACGCCCATCAGTTGTGCTCTTAATTCTTCTGTCAAACCCTTCACCCCTTCAATATATAAAAAATGATATATTTATCTTAATAAAACACCATCTTATTTCATAAAATACTATCGAAAGTAAATATATTCCTATTGCTATATTATAACCTTATCAATACCATAATTTCAATACAAAACTGCAAAAGAACTTGAAAGAAAAGATTAATATTTTTTTCATGACTACCTGTTGTTTCATATATCATATTAGTATATAATATAGATTCAAAGTATGGTAAAAATCAGCATGGGTCTCACTCCCATGCTCTTTTTCAGGAGGAATTCAATTGGCTGAAACAATCGCAAACTGGCTTGTCACAAATTTACAGGGTTCCATGGCAAGGGAACTTATTGTTTTCATCGTATCTATGCTTCCGATTCTGGAACTAAGAGGCGGTATTATTGCAGGTTTTGCCATGCAAATGAATTGGCTGCCTACTTTCATTATTGCGTTAATTGGCAATCTACTGCCAATTCCGTTTATCTTGCTTTTTATTCGCTATATTTTCAAAGTGTTGGAAAAAACACCCCTGCGCAACTTTGTTGCATGGTGTGAAAATAAAGCAAATGCAAAAAGCGATCAAATTCGTAAATATGAGTATTGGGGCGTATTTCTTTTTGTTGCAGTTCCTCTGCCTGGCACAGGGGCATGGATGGGAGCTTTAATCAGCGCACTTCTTAACTTGAATCCCAAAAAGTCTTTCCCTGTCATTGTATTGGGCGTATTTACTGCAGGAATTATTGTATCTATTTTATCCTTCGGCTTATTAGGCCGCTTAGGCTTTGGCGCATAAAGGAGGCACGCATGACAGAACGGATATCCACCCCTTCAAAAACAAAACAAATTATTGAAGAGAATCATTTTACTTTCAAGAAGAACTTTGGACAAAATTTTCTCATTGATTCAAATATATTAGAAAATATTTGCCAATGCGCAGGCATCACCAAAGATGACTGTGTGTTAGAAATCGGCCCAGGCATCGGATCACTCACCCAAATTTTGGCAGAAAGTGCAAGAGAAGTGGTTGCAGTGGAAATTGACAAAACACTGATTCCCATTTTAAAGCAAACCCTAACGGGCTATGACAATGTAGAAATTTTAAATCAAGATATATTAAAAACAGATATTGACGCAATAATTGCTGAAAAAAACAACGGCAGACCCATAAAGGTGGTTGCTAACCTTCCCTATTACATCACCACCCCAATTATAATGGACTTGCTTGAAAAAGAGCGTCACATTGATTCCATTACAGTCATGGTGCAAAAAGAAGTGGCAGAACGCATGCAAGCAGACCCTAAAAATAAGGAATATGGTGCCTTGTCCATTGCAGTGCAATATTATTGCGTCGCTAATTTAGATATGATCGTTCAGCCCTCTTGCTTCATGCCCCGCCCAAAGGTTGCCTCTGCGGTAATTACCCTTAAGGTACTTCCGGAACGCAAAGTTATCTCCAAAGACGAAAATTTATTTTTCCACTTGGTGAAATGTGCCTTTGGTCAGCGCAGAAAAACATTACTGAATAGCTTAAACAATCAAGGTGATTTAAATCTATCCAAAGAGGAACTTACCGCAATCATTACTTCTTTGGGCTGGGACGAGCGTATTCGTGGAGAGGCTCTAGGTATTCAAGATTTCGGAATTTTAACAGACGCAATCTTTGATAAACTCCACCATTAATTTCGTTGAAGCGGCTAGGGAAACGACTTTTGTCTTTTCTCTAGTCCTTTTCTTTATTTGGAAGGTACTTTTTTTACCCAAAATCCACAAGGTAAAAGCTATAAGTACATTATTTTTCAATATGTGAGTTAATGCATAAACATTCCTCAGAATTCATCAAGCTTCATATTTTTTCGACTTTTTATTTCTTTTTTGTCTAGAAAAAGAATTTAATATATTACAAATCGGTTAATTATTTATCATTCTAAATATTGACTGAGCAACATTCTTTTTAATATGTTGTCATACTTTTTATAGAAAATTAATCATTGGAGCACATTTTATTAAAGAAAATGAAAAACTCGACAAGAAAATTATACCATTTTCAACCACAAAACTTGTCTTTTTTCTTCATTTCCTCTATTTCCCAATGCCATGAATCCCCAGAAATCAACATGGGCAATATTCCCCAGTGAAAACAGTGGGATATTTTACAATATTGTTAAATTTTCGGTCTGAATTTGTCTGGCGAAAACACCTTGTCACCAGAATATTCCTGTACTATAATCATTCCAAAAGCAAGTATTATTTGCATATTCATTCATCAAACAACAATCGGAGGGATCATTTTGAATCAAAATAAAATAAAAGTGCTGTTAGCCGATGATAATAAGGATTTTTGTGATTTAATCGCAAATCATCTGAGTAAACAGGATGACATGACTGTTGTCGCAGTTGCCGTAGATGGCATAGACGCCATGAACAAAATCAGAGATACAGAACCAGATGTTGCAATTATCGATGGTATCATGCCTCGTCTGGATGGAATCGGTGTTTTGGAAAGACTGCAAAAAAACAGCGATATACATCAGCCTGTAACAATCATTCTTTCAGCTTTGTCTCAGGACAAGGTGGTTCAAAAAGCTATGGATTTGGGTGTTTCTTACTATATGGTAAAGCCCTTTGATATGGATGCATTAACTCAGCGTATCAGACAGCTGTTGCAAGAAAGACCTATGATTAAAAGCGGAATCCCCTCCTTTAGTCAAACACAAAACAGTGTGGCCTATGATTTGGAAACAAAGGTAACAAACATACTTCATGAAATTGGTGTTCCTGCTCATATCCGCGGCTATCATTATATGAGAGAAGCCATTATTATGAGCGTAAACGATATGGATGTGTTAAATTACATCACAAAAGAGCTGTATCCTTCTATCGCAAAGAAGTGTAACACTACACCTTCCCGTGTAGAGCGTGCTATTCGTCATGCTATAGAAGTGGCTTGGAACCGTGGCAAAGTTGATGCCATTGATGCCCTTTTTGGTTATACTGTAAATAATCATAAAGGCAAACCTACCAACAGCGAATTCATTGCGTTGATTGCCGACAGATTGCGCCTAGAGCAAAAAGCCGGTTAAATCATAAAAAACTCCTTTTATCATTTTATCCCCAAATATATTGAAATTTATAGGCCCGGATTTAATTCGGGTCTATAAATTTGCCCAAAAACAGTACTCTCGCCACCTTAATAATTGAACTTGTATAGTTTCATCATCTCTGAAAAGACTATTGATAAATAAATTTATCTTCTCACATAAGTAAGTTCAACCATTCCATCAAACGTTTTTGTTTCAATAAGTTTAAGCTTTATTTCTGGATTTTTTCCAAGAAAAAGTGGAATCCCGTTCCCCAAAATTGATGGTATTATTGTTATAATGTATTTATCTATCAAGTCTTTCTTCATAAATTGATCAATTAACTTCCCTCCACCAACAAGCCAAATATCTTTGCCTTGTTCCTGTTTTAGTTTTTTTACAAATCCAGTAATATCCTCTTTTATAAACTCCACTCTATGATCAGGTTCACTTCTCCTCGTTGTAGCGACATAACACGCCTTACCTTTATATACCCAACTATCAGGAGATAGTTCATGGATAATCTGTTCATATGTGGTTCTACCCATTACTACTGTATCAATTTGACTATAAAAATCATTGTATCCATTCTCTACATCTAAATCATTACTCTCCCCAATCAGCCAATCAATCCCTCCATTTTCCCTTGCAATGTAACCATCTAAGCTTGTTGCAATATAAAGTACTATATTTCTATTCATTGGCTCAACTCCTTTCTTGCATACAGAAAATGCGACTAATACCATTCCACTAATACCATTCCACTTTTACCTGTTTCCACCCTCAAATTTATTCTAACCTATTTTATGCTTCTAACCCTTTGAACAAGATTTCCAATGCCTTTTTATTGAAAGACAAAGGGGAAATTCTCATGCTTACCTTATCTTCCGATATCATATCTTACAAAACTCTTTCCAACAAGAATATTTAGAAAAAAACAGGTGTCATTGCAATTTGCAATGACACCTCTATGTGTTAGCAATGTTATTCGTCTTCCAATTTTAAAACACTCATAAACGCCTGCTGAGGCACCTCTACGCTGCCAATCTGACGCATACGCTTTTTACCCTCTTTCTGCTTCTCCAGCAGCTTTTTCTTACGACTGATATCACCACCATAGCATTTAGCCAAAACGTCCTTACGCAAAGCACTAATGGTCTCTCTGGCAATAATCTTACTACCAATCGCCGCCTGAATGGGAATTTCAAACTGATGTCTGGGAATTTCCTTTTTCAGCTTTTCGCACATTCTTCTGCCTCGATCTACCGCAGAATCTTTATGCACAATAAAGGAAAGGGCATCCACAGCTTCTCTATTTACCATAATATCCAGCTTTACCAATTCACTTTCTCGATATCCGATTAAAGAATAATCAAAAGAAGCGTAGCCTCGACTTCTGGATTTTAATACGTCAAAGAAATCATAAATAATCTCATTCAAAGGAATTTCATAGGTTAGTGTTGCTCTGGTATCGTCCAAATACTCCATACTGATGTATTCGCCACGTCTTTGCTGACAAAGCTCCATTACCGCACCAATGTAATCCTTTGGAAGCATAATCTCCGCCTTTACAATGGGCTCCTCCATTTTAGCAATACGTGCTGGATCCGGCATATTGCTGGGGTTTGACAGGTCAAAGCCTGTCCCATCTGTAAGGTACACCTTATAAATAACGCTGGGCGCAGTTGTTACTAAGTCCAGATTATACTCTCTTTCCAATCTTTCCTGCACAATTTCCAGATGCAGCAATCCCAAGAATCCACAACGATAGCCAAAACCTAAAGCAATAGATGTTTCAGGTTCAAAAAATAACGCTGCATCATTAAGCTGCAATTTTTCCAAAGCATCTCTTAAATCAGGATATTTTGCACCATCCACAGGGAATAATCCGCAATATACCATAGGGTTTACTTTTTTATAACCATGCAGTGCTTCAGCCGTAGGTCGATGTGATTCGGTAACCGTATCCCCCACGCGAGTATCCGCAACATTTTTAATACTGGCAGTAAAATAACCTACCATACCAGCTTTCAACTCTTCCGTAGGAATATATCGACCGGGGCCAAAAATACCAACCTCGATAACATCAAACTCCTTGCCTGTGGCCATCATGTGAACCTTGCTTCCCTTTCGCACAGACCCGTCAAAAACGCGCATTAAAACAATAACACCTCTGTATTGATCGTAAACCGAGTCAAAAATCAGCGCTTTTAAAGGTGCTTCCGGGTCCCCAGTTGGCGCAGGGATATCAGTAACAACACGTTCCAAAACAGTTTCAATATTAATACCGTTTTTCGCGGAAATTTCAGGAGCATCCAGAGCTGGTATACCGATAATGTCCTCAATTTCTTGTTTCGCCCAAGCTGGGTTTGCGCTGGGCAAATCTATCTTATTTATAACAGGCAGTATCTCCAAATTGTTGTCCAATGCCAAATATACATTTGCTAATGTTTGGGCTTCAATGCCCTGAGCGGCATCCACAATTAAAATAGCACCCTCACAGGCTGCCAAGCTTCTGGAAACCTCATAGTTAAAGTCCACGTGTCCTGGCGTATCAATTAAGTTAAATTCATACTCTTCACCATCGCTTGCGCGATACACAAGTCGCACCGCCTGAGATTTAATGGTAATGCCTCTTTCTCTTTCCAAATCCATATTATCCAAAACCTGTTCCTGCATTTCTCTATCAGTAAGCAGGCCTGTTTTCTGAATCAGTCTGTCCGCCAAAGTGGATTTGCCATGGTCAATATGTGCCACGATACAAAAATTTCGGATATTCTTTTGTCTGTCGGACATGAATTTCCCTCCTAAATTGTAAATTTACATGCAGAAAAAATAATCATCGTATCAACTCTTTCAAAAACAAGTCCTGATTTCAAAGGAATCTTCCCTTCTGTACCCAAGAACACATAAGTTCTGAGTTTCTCAAAAATTTCTCTTCAACTAGTTTTATAGGTTATACAAATTCCCCTTATTTTTCCGTTAAAATCCTACCGATTATATCATATAAAAGACTGCAAAGTCAAAGAAATTCGAGGAATTCAAGGTTCTTCTTTCTCTTCCTTTTTTTCTTTCTCTGTCCTGGCCTTTTCCTTTTGCACAAATATCACCCAGCACAAAGCACAAATGCATGCCGATATCCAAAAAACCCAAGATATCTGTTTCATGAATGCCCCGAGCAGTACAAAAACAATAAAGCCAATTTGGAATAAAAATTCTGTTATTAATGTATTTTTTTTATTTCCTTCAGAATCGTTCATGTCATCTATCCTTTCTCATGAAGTTCTCGTTGCTCATCAGTATATCATAAACCACGATAAACAACTATATAAACATATTTTTTTGAGAAACACTTCTAATATTATAAATAACTCATTTTGAGAAATAAAACTTCTATTATTCATTAAAATATCGGTTTTCTATAGATATTTTTAAAATTCCTTAAGCGTAGCTTAAGGTTCCATTCATAAATTATACACATTTATATTGTAAACTTTAGGAGAAGTGAAAAGGACGCCCCCTTTTACTTCTGCCCGCGGTTACTTCCCCGAGTAGCCGCAGGCCCCTTCCAAATATTTGTTTAATTTGGCTTTAGCACTAATTAAACAAATATATTTAGCTAATAACCTGAATTTTTCAAAGGCTAGCTACCCTTAATTGGATTATATAGATAACACACACACCCCTTAAAAAGAAAAGCAGCCTAGCAGGCTGCTTTTCTTTTTACATCATACATATTACATATAGCTTCTTCGCCAAAGCGATGGCGCAAATAGCATAATAATCGGAAAAATCTCCAGCCTGCCCAGCAACATATCAAGGCAAAGCACTAACTTGGAAAAATCCGAAAAAAAGCTGTAATTTTCAATGGGACCCACCATAGCCAAACCTGGACCTACATTACCCACACAGGTCAACACGGAAGTGATCGAAGTTGTAAAGTCATAATTGTTTAAAGAAATTAACAAAAACGAACTTAGCGTTATAAACAAATAGACAATAATAAAACCTGTTACTCCACGAACAATTTCCTCATCAACCCTATGATTGTCTAATTTGATGATATTGATTGACCTTGGATGAACAATATGACGTATTTCCCGTCCTGCCATCTTCAGCAAAATAATTAAGCGGGAAACTTTAATACCACCACCTGTAGAACCACCACATGCTCCAATAATAATTAAAATTAAAATTAGAGATTTGGAAAGCTCCGGCCACGCATCGAAGTTTGCCGTTGCAAATCCCGTTGTGCTAATAATGGATAAAACCTGAAATGCCGCATGGCGAAAAGCGCTTTCTACGGTTGGATATAGGCTTAAAATGTTTACAGTTATAATGCCTATGGACCCTAAAATAATAAATAAATAGTATCTAAGCTCCTCATTCTTCAAAACATTTTTAGCATCCTTAATCAAAAGCAGGTGGTACAAGTTGAAATTTATACTAAACAATAGCATAAATATGGTAATAATATACTCAAAATAAGGGCGATTGTATGCTGCAATGCTTGCATTTTTTATAGCAAATCCACCCGTTCCCGCAGTGGAAAACGAATTTACGATGCAATCAAACAACGGCATCCCCCCTGCAAATAATAATGCAATCTGTAAAAGTGTCAACACAATATAAATACCGTATAAAAGCTTCGCCGTAGCCTTCACCTTGGGTACCAGTTTGCTCACCACAGGCCCTGGTGCTTCCGCACGCATTAAATGCATGGAACGTTCGTCAACCGCTGGCATAATGGCCAACATAAACACCAGAATTCCCATGCCCCCAATCCAGTGGGTAAAGCTTCTCCAGAACAAAATACTCATGGGCAAGCTTTCAATATCTGTTAATATGGATGCCCCGGTTGTTGTAAACCCTGATACGGTTTCAAAAAAGCAATTTACAACGCCATCAATTGCACCGCTAAAATAAAAAGGCATGGCACCAAAAATAGACATTATAATCCATGCAAGGGCAACAATCACAAACCCTTCCCGCCCATAAATTTTTCTGTCCTTAGGTTCGGCTTTCACAAAAATTGTACCAACAAGCAATGCAATGCCAATGGTAAGGAGAAAGGCCATAAGTGCTTTCCTTTCACCATAAAATATGGCAATCAATGCAGGTGCACATAAAAACAAACCCTCAACCCGCAAGATATTGCCCAATATATAGGCCATCATATGATAATTCATATCTATTCTCCGTTTTATTTTTTAATTTCATTTAAATCAGAGAGGTGTTTTTTAGTTGTAACCACAACAACATTATCACCTTTCTCAATCATGTCACTTCCGTTGGGGATGATAATTTGCGAACCTCGAATGATTGCAGCCACAATAAGCCCATCTCTTCTTTTGAAGTTTTTCAAAGGAATACCAACAATAGCAGAATCCTCTCTTACCTTAAACTCAACCGCCTCAACCTGATCGTTTATCATGGTATGCAAGGTTACAACGTTATTGTCCCGCATAGAATTCTTCATGGCACGTACATATCTAACAATATTTTGTGCAGCAATTGTCTTCGGGGAAATAAAACTGTCAATGTTTAAGCTGTCCATAATTTCATAAAAAGAAATTTTGTTCACTTTTGCAATAACCTTGGAAACCTTCTTCTCCTTTGCATATAAGGCAACAATAATATTCTCTTCATCCATCCCAGTTAAAGTCACAAATGCATCGGTTTTTTCTAGTCCCTCTTCGTGCAATAGCTCCTTTTCCGTTCCGTCGCCATGAATGATAACTGATTCCGGTAAAACCTCGCAAAGATATTCACAGCGTTTCAAATCTCTTTCAATAATTTTTACCTTCACATGGATTGAGCTTAATTCTTTCGCCAAATAGTAAGCAATTCTCCCGCCGCCAATAATCATAACAGATTTGACACCGGTGCGGAAAACACCTATGGCACGAAAAAAGTTTGCTATTTCTAAATGGGAAGCAGTAATATTAATTTTATCTCCTGCCTTTAAAACGAACTCTCCCCCTGGAATAATAACCTGATCTTCACGCTGAACAGCGCATATTAGTATCTTAACCTGAAACTCCTTATAAATTGCCCAAAGGGGCATGCCATCTAATGGGCTATGTTCAGGTATTTTTAACTCTACCAATTCAACTTTGCCACGGGCAAAAGGCTCTATTTTGATTGCTGATGGAAACCTAAGTAGTCTGGAAATCTCCGTTGCTGCCGCCAATTCTGGATTTACTGCCATGCTTAAGCCAAGCTCATCCTTAATTAGACTCATTTGCTGGAAATATTCGGGATTACGAACACGTGCAATGGTATTTTTTGCCCCAAGTCTCTTTCCCAATAGGCAGCAAAGCATGTTCACCTCATCCGCAGAGGTAGCAGCAATTAATACATCAGTTTGCTGAATGCCAGCTTCCCTTAAAACTGACGCTGTGGCACCATTTCCTTCAATACAAAAAATATCCATGGTATTGCCTGAATTCGTCAATACCGCTGCATTATTATCAATTACAATCACATCATGTCCTTCTAGAGAAAGCTGGTTGGCAATAGTACTACCCACCTTGCCATCCCCTACAATTACAATCTTCAATTTACTTCCTCCTTGAGATTTACCAATTCCGTGTATCTAATCAGATACTTGTCCTGCCATTTATCATATTATGCTATCACTTTCCTATCAGAAATACAAGGCATTTCAAACAAATATAACCACCCATATAATTATCGCATAGAAAAGCGCCTCAAAGAAAATAAGAGACGCTTTTTATCTTTATATTTAGTATTGCTACTGACTTTAAATCCATAAAACAAGGGCTTATAAAAGCCGTTTTGTTATTATTTACACTTCTCTGCCAAAACACAAGGCAGTTCTGTAAGGGTTACTGTTGTTTTTTCACCAGTCTCCATTTCTTTTAATTCCACCGTACCATTTTCCAACTCACTATCACCAATAACCAGGGAATATCTTGCACCAATTTTATTGGCATATTTCATCTGCGCTTTAACACTTCTCTCCACCGTATCACAATCCGCAGCGATTCCAGCTTTTCGTAAAGCTAAAGTTAGCCCCTGAGCCTTTAAAAAGCCTTTTTCCCCCATGGATCCGATAAATACATCTCTTATGGTTACCTCAGTGATTTCGCCCTTCTGCTTTTCCAAAATCATTACCAACCGCTCAATTCCCAAACCAAATCCAACAGCACCCGTAGGCTTGCCACCGCATTCTTCAATCAGGTTATCATAACGGCCACCACCGCAAACGGTAAGTCCATCAGACACAAATTCAAAAACTGTTCTGGTGTAATAATCTAATCCTCGGACAATTTTGGGGTCAATGGTAAAAGCAATGCCCATCTCTGTCAAAATATCCTGTACCTTTTGGAAATGTTCAGTACACTCCTCATCCAGACATTCCAGAAC
>JABNAD010000668.1_pt1 | contig 17473 bp, 17 predicted proteins | sample 7240381 | NCBI WGS metagenome assembly JABNAD01 (sample SAMN11332834, study PRJNA596920) | anaerobic digester metagenome | biome: digested sludge; isolation source: digested sewage sludge-derived enrichment culture grown on H2/CO2 | place: Germany: Goettingen
GGATCATCGCGGTGCCCCCCTTTGCGATCGGGAAGAGGGTGTCGAAGATGCGCTGGCCCGTGAGGAGCGGGATCGTGGGGTCGAGCTTGCGCCCGTAGGGTCGTCCCTTCCGGACAGGCCAGGCCTGGCCCATGCGCACCGGTCGATCGCCATCGAGGCGCACGACCGCGTCTTCGACGGTGAGCATCCCTTCGGCCACCTCCTCGACGGTCCCGTGGAGGGTGGGCGGCACCAGCACCCGGTGGTCCAGGTTGAACTCCCGCACGGTTCCGAGGATGTCGCCCGGTCCGACGACGGCGCCGACCTGGACCGTGGGTTCGAACTCCCAGCGTCTCGCATGGTCGAGGGCGGAGACGGTGATGCCACGGGAGATGAAGTCCCCGCTCTTCTCGACGAGCAGGGGAAGGGGGCGCTGCACCCCGTCGAAGATCGAGGCCAGGAGCCCGGGGCCCAGTTCCACGCGCAGGGGCTCTCCGGTGTTCTCGACCACCTCGCCTGTCTTGAGGCCGGTCGTGTCCTCGTAGACCTGGATCACGGCGACATCCTGGTCGAGCCGGATCACCTCCCCGGTGAGCGCCTCATCGCCCACCCTGACCACGTCGTACATCCTCGATCCCCGCATCCCGCCCGCATGCACCACGGGCCCGGAGACCCGGATCACTTCTCCCTCGAGCATCCCTATCGCCTCAATACCACGCTGTACCCGATTGCCCTTCGAAGCAGCTGTTCGATCGCGGCCATACCCCCGCCCTGGCGTGACCGCCCGGGGATCGGGATCACGATCGGGCGGGTTGAATCCTCGATCCGTGCCGCCAGCCGCTCGTCCAGTCCCTGCACAAAGTCCTCGTTGACCGCGATGATCCCGGTCTCCCCGTCCTGCATCAGGGAGGCGAGGAGGCCTTTGACCTCGTCGATGGAGGTGGCCTCCTGGGTCTCGACACCGGCCATCCGGAACCCGGCAGCCGTATCGGGGTCGGTCAGCACCATGAACCTATACATGGATCAGCTCCGCCTCCAGCTCCTCGTCGGAGAGGCCCGCGTCCCGGCACCGGGCGATGATCCGCAGGTTGGTCACCTCTGCCAGGAAGAGGTAGAGATACCCGATCACCACCGTGACACTCAGGGGGTCCGTCCGAAAGAGGGAGGCCCCCTGGCGGACCTGGTACCGGTCAAGTTCCTTCAACAATAGCGACTGAGGGCCGCACGCCGGTGTCTCGTCGCACCGGTGGAGGAGGAAGGCGAACGGCGTCCCCTCGAGTCGTTTCAACGCCTTCGGGAGATTGCCGTCCTGGATCATCTCTTTCAGGACCTTCATCGGCAGGGCTCCCCCCCCCTCCAGCAGGAACCGGTCTCCGTCATCGACCCTCACGCCGTCCCGGATGAACGTGATCACCGTCTTGAGGTTCGTGACGTCGATCTCGGTCCCGACCAGTCGGTGAAGGACGACGGCTTCAGGCCCCTTCCCCCGCACGGTGTCCCGGGCGTAGTCAAAGTAATACTGGTCGAGCGCGTGCTCCATGACCAGGAGCTCCCGCGAACGGCTCCATTCTTCTATGTGGGGCGTGAACGCGCGGGCGTAGTCGATCCTCCAGGTCGCGAGCAGGTCAATCACGTCCCGCACATCTGCCTGGTTCACCAGTTCCTGCAGGGTCGCCTCGTCGAGCGTCCCCGCCGGCACGAGACACTCCTGGATCTCGCTCGCCGGGGAGCGGATGTTCTTGCCGCGCAGGATCGCCTTCAGGTTATGGACGTCCCAGCGGTTCAGAAAGATCCGGACGTAGCGGGCCGACTCGCCATCGCCGAACATCCTGAGGATCTTCCGGCAGGTCCTGACGAAGTGCGAACGCAGTGCCGCCTCCAGGCAGGTGATCCCCGATCCCCGGAGACAGGACGTCTCGATCTCCCGCTGGTAGGGAGTCTTCTGAAGGTCTGCGATCAGGGAGTCCAGGTCCGGTCTCTGCACGAGGACCCTGAGTTCATCAGAAGGGAGAAGGGATCGGTACATGCCACGCACCCGGGCGTTGATATATCCCTGGTCCATCACTTCCCTCCGAACAACCAGCGGGCGAGCTCCCGTCGGTGGACCTCGTTTGCCCGAACCAGGCGCGCCTCGAAGGTGTTGTCGATCCGGATACGATCGTCGGCCGATGTGACGACCGCTCCGCCCATGGTGGAAAGGTCGGCGATCACCTCCACCGCCATGTCCGGGCGGGCGAGGACTCCCCGTGCCAGCCCCTCATCCCTCGGATCGACATGCACCCTGCCCCCGGGCTCACCGAGTGATACCAGCGCCTCGTTCATAAGCCGTTCCAGGACTCCTGGATAGCCATCCTCTCCCCGAAGTCCTTCCAGCCTCTCCTCGGTGAAGCCGATCACCCGCTTTTCGTACTCCTCGCGGACGCGGGCGAGGCTGGCCTTCGCCTCCTCTCGGGCGCGGTAGAGGCGCTGGTGCCGTTCGATCTCGATTCGTACCTCGCCCTCGGAGACGATTCGTCTCCCGAGTTCGTCCGCCTGCCGGCGGATGCTCTCCTGTTCCTCGTCGATGGCCGCCTGTGCCTGCCGCTGTGCCTCCTGGATGCGGCGGGCCGCATCCTTCTCCATCGATGCGATCAGTTCTTCGTATGCCATCTGCCACCCCCGCTGCCCGGGGCAGCGTGCCGCCTCTCTGTGCACGCCGCCCTCTCCTGTTCGTGCGTTCTGCTCCTCTCAGATCATGAAGATGATCATCGCCGCTACCACGAAACCGAGGATCACGAGGGTCTCTGGTATGGCGAGGAGAATGATCATCGGCCCCATTAGTTCAGGATTCTCAGCGATCGTTCCCGCGCCAGCGGGCCCGATGCGCGATTGAGCAAAGGCCGTGCCGATCGCCCCTGCACTGAAGGCGATTGCGGCACCGATTGGAACCTCCCACCCTGCCATTCAGACTCACCGATGGTTTAATCTAGCTAAAATTATAAAAACTTATCGCAAAAAAATAAACGATTGTCCGAAAGGGTCCATGCTGAAGGGTTAGTGCACCCCCGTCACTCTCCCGGCCGATACCCGAAGGGGCGGTACGGACGCCCGCCCCCCTGGTAGAACTTCGAGTTGAACTCGACGAGGTGGAGGCGGATGGACTGGATGAATGGGCTGAACATGCCCATCACCAGGTTCATCAGGTGGAGGACGACCGCGACCAGTCCCCCGATCAGCACGGTTCCCACCGCCCCGGCGAGCTCGTTGGCGACGACGGCCAGCATCACCGACGCCATCCCGATCGCCATGATCCGGGCATAGGACATGATGTTGCCCACGGTCCCCATGATCTCGACCGCTCCCTGGACGCCGCCCCCGTAGAAGAGCAGCGGAAGCCCGACAAGGAGAAGGATCCCGCCGACCACCAGGAGCAGGGGGGAGACGATGGTGATCAGGGCGAGGATGAGAAGCATGATCCCCAGGGTCACCGCGATCATGCCGCACTTCTCGCAGAGGTGACGGCGGTTGTGCTGCGCCACCGCGTTGGCCACGCCGAGTCCCAGTCCCAGGAAGATGTGGACCGCGCCGATCGCGATCGAGAGAACCAGGAGCGGTATCATCGCCTCCATCCGGTTCCACGTCACCCCGGCGAAGGTGACGGGATGCAACCATCCCATCACCTCTCCGAAGTCACCGAAGAACTCGCCGAAGAGGTAGCCGAAGATGATGGTCGGGATCGAAGAGATGATGAAGATCATCGAGAGCTCCCGGAGCCAGTCAGGATTGCCGGCCCTGGACCGGAGGAAGGCGGCGAGGGCGAGTATGCAGAGGCCGTACCCGACGTCCGCCACGATGAGGCCGAAGAAGAGCGGAAAGAAGATGGCCATGAAGGGGATCGGGTCCACCTCCTGGTACCGCGGGGGCCCCATGAGGCGGACGAAGAACTCGAAGGGGCGGGCCCATGCCGGGTTGGCGAAACAGGTGGGCGCGTCCTTCACCTCTTCGGGGCTCGGGGTGCGCTCGTAGAGGACCACTCTTCCCCCGAATACCCGTTCGAGTCGGTCCCTGGCATGGGGGATCGAACGCCTCGGGATCCATCCCTTCGCCACAAAGGTGTAGTCAGTGTGTGCGAACCTGGAGAAGACGGCGAGCTCGTCGCGCTGCTCCTCGAGAACCCGCTGCATGCCCAGCAGGTCCGGGCGCCATCGCTCCGCAAGCTCCCGTAACTCCCCGTCGATACGAAGGATCTCCGCCCGCCCCGCCTCCCGGCGCTGATCGATGGTGCCGAGGGCATCATCGATCGACATCGTGGCGAGGTCCTCGGGGATACGGACCTCGTTTACGTTCTGCGAGAAGAGGAAGGCGTGCACCTCGCGTGAGTACCACTTGTTGAAGATGGTGATGGCGGCGATCGTCTCCTCGTCGAGGTCGGACGTGATGTACTCGATCTGGTCATGGGTGATCTCGCGCAGCACCGGCAGCACCTGGTCCAGCACGTGGGCGTACTCCTTCTGCAACAAAAGGACGGACATCTCGAAGCCCTCGAGTGCCTGCAAGGACTCCTGGATCGGCTGGAGGCGGCGGAGGATGCGTGCGTACCGTTCCAGTGTGATCGCTGTCAGCTCCAGGTCAGTCTTGCGATTCGTGCGTTCGACCGTCTGGATATCAAGGCCCTCGATCCTGGTGCCAACCTCTTCGAGTACCTCTTGGAGGGGTCGTCCCCTGAGGGCGCCGGCGGTCTTTTCCACCCCTTCCGCACCATCCCGCATCCCAGGAAGCAGTGTCAGGAGTCCGTTCACCCGCAGCAGGAGCTGGTCGACCTCGATCACCGGTGCCTCGTCGATCCGGGCCAACCGGCTCTCCGGCGCCTGTCTCTCCTCGGTAAGGTCCACCAGGTGGACGGTCCCCTCCTGGTAGAGCGTGTCGACGATCTGTTCGGCCTCTTCGAGGGGGCCGACCACCAGGACGCTCGTCATCCTCTGCAGCATCGTTCACTCCCTGGGAGCTACCAGCCTCACCAGCTCCTCCACGGCGTCCGGGACGCGGTCCTCGACTCCCAGGCGGAATTCTTTTTCCCGTTCGTCCGCATCGCGTCGTATCTGTTCGACCTCGTCGTCGACCTGGACCATCACGCTACGCCACCGTGTGTCGACCGCCTCTCTGGCCTCTCGTTCCGCCAGCTCGAGCCGTCCCTGCCGTTCCCTGACGACCGCCTCCCTGGCGGCTTCGACCGTGGCACACGCCTGTTCGTACCTGGTGGACAGCTCCCTCTCCTTCTCGTGGACCTGCTCGAGCAGGCTATTCTCGTCCGACATCGTGATCACAACCCATGCCTGGCCCGCATCCCTGCGGTGAACCCGGCAGTCGCCGTCCGCCGACCGGCCTCGTGGTAGCAGCCGGCCCCGGTTCGACCTGCCCGTGCAATCCGCTCCTCGCACCGTCGTACGACGGCTTCCTGCAGCGTGCGGACAAGGTCTCGGTCAACGGGCATCATGGCTCTCAGGATGTGCTACGCGGAGGGATGGTCGCACTCCCATATAAACATTTCTTCTATTGAGTCCTTTTTCATCCTTTCATATGTGCACGGACCCGGCTTCCTCCTGGTTTCCGGGGTTGAGCCAGCCAGCCCCTGCCCGATCCCAAGGCTTTTTCATTTCCAGGACCATGGCTCTGTTGAGGAGAGAGGGGAATGATTATCGGCGCAGACGAGCAGATCGCCCCGACACCGGACGCCATCGAGGCGGTCCTCGAGTTCCTTCCAGTCTTCGAGGACCCGCACTTTCTTCCCGAGGTGGTCGTGGCGGAAGAAAAGGGCTGGATCTTTGAGCAGTACTCAAGGGAAGTCTACGAGTTCGAGAAGACGCTCTACCGGGCGGGGTTCATCGTGCGGTTCGACTGGGCGCGTTGGGAACCCGTGGCGCTTCGATTCTTCCGCGAGCCCGGGCGCCTCGATGCGGCCGATATGTCGATTCTTCGCCGGCTCCTGACGTTCCATATCCGCAAGAACGTTGCCTGCGAGGGGCACCTCGCCGAGATGCTCCGCGCCGGTCACGTCCAGGCGATCCTCAGGCGGCTCGAGACCCTCTCCTCGGGCGGGGCCGAGATGGCTGGCACTGCCTGACCGGACCCCTATCCTCTTGTATAATGGGCAGCACCCCGGGGGCTCCGGGGCTGATGGACGGTCAGGCGAACCGCCCGAAGGGGAGGAGGTGCCCCTCGACCAGGCGGTCCCAGCCCGAGTCCTGGTGGATTGCCAGCTGTCCCTCGACCCCTGCGGGGGCGGCGCAGGTACACGGGAGCCGGTTCGGATCGAGGTAACCGAGCCGTCTGCATGACTCGAGACGCGGGGCTGATCGGAGTGCTCCGATGGACGGGAGGGCGTACCAGCCCGGCCCCGACGGGTCGAGGCACCGGCCGACCGGCCGAACCGCGTAGACCGACTGGGCGTCGCCGTACCCGCCCTGGACGTAGAGCAGGACCATCACTCCCCGGTCCTCGCCGTCATCCGCGACGATTGTCCCCCGCTCGAGGTATGGCTCTGCCCCGGTCGACAGGCCCACCAGGAGGAGGAGGAGGACCAGGGTGACTGCATAGTGCTCCATGCTGGATCATGGGGGCATGCGGGTGGGTCCACGAAATACCTTGCGGCCCATGTCCGGGGAGGGTTGCCTCCCCCTGGACCCGGGGGTGTGTCCCGTCTCCGCGATCGCCGGCGACGCTGAGGGAACCGGGGGCACACTGGCGACCGATCACGTGCCGATGGCCCGGACGTTCACCCCGAGAATGGCGCCTTCACTGCCAGGGAGGCCGCGAGGAACCCTCAGGCCAAAAAAAGGTGAGCTGATTAGACAATCAGGGAGGTCTCATACAGGAACGTGCCCGGGTTGAGCCACAACAGGTTGGCGCCGGCCATCGAGGCCGTCGGGACGAGCCACACCTTGGCCCCGGTCTGCCCCGCGTACTCGCCCGTTGTGTACGCATACGGTGTGAGTGTCACCGCATCGCCCTTGATCTTCACGTTTCCGTTCTTGTCGGCGACTCCGACGCCGAAGATCGTCTCGTCTCCTGCCCAGCTCGCCTCGTTATACCCGATGAGGGTGTAACTCTCTCCTGGCACGAGCCAGTGCCCGTTGAAGACAAAGCGGTCGTCCTGGTACATGAGGCTGCCGAACGCTCCGCCATCTATCGGTTCCCACGTCGTAATGTCCTTGGTGACGAGCTTGATCACCTGGGCATCTCCCGCAGCGGCGACTGCGCCGGCGAGCAGGGCGATGCCCAGCATCACCATCACCATTCTCATCATTGAACTCATCTTCTCTCTCCATCCCCGTCTATGGGGTGATGTTAATTATTATATTATATATATAGTTTTATCGAATTGTCCGCGTTCGAACCAGTCGCCGTCTCTCCGCGACGAGCGCTCGATACTGCCCGGTTCGGCGATCCCCCGCCCAGGAACTCCGCTCATCTTATTCATCTCGTCAGTGCTGGAGTGAAACCCGAAAAAAGACCGTTCCGTTCTCCATACCCGAAGGATAATTATTGAGGCGTCCCCTTTCAAACCCCGTTAAAGGGCTGCAGGGCTTGTGGGCACGTCTGACGGCCCAGCCGGAAAAACAGAGAGGTTGGCGGATGGGTTCATTGCCTATCTGAACTCTCGACGGGCCGGAGAAGGGCCAAGACTGTAAGAATAAAGATTTACGAAGAAAGCGGGCCTGAAGGGATTTGAACCCTTGGCCTACGGATTAAGAGTCCGTCGCTCTACCGAACTAAGCTACAAGCCCGTACTTGTGCTTCAATAAATTGTCGTTTTTTACTGATAAACCTGACGGATTTTCGGCAGGTCAGCTCAATGGCTGACATTAATATGTCCACGCGATCCATCTCTCTGTACATGGCTGATGCCGAGATCCGGGAGCCGCAGGGGGAGGTCGAGTACATGGTGCTCGGTTGCGGCTCCATCGGCTACAATGTGATCGAGGAACTCGAGACCGAGACCCGTTCGATCCTCGTCGTTGACCGGGACGAGAAGCGGGTCAAGGATCTGCTCGACCAGAACTACGACGCGGTCGTCGGCGATATCCGTGACCCGGCGATCTTCGACACTCTCAGAGTTCCGAAGGTGGTCTTCGTCCTATCGAACGAGAAGGACTCCAACCTCGCGGCCGTCCAGACGATCAAGGGGCGTTTCCCCGATGCCGAGGTGATCGCGCGTGCTCTCGACCCGCTCTCTCAGAGCGCCCTCGAGGCGGCGGGCGCCGAGTACGTGATCTATCCCCAGGAGGTTGTCGCGAAGGCGGCGGTCCACCAGATCCGCAGGCTGCATGTGACCCGGATCGCCCAGCGCCTCTACCGGATGCTCGAGTCGTGGGAGGGGACGTTCGGGATCGTTACGCACAACAATCCCGACCCCGATTCGATCTCGTCGGCAATGGCCCTGGCCGAGATCGCCCGGGCGGCGGCAGACCGTCGGCTCCAGATCCGGATCCTCTACGAAGGAAACATCGGCCACCAGGAGAACCGCGCCTTCGTGAACCTGCTCGACATCCGGATGGAGCGGTTGACACCCCAGGTGCTGAGCGAGTGCCGGTACCTCGCGCTCGTCGACTCATCCGCCCCTGGTGTCAATAACAGCATCCCTCCCGGGACGCCGATCAACATCATCATCGACCACCACCGGACCGAAAGCGATGCCGCCGCCGCCGCAGACTTCGTGGACATCCGGCCAGGCATGGGTGCCACCGCGTCGATCCTGACGCAGTACCTGCAGGACCTCGACCTGCCGGTCGACCGGAAGGTCGCCACCGCCCTCCTCTACGGCATCCGGGCCGACACCCGGGACTTCCGACGGAACGTAACGCCCCAGGATCTCACGTACGTCGCGTTCCTCCTCCCCCTCACCGACAACGAACTGCTCGACAAGATCACCAGCCCGTCCCTCTCGAAAGAGACCCTCGACGTCCTTGGGAAGGCGATACAGAACCGCGTGATTCGGTCCGGGTACCTCTTCTCCAACGTCGGGTACGTTCGGAACCGCGATGCTCTTCCGCAGGCGGCCGATTACCTGATCAACCTCGAAGGGGTGAACACCGCCCTGGTCTATGGGATCGGGGATACGGGGATCATCCTGACCGCCCGCTCGCGCGACATCAGGATCAACCTCGGTTCGGTGCTCGCCGAGGCCTTCGGGGAGATCGGAGACGCGGGGGGCCACCCGAACATGGCCGCCGCCACCATCCCGCTCTCCTTCTTCTCGATCGTCGACGACAAGGAGAAACTCCTCTCCCTGGTGATCGATCCGATCCTCAAGCGGTTCGAGAACATCGTCGGTCTCGAGAAGAAAGAGGGGCGCAATGAACTATGAGGACTGGGCACCGCACTACGATGAGATCCTCGACTATTTCCAGTTTGACCGGGAGGCCGACGCAGAAGCCGCTCTCCTCCTCGGGACCCTCCTTTCCCGCGACGACGTCGGGGCCCTCGACGTCCTGATCCGTGGCCGGCCGATCACCGTCTGCGGAAACGCGCCGAACCTTCCTGCCCAGCTCGATCGTATCCACGGGGTCATCCTCGCCGCCGACGCCGCAGCCGACGTCCTCTACTCGCGCGGCATCCGGCCCGACGCGGTCTTCACCGACCTCGACGGAGCGACGGACGCGTTCTTCGAGATGAACCGCGAGGGCACGGTGATGGTCGTCCACGCCCACGGCGACAACATGCGCCTTCTTCGGGCATGGGTGCCCGACTTCGAGGGCCCCCTCGTCGGGACGACACAGGGGGCGCCTCTCCCGGGGGTGTACAACTTCGGCGGGTTTTCAGACGGGGACCGCGCCGCGTTCGCCGCCGCTCACTTCGGGGCGGAGTCGATCGGGTTCGTGGGCTTCGACCTCGACGACGACTCGGTCGACCCGATCAAGCGGGGCAAGCTCGCCTGGGCCCGGCGCCTTCTCGCCCTGCTCGGCCATGAGCTCTGACCCGCGGGCGGTCCTCGTCGATGGGTACGTTGACGAGCCCGCGTGCCTCGGGGTTCCGCCCTACATCGCCCCCGAGGTCCGCCAGCTCGCCGGTGTCCTCGTCGATCGGGGGTACGACCTCCGGTACCTGACAATCGACCAGCTCCGGGCCGATCCTGCCCTCCTGTCCCACCTCGACTGTGCCGATATCGTGGTGGTCCATGCCGGGACCACCGTGCCGGGGAAATACCTCGCCGGCAGTCCTGCAACCCTCTCCGAACTCCGCCAGCTCGGGAGGCAGCTCCGGGGGCCGACCACGGCGGTCGGCGGTCCCATTCTCTTCGGGTACGCCTCCGGTGGTGGGGAGCGGGCACTCCCCGGGGGTCTCGATGGGTACGACCTCCTCCTCGAGGGGCACCCCGCCACCGCCCTCGATGCCGCGCTCGGCGGCGGCGAGCCCAGGGGATCGTACGACTACGCAGAGACCGACCGTTTCGCGGTCGCAGGGGTGGGGGTCCTATCCCAGCACCCCTCGTTTCCGCACGTTATGGTCGAACTCGAGACTGCCCGCGGGTGTGCCCGCCAGGCGGTCGGGGGCTGTTCCTTCTGCACGGAGCCGTTCTACGGCCCTCCCCGCTATCGGTCCGTCTCTTCCGTCGGCGAGGAGGTCGCCGCCCTCTTCTCCCAGGGCGCCCGCCACTTCCGCCTCGGCCGGCAGCCCGACCTGCTTGCGTACGGCGCCCCTGCCGGCGCCGACCCGGTGCCTGACCCCGACCGGATACGTGACCTCTTCACGTCCGTCCGACAAGGGGCCCCGGAACTCCTGACGCTCCACATCGACAACGTCAATCCCGGGACAATCGCCCGGCACGAGGAGGCGGCGCGGGCTGCCCTCCAGGAGATCGTCGCCGGTCACACCCCCGGTGACGTCGCCGCTCTCGGCATGGAGACGGCAGATCCGGCGGTCGTGAGGGCGAACAACCTGAAGGCCTCGGCGGACGAGGTCTTCTCCGCTATCCGGGTGATCAACGAGGTCGGCGGCACTCGGCGCGACGGAGTCCCGGAGCTCCTTCCCGGGCTCAACTTCGTGCTCGGTCTCGCGGGAGAGACGCCGGCGACCTTCGACCTGGACCTCGCTTTCCTGGAACGGGTCCTCGATGCTGGCCTCCTGGTCCGCAGGATCAACATCCGGCAGGTGATGCCCTTCCCCGGCACGCGTGCCCACGCCGAGAACACACTGGGGAGGCACGACCGGGAGTTCCGGGCCTTCAAGGAGTCGGTCCGGAACCGGGTCGACCTCCCGATGCTCCGCCGGGTCTTTCCGATCGGGACCGTCATCGAGCGGGCGGTCGTCGAGCAGTCAGGCCCCCTGAGCCTTGCCCGGCCCCTCGGGTCGTACCCGATCCTGATCGGGCTTCCGCTCCCCCTCCCGCCCGGGAGCGTGATCGACGCCGTGGTCGTGGACCATGGGCAGCGATCGGTCACCGCCCTCCCCACGCCGGTACCGGTCAATACCCTCTCCCTCTCCGCCCTCCGGTGGCTGCCGGGAGTGGGAAAAAAGAGGGCCGCCTCGATCGCAGCCCATCGCCCCTTCGGCTCGCTCTCGGCCTGGCAGGCGGCGGTCGGGGGTCCGACCCCGGTCGACCGCCATCTCGACCTCGGCTAGAGCTCGCGGAGTTCGATCACCTTCATGATGTCGGTCCGGGTGACGATCCCGAGGAGGTCCCCGTCCCGGACGATCGGCACCCGTCCGATGTTCTGCTCGGACATGATGCGGAGGGCATCGAACGCCGGTGCCTCGGGCGGGAGGGAGAGCGCACCCCGGGTCATGACGTCCCGAACGATCATCGCCTCGCGGTCGATCGGGTTCGTCCGGTGGATGTCGTCAAGGGTGACCATGCCGACCAGGGCCCCGCGATCGAGGACCGGGAACCCGAGGTGCTTGGTGGCGTACATCTGGTCCAGGACGGTGCGGACCGGGGTCGACGGTTCGACCGTCATCACCTCCCTGCTCATGATCTGGCCGAGGATGACGTCTCTGAGCAGGAAGGTGTACCGAATCGCGGTCGACTCCTGCGAGGCCCCGATGTAGATGAAGAAGGCGATGATCACCAGGATCGGGTTGAGGGCGATCAGCCCGAGTACCCCGAATAGGACTGCGAATCCCTTGCCGACATTGGCGGCGATCCGGGTGGCCTGGGGGAGCGGCATCCGGCGGGCCAGGAAGGCCCGGAGGACGCGCCCACCGTCCATCGGAAAGGCGGGCAGCAGGTTGAATGCGAAGAGGATCACGTTTAAAAGACCGAGGTAGGCGAGCGTGAAGACGAGCGCCCCGGCGAGCGGACGGTTGGCGATCGCTCCGTCCACGACAAAGACCAGTCCGATGCAGATGAGCCCCAGGGCGAGCGAGGTGAGGGGGCCGACCAGTGCCATCGGGAGCTCGATCTTCGGGTCAGGCGTCGCCTCCTCCATCTGCGAGACCCCGCCGAAGAGGTAGAGCGTGATCGCGTTGATCCGCATCCCCCAGCGGAGTGCGACGAGCGAATGGGCGATCTCATGGAGGAGCACACCGGCAAAGAGCCCGAGCGAGACCACCCCTCCCAGGAGATACGGCATGAGACCGCTCAGGACCAGGGTCGGGTCGATCTCAATCCCGTAGATCACCCCGAGGAGCGAGAGGGTGAGCTCGATCTGCGTGCCGATGATCCAGGCAAACAGGGGTATGACGAGAAGGAACGTGAAATGGAGCTCGATCGGTATCCCAAAGAGCCTGCCGATGCGCAACGAGCCGTCCATGTGAAAGGATCACCTTTTTTACTTTTATAGTATATACCTTGAACGGGAGTTCGATGAAATCGCAGATCACCGATGTGCTGGGCCTCTCCGTCTATACGGACCGTGCCATCTTTGTCGGAGATGTCGACGATGTCGTGATCGACCTTGACAGGAAGTCGATCAAGGCGCTGGCGCTCGGCAACCTGAATATGGACATCATCGACATCAAGGGATACAAGGGAATGCAGATCCCCTTCCGGATGATCAAGTCGGTTGGCGACGTGATCCTGATCAGGCACATGCCGGGGATCTTCAAGCAGAAGCCGAAGGCCTGATCGGCCTCCCGCACATCGGCGACTCTTTTTCATGCTTGATCGGGAGCTCTATTCCGCGTTGACCGCGCTCCCGCCACTCTTCGTCCGGCTCGACGGTCGCGCCTTTCACCGCCTGGCCCGTGTCCTCGACCTCGCCCGGCCGTTCGACGAGCGGTTCGCCGCCGCGATGGCTTCCGTCGCTCGCCGGCTCGTGGCCGACGCGGGTGCCTCGCCCGTCCTCGCCTTTACCTTTTCGGACGAGATCAGCTGTTTCTTCACGGAACTCCCCTTCGGCGGGCGGGTCGAGAAGATCGACTCGGTCTTCGCCGCGTTCGCGGCTTCGGCCCTGACGATCGAGCTCGGCCTCGAAGAGCCCGTCGCGTTCGACGCCCGGGTTGTCTTCGTCGACCCAGCCTCGGCCCGTGACTATCTGGTCGGGCGGCAGGCCGAAGCTTGGCGCAACCACATCAACGCCTATGCCCAGGCCCTTCTGATCGCCGACGGGCTCTCGTCGCGGCAGGCAGCGGCACGCCTGCGGGGGCTCGCCTCACCGGCCCTCCACGAACTGGCTCATCAGCACGGCGTCAATCTCGCCGACACCCCTGCCTGGCAGCGACGCGGCACGATGGTCTATCGCAGGCAGGTCGAGGTCTCCGGGCGGGACCCGAGGACCGGGGAGACGTCGGTCGCAGTCCGCTCGCGGGCGACGATCGACCGTGATCTTCCGCTCTTCTCTTCGGACGAAGGGCGTGCCTTCCTCGCAGGGCTGATCCCCGGGCTGTAAAAAAAGGGGCTTTCAGACGGGGGCTGCCCGGGCTACCCGGATCGTGACGGCGAGACCGTCCAGGTCCCAATCGGCGACGAGGGTCAACTCGTTGTCCGATGCCGCCACCTCTCCCTGGTCCGCGATCGAGAGCCGCACGGCCCGTACCTCTTCTCCGATCCGGTCCTGCCATCCCTCCTGCACGAGGCCCGCCACGCGGGGGTCCTGGACGATGACATCGGCCTCGATATGGTCCTCGACGGCAAGGTCGAGCTGGCGGCGCATCTCCTGGACCCGGCGGATCACCTCGCGGGCGTATCCCTCCCCCTCCAGGTCATCGTCGAGTGCGATATCGACGTAGACCGTCGCGTTCTCCATCGGGGCCGCGAAGACGTCGTCCGGGAGCGACTCATGGAAGACGAGATGTTCGGCGGCGAGCTCGTGGCCGTCGAGAATGACCCTGCCGTCCCGCTCGACGGCGGCCCTCAGGGCCGTGCCGTCGGCTGCCTCGACGAGGGCCTTGACTGCAGGGGCGTCGCGCCCGAACCGGGGTCCCAGCGCCTTCATGACGGGTTCCGCCCGCCAGCCGATCCGGTCCCAGGCCCCCCGGACCACGCGAACCTCGCGTGCATTCGCCCGCGAGCAGCAGACCGGGTTCTGGCTGGTGATCGCCGCCTCGACCTCGTCGTCGTCCGTCACGACCACCACCTGGCTGACCGGCCAGCGAAGTTTTCGCCTGCCGGCCTGACGGGCGTTCTGGACCGCATCGTCGAACGTGCGGATGAGATGGGTGGCACGCTCCAGGGCCGGGTCCACCAGGTCTGCATCACCCTCGGGCCACGAGAGCATGTGCACCGAGACCGGGTCGGCCTCTAGCCGGAGGTTTCGGAAGCAGGCTTCGGCCAGGTGCGGTGCAAAGGGGGCACAGAGGCAGAAGAGGCGCCGGAGGACGTAGTAGAGCGTCTCGTACGCGTCCTGCTTGCCCGTGTCCTCGCCCTCGAGCCACATCCGCGGCCGGACGAGCTGGATGTACCAGCGCGATAGGTCCTCGAGCACGAAGCTGAGGAGCTCGCGCACGACGCGGTGGAGCTGGTATTCGGCAAGGTCGCTGGTGCACTGGCTGGTGAGGGTGTTGACCCGCGAGATGATGAACCGGTCCTCGACCGGCATCTCGTTGAAACGGCGGTGGACATACGCCTCGCCGTAGGTGCCATCTTCATCCGCCTCGGGCACGAACCTGTCGAGAAGCATGTATGGCAGGGGGAACCGGTAAACGTTCCAGAGGATATTGACTGTCCTCGAGACCGTCTTGACCCCCTCCCAGTTGAACTTCAGGTCGTCCCAGGGCGCGTTCGCGGAGAGGACGTAGAGGCGGAGCACGTCAACCCCGGCCTTCTGAACAACCTCGGACGGCGCGACGACGTTTCCGAGCGACTTCGACATCTTCCGCCCCTCGGCGTCGAGTGCGAATCCGTGCATCAACACGGCACGGTAAGGCGCCCGTCCGAACGCGAACGTGGCGGCCCCGAGCTGCGAGTAGAACCAGCCCCGGGTCTGGTCCTGTCCCTCGGTGATGAAGTCCGCGGGCCACAGCTTCTCGAAATCCCCGGTGCGTCCCGGGAATCCGAGCGTCGCCCACGACGCGACGGCGGAGTCGAACCAGACATCGAAGATGTCGCCGACCCGGCGCATCGTCCCGCCGCAGCTGCAGGGGATGGTGACATCGTCGACGAACGGTCGGTGGGGGTCGGGCACCGACTGGCCGGAGAGCGACTCGAGTTCGGCGATCGTACCCACCACCCGGCGGGCGCTGCAGGACGGGCAGCGCCAGACCGGGATTGGGATCCCCCAGTACCGCTGGCGCGAGATGCACCAGTCGCGGGCATCCCGTACCCAGTCGTGGAAGCGGGCGGACCCCGCCCAGTCGGGATACCAGTCCACCTTCGCAATCTCCTCGAGCATCCGCTCCTTCACGTCGGGGATACGGAGGAACCACTGGGAGGTGGCGCGGAAGATGATCGGCGTCTTGCAGCGCCAGCAGTGGCCGTACCGGTGGACGACCTCAGCCCGTGCGAGCAGGCGGTCTCCGAGCGCCTCGAGCACGTCGCCGTTCGCCTCGCGTATCGGCCGGCCTGCAAACTCGCCGGCCTCTTCGGTGAAGACGCCGCCCTCGTCGACCGGGCAGAGAAACGGCAGTCCCTCGCGGACGCCGACCAGGTAGTCGTCCCACCCGTGGCCCGGGGCGATGTGGACGAGCCCGGTGTTCTCAAGCGTGACAAAGTCCGCCTCGACGACCCGGTGCGGCATCGTCCTCTGTGTCTCGATCAGGTCCTCGAGGGGAGAGCGGTAGTACGTCCCGACGAGCTCACTCCCCGGGTGCCGGTCGAGCACCGTGAAGTCCTGGTATCGGCCCCGTTTCAGGACGGACTCGACCAGGTCCTCGGCGATCCAGAGCACCTCCTCCGTCCCGTTCCGGACTGCCCGGACTCGGGCGTAGACGATCTCGGGGTGTACTGCCACCGCGACGTTCGCGGGAAGCGTCCACGGGGTCGTGGTCCAGATCACGAGGAACTCCCCCGGGGCGTCCTTGATTGGGAACTTGACGAAGATCGAGGGGTCGCGTTCGTCCCAGTACTCGACCTCGGCGTCGGCAATCGCAGTCTCGCAGCGGGGACACCAGTTCACGACACGATGTCCGAGATCCAGCATCCCCTTCTCGTCAGCCTGCTTCAGCGCCCACCAGGCGGCTTCAATGTACTCCGGCGTGACGGTCTGGTACGGGTTATCGAAGTCGAGCCAGACGCCGAGCTCCCGGAACTGCTCGGACATCAGCTCGCGGTTCGCAACGGCGAACCGCCGGCACTCCTCGATGAAGGATCCGATCCCAAAGGCCTCGATCTCCTTTTTGGACACAAAGCCGAGCTTTTTCTCGACCTGCACCTCGATCGGCAGGCCGTGCATATCGTAGCCGGCCCGGTCGATGACGTGCCGCCCCCGCATCCTGACGTGGCGGAGGACCGCGTCCTTGATGATCTTGTTCCAGGCAGTCCCGAGGTGAATGTGCCCCGTCGTATATGGCGGCCCGTCGACAAAGAAGAACGGCGGGTCGCCGGCATGGAGGTCACGGACCCCCGCGTAGATCTGTTCATCGTCCCAGAACCGACGTACCCCGTCCTCGAGTTCGGCCGGGCGGTAACTGCCCGCGACGTCCTTCACCGCGACTCCTCTCCGTCCATGAGTGGTTTAAAAGTCGGTCGTCACTGCCCAAGTACTTTTTTACCGGTCGGACTGGTGTGGCACCCTCTCCAGCGGTACCGTTCCGCATCTCCATCGATTGGAACCGATCGGGTTAAATCCAGAGCAGGACGTTCTTCTCGTACGATCGCGGTACTGGTGGAGTGATGATGATACGAACGACGTATGGAATCCTTTTTGGCCTCCTCCTCGCCCTGCTCGTCGCCGGGGCGGCGGCGGTGGAGCCGGCGAACACGACGGTCAACGGGACTCCCACGACGGCGCTTGCCCCGTCCATAACGGCCGAGGTATTCTGGCAGGAGACCTACGGCGCCTACCCGAACACCACGCTCCTCTCTCTCCTTTTCGGGGCGGAAGACGACTACGTCCTTGCCGGCGTCGTTGCCGGTGACGGGGACCTCATCCTGGTCCGGGCGAACCGGACGGGTGTGCTCCTCGACCAGCGACGTGTCCCG
>JABNAD010000669.1_pt1 | contig 17471 bp, 15 predicted proteins | sample 7240381 | NCBI WGS metagenome assembly JABNAD01 (sample SAMN11332834, study PRJNA596920) | anaerobic digester metagenome | biome: digested sludge; isolation source: digested sewage sludge-derived enrichment culture grown on H2/CO2 | place: Germany: Goettingen
TCCCTGTACATCATCGGACATTTTTGCCGTATTGATTCCAATGACTTCCCCCCTGGCATTGAATAAGGGTCCGCCCGAATTCCCCTCATTGATGGCGGCATCGGTCTGAAGATAACTGATGACAGAATCGCCAATATAGACATTGCGGTCTTTTCCGGAAATGATTCCACTGGTCACAGTTCCGGCAAAATTTCTCGAGACCGGACTGCCAATGGCAACCACCTGTTCTCCGACCGTAATGGTATCTGAATTTCCTACTGTCACAATTCCAGGAAGCGAAATCCGATTATCAATTTTAATGATTGCAAGATCAGTGTCCCGATCTGAATTGATCTCCTTGGCAGATACCTCACGGCCGTCAGCCAGAATCACGGTGATGGTGTCCGCTCCGCCAATCACATGCTGATTGGTGGCGATCATTCCATCGCGGTTCAAAATAAATCCACTGCCGATAAAATTGCGCATCTCGTTTTCAGATTCTGTGTCTCTGATTTTGGTCACAATGGTTACCACTGAACTTTTGTACTGGGCTACAATTTCGGATACCGTCATATCGGGATCATCGCTGGTCTCCTCAATAATCGCTTTTTGCGCTTCAATGGCCTTCAGCTGCTTGGAGACATCGCTCATAATGCCTTCTGAAGCCTCCCTGGCCGCCAACTGGGCATGTTCCTCAATGTACTTTCCCAGCGCGGAGTCATGGAACAAAGCGGTATTCGGCAATAAAAAAATCGCCAGCCAAAGTCCCATCAGCAGGCCGACCAGACCTGTCGTCAAAGTCGTAATGAGGTGATAGCCCATTTTCCGGGGGACTCGGATCCTTTCAGTCGGTTGAGGATCCGGTCCGGTCATGTTGTTATTAATGTGATCTGGATCACCCATGGTCAACCCCTCCGATCCTATTATTCTCTCACTTCACATTTTAACTCATTCGATGCGGTTACTGGTGTCATTTTGGTTAAGTCCGGCTTGGTCCTGCAATTACAGCCGAAGTCCCAGGTTTGGCTCCGCATTGATGGATAAGGGAGATATATCTCCCGCCTGGAGCTGATAATACCCGGCGCTGGCAATCATCGCTGCATTATCAGTGCACAGTACGGCGGCGGGAAACAGGATCTCGATCCCCTGCTTCTTCCCTTCTTCCACCAGGTTGTGCCTCAGATAACTGTTTGAGGCAACTCCTCCGGCTACTGCGATTCTATGGTAGCCGCGATTCACAGCTACCTGCATGGCGTGATCAATGAGATTGAAGACCACGGCTTTCTGAAACGAAGCCGCCACGTCAGCTGGGACGATGGTCTCTCCCCGCTGAGCCGCGCTGTTGAGATAATTCAGAACCGCCGACTTGATGCCGGAAAATGAGAAATCCAGCGTTTCTTCATGGAATTTAGGGCGTGAGAAGGCAATTGCGTCCTCGTTTCCCTTTCTGGCCAGCTGATCAATCTGCGGTCCGCCGGGATAGGGCAGTGACAGTGCCCGCGCGACTTTGTCAAAGGCTTCGCCCACCGCGTCATCCCGGGTTTTGGCTACTACGACATAATCCCGGTAGTTCCTGACCTCCACGATGAACGTGTGTCCCCCGGAAACGACCAGGCTGACAAACGGTGGTTCCAGCTCCGGATATTGAATGTAGTTGGCACTGATATGCCCTTCAATATGATTTACACCGATCAGAGGTTTACCCAGAGCAAACGCCAGTCCCTTGGCATATTGCAGCCCGACCAGCAGAGCTCCGACCAGCCCAGGCCCCCGAGTCACCGCGATGGCATCAAGGTCTTCCAGTGTCACTCCGGCTTCTTTCAGCGCAAGGTCCACAACACCGGTAATATTCTCTGTATGTTTCCTGGAAGCCATTTCCGGAACCACTCCCCCAAACTTGCGATGCAGCGGGATCTGGGAAGAGATGATATTGGACAGGACCTGGCGTCCGTTGCGCACGACACTCGCAGCCGTTTCATCACAGCTTGTCTCTATGCCCAGGATCAGTTGGTCTTTCATTTTGTATAATCACTCCTGTTCTAAATCTCAGTCAAATCGGAAAAGTCAGCTGACTGAGCCTGTTATGCTATAATCAAATCAAATCAAATCACTTGAATCATCTATAAGATGATAATTATACTCTGATTCCAAGTAAATGAAAAGGTGACGTCATGTCTGAATATGCCAAAGTCGTAGTGATGGGCTCCCCCATCACCAAATCGAATTTTAAGATGCACAATAAGAATGGCCGTGCGATCCTTCCGGACAACTCCGGCACCTATCACGACCGCTATGCCCTGTATGAGGAAAATATTGCCGCCTGTGCCCGGGCTCAGAATCCCGGAGTGACTTTTGAGGAGAGCCTCATAGCTGTTCTGAGGGTTTATTATAAAAGCGAGAAGCGGCACCCTGATACGAACAACATTACCAAGAGCATTTTCGACGGAGTTGAAAAATCCGGTCTGATTGTCAATGATGCTCAGGTTCGGCGCCTCATCATAGAGGAATACTACGACAAGGTGGAACCGCGCTTTGAACTGGAGCTTTTTGCAGAATCGGTCTTTCGGATGTCTTACGAAATCCGCCGCCATGACCAGTCCGAAGAACCAATCCTGTATCAGCCGGCCAGCAACAAAAAGCTGAACGGACTCCTTCCGGCCCGCGGATACACTGAGCGGGACCTGGCCAATATTCAGGCACTTTTGGAACACAAGCAGCGCCAGAATCCGGCACAAGCGAAACCGATCCCGTCGCCAAAAGTGGTTCCGACTCACGAAGCGCTGCTTTGCAGCCTGTGCAGGAAGCCCGTAGCGGAAGGTAATTACATGAAGGCCGATGGCGGTAAGACCATCATCTGCAAGCGCTGTTTTAAAAAATTATATTAGGCAGGTTCACTATGACAACCAATTGTGACTCCATCTATCTCCGGGCATTGAAACCCAGTGACCTGGAGCAGCTTGAACAACTCAGTGAGGAAACGACTTTTCCTTTTCGCGCCGTTCCTCTGTCCAAAATCAGTGAACCACTCAGCGGATTTTCTGGTCCTGATCAATCAGCTTCGGTCCAATCGGACGAAACATTGCTCAGCTTCGCCATTATGAAGCATGACCATCTGGTCGGTCAGCTCACCATGTGGGGCATCGATTTCTTAAAAGGACACTGCACCGTGACGATGGGGATTGCAGCCAAAGCGAATCGCCATCGGGGCATCGGAACCTGCGCTTTAATCATGGGACTGCGTTATGCGTTTTATTCGCTTGGCCTGCAGAAGGTAACCACCGATACCCTGAGTACTAATCAGGCCGCTCGCCGCTGTTTGAATAAAGTTGGCTTCATTCAGACCGGAACGGAACAAAGAGTGTTTCCCTTGGACAAAGATTTCATCGATCGGCTGCATTACCAGATGCAGCGATCCGATTTTGATCGGTTGTACCACTTTCCGCGGGAAAAATAAGATCATACCCCGGTTGTATTTTTCAGCATCAACCGGCGAAAAAAACGAGCCAGATATTGATCTCGCTCGTTTTATTTATTCTCCCGGATCCCTAGGATTCAGGGGACTCCGGTGGTTCAGGCTCAGCCAGGAAATCAATGACTTTCTGTGCCGTTTCAACGGCTCGCTTGTGGATGTCATGCAAATCAAAGGAGATTCGTTCGGCATTGCCGGTGATGAATACTCCCTGGTTTTCCGGATCGCGGCGGAAGCGCTTGTACAGTTCCCGCTGCGGTGACATGCCCACAGACAGCAGGATGGTGTCGCAGGACAGCTCCTTGGTTTTCTGAACGTCATCCCGGCTGCTGTTCCGTTCAATGGTCACGCCGGTGATCCGGTTCGTGCCATGAATTTCTTTTATTGTGTACCCGAGTTCCGCCTTGATCTGAAACAATTCATGGAAACGGGCAAGCTTTTCATCCGGGAAATTCAGTTCGCGAACCTGATCGACGATGGTTACCTCGTCGGCTCCTTCCGTCTTTAGCAGCTTGGCCAGATAAAGACCAGTCCAGTCAGATCCGAAAATCACAATGCGGTTGCCCGGAAGGTAGCCCTGCTCCACAATAAACTTTCTGGCACTGCCAATACTGAAAATGCCGGATGTTCGCTTTGAGGTAAAGTTCAAGATACCGCGTGGCCGTTCCCTGGCTCCGGTGGCAATCACCAGCGCTCTGGTTCTCAGATAGCGCAGCCCTTTTTCCGGACTAAGAGCTTTGACCGTCTTCTCTTTGTCAACGGACAGAACATGTGTCATTGGTTCATAGTCCACACCGTGCAGGATCAGTTTCTTCTTTAGATCATCTGCCATCTCCACCCCGGTGTAGCCTTCCAATTCATAAGATTCATCGACTTCGATAATCTCATTCAGAGTCCCGCCCAGATCTTCATTCAGGTCAAGGACCAAAATGTTTTTCAGGCCCTGTTCGCTCAGGGTCAGGGCGGTATACATGCCGGCGGGGCCGCCACCCACAATGATGACATCATAACCCATGTTCTGCACCTCGTTGTACTTTTAGAAAATATCCTGTTTCCGATAGACTTCGCGTCCCTCGGACATAGTGTAAACACACTCGTTGACCCCAAAATGGTAGGTCAGGAACTGATGATTGGGCACGTCAAACACCGCGATATCCGCCAGTTTGCCAGCTTCCAAACTTCCCTTCTCTTCAGCCAGTCCCAGGGCAGCCGCGCCGTTCAGAGTCAGTGCTGTTACAACTTCCTCCATGCGCAGTCCCATATAGATCGTGGATAAAGCGATGAGCAGCGGGATGGACTCAGAGTAGCAGGAGCCCGGATTCAGGTCAGTTGCCAGAGCTACGCCCATTCCCATGTCGACCATTTTACGGGCCGGCGCGTAATCAGCTTTGATCGAGAAGGCGGTCAGTGGCAGCAAGGTGCCGCAAACATTATTGTCCCGCATTGCTTTGATACCTTCTTCCGAAATCTTCAGGAGGTGGTCGGCTGAGGTCACTTTCAACTCTCCGGCCAGTTCCGCTCCGCCAAATCCCGCGAACAGTTCATCCGCATGCATGCGAATGCCGAATCCGGCTTCACGGGCTGCTGTGAGGAATTTTCTGGACTGCTCGATGTTAAACACGCCTTTTTCCGTAAATATGTCACAGAACGTCGCAAGTCCTCTTTCCTTAACCTCAGGAAGAACCTCATTCAGGCAGAAATCAATGTAATCGTCCGGCCTGCCCTTGAATTCCGCTGGGATTTCGTGAGGTCCCATATAGGTAGGAACAATTCGGATCCAGTCCTCCTGATTAAGGCGGGCCATTGCTTCCAGCTGACGGAGTTCTGTTTCTTTGTCCAGCCCGTAGCCGGACTTGCCTTCTACTGTTGTTACTCCGAAGTTGGCGAAGGACCGCAGGCGTTTACGCCCCACTTCGAGGAATTCATCCAGGGATGTGGCGCGGGTTGCCTTCGTGCTTGCCACGATTCCGCCGCCCCGTTCCATGATGGAAATATAGGATTCTCCGTTCAGCCGCCAGTTGAACTCTTCGGCCCGATAACCTCCGAAGATGAAATGGGTATGGGAATCCACCAGACCGGGCATGATGGTTTTCCCGGTACAGTCAATGACGATATACTCCGCTTCATCGAGCCCCTGAAGGAGTTCAGGACCGCCGACGGCCTTGATTCGATTCCCTTCGGTAATGACGCAGCCATTCGGAATGACCGTCAGTTCCCTCATCTCTTCGCCTTTTTTCAGAGCGGTGCCCTTTGGGGTCACCAGCTCTGAGGCGTTCTTAAACAGATAGCTTTTCATGACTATTCCATGATCCGGGTCTCAAGAACCTGGTCCATGGAGAAGTTCTCGATGCCCATATAGTATTCAACGGACTGGATCAGAGCTGCCATAGGCAGTAATCCGATTACTTCCGTTCCAACGACACTGACGCCGAACCGTTTGGCTTCTGAGCGGACCATTTCCAGTGCCTGATACAGGGATGTTTTGGTGTAATCGGTCAGGTTCATTGAAATCTGGACAATTCCGCGTTCTTTGAGCTCTACGCCCATTGCTTTGGCAAAACGAAGTCCGCCGCCGATGTGACGAACACGCTTGGCAATGAAATCAGCCGTTGCCATATCATTGGTGTTCAGGTTGACGTTAAAGGCAACCAGGGGCATTCTGGCACCTACGGCAACACAACCGAACGTCGGGTGTGGTGCATCCTTCGGGCCGAAATCTGCATGCCATGCGGCATCCTTCATCTTTTCAGCCATCCCCTCAAACTGTCCCTTGCGAACCTGGGCCAGATTTTCCCGGGCAGGTGCAGAGGCGGCTTTTTCATACAGGAATACCGGGATCTCCAGTGCTCCAATCATTTCGCCCACTTCCTTAGCCAGCGCTACCGCATCGTCCATGGTGCAGCCCTTGATCGGGATAAAGGGGCAAACATCCATAGCGCCCATTCTCGGGTGCTCGCCGGTATGCTTGGTCAGATCGATGTGTTCCATTGCCACCTTGACGGATTCCAGCAAGGGAGCTTTCAGCGCTTCAGGTTCTCCTACCACTGTGACAACGGTCCGGTTGTGATCCTTGTCGGAAGAATAGTCCAAAAGCTTTACATTTTCGCGATTACGGAAACAATTGACGATCTTCTCAACAACTTCAGGGTTTCTTCCCTCGGAATAATTCGGTACAACTTCCATGATACGGTTCATATGCAACGACTCCTTTTTCAGCCGGACCTCAGGATCCAGCCTTTGCTTATTTGGTAACAATTCCATTGTAAAACAGAACCCCATGGATTGCTACCGGAAAACAGACGCTTGTTTTTCATTTGATGAAGTTGTCAAAAAAGCTGCCTCATCAACTCAAGAATTTAATTTCGGTTCTCATGAGAAAGGATCTGCTCGGCAGGGGTCTTGTCGGTATTCTGCTCGGCAAGGGAATTGCCTGGATTATTTGCACCGTTTCTCAGACATTGGACACTGGACATTTGACATTTGACATTTGATTACATCCTGATGCTGATACTACTGGTATGAATTACTGGTATCGTTCCTTACACTGATCCTGATCCTGTAGGACTTAGCCAGATGGGAATACTGACCTGGCATCTGTTTCGGTTGGATGCATCAGGTCAGTTGTTTTTAGTATTTTTCTCTGGACTTGGATTCCTCCGGCTTATATCCTTCTGTTGAATGAAGTTCCCGTTCGATGGATTCATCCTCGTACAGCTTTTCAAAGGCTTCGATTTTAGCTTCCAGATCCGCTTTCTTCTGCTCGGCAGACACGGGATCCTCGGTCAGATCACTCTTCAGATCCTGGACCTTTTCTGTGACCTTGTGGAATGCGCCCTTCAGCTTTGACTTGATTTCATCGGGCTTGACCTTCTCCAGCAGTTCTGTCTCTTCCAGCTTTTGGGTCAGGCTTACTTTCACCTCTTCGGCTTTCTGGCGCAAGGAATCTACATCCACTTTCTCCGCTGTTTCACCAACCACTTTCCCACCCTCGCGAAATACTTTTCCCAAAAGGTCTTCGGCAGTTTTCCCAAGGTCACGTCCGCCTTTAATAATCTGATATGCCAGGTCTTTTTTGCCCTGGTTCTTCAAAATCAGGAGGCCGATGGAGTCGCCGGCAAATTCAAACAGGCTGCGTGCACTCTTTCCGACCTTTTCTCCGCCTCTGGCCGCTTTCCCCTCAAACTGGATCCGGTTGAATTTGCGTCTTGCTTCTTCCTGGAACTCATTGAAGCCCTCTCCGGGTTGGGTGTGGTCAGATTCAAATTCTTCATATGCGTTGGCCGAGGTATATTCTACTTTATTGCCGAATTCGTCAAATTTTCCTTTCTCATCCATTGTTACGACCTCCCATTTTATTCAAGTATCTACTATTCATCATAGTATAAAGATATTAAATTTCTTTGTGCAACCTATGAATTTCCCATTTGGATTTCACGTCTTGATTGAACAACCCTGATCGAAATGAGGCTGACTACTTCGACTCCAGGGCAAACATTGTCTGGCTGACTCCACGCGGGAGGACCATTCGGATTTTCTTCGCCCGAAGTCTGAAATCCACATCATTGGCAAACGTTGTCTCCCCATCCAGATTGACGAGGAATTCCTCATCCGAACTTAGCTGAATGCGATCTGTCCGGAAAAAATTGATTTCCGGTAGTCCAATGTGGGTCCCCTGACGCAGTCGGGGCAAGTAAAAAGGGATCTGTTTCAGGCTGATCGGAGCAACTTCCACCACATCAAACAAGCCGTCATTGATGAGTGCCTCCGGCGCAATCTGATATCCGCCGCCATAAGTTCGGCCATTGCAGACCGCCATCAGGAACAGCTCCTTTTCACGACGCTCACCCCCCTGGTGCAGAGTGACTCGAGTCGGACGCATGTCATGCAGGCTGCTGAGGATTCCGCCAAAATAGGCCATCAGGGGCGTAATAAGCGGCTTCCCTTTATATAGCTCCGCCCTGTAATTAACTTTGGCATCAAACCCAACGCTGGCAACATTTAAAAAGTACTTTTCGTTGGCCATTCCGACATCAATGAGCACTTCATCGCCCAGGATTGTATCCTTCAGGATATCCATTCGCTTGAAGTCCCCAGCCAGTGACTGGATGAAGTCATTGCCTGTGCCGCCGGGAATGCAGGCCAGACTGGAATCCGAATCCGCCATTCCGTTGAGTACTTCATTGAGTGTGCCGTCTCCGCCTACTGCATAAATTCGCCAGGTTCCACGGGCGGAATAATCCCGGGCAATTTCTGTTGCATGGCCCCGGTATTGCGTCTGTACAACTTCATAATGGGTCTGGGGATACTTATTGGTCAGATGGGCAAACAGATCTTTGATTCGTTCCGCCAGATTGGCAGCCACACCTTTTCCGGCTCTGGGATTGACGATAAACAGATGGTTCACTTGCATTGATTTCAATTCCTGTCATTTTTATTTTTTCTGATCGTTTATTGCAGTTTTTTCCCCAATGGCTTGACAACTTTTGTCCATTCCGTCACATAATTCCCCAGGGCCCATTCATGCATAATAATCTCCTCGTTCGAAAGCTCGATTCGCGCCATCGGCTCCGCTGCCAGCCTCCCGTCCTTAAGCCGGGAATACACCAGCAGGCGGGATTTGGTGCGAATCAGCGTGAAGAATCGATCCGGTGAACTGACTGCGTCCAAGGCATCGGGAACTAATGATCTGATCTCACTCCAGCGAGGCTCCAGGTCATCATAGCGATAGACCCGATAATTGTCCCGGAAATTCATGGGATAGGTCAGATTCTTTTGTGAGTTTGCATTTTGGGCATTGATTCTCCCCTCATAGATCCAGCGGCCATTGTATCGCTTCAAAATGAAGGAGTTTTCCCTGAGTTCTCCCAAGCCGGCTGTTTCTCCCGCTTCCTGGTTGGCCAGGGCAATTTTCGCAGCCGACTCCATCACATTGATGCCCTCCGGTCCGAACAGGTCGGTAATGCCGATCCGATTATCATAATCCGGCTTACCAACATTGCGAGTCGAGTATTCCGTCAGATCTTTAAAGTCCTTGTATTTGGCAACGCCGGAGACTGTACTGAAATAATCATTGGAGATGAAAGTAATGTCACTTCGCCGGGACAACCCGTCAGCCGGAGCGCTCTCCTGGACGATGGTCTGGTCCGCCAGATTTTTAATCACGATCGTTTCCCTGACCACATCCGCATTTTCCTGCCGGTCGACGGAAAGCTGATAGAATACGTTGCGGGGGAAGAGTATATTTTCAACTTCATAAATGGTCAAGGGCTGCCCATTCTGATAGGAAATCCATAAGGTTCGATAAGTCGCCGCCCCAGGTTTTCCATTCTGATCCGTACGGGCGCTTCTCAAACCGAGCAGCACGCCATTGGCAGTGCTGGGCGGAGATTTTGTCGGATTCCCCATGGAATCGGTGGAAACTTTTATATTGGTTTTCTCCAGGTGATCTGTCCGGTCAAAATAGAGCAGGATGTTATTCCGTTCAATCGCGATCCGTTCCGGCTTCAGCTCATAGATCCGGACCGAAAATCCTTTCGCATCAGTAACCGTGTAAACCTTCATCGAGGCTTCGGTCAGGCCGACATCCGCCGGTGCGATTTTGTAGCGGGTCAGGAAATACTCGTAGGTTGAGACCTGCATTACTTTCATGGTGGGATGATCCACTGAGTCCGTACCGATGATAATCCGGTCTTTGGATAAATAGGCACCCAGACCTTTGAAATAATCCTTATCAATTTCCTGGTTGTCCGGATTCAGAGAGTACGCCGTATCAAACACCCAGTACGGCGCCAGATCAAGCACCGGGGTCCGCGGCAGGGTCTTATCGATGGCCAGTATGCTCTCCATCGCAAAGCAGCCGGTTAGATTGAGGCTGACTGCAAGGACAAGTAAAATCCGAAAGAAACTAGTGATTTTTTTTGACATTGCTGACCTCCCTTGGGATCCGAACCCGCATCCTGGTTCCCTGATTAAGTTCCGAGTCAATTTCCAATGACCCGCCATGGAGCAGCGCGATCTCGTTAACAATGGACAAGCCAATGCCGCTGGAAGATTTCGAGTGTTTGCCCTTATAGAATTTCTCCCGGACTTTCGGTATCTCATCCGGCGCAATTCCAATGCCCGTATCTTTGACGGTTAGCCAGGTGCTGGTCAGATCCTGGGCAACCTCTACCTGGATGGAGTCCCCCGGTTCAGTAAACTTGAATGCATTGTCGATGAGATTCACCAGAACTTGCTTGATCCGGTTGATATCAGCCGTAAAGGGCGCAACGCTTTCTTCCATGACAAGCTGGAACGATCGTGGTTCCCGTTCCTTTCTGCCTTCAACAAATGAAAGGATGAATTTTTTCAGTTGCTCGGGCTCTACCTGATCCAGTTTCAAATCAATTTTCCCTGAAGCGAAGCGTGAAAAGTCCAGCAGTTCATTGACCATCGCCTTGAGCCGATCCGACTCCTTTTCGATGATATCGAGCCCCATCGCCAGCAGCTCCGGGTCCGTTGCCGGATCATTGAGAGTCACGGCCCATCCCTTGATAGCAGTGAGCGGTGTACGCAGTTCATGAGACACCGAAGAGATGAATTCATTCTTCAATTCCTCTTTTTTAGCAATTTCCGAGGCCATGTAGTTAAATGTCTGAGACAGCGTGCCAATCTCGTCATTGCTCATCACCGGACTTTTCACGTTATAGACGCCTTTGGCCATCTGACGGGCCGTTTCGGTCAGTTCTGTAATCGGGTCAATCATCTTCTTGCTCATGAAAATTCCGATCATGGCCGCTGCTGCTGTAATTGCTCCGCCAATCTGGAAAAAGAGAATGGTAATGTTAAGCAGATTCTGATCCACCTGCTCCAGTGAGGCGATATGACGAATCACGCCGATGACTTTTCCGGTAGAGATCAAAGGGGTCGAAATACTCATGACATGCTCGTTGGTCTGTCCTATTTTGAAAATATGGTACTCGGTCTGGCCATTCAAAGCAGCTCGGACATCCAGAAGCTCAGATTCCGACTCCAGGTGAGCCTGAGAGTCCAACAGCAGCTGGGCAGAAGTGTCGTAGATCTGAACCCGTGCGCCATCGCTGTGCCACCAGCTATCCTGGTCCGCATAAAGATTCTCGATCAATGTCCCGGTTGTGGAAATATTATCCTCATAATAATCAGCTGAATACTGAACCTGTCCTTTGACCGTATTATAAAAGTTCGTATAAAAATAGGCCCTGACAAAGCTGAGGAGCACTGCCAGGGTTAATATATAGGTCATGCCAAGGATCAGCAGGATACTCTTGATAAAACTGGCCCGAATACTTCCTTGTCTTACTCTTTTTTCCATCGATATCCCGTTCCCCAGATCGTTTCAATGTATTTGGGTTCTGACGGGTCATCCTCAATCTTGGAGCGAAGCCGACGAACGTTCACATCGACGATTTTGGGGTCGCCAGTAAAATCGTAGCCCCATACAAGATTCAGCAGATCATCGCGGGTAAATGCTTTTCCCGGATTTTCCATGAAGATTTTCATCAGTAAAAATTCCTTGGGAGTCAAAACGATCTCCTTTGAATCCTTTGAAATTGTCTGAGAATAATTATCCAGTTCAAAGCAGAACGTGCGAATGACTTTTTCCTCTTCACGCTCAGTTTTTTCATTAATGCGGCGAAGCAATGCCTGCGTGCGCAGAATCAGCTCGGTCGGATTGAACGGCTTGATGATGTAGTCATCGGCACCACCTTTCAGTCCGGTGATGCGGTCGGTGTCCTGTCCTCGGGCGGTCAGCATGATCACACCGATTTTCGTATTTTCTTCCCGAATTCTCCGGAGAACCTCAAAACCGTCAATCCCCGGAAGCATGACGTCCAATATGGCCACATCAGGCTTTTCCAGCCCCGCGATCCGCACCGCTTCTTCTCCGGTATCCGTCTCGTAAACCGCAAAGCCGCTCCGCTCAAAATTAATCTTTAAAAAAGTTCGGATGCTGGTCTCATCTTCACAAATCAATATTCGATACATATCCTGCCTCCTTTATTTTCACAATCTAATTAAAGGATACAATGGAAACCAATGGGTTACAGCACTGTAACAAGTACTTTTATTATACACTACTCCCCATGGGTTTTCCCGGTTCTCCCAGCGGATGAACCTCTATTTTCGGCGCCGTTCGTCCCTTCCGATCAAATGACTCTGTGCAGTCAATCCAGGCTAACTTCAGACTGATTTTTCTCATCAAACCCGATAAAGTATTTTATAGCCGAAAACGCTCGCTTTTTTTCTCATCTCATTTGGTGGTTTCTCCTGTATAATGAACTGGTATAGTACATGGGAGGAGTAGAATTTTATGTTTGGCATGTTTAAGAAAGACATTAAAATATATGCGCCGGTCACCGGTTCCTGTGTGGATCTGTCCGAGGTTCCGGATGAGGTCTTCTCAGAGAAAATGATCGGGGATGGCGTTGCCCTGCGCCCCACCGAGAATTTATTTGTCGCTCCTGCAGACGGTGAACTGACGATGCTTTTCCCAACGGGTCATGCTTTTGGCATGCGAATCGATAAAACCATTGAAATCCTGATTCACATCGGCATTGATACCGTGGAGCTCAATGGCGAAGGTTTTGAGATCTTAGCTGAGCAGGGCCAGCTTGTAAAGACCGGAACACCGATTGTTCGGGTAGACTTGGAAAAAATCCGACAAAGAGGCTACGATCTAATTACTCCGGTCATCCTGACGTCACCGGCCGAAGCAGTTATCAAGCCGCTGACCGGTCGAAACGCTGTCGCTGCGCGCGATGTCATCTTTTCCATCACCCCCTGATCCGGCGGCCAGAAAAGCTGTGATTTGCTGGGATTGGATTCCCTGGCAGTCTCACTTCGTATCATGCTGTAAGTCTTTATTGCATTTCAATTTTCAAACGATTCGAGGAATCAGAGTATTTCCTGTGCTCACCACCCAGTCTCCTGTCATGATAAACTCAGCGACCCAATGAAGATCGCTACAATAAAGCCAGACATTGGCCGGCAGACCCTTGAAGGGCTCTTTCGGCCAATGTCTGGCTTTAAAGGTGTGTTTGATGATTCATCCTATCATTTCACAACGGGAACGCCTCTTGTCGGCAGCCGATCGTCACAGAAAAGAACGTTTATGCGGAATATTTCCGCAGGCTGGCACGCACCGCTTTCACTAAAGGAATCGCAACGATGGTAGAAGCCACCGCTTCCAATGAGACATTTACAGTCAGAACTGTTGCAAGCAGCTGCTGGAAAATAGTACTGCCCACCATCTTTCCTTCGTAGGTCAGCAGGAGGAAAATGGCGGCCAGAACAAGAACTGAATGCACGAAACTGGAAACAAAGGCGGTCAAGCCGATGGACAGTGCCTCGGAGGACTGAATTCGCTCAAACAGGCGGTAGATCGGATATATGATCAGTCCAAACATAATTCGTGGCACAACCGAAATCAGCGGGTTGATGAAAAGAAGATCCGTCGCTGCACCACGTGTAATGGCGACAATCATGGAACTGACTCCGAAGGTTAGCCCGAACAGGAATCCGGCTTTCCAGCCAAACAGAATCGTGCCGATAATCACTGGAATATGAACCAGAGTGATCGCAATGGGAAAAATCTGGACATATCCCAGAAAAGGCACAGCGGCCATCATCACGATGATTGCCATGATCATGGCGTAGTAGACCAAATTACGGGTCTTTTTGCTGGTATTCATACAGCACCTCTCTTTCCGATGACTTGCATCGAAGGGAAATCGAAAAGTTATTGCTGTAATTATTATATCATTCCCTTTGAATCCTGGATATCGACAGATTTCATGAGATTAGCCGATCAGCCGGGTATATATCATGAGGTAATGAAGGAAGGTTCCCAGCAGCACAAAGCAGTGAAACAGCTCATGGAAGCCGAACATTTTTGATATATTCGGCTTTTTCAGCCCATAGATTACTGCCCCGGCGGTATAGCTAAGTCCTCCGCCCAACAGCAGAAGAAGTCCAGGCAATCCGGCACCAATCAGAATCGCGCGCAGTAAAATGACGGAAAGCCAGCCCATACCAAGATAAATTCCGGTATAAAGCCAGCGCGGAGCCTCAATCCAGAATATTTTGAAAAAGACGCCCAGCACTGCAATACCCCAAATCAGGACGAGCATGGCCCATCGAAACGTTCCGTCCAGCATGAAAGCAATGATCGGTGTATAGGTCCCCGCGATCAACACAAAAATCATGGAATGGTCCAGTTTCTTCATGAATAGAATCGCTTTCTTTCCCATTTGGATCAGGTGATATATCCCGCTTGTGGCATACAATGCAATCATACTGACTCCAAACGCCACAAGGGAAACCATCTGACCAGTACTGATGCCAGCAGTGATTCCCTTCCGGATCAATAAGATCAGGCCAATGACTGCCAGGGCAGCCCCACCTAGATGAGTCAGTGAATTTACCGGTTCTCGAATATATTTGTTCAACATACAATCTCCTTATTCTACTGTGTCTATCACTTTTACCTGCTTAAAATATTACCACTTCCACGCCTTGTTAGCAATACTGCTAATACATTGTACGGATAACTCATATCACAAAAAAAAAGAACTCCCGGTTTCCGGGAATTCCTTTTTTTATGCAGTCTGTTTCATTGAAATCACTGGTCCCAGCATATACAGCGGTAAATAAGCCAACAGTTCCAGTTACAGTTTCACTTGCAGTTCCTTTTAGAGCTTCAGTTACGGCTGCAGCTACTACTGTAAATGAAGTGCCTTCACCGAACTAATCACGGCTCATGACTGTCACCGACAAAGGGCCTACTTGTATTTTGCCGTTGTTACAATTCAAAGTGGACGGCAGCTTTGGAACGCTCAGATCATGAACCAGGATCTTCCAGTTTCCCTTTGGAACATCTGCCGACTGTGCTTTTTCATGGCTGTTGATCAGGATCAGCAGTTCAGCGGTGCGATTGCGAAGGCGTAGGCAAATCATACCTCCCCGGTTATGCATAAGGTCGGATGATGCTTTGATTGCCTGATAATCCCTAAGGCGCAGGAGGCTGTTCTCCCGTCTCAGGTGAATAAGACCCTGAACGTATTCAACGGTCGACCGATACTTGTCCTGGCGCAGCCAGTCAAACTGATTCACCGCGTCGGTGGAGCGATAACTGTTTTCGACGCCCGACTTGGTCCGGAGGAATTCCTGTCCGCCATGGATGAAGGGTATGCCCTGAGCCAGCAGTACAAGCGAGGTTGCCAGCGTATGCCGTCGGACTCTCACCTCCTCGGAGTCCCTGGGATTGGTGAGCAGCAGTTTGTCATACAATGTGAGATTATCATGAGCTTCCACGTACTGAATCAGCTGGTCCGGCCCCAGATAGGAAGGGCCATGATGACCATCCGACCGTCCCAGCAGGTTGTGAGCAACTTCCTTCTGATCCCGATGCTCTCCGGAAATAAACCCCCGCTGCGCGAAGTCAAACGTGGAACCTTTGACTGAGTCTCTCATTGAATCGTTGAAATGGGCGATCCGGGGCATCTTCTGAGCATTTCCCTGCCAGGCTTTGTCTGCATCCGGCAGCTCAGTGCCAAGATTCCAGCCCTCCCCTAAGAGAATGATCGAGGGGTCAATCTGATCGAGCATATGACGTGCTTCATTCATGGTTTCCACATCGTGAATGCCCATGAGGTCGAAGCGGAACCCATCCAGATGAAATTCTTCTGCCCAGTAGCGCAGCGAATCCAGGATGTATTTTCTCATCATGCGGCGCTCAGAAGCCGTGTCATTGCCAACTCCAGTTCCATTTGCCAGTTTTCCGGTTTGATCATAACGAAAAAAGTAACCCGGAGCAGTTTTATGCAGCGGATGATCTGATACTTCATAAACATGGTTATAGACGACATCCATAATGACGCGCAGTCCTGCATCATGCAGCCCCTTGATCATCTGCTTCAGTTCGAGGATTCGACAGGCCGGATCCATCGGATTCGTAGCGTAGGAACCTTCCGGTGTGTTAAAGTTTTTGGGATCATAGCCCCAGTTATAACCAGTCTGCGGGCTGATTTCATCCACCGTCGCAAAGTCATACATTGGCAAAATCTGAACATGGGTGATTCCCAGGCTTTTCAAATAATCCAGACCCGTTGCTGAACCATTGGGATTTTTGGTGCCGGTCTCCACAACTCCGAGAAATTTACCGCGCCGGTCGATTCCTGAATGCGGATCCATGGAGAAATCCCGAATGTGCATCTCATAAATAACAGCATCTGTCGGATAACTGAATGGCGGCATTCGATAAAATCCTTCCAGATAAACGGTGTCAGGATCCAATATGACCGAACGATCTCCGCCAACTGTCACCGCTCTGGCATATGGGTCTGCTGTTGAATGACCTGTTCCGTCGGAAAAGGTCAGATGATAGGTATAGGAAGTTTCATGCTGATCGTTTGTCAGTTCCGCCTCCCAGACACCTGCATCAGTCTGATACATCTCGACGCGGGAAGCTATTTGAGCGAATGGCTCAAGCGACTCCCATACCTCTACCGTAACTTCCTGGGCAGTCGGAGCCCACAAACGCAGGATGGTCCGATCTTTTCCATAAAAAGCTCCCAGGCGGCCGGGATAATAAAACCGTTCATCAAATTCCTTTGTCCGTACCAGACTGCCGCTGATTGTCGCAAACTTCCCAAAGCGGGTTTTAACCAGTACCGGTTCGGCCATGGGCATATCGTCAGTCGTCTCAACCAGGTCCTTACGGCGGACATGATACGGCTCATCGCGGATCTCATCCTTTAGAACTTGTTGTGATAACTCCATTTGTTGTAGTTCATCTCGATCATTCAAAATTATTACCCATTCCTTGTTCAGATTTCACCTTGGAAGACGAACGATTCTAAATTGAATTCTCTCAAATTATAGCAAGGATCCTGGATTCATTCCATTCCGTATTTTCTTTTGTATTTTTATTATGGCCAGGATTTTATATCAATCTCGAAAATTAACATAAATGGTGTATTTTTACACCGTATATGTTTGCTATAAT
>JABNAD010000670.1_pt1 | contig 17446 bp, 14 predicted proteins | sample 7240381 | NCBI WGS metagenome assembly JABNAD01 (sample SAMN11332834, study PRJNA596920) | anaerobic digester metagenome | biome: digested sludge; isolation source: digested sewage sludge-derived enrichment culture grown on H2/CO2 | place: Germany: Goettingen
CCCGCGATGAACGGTTGTTGGAAACCTCCATGGCTTCCTTCCGTTTCAGATATTCCTCCCTGCTGATCTTCGCCCATTTCTCCAGACCAAGGCTTGCAGGATCTGCCTGACCCGCCGGGTGTGAAGAAGGCCGGAGTATGCCTTTGTCTGAAATTGCATAGTAATAACAGCCATCCGGAGCCTGTAAAATTGTATAACCATCGGCATCGTGCAGCCAGTTAAAGTATTCATCACCGGAAACAAAGCAGTTGATGACAGTACCATCCGGCTGGCTTACCTGATATGGCTGGTTTTTTACATAATCGGCCTGGACCCGGAGCCCTGACAAAAGGGCAATGGTCAGAAACAACAGTAGCGGTTTTCTCATGCGTCTGTATAGGTTTGGAAAGTTAAATATTCAGGAACACATTGATTAATCTATACAAACAGGAAAAGTAACAGGAAACAGGCAGAAAAATAAATCACATCATGGAAAATATAACCTGCTGAATATTTGCATCTTACAAATACAAGCGGAAAAATAAAATAAAAGCAGGATCAGGGGACTATGATCAGATCAGTCCGTTTTCGATCATGGTTACAATGGTCTCAATGTCGCGGTCTTTGCCCTCGGGATCATACTTTTCCTTCAGGTTATAACCAAAGAGCCTGCTGAGGTTCTGCCAGAAAAAGGCGACAAAGCTGCCGCGCAGCTCCTTGACGATGTGGTAGGTGGGGTTGCCGGTTTCGCGGTCGACAAGTTTGAGTAAGATTTTGCCCTGGGTAAAATTCAATGCTTTCAGTTCATCTCCGAATTCTGCCTTTAATTCATCCTCTGCCCTTTTCAGAAGTTTGCGCTGTTCCTTTTCTGAAAGCCCCGCCATCATGGCTTCATATTCATTCAGTTTGATGCCGGCAAGTTTCGCATATGGATAAACCTTCTTCACGTTCCGCACCAGTCTGTCGAATCTGCGCTGATCGGCAGGGCTTCTGAAAATAATGTAGCCGCGGATATTGACTTCGGGCAGGTAGATCTGCGGCAGGGTGTCCCCATTGACCACCCTGGCTTTAAGCACAATCACGTCGACACTTTGCGCATACATTGCGCCGGAAAACAGGGCAAACAGGATTGTGATTAAAAGCAGGCGTTTCATGCCCGGAAAGATTTAAGTTGTTTTAGCCGGCTTTTTAACAGCAAATTAAATGCCGTACAATCATCAAACGGACAATGGATAAAATTATTTCGCTATATGTTTGATCAACAATATATTGAAATAAGCTAATCAGGACAAATAAAACTCATCCTCTCCTGATCAGCACAAACTCAGGCAACCTTTAGCCTCGACACATTTGCCTTGCCAAGTTTCTCTTCGGCATAGGCACGTGTTATTTTAAGCTCCTTAGCAGCCTGATCGGAAGGCATTTCAAACATTGCATCCATCAGTATCGCTTCCATAATCGACCTTAATCCGCGGGCGCCGAGTTTGAATTCAATGGCTTTGTCCACAATAAAGTCAAACACCTGCTCATTGAAAACCAGTTTGATACCATCCATCTCGAACAGTTTGGTAAACTGTTTGACCAGAGAGTTTTTAGGTTCGGTGAGGATCAGCCGCAGCACATCACGGTCGAGGGGGCTGAGGTAAGTGACCACGGGAAGCCGTCCGACCAGTTCGGGGATCAGTCCGAAACTCTTGAGATCCTGGGGGGCGATGTATTGCAACAGGTTGTTGCGGTCAATTACTTCCTGCTCCTTGCCTGCAGCATAGCCGATCATATTGGTCTGCATGCGCGAGGCGATTTTCTTCTCTATGCCATCAAATGCGCCGCCGGCAACAAACAGGATATTCTGGGTATTGATCTGTATCATCCTTTGTTCCGGATGCTTGCGACCGCCCTGCGGCGGGACATTGACCACCGTACCTTCGAGCAGTTTCAGCATAGCCTGCTGAACGCCTTCGCCGGAAACATCACGGGTAATGGAAGGATTGTCGCTTTTGCGCGCGATCTTATCAATTTCATCGATAAATACAATTCCCTTCTCCGCAGCTGCAACATCATAATCGGCAGCCTGCAACAAGCGCGACAGGATACTCTCCACATCTTCGCCCACATAGCCGGCTTCGGTGAGAACCGTAGCGTCGGCAATACAGAAAGGCACATGCAGCAACCTGGCAATGGTGCGGGCCAGCAGGGTTTTACCGGTCCCTGTTTCACCTACCAGGATGATATTCGATTTTTCTATCTCCACTTCATCCTTTGAAACCGGCTGTCCGATTCTTTTGTAGTGATTATAAACTGCAACCGCAAGCACACGCTTGGCATCATCCTGACCGATCACATACTGATCCAGGTACTGTTTTATTTCAGAAGGCTTGTGGAGCTTGACCTTTGAGAAATCGCGCGTCTTTGACGAACTGAGTTCTTCGCGCAGGATATCCTGGGCCTGCTCAACGCAATAGTCACAGATGTGCGCGTCAAGCCCGGCTATCAGCATATTGGTTTCGCTGCGCGGGCGCCCGCAAAACGAACACCTTTCTTCTTTTTTAGGCATTTTGAGTATGAATCGGTTTATGATTGATTGCCATTACGGGCAAAAAGTCAGTTGTATTGTAAAAAAATTACCTGATATTGTATGGATTGCTCAGGTGGCAAGACATATCTTCTTCCGGTTGCAAAATTACAAAAAAACCATGCACCATTTTCACAGAATGGCAGTTCACCATGAAGGTACATAAAAACGGCAGGGGCCGCAAAAACCTGCGCCCCTGATAAAAAGTTATCCGATCCGGATACTATTTATTACCCCTGATCAGCACCTCGTCGATCATACCATATTCTTTAGCCTCTTCAGCGGTCATCCAGTAATCGCGGTCGGAGTCTTTCTCTATCTTCTTATATGGCTGATTTGAATGCTGGGCGATGATCTCGTAAAGTTCCTTTTTCAGCTTCAGGATTTCACGCGTGGTGATTTCAATATCCGATGCCTGCCCCTGGGCGCCTCCCATAGGCTGATGAATAAGTATGCGGGAGTGTTTGAGCGCCGTACGTTTACCGGACGCCCCTGCACAAAGCAGCACGGCTCCCATAGAAGCGGCCATACCTGTACATATCGTAGCCACATCCGGGGTGATGTACTGCATGGTATCATAAATTCCCAATCCGGCGTAAACCGAACCGCCCGGTGTATTCAGATAAATCTGAATGTCCTTTTTCGGATCAACCGATTCAAGAAACAGCAGCTGCGCCTGAATAATATTGGCAACATAATCATCAATGGGCACGCCAAGGAAGATGATCCTGTCCATCATCAGACGGGAGAATACGTCCATGGTGGCAATATTCAGCTGGCGCTCCTCAATAATGGTCGGGCTGATGTACCCGCTTACCTGTGAAGTGAAGCGATCGAGGGTGAGGCTGCTGATGCCGTGATGCTTCGTTGCGTATTTTCTGAATTCGTTCTGCATAGGACTATTTTTTAGTTACTGTCAAAATTACAGGTTTTCGCTTAAAACAATTTAATATTTGTCAAGATTTTCAATCCCTGTTCCTTGTCGAATATCATGCCATTGTGAATAATCCAACTAATTTAAGCCCTTTACATTTCAGGATCGGCGATTCAGTAAATTTCCCTAAACGCATGATCGGCCATTAACACCTTGTCAAACAAGTGATTACAAGAAAAGCTTCCCTCCGTCGGATTGTACTTTGCAGGATTGCCAGCGCCTGATGTTACACTACAAATTCTGACACAGAGAAAAAAAGTTTATATATCTTCAGTTAAACTGATCAAAGGGTGAGCCATTTTCCATTAAAAGGGTGTATTAACCATCATCCGCAACTTCCAGAAACCGGCAGAAGCGGCCCAACTTAAATCAGATACTTCACAAAATTAAAAACCTGAATCATGCGCGCACGTATTCTATTTCTCCCGGTCATAATTATAATGTCATTTGCCTTTCATGTCTCCCATGCCCAGGGGGTCATGATTTCCAATGATCCAAACGCACCCGAGCCGGCCGCGCTCCTGCACGTTTACGGACCTGAAGAAGAAGGAGGAAATGTCCTTTTTGAAGGGGAATTCAAAGATCCTGTCTTTCAGGGTCCACCACCTGCCTCATACGAAGGAACCCGGTTTATGTGGTATCCCGACAAGGCAGCCCTCAGGGCAGGGCAGGTAACCGGAGGACAATGGAATGAAAGCCAGACCGGGGAGCATTCCGCAGCGCTGGGTTACAATACAACGGCCCGGGGTGAATTTTCACTGGCAGCGGGCCACAATACCAGCGCAACAGGCATTGGCGCTGTGGCCCTTGGTTACAACACCGCTGCATCCATTGCACATTCCACAGCCATGGGCTATCAGACCATTGCTTCGGGGGCATATTCCACTGCTTTCGGATCCTGGACAGTTGCGCCTTCGGGATTTGAAACCGTAATCGGCAGATACAATACCCTTTATACAAGTGCCAGCGCTCCGGGCTGGATAGATACTGACAGGCTGTTTGTCATAGGCAACGGAACCGCCAGCGACAGCAGGTCAGATGCAATGGTGGTGCTGAAAAACGGAAGGACCGGCATAGGGGTAAGCGACCCGCAGGCATGGTTGCATGTTAATGCCGCCGCAGACAATAACGCGCTCAGGGTACAGATTGACGGGATTACCAAACTGTTTATGACTGCAAGCGGCGGATTGACTGCCGGAACGCTCAGCAGCGCTCCCGAAAACGGCTTGTATGTTTTTGGGGAAGCCCGCTTTAATCAGCACGTAAATATCGGCACAAATGCAACTCCTGAAGCAGCGCTTCATGTCCGTCATGCCAACCTGGTGAATGAGGGTATCCGCATTCAGAACCGGGGAGCCAACCTCAGGCACTGGACACTTCACACCAATAACGGACAGGGAACACTCATACTTTACTCTTCCATTTCGGGCGACACCCCGGTAGGCAATTTTAACGGCAGTACCGGCGCTTACACGGCAACCAGCAACCGCCATCTGAAAGGAGATATCACCGCGATGACAGACAACACACTGGAGAAACTCAGGCAATTAGCGCCTTCGCGTTACCGTTACCTGCGCGATCCGGACGGACAATTTACCCTTGGCTTTATTGCCGAAGATGTACTTCCGGTCTTCCCTGAACTGGTTGAATCAGTGGGCGAAAATGGTGAAAATCTGGCCATTAACTATGCCGGGTTTTCAGTGGTGGCAATCAAAGCCATCCAGGAGCAGCAGGCTATGATTCAAAAGCAGCAGGAAACCATCGACAAACTGAAAATTCAGATTGCTGAACTTGAAGAAATTAAATCATTGATCAATCAAGGCCGGTAATTCAGGAAACAGGAGTTTCAGATATTATCAGTTCTTCCGCTAAACCATTCTTCAGCACCAGGTCAAATACCAGGCTGCAGATCACCGTTTTGTTAAAATTCTGTTAAACCTGTAAACCGGTGAGTAATAATTTATTTCATCTTGTTATCCATTGACTCGCCATCCTCTTATTGTCTATCATATCTATACCCAGGCCCATTAACCTTATTTTCTGAATTATCCATTTAAACTACTCAACAAGATGAGCAGAGGAATTTCATTATTTATACTGTCAGTTGGTTTATTAATATACACTGTAAATGGTTATTCGCAGGGAGTAGCCATCAATGAAACCAATGCCCCGCCAGATCCGTCAGCCATGCTTGATGTTGAATCAACCACCAGGGGATTTCTGCCTCCACGGGTGACATCCACTCAGCGGGCAGCCATTGCGGCACCGGCCTCCGGCCTGGTGGTATTTGATACCGACTTCAATGCCTTGTTTGTGATGACCGGTGAGGGGTGGTTGCGGATTGATGCCGGTGATAAATGGATCAAAGACGAAGACAACAACCTTACCTATAACCAGGGAAATGTCGGGATCGGGGTAAGTTATCCGGGTGCAGCCCTCGAAGTGAATGGTCAGGTTAAAATCAACGGCGGATCACCGGGTGCCGGAAAAGTACTCACCAGCAACGCGTCGGGAATAGCAACATGGCAGAACAGTCCTATGAGCATCCTGGCCATTGCACAGACGACAGGATTTTCACCTCTGTACACTGATCTGAATTTTGTTGTTGTTCCCGCTAACATTGAGCTTACCGAAACAGCCAATATTATGATTCATTCTACCCGCGGCCTGGGAACCGGAACCGCCGGAGTTACAACAGGACTGCTCAATCTTTACATGTGCTACAGAAACATAAATGGCGGCAGCATCATTGCGATGGGATCAGGTATTTTCGGCCTTCGCATACCAGCCAATACCAGAATTCCTTTTTCTCTTTCGTATTCAACCCATCCCCTACCACCGGGTACCTATCAGGTGGGTCTTTGCGGTTCATGCATTGACCCATCCCAGTGGAACTCCAATGAATATGGATATACCACTGCAATGGCCTATAAACTGCCCGCTGTCACTACCGGACTTTCTTTAATGCCGGAAAATTCTTTCGAAGGACTTTCCGAAAGAGAAACAGAAAACGAAGATTCTGCAACCTCCTCCATTTTTTCAGCTGCTGACTTTTCTGATGACAGTCAGCCACTCCGGGAGTATGTCACAGCAACCGTTGAAGAAAAAATCCAACAACTCAACCGGGATAATGAAAGCATTAAAAATCAACTAAATGAACTGATTCGGCTGATTGAATCCGGCATATTCACATCAACAGATAAATAGTCAGCCGTAGAGTGACAGATACTCAATCCAATGTTAACTTCCTGATTAATAAATAACAGAGACTTATTACCATAACTCATGCTTAAACATCAAAATATGAAAAAACAAATTTCTATCCTCTTATTTGCACTGGGTATTCTGCACACTCAGAATCATGCATTTTCTCATGGTGTAGCCATAAATTCGAGCAATACCCCGCCCGATCCATCCGCTATGCTCGATGTGCAATCAACCGATAAAGGCATTCTGATACCCAGGATGACCCAATCCCAGCGAGACGGGATCATTAATCCGGCTAACGGTTTAATGATCTACCAAACGGATAATACGCCCGGGTTTTACTTTAATGCCGGTACATCCTCCGCCCCTGTGTGGCAGCCGGTTGGGAACAATGCCGGGGCTGGCAGCCAGTGGATAAACAATGGATCGGGCATTCATTACAGCGATGGAAATGTTGGCATTGGTACCGATAATCCCGTTTCAATGTTATCGGTGAATGCAGGTATCAATGTGGACCAGTCAGATTCGAACGGGTTCGGCAGTCTGGCCAGCGCGCTCACTTTTGGCCAAAACAAAAGGGTGGGTATAGCAAGCAACCGCAGCAACCTGGGAAATGTGCAGAAAGGCCTGGATTTCTATACCGGAAGCTTTCGCAGGATATCGATTGATTCTACAGGTAATGTAGGCATCGGAACCACCGCTCCTCAATATCGTCTGGATGTTTCGGGTACCGCGCGGTTCAGCGATATTATTTATGGAGCATACAGGCTGGGCATAGGGATTTCTAACCCCGACTACCCCCTGCATACCAGCACTGGCTACTTTACAACACGGGTTGGCATCGGCACCACACCCAACAACACATATTCACTTGACCTCTCAGGGAGTTCACGCTTTCAGGGCAATATGCGGGTCACGGGCAATCTGACCACGGAAGGTAATTTACTGGTGCAGAATAACCGTGGAATCGTGCGCAGCAATTCCGGAACGCAGTATAAAATTGTACCCTTCACATTCACATTTTCCATTAATGCCGGTCCGGGAGTAGGTTTTGAGAGCGGGGCCATCTCTTATGGGGAAACATTCAGCGGAACGCCACGGGTTATTGTCGCACAAATAACAGCCGCCTCGGGAACCTCCGGCTACCTGGGCTGGCTTAACATTATACCCTGGGCTTCGAACAGCAGCAGCACCTCATTTTATGTGACCAATGTTGGTACCGGAACACTTAATCTGAGCACTGTTACTGTTGCCTGCCTGGCCATAGGTCCGCAGTAAGGCGTTGAAGTGATGTGGCAATAAGCTCAGCATGAAATAATTCTTCTTCTGAAAACGAAAATATGAAACCACCAATCCTGATTATATCCTTCACGCTTATTGCAGCAACTATCACAAGCAAATCTTTTGCCCAGGGCGTGATGATCACCAACGACCCGGCCCCACCGGCCCCCTCTGCCCTGCTTCATACGTCAGGCTTAGCTACGGGCGATGGGAATGTGTTGTTTGAAGGCTTGTTCAAGACATCCGGTGTTGGCAATCCACTGGCACAGGGGCCTGGTACCCGCATGATGTGGTATCCCGATAAAGCTGCCTTCAGGGTAGGCCGGGTTATAGGAACACAATGGAATGCGGAAAACATCGGTGACCACTCTTCTGCTGCCGGATATAACACTACTGCCTTAGGATCATATTCCAATGCATGGGGTTCGGTGACGACGGCCTCGCGCGCTCAGGCAACGGCCTGGGGTTTCAATACCACTGCTTCCGGAACAAGTGCCACGGCCTGGGGCGAGAATACCAGAGCTCCCTCGTTTGCTGAAACTGCTTTCGGATATAATAACACAACCTACACCCCTGCCAGTGCAACCACTTGGGTGGCCACCGATCGTCTGTTTGTAATTGGCAACGGGATTTCAGGGAGCAGCGATGCACTGGTGTTGCTCAAAAACGGGAACCTGGGCCTTGGCACATCCAATCCCACACAGCGGATAGAAGTGGCAGGCAGTATTTTAGCTCAATCATCAAACTGGGCAATACGGGGTATAAAAACCGGAACAACCGGTACCTTTCCGGGAGTTTGGGGTGAAACAGAATCTGCTTCAGCTAATGCGAGTGGCATAAGGGGATTTGTGAACAATACGGCTTCCGGGACAGGTTCTGCCGGAGTGTATGGTAAAAATTTCGGCACCGATAATGTGAATTATGGTGTCTATGGAGAATCCGTTTCAATGCAGGGCAGTGGGGTGTATGGATATGCCTCATCAGAGATCGGGAACACCTATGGTGTTTATGGGCATTCTATCAGTGGCGGCGGAAGTGCAATATATGCTCTTAATTCAAATGGCGGCACAGGTAAAGCAATTATAGGAGATGTCAGCTCATCATATTTTGGAATTGCAATTTGGGGGATTGGTCCAGCCGGAGGTGGTATTGGCGGGAAATTCACCGGGGATGTCGATATCTCGAGGAATTTATATGTACTCGGAACGAAAAGTTTTATGATTGATCATCCCCTTGATCCAGCGAACAAAACGCTACTTCATTTCTGTATAGAAAGCCCTGAACCCTTTAACCTTTACCGCGGCACCGTTACTCTTGATGAAAGCGGCTCAGCACTGATCAGCCTTCCGGATTATTTCAATGCGATAAACATTGATTTCAGCTACCAGTTAACAGCGGTTGGCGCGCCCATGCCAAATCTTCATATATTCAGCACAATCAGTGATGGTAAATTCCAGATCAGCGGAGGCGTAGCAGGAAAACAAGTCTGCTGGGAAGTGACTGCCCTTCGCAACGACCCATGGGTGCGGGATAATGGATTCCAGACCGAAAAAAATAAGCCAGAATCCGAAAGAGGAACCTATTTATACCCCGAAGGATATGGAAAAGGTAAAGAACAGCATAGAGATTACCAGCACATTCAGAATGCCAGGGGATCGGCTGCTGCTCCTGCGACAAGATAATACGTCCGTTGGATGGTAACCTGTTTTTGCGTCGATATTTGAATCCGTAGGCTCTTTACCGTGACTTCAACCTTAAGATTTACTAATACCATTATGAATCCACCAAAGAACTGAATGTATTAGTTGAAGCGCAGAATAAATAAAAGAATTGAAGAACCGGAAAGAGAAAAACGATAAAAAACATGAAAGTAAAAAATTGGCATACATGTCTGGCATTCGTAATTGCTTCACTAAATCTGCCTGTCTGTGCACAGGGCGTTATGATTACCAACGATCCTTCACCTCCCGTACCTTCAGCCCTGCTGCATATCTTAGGGCTTACTTCGGGTGATGGCAATGTGCTTTTTACCGGAGAATATAAATCAAATATCAGCAATCAGGGCGACCCTCCCACTCCGGGCCCGGGCACCCGTCTGATGAGGTATCCCGATAAAGCCGCCTTCAGGGCAGGCAGGGTGATGGGTACTACCCGGGACAAAGCCAGTATTGGTAACTACTCAGTTGCCGCAGGCTTATCCACGACCGCATCCGGGGTACAATCCGCTGCACCTGGTGGCTGCAATACTGCCCTGATAGGTACACTCACCCAGAACAGCGATGAACGGCTGAAAGAAACTACCTGGAAGCTGGTTGATCCCCTGACCTCACTTTAAAAGCTGAACGGTATCACTTCAACTGGAAAGATACCAACCATAATACTGAATTACAGACAGGTCTTCTGGCCCAGGAAGTGGAAAAGGCATTTCCGGAACTTGTATCTGAAAACGCTGACGGAATAAAAGGGGTTAATTATATCGGGCTGATCCCTTACCTGATCAAAGTAGTAAAATCATTACAACCAGAGAATGAAGAACTCAGAAAGGCCCTGACAGAATTGAACCAAAAGTTCGAAGAATCATTTCCGAATTAAGCCATATATACGAAAAACGCCCGGATCGTTGCCGGGCGTAAATTGTTTCAGATCACTCTTCGGGCTTATTGCAATTTTGCAAAATCCTCATAAGAGATCGCTTGCTCCTCCGGCTGAAGCTTCTCTTTCAGGAAAGCGAGGATTTTCTGCTCGAACAGCTGATCGTTGATCCTGCGGACATCTTCCTTGTTTTTCATAAAGGAATCCACGATGCCGTCGATGCGCTTCTTCATATCTTCATCCATTTCGGCGCTGCCCGGTCTTTGGAAATAGCTTCTGAATACATCGCGGATTTCCTCTTCCGAAACCTGGATGTTATGTTCCCTGATCATGCGGTTTTCAATCAGCTGCCAACGCATTGAACGGGCATAATCGTCGTAATTTTTTTCAACCTCATCAGCGGTGAGTTTATCCTGGTTTACATCTACCAGCCAGCGTTTCAGAAATTCATCGGGCAGTTCAATGGCTGAACTTTCAATCAGGTATTTGATGGCGTCGTTGAAGAATTTTTTATCACTTTCGCCGACAAATGAACCGGCGGCATCTTTTTTAATCTGTTCCAGCAATGCAGCTTCATCCGCAATCTCAACGCCCGGATAGATCTTTTCGAAAAATTCAGCATTCATTTCGGCAGGAATCATCCGGCTGATCCCGGTAACCGTGAAATTAAACTCAGTATTCAGCGTTTCGGCCTGTTCCTTGCTGATTCCGAGCATGGCGGCAACATCGGTGGCATTGCCGGATGCCTGCATTGGGTTGAATTTCACCACATCTCCGTTCTTCACACCGGCAAATAATGCCTGAATGGCTTCATCCTTAAAGAGCTCAGGATTCACGGAACCATTACTGGTGATACCATCCGGTTTTACATTTCCATCGGCATCCAGTTCGGCAAAGTCGCCCTTCAGCAGATCGCCTTTTTCCGAAACCTCAACATCTGTAAGGGTTCCGTTGCGGCGGCGCAGGTCATCCATATATTTACGGGCAATCTCATCAGAAACCTCGATCCTGTGGTATATCACACCGCTTTTGCCATCCAGCTTCAGTTCAAACTGAGGACTCAGCCCCAGGTCAAAATAGAAACTCATTTCAGCAGGTTCGCTGAAATCAATCTGCGGGGTTTTCTCGGTATTTGCAAGCGGGTTGCCCAAAAGATCGAGGTTTTGCTCCCTGATGAAACCATCGAGAGACTCTCCGAGCAGTTTGTTGATTTCATCGGCGGTTACAGCCTGACCGTACATTTTCTTTGTCAGTCCGAAAGGGACTTTACCGGGGCGGAAGCCGGGCATCTGGGCTTTACGCTGATAATCCTTCAGCACTTTAAGTACTTTTTCCTCATAGTCGGCTGGCGACAGGTCTATTTTAACCGTTGCGGTCAGTTCACCGGTCTTCTGTAATTCGATGTTCATTTCCTGGAATTATAATTTTGTTGTGGCTAATTCATTTTCAATCCGGTAACTTCCATCGACAGGGTTCCGGAATGAGGCCGCAAAGGTAGAAGTTTTTTTCGGATTTCTGAAGAGTAGTGAACAAGAATAATCGGATAGCGCGATGCTCAATAACGGACTTAATGAGCATCACCTGCAGTCAATTAAATCACAGACCCCGCTTTACAGGGGCCTGTCACGTCACTACGGGTAGGAGGCAGAAAAAACAATTTTAAAGATCCTGTTTATCAGTCCTTTCGCACCACTTCGATGGTAAAATTGGCTGCCAGGGCTGCCAGGGCGCCCACCGCGGCCAGCACCGGCACCACAAGGGCGCCGATTACACCTACTGTTACAGGTATTTCGAGGTAAACTTTGCCTTCCTCATTTTTAACGATGATGCGGGTTACATTGCCCTGATGGATAAGTTCCTTTATTTTGGAGAGCAGCTCTTCGCCCTTGACTTTAAATTCGCTTTTGGTTTCCATAATATTCCTTTTGTTTATGTATTAAACGCACAAAAGCATCACCGGTTACACACCGGCAATGCTTTTTGCAATTCTCAGGTTCCCGCAGCGCGCTTACAGGCTGGCGCTGATCAGGAAGGTAGCTGCAAACGCGATGATGGCGTAAAGTTCGGGGAATACGGCAAGGATCAGCGTGTTACCAAACACATTATGCCCGGCACCGATGGCAGCAATACCATTGGCGCACACCTGCCCCTGTTTGATGGCTGACAATAAGGCCACAAATCCGAGCGCGAGTCCGGCACCAAAAACGGCGGCAGCCTGAGCCAGCGTAATCGCCGGAGTCAGGAATCCCTGCAGGATAAAATATCCCATAAATCCATAAAGCCCCTGGGTCCCGGGCAATGCGCTCAGTACAAGAAAGTTACCAAAAGCATCCGGGGTTTTCTTCAGCGCGCCCAACGAGGCATTGCCCCCAATGGTTACACCAATTGCACTGCCGATGCCGGCCAGTCCAATCATCAGTCCAACGCCAATGTAAGCTAAAATAATCGGTTCCATAGTTAATTGATTAAGGTATTGATTTTACTTAGGTTAATTTTCTGAAAGGTTGATATTTACGGCCTCCGCCCGAGAATCCCGCATTTTTGTAGAACTCCACAAAGGTCAGACGCATGGGATGCACAAAGGAACCCAACCCGGCCATGAAGATGTTGATGCTGTGGCCGATCACCAGGATGATGACCATAAAAATTATTCCGATAATGCTGGTTCCGACCGACAAAGCCAGACTGTTGAACACAAAGCCCAGGATGGCGCTTGAAATACCCAGGGCAAACAAACGGATGTATGACAGCAGGTCTCCCAGCACACCGGTCACCATATTATAGCTGTTCCACAAACCGATTCCGAAATTCATCAGCAGGTTTTTTCCGGGCGAATTCATAAACAACACAAGAATTCCACCCGCGGCAAGCACCGCATACATCACCGGCTTAAGCGTTTCCATCGGAATACCGGCATATTTGCTGAGACCGAAAACGGCAGCCAGACCTACCAGAAGAATGATCCAGCCGATGGTACCCAAAGCGTATCTGAATCCAAACTGAACGGTTTCGTTGGCAGCCTTCAGCCCCATTCCGAAAATAATCTGAATCCCTCCCAGAATCAGCGACAGGGTAAAGAGCAGGCTGTTGATATCCGTTCCCTTTTCAGTAAAAAGCTGCTGCAGCTGACGGTAGCCCGGCAGACCGGTTTCGTAAAGGTTAATCCCGAAGGCCGTTCCGCTGATCAGACCGAATACAATGGTCGATATCCCGAGGTATGAGACCAGGGAGGCAACCGGTTTCAATTGTTTACCAACCTTTGCCCTGGCAATCAGGGCGGCAATGGTGATCAGCACACCGTAACCGGCGTCACCCAGGCAGAATCCGAAGAAAATGGTATAAAAAGGGGCAAAAAACGGGGTAAGGTCAATTTCCTTGTAACCCGGCAGTGCATAAAGCTCGCCCAGCATCTCGAATTTGCTGGCAAAACCTTTGTTTTTCAGCAGAATAGGAACCGAATCTCCGGGCACCGGCGATTCGCTCAGGTAGAAAACGCCTTCCTGATCCAGGAAGCGGTTGAGTACATCAGCGGTTCCGGCAGGGATCCAGCCTTCAAGTATGCGTAGCTTATCGCTGGCCTCCGCGACAGTGGTTGAAAACGCTTTTTCCAACTCAGCGTCCTGCAGCAAATGTTGCCTGTATGCTTTTAGGGCGTCAAGATTACCGGCCGCAATTTCATCAAGGCGGGCATTCAGTCCGGCCTCTTCTGCAACAATCTCCTGTTTCAGTTTATCAAGCTCCGTTAACGAATGCGCCGGAAGCCTCACCTCATCTGCATCAATGGCAGGGAAAGGCAGACCGGTATCCACCCAGGCAAAATAGATCATGCCAGCCGATCGGCTGATTTCATATATATCTGCATCATTGACCAGCTCAGGATCCCACGATCTGAGCGGAGCAATGAATAACCTGACCCTGATGGATTTATCTCCCAGTCTATGAATCAAGTCAGTGGAAAAATCTCCCCATGGTTCTGTTTCGGCCATTTCCTTGCGCAACTGGGCCTGGCGCTGCGCCAGCGCGGACTGCTGATTGAGTATACCGTTGATCTCATTATGCAAAGCCGTAACATCGTCAACAGCAACTGCCGTTCCGGGAATTACCCCGCGGTTTTCAAGCGATCTGATCAGCTTGTCGAGTTGTTCGGCCTGCTGAAGCTGCTCCCTGATTTCGTCTGTCAACGCGCCTTCCTTCTCAATGATATGCACCACCCCTATATCGCGGAGTTTAAGCAGGAACTCCTCATACTCGCGGTGAAACACCAGAAAGGAATATTTTTTCATCGGGGCTATCATACTGCCTCCTCCATCTTTTGCTGACGGTCCTTTACAATCTTCTGGGCCGACTTGGAGAGGTTCTCCTCATCTTCCATAAACCGCTTTATCTTCAATATCGCATCTTCATATCCCGGAATCTGTACTTTTTCGTAAAGATTAACCTTTTGTGTCGTTTTTCTCCGGGCATGATCAAGCAAGGCCATCTTGCGGTTAAAGAACTCACTTTCAATGCCAATGGAAGCCAGCTGCTTTACGATGGCAATGCCATCGGCAGTCCACGACGGACTGTTGAACATACTGAATTCACCCAGGCTGAACTTAACCGAATCGAGCACCGGAATGCGTACTCCGGCAATTTTCCGGATGCTTAGTTCCACATCCTCAACCTTTATCAGGCTTGCATCAAACTCCCCCCAAAGCCTTACCATACTCCGGTAGCTTTCCACTGCTTCATCCAGTTTCTGACTGAGCGACTGCGCTTTGTCTTTGGCCTTTTTCACTTCCATCCGCAAGGCAGACTCCTTGTTCTTGATGGTCGGCAAAGCCCGCACGCGCACTTTCAGCTGCTTGTTAAGCTCCTGCAGGGAGGTTTTATTGTATTGAAATTTTATCGCCATTTTTCTGTAATCGGGTATTTTCAGGTCACTTATAAGCTGAAAACTCAGCTTTATCGGAAATTCAACCGGATCCATCCGGTTTTGATGCGCAATTTCCTACTTTGGCCAGTACAGATCGACAAACTCCTGACGGATACTTACCTCCGCCTTGCTGAAATGCCTGCCAAACAACTCCCAGGCTTTATCAAGCATGAAAGTGGTATCAACATTCACATCTATAGCAAGCAACTCGTTGGAATACTCTTTGGCAAAGCGCATTGTACGCTCGTCATAGTCGGTTAGGTCGAAGCCGTTTTCAAGCTTGGTCTTCGCGTTGGCGGCATCGGCATACAGACGTACCGCGGCGTTCATCACCTGGGGATGATCCTTGCGGGTTTGCTTGCCGATTACCAGCTGCTTCAGCCTTGAGAGGGAGCGGAAGGGATCCACGATTACCTTTCCGATATCGGAATCGCGGCGCAGGAAGAGCTGTCCTTCGGTAATATAGCCTGTATTGTCGGGGATCGCGTGGGTAATATCACCACTCGAAAGCGTGGTTACCGCAATAATGGTAATAGAGCCACCTTCAGGGAACTGAACTGCTTTCTCATAAATCTTGGCCAGATCGCTGTACAGGGAGCCGGGCATGCTGTCCTTCGAAGGGATCTGGTCCATACGGTTCGACACAATGCTCAGCGCATCGGCGTAAAGGGTCATATCGGTAAGCAGCACCAGCACGGTTTCCTTTTTGTCGAAAGCAAAATACTCAGCCGCGGTGAGCGCCATATCGGGAACCAGCAGCCGTTCAACCGGTGGGTTCTCGGTGGTGTTCACAAAGCTGATGATACGATCGAGGGCGCCGGCATTGTCGAATACGTTTTTATAATAAAGATAATCGTCGTTGGTCAGTCCCATACCCCCCAGGATAATCTTGTCGGCTTTAGCCCTGAGGGCCACCTGCGCCATCACCTGATTGTAAGGCTGGTCGGGATCGGCAAAGAAAGGAATTTTCTGTCCGGTAACCAGCGTGTTGTTGAGGTCAATACCGGCAATACCGGTAGCAATCAGTTCTGAAGGCTGCTTGCGGCGAACCGGGTTCACCGAAGGACCGCCGATTTCGCGCTCCTCACCTTCCACGGCAGGACCCCCGTCAATCGGATCGCCGTATGCGTTAAAAAACCTTCCGGCAAGCTCTTCGCCTACTTTCAATACCGGTGGTTTACCCAGAAAAACCACCTCAGCATCCGTAGGTATGCCTTCGGTACCGGAAAACACCTGAAGGGTGACGTTATCACCGTTGAGTTTCACCACCTGAGCCAAACGGCCGTTAACTGTGGCCATTTCCTCATAGCCGATTCCGGTCGCCTGCAGGGAGCAGGTCGCCTTGGTAATTTGCGTAATTTTGGTATATATCTTCTGAAATGCTTTTGTTTCCATCAGGCCGCTTTCCTTTCATTAATAATTTCTTCCAGCTCTGCTTCGTATTTCTTAAAGTCTTCGCTCTCGAAAAGTGAATAGTTCATCTGTTTGAACACATTGATGATGCGTTTGAAGTAAGGATTGACCTCCTCAAAACCTTCGAAACTGAAGCCGGTGTTACAAACGCCGAGCACCTTGCCAAGCATGTATTTCTGTCGTTTGATGGGAGTTGAAGCATCGGTTTTGTCAAAGGCATCCTGCTGAAGAATTACAAAGTCAATAACTTCTGATTTCCAGTAGCGAAGGTGGTAATCGATGGGTACCCCGTCGTCACCCAGGATGTTGATCTGCTCGTAGGCTTCCTTGCCCCTGAGCAGGATGTTTTTAGCCTCCAGCACACTGCCGAGCCAGTCCTCGGAGATATTCTCCGCGAGGTATTCCTGGAGTTCGGGATATTCAAGGTATTTTGAATAGCTGTCGATGGGATCCACTGCAGGGTAGCGTTTGCTGTCGGCGCGCTGCTGCGAAAGCGCAAAGAAACAGCGTGCGGCCTTTTTGGTAGATTCAGTAACCGGTTCTTTGAGGTTAC
>JABNAD010000453.1_pt1 | contig 17349 bp, 14 predicted proteins | sample 7240381 | NCBI WGS metagenome assembly JABNAD01 (sample SAMN11332834, study PRJNA596920) | anaerobic digester metagenome | biome: digested sludge; isolation source: digested sewage sludge-derived enrichment culture grown on H2/CO2 | place: Germany: Goettingen
AAAAAATACCGCCATCCGGGAGGATTGGCGGTATAAAGCAAGTGGTGGGACGGGAGGACGAGTCCCGTCCGGTTAACCTGGGAGGTATGCGGTCGGACCGCGAGGGATTTCGGAGCCGGTTAGAAGTTGACTTCTGTGCCGTAATAAGTACAGGTCAGAAGTTGTTCCATGGCAATGGGATCAATCGGTCTGGGATTAGAGCCGGTGCAGGCGTCACCCACGGCGAGTTCTGCAATGCGGGAGAGTTTTTCTTTAAACTCCGATTCCTGAATGCCGAATTCCTGCAGGGTGTGGGGGATATTCAGCAGCGTGTTGAACTCATGGATTTTATTGCAAAGGCTGTTGATCAGGGCTTCGTTGGACACTCCAGCCAGTCCCATGCGGCGGGCAATTGCGGCATAACGGCCTGCAGCCACCGGATTTTTGGCATTATAGCGGATGACAAAGGGGAGATAGATGGCATTGGCACAGCCGTGAGGAATATGTCCGGTCGAGAAGGCCGCACCGGTTTTATGTGCCATGGAGTGAACAATTCCAAGCAGGGCGTTGGAGAAGGACATACCTGCCAGGCATTGCGCGTAGTGCATCTGTTCCCGGGCACCCTGATTGTTCTGATAGGAGGCCGGCAGGTAATCCAGAACCATTTCAATGGCCTGGAGAGCCAGCGGATCCGTAAAGGGATTGTTCAGGGTGGAAACATAGGCCTCGATGGCGTGAGTCAGGGCATCCATTCCGGTATAAGCCACCTGGGTCAGGGGCAGATGTTCAACCAGTTCCGGATCCAAAATCGCAACATCAGGCGTTATATTGAAATCAGCCAGCGGGTATTTTACGCCGGTCGCATAGTTTGTGATGACTGAGAAGGCAGTAACTTCAGTGGCGGTTCCCGAAGTGGTTGGGATGGCCGCAAATCTGGCCTTTTGTCTGAGTTGCGGGAAGTTGAAGGGGATAATCAGATCCTCAAAGGTAGTCTCAGGGTATTCATAGAATGCCCACATCGCCTTGGCGGCATCAATCGGTGAGCCCCCGCCCATGGATACGATCCAGTCCGGCTGGAATTCCCGCATTGCCTCAGCACCGCGCATAACGGTTTCCACCGATGGATCCGGCTCTACTCCTTCAAACAGCCGAACTTCCATTCCGGCTTCTTCCAGGTAACCCACGGCCCGATCAAGAAATCCCTGCTTTTTCATCGAGCTTCCCCCGACTACCAGTATGGCTCTTGTGCCTTTCAAGTTCTTCAGTTCTGACAAGGTTCCTTTTCCGTGATAGAGGTCTCTGGGCAAAGTAAATCGACTCATTGTAGTTACTCCTTTGTTAAGATAAATATTTAACAATAGAATACCACTACGTTCAGAATATAACAATTGTGCACAATTTAACATCTGATTGTTATGAACCGCGTTTTTTCCTTTAATTTCGAATTGATTAGCTGAAAGTGATATAAAGTGTATAAATCACTGGCTTTCATCTCATTTCTTTAAAAAAATCATATTTGCTGGAGATAAATATTTCTCTGTGAGCTCAGGTAAAATCAAGTGCGAAAAAAATAACAGCTGGAATCATTGGTGCGTTAGCGAAAAACTGGTTGGATGTATAATAAAACAGTGAAGTATAAAATTGATACAGGTTTTATCGTATATTTGCAGCGAATGGGGAAGGCGAATATTTCATCAGATTGCTGGCTTCCATTCAATTGGTAATGTGTCGGTTGCGTTCAGGGTGGTTTGTTCGAACGGCTGAAGATGCCTTCGAAAGAAGTGGGTTGCAAAAACTTTTTGTAAGTGATAATTATTATCAATGGAGATTATGAGGTTTTTGGCATACGCAGGTTATTTGTGCAAACAAGATGTTGAAAAGGCGGATATATTATCGGATTATCAATGGAAATTCCGATTTATAATTGTTATTATCTGACGGGACTGTTAAGATAAACCAGAACAAAAAACTAAAGAAAAAGGACTGTGTATGGAAAAGAAAAAAATAGGTCTGGTACCAAAACTAGTCATCGCGATCATTTTAGGTGTTATTGTCGGTCAGCTGAACTTCATTCCTGAGTTTCTGCTTCGGATTCCGATCACTTATTCCAAAATTTTCAGCAGCATTCTCTCCTTTGTCATTCCCCTGATGATCCTTGGATTCGTCATTGTAGGCATAGCGGATCTGACCGAGGGAGCCGGGAAGCTGCTCGGCGTCACGACAATTCTGGCCTATGGGTCAACCCTTCTGGCCGGTACGGTTGCCTACCTGGTGGCTACCAGTGTATTCCCCTCGTTCATCAGCCAGGACCTGGTGGAAAAGCTGACGGAAACAGGCGCTGAACTGACACCGCTGTTCTCCATCCCGCTGGCCCCGCTGCTCGATGTCACAGGCGCTATCGTGTTTGCGTTTATGTTCGGAATCGGTATTTCATGGCTCAGAAGCCAGGGACGCGGGGAAACCATTTACCATATCTTCTCTGATTTCGGCGCGATTATCACGAAGATCCTGAATACGCTGATCATTCCGGGCCTGCCGCTGTATATCTTCGGAAACTTCCTGAACCTGAGCTACTCCGGATCGGTCTTTACGGTGTTGTCCATCTTCTGGAAAGTTTTCGTCATCATCATCATCCTGCATATTCTCTACATCATCGCTCAGTTCTTCATTGCCGGAGCGATTGGACGCAAGAACCCGGTTCGAATGATTAAAAACCAGATTCCCGGCTACATCACTGCCATCGGAACCCAGTCCTCCGCGGCAACGATTCCGGTCAACGTGGAATGCGCCAAGAAGAACGGTGTTTCCAAGCAGATTCGTGACTTTGTGGTTCCGCTGTGCGCCACAATCCATCTGTCAGGCAGCATCATCACCATTACCAGCATTGTTACTGCGGTATTGCTGATGTATGGACTGCCTCACGGCTTCGGACTCATGATGGGCTTCATCGCGATGCTCGGCATCGCTATGGTCGCGGCACCGGGAGCTCCGGGTGGAGCCATTATGAGCGCGCTGCCCTTTGTTTCCCTGGTCGGCATTGATCCCACCGGGACTCTGGGACAGCTTCTGATCACCCTGTATCTGACCCAAGACAGCTTCGGTACGGCCTGCAACGTTTCCGGCGATAATGCCATTGCGGTGGTTGTTGACGAATACTATCACCGATTCATCGCTAAAGGAAAACCGGAACCTGAAGACGAAGATGATGAAATGACGGTCGAGATCTAAGGTCTTACCGACTACTACGCATGTAATAGCAAAAGCAGAAAGACAGAGAGTATCCACGCTCTCTGTCTTTTGTCATCAATGACATGAAATCCCGGATCTCATTCCCCAGGGGAGAGATCCGGGATTTCTTGCTTTGAACGATTGCTGCTTTGCTTTTTTTCGATAACCCCGGACTTTGTCTGGAGCTGAGACAGAAATTCGTTCGGAGGGTTGGCTCGAAAGATAGTTATGAGCAATGGGTTTCGAGAATAAGTTTTGCGGAATGGATCAGTGGAATCATTCCCCAGGAACTGTCCGGCACTCGGCTGCCAGCAGCAGGTTCAGGAGCGCGGCTCCGTGGTGGCTTCTGGGATCGATGCCGGTCTGCTGGTGCAGGCGGTCCAGGCGGTATTTCAGGGTATTGCGGTGAATGAACAGTGCGGCGGCGGTATCGCCGGGGCTGAGGTTATGCCGGGAAAAACTGGCAAAAGTTTCGCGAAGCTCCGGTGACAGCGGACGAAGTCGCTGCAGATTTTGTCGAAGCCAGGCTTGATGCACATCACCGGGATCGGCCAGGTGGTCAAATAGCAGTTCAAAGTCAGCGCAACCCAAGCCGTCTTTGCGGCGGCGAAGCTTAAGGTCCAGCAAGTGGTTCAGAACCGAAATGCCAGGATCTGCCGGTACAGCGTCACCATACTGGTACACGGCATCCGGGGACAGATAGAGGTTTTCGGTCAGAGCCCAGATCAGGCCTTCGGCCAGTTCCTTCGGTTCGTCGGTCTGAGACAGGACAAGGATCCGGTCCGATCCGGCAGGGGAGAGATTCAGGCCCTCGGAAAAGTTCTGGATCAGGGCAGCCACTTCCGGCTGGTAAGAGACAGCGGCCAGCATGGCAAAATTGGGGGAAGCCGAAGATCTGCCTGCCTTTGAAACAGGGGAAACCGGGGGCGGCATATTGCCTCCCCCGGACGGTGCGGTCACGGATTGGAACGATCCCCTGGCTTTCTTCATGACTGGCTCCTAAAAGTAGGTTTCTTCGGTATCCGGGTCAAACACATGGACTTTGCTTTCATTCAGGGCGATTTGGACGGTTTCCCCGGGGCGGATTCTGGTATTGCCGTTGACCCGGGCGGTGATGGCATTCTCGCCGTGCTTGAAGTAGAGGTAGGATTCGGCTCCCATGATTTCGGTTACTTCCGCCATCACCGGGAAAACGGTGGAGGCATGCTGCTCCAGAAATTCCGGTTCATAGCCGATGGCCTCCGGTCTTACTCCAATTATAACCTCTTTTCCGCTCAAATCATGGTTTTTCAGAAGGTCGGATTTTTCCCGGGTGAGCGGAATCAGGACTTCGCCATATTGCAGAGCAAGCTGATCCCCCTGGGGAACCACCCGGCCTTTGAGGAAGTTGATCTGAGGTGAGCCGATGAAGCCGGCAACAAACATGTTGGCCGGGTGCTCATAGATCTCCTGAGGGGCATTTACCTGCTGGATCAGTCCGTCCTTCATGACGACGATCCGGTCACCCATGGTCATGGCTTCGGTCTGGTCATGGGTGACATAGATAAAGGTGGTCTGCAGTCGCTGATGGAGTTTGGAGATTTCTGTCCGCATCTGAACCCGAAGCTTGGCATCGAGGTTGGACAGTGGTTCATCCATCAGGAATACGTTCGGGTCCCGGACAATGGCCCGGCCCAGGGCAACGCGCTGGCGCTGGCCGCCGGAGAGGGCTTTCGGCTTGCGCTTGAGCAGGTGTTCGATGTCAAGGATTTTCGCGGCTTCGGCCACCTTCTGTTCAATGACCTCTTTCGAAATCTTGCGCAGCTTGAGTCCGAACGCCATATTTTCAAATACAGTCATATGAGGGTACAGGGCGTAGTTCTGAAACACCATCGCGATGTCCCGATCTTTGGGATCTACGTCATTGATGATCCGATCCCCGATTTTGATGGTGCCTTCGGAGATGTCTTCCAGACCGGCAATCATCCGGAGGGTCGTGGATTTGCCGCAGCCGGAAGGCCCGACCAGGATGATGAATTCCTTGTCGGCGATGGTGAGATTGAAGTCCTTGACGGCGTATACGTTCCCTTTATATACCTTATTGATGTGAGACAGTTCTACACTGGCCATTTTTTCACACTTCCTTTGCTTGATTGTCCCCATCATACGCCAGGCCAAAAGGACTTGCCTATTGGTCATATGCACAAAAAGCGTCGGGCCGATGATGCGGCTGAATCCAGAAAGAGTTTGGGATCAGGGTAAATTTCGACTTGATTCGTAAATGAACAAAAAAACCGCGGAATAATATGCGTTTAAAATCAATATTGCGGGATTTCGACTTGATTTTGATGTATATTAATAAACAGGCAACGAAAATCGATTTCGTCATTGACTTTGGAAATTGACAATGTTACCATTCACATAACGTCATAATACGACTTGATTCGAGCTATGATGAATATTGTAATTTGGGGTGACAAATTATGCATGAAACCTTTGTTCAGCAGATCAACGAAGTGCTGGAAGCCGTGAAGAGCCGGAAGATTGATAATATCTATCTGGTAGCCTGCGGCGGATCCATGGCTTCACTGATGCCGGGCGAGTATTACCTGGATCTGGAAACGGATGTTCCCGTCAAGGTCTATACTTCCAATGAGTTTGTCCATCGGACACCGAAACAGCTGGGGGAAAACTCTCTGGTGATCACCAGATCCCATTCCGGTGAAACCCCGGAATCGGTGGAAGCTACGAAACTGGCTCGTGCCAAGGGAGCGCTGACTCTGGCCATTTCAATGGTTGCTGACTCTCCGTTATCGCAGGCCGGCGAGTACAAGCTGGGCTACCTCTATTCCAAGACGGAACCGGTGGACGCGATCGATGGAGACACCGCCACCTATTTCCGCTTCCTGTTCAGCTTAATCAACGTGCTCAATCCCAATGGAAAATGGGATCGGCTGCTGGAACAGATGAAGGGTCTGCAGGGACTGGTCGATGCCAATGTCGCCAAATATGCGGAAAGCGCGGAAGAGTTTGGCAAGGAACAGAAACGGGCCCCTCTGGTTTACACCATGGCCAGTGGACAGTACTTCTCGCATGCCTACTCCTTTACCAGCTGCCTCTTGATGGAAATGCTCTGGGTTCACTCCAATGCCATTCATGCCGGTGAATTCTTCCACGGACCCTTTGAAATCACGGACTATGATGTGCCGTTCCTCGTTATCCGGGGCAATGGCGCGACGCTTCCGCTGGATGACCGGGCCATTGCCTTCGCCGAGAAGTTCAGCGATGAGGTCTATGTCATTGACACCAATGAATTCGACTATACCGGCGTAGATGAAGACCTGCGGGAGTACTTCGGTTCTCTCCTGATCGGAAAAGTCATGAGAGGCTATGCCGACGCCCTGGCTGATCACAAGGGACATCCCCTGAGTGTCAGACGCTACATGTGGAGAATGGAATATTAATCAATTTCGATCCAGTGATCATTGATTCAAACCAAGATATGAGGAGCAAATAACATGAAAAAAAGATTATTCAATCTGACTTCAGCCATCCTGGCATCTTCTGTTATTCTGGCCGCCTGCAGCCCGGCGGCGCCAGCCACCACCGCCGGTGGTTCCACCGGAACTTCAGCCGGAACCGCAGCCTCCACTTCAGCCGCGACTCAGCCTGCGGAAAAGGTCGTCATCAACTTCTTCCACCGCTGGCCGAACGAGCCCAAGAAAAGCTTCTATGACCGCAAGGTGCAGGAATACATCGCGACCCATCCCAATGTCGACATTAAAGTTGAAAGCGTCATTAACGATGCATATAAGGAAAAGATCAGGGTTCAGGTTGCCAGCACCCAGATGCCGGACGTATTCTTCTCCTGGTCGGACTCCTTTGCCCAGAATCTGGTCTCCTCCGGAAAAGTCCGGGCCCTGGATGATCTCTATGAGCAGGATAAAGCCTGGTCCGGCAATCTGATCGAATCCCAGATCAAGGGCTTTACCTTTGACGGCAAGAAATACGCAGCGCCATTCACCATGGACGGCAAAGCCTTCTTCTATAACACCGAAGTTTTTGGTAAGCTGAATCTGAAGGCTCCGACCACCTGGAAGGGCTTGCTGGAAGTCCTGGATACGCTGAAAGCCAATGGCTATGACACCCCCATCGCGGCGGGCCTGTCCGAACCCTGGGTCGTATCGCACTTCATGGGTCCGATTTTTGACCGGGTCGTCAAAGCTGATGTCCTGGCAAAAGATTACAACCAGAAAACTGGTGAATTCACAGATCCTGGTTACGTCGAAGGTCTGAAAATGTTTGAAACGCTGGCAGGCTACATGGGAGACATCTCCACGGCCATCGATCATGAAACATCAAGAAATATGTTCGCCAACGGCGAGATCCCGATGGTTTACCTCCAGATTGCGGAAATCAAGCGGATTAAGGAAATCGACAAGGTCGAATTCGGCTACTTCAACTTCCCGGAAGTGGAAGGGGCAGTCGGGGTTCAGAGTTCTCTGGAAGGTGCTCCGGAAGGAGTCATGCTCTCCAAGGAAGCATCTCCCGAAGCCATTGAATTCTTCAAGTATCTGACCTCTGCCGAAACTGCTGCGGACTTTACCAAGACAACCGGCGAGATCACGGCCATCAAGGGCGGAGTTACTTCAGAGACTGCCTCACCGGAAGTCGTAGAGGCATTTAACCTCATCAACGATGCGGAGTCCATGACGCCCTGGTTTGACAATGCCGTTAACATCAACATCGGCGATATCTTCATGAAGGGTGGCCAGGAACTGGCAACCAAACAGACTACGGCGGAACAGATCATGGAAGCCGTCAAGGTCAAAGCAACGGAACTCAGAGGCAACTAAGCCTGAATTTTAAGGGAAGACAGGGATAAGACCGCATCGGAGGATGATGTCTTATCCCTATCAATAAAAGGGGGAGAAATACCCAATGAATAAGTGGAACCGAAAATTGAAACCCTTGTGGTTTTTAACGCCAGCTCTGGTGTTTCTGATTTTCTTTGTATTTGGACCCCTGGTCCAGAACCTGATCAATAGCTTCTATAAGTTTTCGGCTTTTTCACCAACGCAGCAATTCGTCGGCCTGGCCAATTACGAGAAGCTGATGCAGGACCGCACTCTGCCGGTGGCTTTAACGAATAATTTCCGCTATGCTGTCATCTCCGTTCTGGTCCAGGTCGGCTTTGGATTAGTACTGGCTGCCATTTTGGAACATAAGATCTTCCGCAGGGTGGCGCCGTTTTTCCGGGTCGTTTATTTTATGCCTGTCATGATATCGATATCAGTCATTGCCATGCTGTTCAGCTTTATCTACAATCCGCAGATGGGCATACTCAACAATTTCCTGGAATTAATCGGACTGGAGTCCTTAAAGCGAGTCTGGCTGGGCAATCCCAAGACAGCCATCTATTCGGTCATTACGATGAGTCAGTGGCAAAGTACCGGCTACATCATGATGCTCTTCATTGTAGCCATTCAGAAGATTCCAAAGGATCTGTATGAAGCCAGTGTCATCGACGGAGCGGGTTCCATCGGCCAGTTCTTCCATGTCACGGTCCCTCAGGTAAAAGAAACGATCTTCGTCAATACCCTGATCACGATCACCGGCTCCATGCTGGTATTCAATGAACCATACATTCTGGCCAAAGGCGGGGGCCCTGGCATCAGTTCAACCACCATCGCCCTTCATATGTACCTGGAAGGGTTCATGCGCGACAACATGGGCTACGCTTCCGCTCTGGCTGTGCTCATCTTTGTCATTACCGCCATTGTTTCCCTGGTGCAGGTTGCCATCTCCAGAACCGGAAAGGAGGACTAACATGGAAGGAACACTCAAACAATCCAAACCGAACAGACGCCGGATCAGACTGACTCCGGGGCGTCTTCTGACGGCAACCCTTCTGGTCATTCTGGCTGTTGTGATCCTTTATCCGCTGTTCTGGATGATCGTATCCTCCATGAAATCCTACGCCGAAATATATGGAAATGTCTGGGGATTTCCCGAAACCTGGCTGGTCGACAATTACCGCAAAGCCTGGGAAGGGGGCATCGCTGATTATTTCCTGAACAGTCTCCAGATTACCGGAGCTGTCATCGTCAGTGTGATCTTCATCGCGACATTGGCCGCCTACGGTCTGTCCCGCTTTAAATCGCGCCTGGTGGACCTGCTGCTCATTGCCATCATGGCCGGACTGATGGTTAATCCACAAGTCTGTCTGATCCCGCTCTATAAATTTCTGGACGCGGTCGGTCTGCTGGATACCAAACTGGCTCTGATCCTGCCCTACATCGCTTTTCGGCTGCCTTTGTCAATTCTTCTGGTGCGGTCGCATTTTCTGACCATCCCCAAGGAGATTGTGGAGTCCGCCATCGTGGATGGATGCAGCGAGCTGGAGATTTACTCCAAGATTTATCTGCCCATGTCACGGCCGATTATCTCAACCATTGCCCTTTTGACTGCCTTCTATGCCTGGAATGAATTCCTGTTTGGCATTATCTTCATCAGCTCGGAAGCGAATAAAACCATCCCGGCTGGTCTGATGAATTTCCGCGATGCCCTCCGAACCGACTGGGGTGTACTCCTGGCAGGTATGGTCATTGCTTCCCTGCCGATGATTGTGCTGTTGATCTTTACTCAAAAACAACTGATTCGTGGCCTGTCCGAGGGCTCCGTGAAAGGATAACGACATGAAGCTGATTTGCATCGGTGACAACGTCTGCGATTGTTACCACTACAAGAATACCTATTACCCGGGAGGCAACTGCGTGAACGTTGCCGTCAACGCCAAGCGCAGCGGAGCGGAAAAATGCTCCTACATCGGGATTCTGGGAACAGACGACAAGGCGCAGCACGTCAAGTTTGCCATGGACCAGGAGGGGATCGAGTGGAGCCGTTCCCGAACCATGGAAGGTCTGACCGGTCAGCCCGGCGTCTACCTGGATGAATCCGGTGACCGCATTTTTCGGCGATTTGAGGGAGATACGGTTCAAACGCTGGCCAAGCTCCATATGACCCGGCATGACCTGGCTTACGTGAAAGACTATGATCTTTGCCATACCAGCTGTTATTCCTGGATGGAGGAGGAGCTGCCGGTTCTGTGCCAGGTCATTGAAGTATCCTATGACTTTTCCGACCATTACACCCTGGAGCAGATCGATCGGGTGGCGCCGTATATTTGCTATGCCTTCCTGTCCGCTTCCGATCGTACTCATGAGGAAATTGCCGCTCTGATCAAAGCCTTTGGAAAGTATCCGAATGTGAAGGTTCTGGGCATGACTCGCGGCAAAGAGGGAGCTCTGTTTGTTTCGGAAGGGAAGGAATATCGCCAGGCGCCGGCACCGGCCCAGGTTGTGGATACCATGGGTGCCGGAGACAGTTTCATTGCCGCATTCCTGGTGAGTCATAAAAATGGGCTGTCGATGGAAGAGAGTCTGAGCAGAGGGGCCCTCAGCGCGGCCAAAACCTGCGAGCTCGAGGGCGGTTTCGGATATCCGCATGATATAATATAATGTAATACAGAATATTATATTGGATTCATTCCTGGGAGAAGCTATGAAAAAAGTAAATCTGGACAGCAACATCTCTTCCTACCTCTACGAGCAGGTATCAAACTATATAGAGATCATGATCGAAAAAGGCACGTTGACTTCTGGCAGCAAAATTCCTTCAGAGCAGGAACTGTGTGAACTGTTCAACACCAGCCGGATCACGGTTCGCCGGGCCATCAAGGAACTGTCCGACAAGGGGGTGCTGGAAGCGGTTCACGGCAAAGGCACCTTTGTCTCTTCCAAAATCAAAAAAAGCGTCCATATCCTGGAATTTGGCGGATTCGCCGATGGCCTGGGGGGTGCCGGGGTCACTTTTACCAAGAAGATTTTGTCCAAAGGTCTGCACATGGCCGACGAAGCCGAAAAAATCATCTTCCAGCGGACCGAGCCCTTCGAGCTGTTTACGCTGGTTCGACTGGTTTTTGATGCGGAAGGTCCCTTCAGCCTTGATTTTGCTTTTTTTCCGGCGGATCGCTATCCGGGAATCATGGATCGGGTAGACTCTGATACATCCACTTTTGAACTGGCCAGAAAGACTTACGGCATTCATTTCAAACGAGTGACCAAAACCATTGAATTTCTCACGGGTGATGAGGAAGCTGCAAAAATTCTGGGTGTCCCCCTCACGACACCGCTGGTTCTCGTGAAGAAAACCATTTTTGATGAGCAGGACCGGCCGGTCCATTTCTCCCGGTATTATCTGCTCCCGCAAAAGGCTGAACTCTCATTCGAAGTTCGCCTGGACTGATCCCCTTACTGCTTCCGAGAGGACAATGGGTGGATTCAGTCTGGCAATTCCGGGATCTGACCTTTTTGACACCGGCGCTGCCGGACGCCCTCAGCAATAATAAGAACAATAAAATTCGTAAGGGGATCCTTATGAATTTTTCTTTTTTGCATGCTTTGGAACAAGTGACGAACTGACCGGCGAAGGGAATCGTCAGTTGATAGACTGTCCGGCGAGAGAACTGTCATGCGAGGTGGGGATCTTCGGTGAAGGGAACTGCCAGGCAAAGCGGCCGGTCCGATGGAGGGGATTGTCAGAGGTAAACCGCGGAGGGCATCTGCTCAATCGGTCAGGCTGCTTCTTTAGTCAGTCAAATCAGATGAGTACAACGTTTCTTTTACAGTTTCGGGATTAAACAAGAAATATACCTCTGTGAATATACATTATATACAGGTATATATTAAATTGTTAAATATTTGATTTTCTGTATTTTCAAGTCTGCCTGTAGAAAGTTCTCTACCTGCAATAACTGGTTGAACTTTCAGAACGTCGGATCAATATTCATTTATAACCATTCGATTAACATCGAATAATAGTTAAAGAGGTATAAAATAACCGGCTTTTACCTCATATTTCATAAAAAATCAAGGTGTTAACGATTCTCGATTATCAATTTGGCACCTTTAAGTGACTTTAGCGAATAGCATAAAAATTCTTCAAAAACAATTTTATGCAATCAAAAACAGATCTGCAGAAATAATGTGATATTCATCTAAAAATGCTATAAATATTGATTAAAGGTTTACATGTGGTATACTTCAAAAGGTCAAAATATATATATTCCTTAGGAGGGAAAACATGGCAAAACCAACCCATGACAACACTGCCAAACGCGGTGGTGTACTCAAATCCATTGAGGCCATCGGTAACGCTCTGCCTCATCCAGCTATTATTTTCGTCATTCTCACCGCGCTCGTCGTCGTCATTTCCTACTTTGTCGCCAAGTCCGGACTTCAGGTAACTTACTATGATGCCAGACAGGCCAAGGAAGTAACGATCGGAGCAACCAACATGCTGTCCGTGGAAGGACTGCGGTTCTTCTTCAACTCAGCCACCGGAAACTTTACCGGCTTCGCGCCACTGGGTACCGTTCTGGTTGCCATGCTGGGTGTCGGTGTTGCTGAATACTCCGGACTGATCAATGCGTCCCTGAAGAAGCTGTTGAGCAATGTTCCCGCCAGCCTTCTGACTGCGGTGGTTGTATTCGCCGGGGTTATGTCCAATGTGGCCTCTGATGCCGGATACGTTGTGGTTATTCCTTTGGGAGCCATCGTTTTCGCCGGAGCCGGCCGTCATCCCATCGCGGGTCTGGCAGCAGCCTTTGCCGGAGTTTCTGCCGGATTCTCCGCCAACCTGCTGGTCGGAACTCTGGATCCGCTGCTGGCCGGTATCACCAATGAAGCCCTGAAGGCTTCCGGTAGTGATTACACCATGCTTGCCACCGGCAACTTCTACTTCATGTTTGTCTCCACCTTCCTTCTGACGATTCTTGGAACCGTCGTTACCGAACGAATTGTCGAACCGAACCTGGGACCCTACACCGGTGAGTTCAAGCCGGATGCAGAGAAACTGACCGCTGTGGAAAACAAGGGTCTGAGAAATGCCGGAATCGCTCTTGTGCTTTTTGCTTTACTCATGGCCTTCCTGACGGTACCGCAGAATGCAGTGCTCAAGGAAGTGGATGCTGCCGGAAAACTGAACCTGAACAACTTCATGCACAGCGGTCTGATCTTCATGATCCTCCTGCTGTTCCTGATTCCTGGATATGTTTACGGAAAAGCTACCGGCAAGATCAAGAACACCAATGATCTGGTTGAAGCCATGACCAGCGCCATGAAGAGCATGGGCGGGTACCTTGTACTGGCTTTCTTTGCGGCTCAGTTTGTGGCATTCTTCGGAAAATCCAATTTGGGAACCATTCTCTCCGTCGAAGGCGCCGGTTTCCTGGAGCGCATCGGCTTTAAGGGAATTCCGCTGGTGCTCGGATTCATTTTGATTTCAGCCTTCATCAACCTGTTCATGGGATCCGCTTCCGCCAAGTGGGCGATTATGGCACCGATCTTCGTGCCGATGATGATGCGTCTGGGACTGACTCCGGAACTCACTCAGGTTGCCTTCCGGATTGGAGATTCCTCCACCAATATCATCACGCCGCTGATGAGCTACTTTGCGATGATTGTCGTCTTTGCCAAGAAATACGAGAAAGACAGCGGCCTGGGAACACTGATTTCCACCATGCTGCCCTATTCCGTCGTATTCCTGATCGGCTGGGCCATTATGCTCATTATCTGGATGCTGGTGGGACTCCCGCTGGGACCCGGAGCTGCCCTGTACATGTAATTGAAACCAAAATAAGGCCCTCGCGGCCTTATTTTTTCTGATTCGTTTTCTATGATGGATCAGAATATGATGGTTCAGATTCATTGATGGTTCAACTTCATTGATGGGATTGAACAGGAAAACTAATGAATTGATTGGCTGAATGCAGCCTACAGGCAAGGGCAGCCGGAAGCTGTCTGAATTTTTCAGATGACGGAATTTTACAAATGATTTTCTTTTCAGATGATTGAATTCTTAAGATGATTATATTCTTCAAATGATTTTCTTTTCAGATGGGTGAGTGGTTTAGATCCTGAAATTTTTCAGGGATCTGACCTGAACGAACTGATTCGGCAGATGAAAAATCCGAATGAACATGGAGGTTATGATGATTAACGAACAAAGGTTATTGGATCGGTTTCTGCGCTATGTGCAGATTGACAGCCCCACCAGGGAAGAGGGAGACTTCGCCCGGATTCTGATGGCTGAAATGCAGGAACTGGGCCTGGAAGTGGAAATGGATGGCGCCGGTGAGGTGGTCGGAAGCAATTCAGGCAACTTGATCGGACGTCTGAACGGACAGCTGGACCGGGATCCGATCCTGTTCAGTTCCCATATGGATACAGTCAGCCCGGGACGCGGTATTAAGCCTGTCATCAAGGATGGCACGATTTTCAGTGACGGCACCACGATTCTGGGCGCAGACAACAAGGCCGGAATTGCGGCGCTCATGGAGGCGGTTGCCGTGTTGAAGGAGACTTCAGCTCCCCATGGTGACGTGGAGATGGCATTCACCATTTTTGAGGAAGGCGGACTGTTTGGATCCAAAAATTTGGACTACACCAGACTGAAGGCGAAAAAAGGCTTTGTTCTGGACAGTGGCGGTGACCCGGGCGACATCATTATTGCCGGTCCGGCCCAGGCCAAGATTGACGTAACGTTTACCGGCCTTGAAGCTCATGCCGGGGTAGCACCGGAAACCGGAATTTCAGCCATTATGATTGCCGCGGACGCCATCTCCCAGATGAAGCTGCTCCGCATTGATGAGGAAACAACCGCCAATATTGGATCCATCGAAGGCAAGGGACCCACCAACATTGTGACGAAGGAAGTCCGGATTCAGGCGGAAGCCCGCAGCCTGTCCGATGAAAAGCTGAAGGCTCAGACAGAGCATATGGCAGAATGCTGCTATGAAGCGGCCAGAAAGTTCAACGGCAAGGCTGATGTGGTCATTGCTCCGGCCTACGGCGCATTCAGCATTCCGGAGGATCACGCACTGGTATCCGAACTGAAAGCAGTGTTCGCGCAGATGGGCATCCAGGCGAAAACCGCCCGATCCGGCGGAGGATCGGACACCAATGTCTTCAATGCCAACGGAATCCCTTCCGTGAATCTGGCCATCGGGGAACGGAAACCGCATACGCTGGAGGAACATCTCCACATACGAGACCTGAATACCACAGCGGAGCTGGTGCTCCGACTGATGCAGGGCTAATCATTTCATCTCAGCACACCGGAATCGTCCTTGTCAGGGCGGGTCCGGTGTATTTTCATTCGATCACTGCAATTCTCGAATTCTCACGCCATCAGGGAGTTGGCCTGCTCCGTGGCTGGATTGCCGGACTTCGTCAGAAAAGCGGAGCGAGGGATCCTTCCTTATAACGGCTCCCTCAGCAGATGGATCGTTCACGTCATTCTGAAATTTATCATGACAGAACGGAAGGAAGGCCCTATACTCAAAGAAAAGAGCAGAGGGGATTTAACGATGGACAAAACGAATGTCATTCTGCATGAGCGCATTACCATTGGAATCAGTGCCTGTACGATGGGGAGCCCAGTGCGTTACAACGCCAAGGGCTGGGATCTGACTGCGGGGCTGGGCCGTGAAAAGAGCGACTTTAAATGGGTGCCGGTCTGCCCGGAAACCATGTCCGGCCTGGGAGTACCCAGAGATCCGATTCATCTGTCAGGCGGCACCGGGAAAGAGGTCTGGTCGGGTCTGGCAATCATTAAGAACCGCGGGGGTCAGGATGTGACGGAGGATGTTAAGTTTGGCACGTTGTCCTGCCTGGAAACGCTGGAGCGGGCGAAAGCCACCGCATTCATCTACATGGACGGCAGTCCGACCTGCGGCGTCTACCGTACGTCCCTGAAAAAACAGAAGCGGGGTAATCCGCCCGGGATCTTCGGAACCTTGCTCTTGGACCGGGAGTATTTCCTGATTCCGGCCAGCGATCTTCAAAGTCCTATCCGCTGGTGGGACTGGCGGCGCCGGCTGCTGGCGTTCCACTGGTTTCGCTCCTTGCCACTTGAAAGCAAGAATTCACTTTACGAAGCCTGGTATAAGCTGAAGTTCCTTTGCCAGGAGCTGGATGAGCCATGGGCCAGGGAAATGGGTCGACGGCTGGCAGACCTGGGCAAACAAGTTACCGCGGAGGATATTGCCGCGATACGCGGTGAAATTCTGGAAGTTTTACGCCGCCCCTCTACCACGGCAAAGATTACGCAGATGCTATGGAAAAACTATTCGTTTTATCGCAAAGCGAAAGGCAAGACTGTAGATGGAATCAATTCACCGGATTTTCGACGCAATGTCACAACCATTGCCAAAGAGCTGACGCTGATGGAGCGAACTGCCTTTGAAGAAGGAGTCTTCTTCGCGTCTTCTCCGGTTCTGTACCGTGAGAAGCGGCGTATGCCAAAACCGGTGCTGCCGACAACAGAGTCGCCGGCAGAGGAAGGGGCAGAAGAAGATCAATCCCCTGAGGAACAGGCGTAACAGGCACGATCGGATCCGCAATCATTTTTATTGGATCGGAAAGCAGCTTGATCGGATCAGGCAGCATCTCAACCGGATTCAATCTCTGGAAGATTTTCCGGTGAATGGAAAAGAGCCAAGACCCCAAACCAGTTCAGGTGCGGGGTCTTGGCTGATTAATCCTTGAAATGATATCACACCCAGCGATCCTACTCCTCGCTTTCGGCAATGGTGATGGTGAGGTGATAGAGATCCGGATCATATTCCGTGGTCAGCAGCTCCATGTCCTGAACGGGGAACCGCTTCGTATCGATGGAGACACCCTGACCATTGAGATAGTCGACAATTTCTTCCGTGGCAGCATTCTCCAGACCGGTTTTCAGAAAACGGTAGGTCAGGAAAGTATAGCCGAATTCACTCCAAAGCTCTGACTGAATCCGACGGCCATCTGGCAGCGTAAAGTCGGACTTGTCCAAAAAAATTGAATCGTCAAATGCTTTGTCCCAGTCAATGGAAGCCAGCCTGCTGCGAAGATCGTTCTGTTCCATTCATGTGCTCCTTTCGGTTCGCGCCCTTGCGAAGGTGTCGTTGAAGTTCTCGAGTGAATTCCCGGACAGGGGGTCGTAGATTTCCTGAAATGGCAGGGATTCAGCAGACATAAAAGGTTCTGTTCGATGGTTGAAGCGGAGCTTCAAATGCTTTCATCCTGACTGCTATGACCGGTATATCAATCGGTTATA
>JABNAD010000672.1_pt1 | contig 17329 bp, 24 predicted proteins | sample 7240381 | NCBI WGS metagenome assembly JABNAD01 (sample SAMN11332834, study PRJNA596920) | anaerobic digester metagenome | biome: digested sludge; isolation source: digested sewage sludge-derived enrichment culture grown on H2/CO2 | place: Germany: Goettingen
TAAGATTGTAAGATTATCAACAACAAAAAAGATGAAGGCTATAAAAATCATTGCACTGGCCGCGCTTATCGCATTACTAGCAAGCTGCGGCAACGGACAGCCCGCTGACGAAAACCAAAACGACCTGACTTCAAAAACGGAAAATGAACAGATTGCCAGTCCCTTAACAGATATCTATGGAACCTACCAAGGTGTTATCCCGGCAGCAAACACCGCTGGTATTGCAATCCATCTTACCATTAATTCCGATGAAACTTTTATCCTCACCCGTGAATATCAGGACAAAAAACAAGGTTCTTTCAAGGACCAGGGGAGGTTTATTTTCGTGAATGACCGTGTGATTGAACTGACCGATAAAAAAGGTATAAAAACGTATTACAGAATTAACAACGGAAGCATTATACTTTCTGACCCGGAAGGTAACGTTGCTGATGCCGATTTTGCCTCACGCTATCAACTCAAAAAGATTTAACCCATGAAAAAGGTTGCTTATTTGCTTCTGGCATTGACTTTTTTGGTCTCATGCGCCAAATCGAAAGAAGACCAGGTATTGAATTACGTTCAGAAAACTATCGGGGAAAAACCGAGTAACGTTGAAGCCAATCTGGGAGATATTCTTTATGAATTTGAATACGTGAATGAAAAAATGATGCTTGACCTGCTCAACGACTTTAGAATCTCGACCAACGGATTGGATAAAATCATGAACAAGAAGCACGAAAACCGAAAAGGAGTGATTGTGAGCGATGCCAGCGGGCGGCAACTCGGCACATCGGAAGTAAATATCTGGGAAACAAGGGATATGACAACTTTACTCGAACTTTTTTCACCCACTGAACAGCAATTCAATCACAAGATAAACGTTCGGGTGATATCTAAATGAGCACGCGACCTATTTTTTGACTGCCCGCAACATTTCCCTTTTTCCGGGCGGACCCGGCAGCCTCTCAACAAAGAAACCCGCAGCCTGTAACATTCTCCTCACGGACCCTTTGGCGCAATAAGTGGTCAATATCGCATTTTCGGAAGAAACAGAATATATTTTATCGAAAATTGCCGGTGTCCACATTTCGGGTTGTTTTTCAGGAGCAAAAGCATCGAAAAAGACGACATCAAACTTGTTCTCTGGATGGAAATTAGATGGGTTGCTGAAATCGAGCCGCATTTTCAGCAGCGAAAAATAGAGCGCTACCTGATTCCATTTTCCCCAGCCTGTTTTGTGCAACTCATTAAAAACTTCCTTTCGGGTGGGATCAATCAACTCGGCATAATTTAACTTTTCAGCATCGGTTATTGAAACAGGATAGAGTTCAAGTGAAGTGAAATCTATTTTCCTGCTGTTTTTTTCGGCTTCCAACAAGGTCAGAAATGCATTTAACCCGGTTCCGAAACCGATTTCCAGCACCTTTACTTCGCTTTTCACGCAATGTCGTAATCCGGCATCAATATACACGTGCATCGATTCCTGTATGGCTCCATGCGTGGAATGGTAATGTTCGTTCCGTTCAGGAACAAAAAGGGTGTGCGAACCGTCTTCGGTAATTTCAAATTTGATGTTCATGTCCGTCTTTAACAACAAACAAAAATAGAAAATCTTTGTTTATAACTTTCCTGTTGCGCTATTTATCTTAATTTTGCAACAGATTCTAACAAAACAATCAACCCAACAGGATGAGAAAATATATTTTCACGCTCTTATTTCCATTCTTACTTCTTGCCTGCCATTCCAACCGCGAAAAGGAAGCAAACGTACTCACGGTAACTATTGAGCCGCAGCGGTATTTTCTGGAACAAATCGTGGGCGATAAATTTCAGGTAAACACGCTTGTCCCTCCGGGTTCAAGCCCGGAAACCTATGAACCGTCGCCCTCGGCCATGATAAAGCTGGGAAACAGTCGCGCCTATTTTAAAGTAGGTTTTCTGGGTTACGAAAACGTGTGGACGGGAAAACTTGCCGAAAACAATCCTGACCTGAAAATCGTGGATTGTTCAGTAGGAATTGAACCTGTTTATGGCGGACACGGGCATCACGATCATTCGCACGAGGCCTCAGACCACGGTCATAACCAGACAGATGCTGCTGATCCGCATGTATGGAGCTCTGCCAAGAATGCGGTTCTTTTTTCGCAAAATATGTTGAACGCAGTAGTGGACCTGGACGTTGAAAACGCCGATCTCTACCGGGCCAACTTCGAAAAACTGACGCAAAAGATCGCCGAAACCGATTCCGCGTTAACCCGCTTGCTGAAAGATATTCCTACCCGGAGTTTTATCGTTTACCATCCGGCGTTGGCCTATCTTGCCCGCGACTACAACCTGACGCAGCACAGTATTGAGTTTGAAGGGAAGAACCCGTCACCCGCTCAAATGAAAGAACTGGTGGATCTGGCAAAGGCTGAAAACATCAAGATCGTTTTCGTTCAGCAGGAATTCGATATAAAAAACAGCGAGGTTATTGCCCGGGAAATCGGGGCCACATCACATACCATCAACCCATTGGCTTATGAATGGGACGAAGAATTGATTCGCATTGCCCAACTGTTAGCCAGCCAGGAAAAATGAACCCGATCATTGAAATACATAACCTGAACGCCGGCTACGAAAACAAGCCCGATGTACTGAAAAACGTTTCGCTCACCGTTTTCGAAAATGATTTTCTGGGTATTATCGGGCCTAACGGAGGAGGAAAAACCACCCTGCTGAAAGCTATTTTAGGGTTAATACAACCGGTTTCAGGCAGTATCACGTTTCTCGATGCCGGAAAAAAAGTTAGCCACCTTAACATCGGTTACCTGCCACAGATCAACCAGATCGATAAAAAATTCCCCATCAGCGTACACGAAGTTATTCTCTCCGGCTTAACGCTACGGGGGAAGTTTATCAAAAGATACACGGCAGAAGACAAACAAAAGGTAGAACCAATTGCCGTAAAAATGGGCATTGAAAACCTACTGCACAGGGCTATCGGCGAACTTTCGGGCGGACAACTGCAACGCGTATTGCTGGGGCGAGCCATTATCGACAACCCCAAGCTTATCATTCTCGACGAGCCAAGCTCATATGTCGACAAACTCTTCGAAACTAATTTTTACAAATTGCTCGACGAAATAAATAAAGAGATAGCTATCGTGCTGGTCTCCCACGACGTGGGAACCATTATTTCGCAGGTAAAAAATATTGCGTGCGTCAATCAAAGCCTTCACTACCATTGTGGAAGCAATATTTCGCAGGAGTGGCTCATGGGGGCTTACGATTCGTGTCCCATCGAAATACTTGGCCACGGTTCCCTGCCGCACCGGGTGCTTTTGCAGCATGACCACGATCACGATGAAAAAGAATAACTCATGTTGCCCGAGCCGTTACTAATCTCCCTGGCCGTAATCTGCGTTATTGTAGGAGCCGTCGGTACGGTTGTACCGGTATTACCGGGTGTTCCGCTTTGTTGGGCAGGATTGCTGGCGCTGAAATTCGTACCTTCGGTAAAAGATAACGTTTCGTGGACCGTAATCGTGCTTCTGGGAATTATCACCATCGGCGTCACTATCCTCGACAATATTTTGCCGCTGTGGGGAACCCGGAAGATGGGCGGAAACAAAAAAGTGGTCTGGGGAGCAACCATCGGTTTACTGATCGGTTTTTTCCTGGGTCCGTGGGGGATTATTTTCGGCCCTTTTGCCGGAGCGCTCGTGAGTGGATTAATCGTCGGGAATAAAATAAAACCCGCCGTAAAACACGCGTCAGGCGCATTTTTCGGCTACATTGCCGGACTCATTATTAAGCTGATCACCGTGGGGTTGATCGTTTTCTTTTTTGTGATGACGTTGGTATAAAACCTTTACTGTTTTACTGTTTCATCAAATACTCTGCAATTTGCACCGCATTTAAGGCGGCACCCTTACAGATTTGATCGGCTGCTGTCCAGAACGTCAATCCGTTGGGGTTAGTAAGGTCTTTTCGAATCCTTCCCACATAGACCGGATCTTGTCCGGCAGCATCCAACGGCATCGGGTATACTTTTTTCTCCGGGCTATCGAGTAATACAACGCCTTCGGCTTTGGCAAACGCTTCACGAGCTTCCTCCACCGACACCGGCCTTTCCGTCTCGATCCAGATAGCTTCCGAATGTGCACGTAATACAGGAACACGTATGCAGGTAGCACTCACTTCGATATTGCTGTGCATTATCTTGCGAGTTTCGTTGAACATCTTCATCTCTTCCTTAGTGTATCCGTTTTCAGTAAACACGTCTACCTGTGGTATCAGGTTGTATGCCAATTGATACGCAAATTTAGAGATCGTCGGATTTTCGTTGTTCACCAGTTGCCTGTGCTGTTCCTGCAACTCGGCCATCGCTGAGGCGCCCGCTCCCGAAGCTGCCTGGTAGGTAGACACGTGTACGCGCTTAATGTGTGAAATATCTTCGATGGCTTTCAACGCCACAACCATCTGAATAGTAGTACAATTAGGATTGGCAATGATGTTTCTGGGACGCTTCAGCGCATCTTCCGCATTCACCTCGGGCACCACTAACGGAACATCGTCGTCCATCCGGAAGGCACTTGAATTGTCTATCATGATGGTTCCGTACCGGGTAATCGTTTCTGCAAATTCCAACGATGTTCCGCCTCCTGCCGAGACAAAAGCAATATCAATCCCTTTAAAATCGTCGTTATGCTTGAGTTCTTTCACGGTAATTTCTTTACCGCGAAAAGTATATGTTGATCCTGCACTTCTGGAAGAACCGAAAAGAAACAATTCATCCACAGGGAAATTTCTTGCATCAAGTACACGAAGCAATTCCTGACCTACCGCTCCGCTTGTTCCAACAATCGCAATTTTCATTTTAGTAACTGTTTTAATGATGATAAATAAATGAAACAACAAAGGTATAAAAAAACTACCATTACACGCAACATCGCCTTCAAAAAGCAAGTGCTTTTATAACTTTATGCGCTAAAATATACTTTTTTCACTTTAATAATATCTTTTTGACTAAATCTCCGATCCGGATGATGTAATACCCCTTAGGAAGGTCGAGTTGGTATTCGTTCGTTCCGGCTTTTATTTTCCGGGTATACACTTTTACACCCATGATGCTGAAAATTTCCAACACTCCATCTTTCGGAAGATTTTCGATGACCAGCCGGTTTTCCGTTACCTTGATTTTTGTTTCAGGGACGACCTCTTCCATAACCTCTTTCCTGTTTTGATCTTGTGCGTAAATTCCGTCAATCCCAAAACCGCATAAAAAAAGCAATATACATAGCGTTGTCCAGTAAAATCTCTTCATACTTAACCCTTTTGAGTGTCGAACCTCCGGGGTTGAAAACCTCACAAACTGTTTTGTGTTCAATACCCTGCAAAAGTAGGAAAAAATTACGTTGTTGTAACTGTTTCTCTTAAAGATTAATCGTCATCCCTTCATCAGCCAGTTCTGTTTCAGGAAAAACGGCCTGGGCTTCGTCAAGCAATTCGCCCAATTCATGGTACCGTGACGAAAAATGACCGATAATAAGTTTTCTCACGTTTGCCGACCTGGCGATTTCGGCCGCCTGTCGTGCAGTGGAATGGTACGTCTCCTGCGCTCTCAGGTTCTCGGCTTCAGCAAAGGTAGCTTCGTGATACAGCACATCGGAATGTTGAATGTATGGAATAATTTCGGGAGAATAGGCAGTATCCGAACAATAAGCATAGGTCCTGGGTGGAATGGCCGGAGTAGTGAGAATTTCATTTTTAATCCATTTTCCATCATCAGTCAGGTAGTCACCCCCTTTTTTGATCTCATTTATCTTGCAGACTGGAATGTTGTAAAAGTCAATCATCTCCCGCTTGATGTGACGGGGCCGGTCTTTCTCTTCGAATAAAAATCCGCTGGTGGGTATCCGGTGCTTCAAAGGAAACGAAAAAACGCGTATGGAGTTGTTTTCGAAGATCAGTTGATGTTGATAAGGATCCAAAGGAGTGAGGTTTATTTTGTACGGAAACTGGTTGCCGAAATGTTTGATGAAAGGGTCGAGAAACAACTCCATATCCTTGTGCGCGTAGATATTCAAATCGCCGGTCCTTCCCAATAAACTCAGTGTAGCCAGCAATCCGGGAAGCCCGAAAACATGGTCGCCGTGCAAATGGGATATGAAAATGCTGTGCAGCTTGTTTATCCGGGTTTTATACTTCCGCAACTGAAGCTGGGTACCTTCACCGCAATCGATCATAAAGAGTTTTTCGTTTACATTGACCAGTTGCGAAGAAGGGTTATGCAGCGTGGTTGGCATTGCCGAACCACAACCTAAAATCGTTATTTCAAAGCGAGTCATAAAATTTTAAACGGATAATCCTACAGTTACCTGATTCCAATGAGCTTATGAACTTGTAAACTCAACCCCCATTGCGGATTTTGCTTGATAAGTTCCACGCAGTAATCCACATTTTCCTGTATTACGTTCAACCCATCAAAGATAGGGCTTAACAAATAACGTTTTGTTTTGGGGAGGACAGAGACATCGGGCAAGGGATCGCCCTTGGCCATGGGAAAGCGCAATTCATCCACCTCAGGAATAAGTATGCGAATCTTCCCGAACTGCTGTTTGGGACTGCACGTGATGTAGTCGATCCCCGAAGGAACCCGGCGCGTCCCATTGGTTTCAATGGCTTGCCTGTATCCCTTGTCTTTGAAAAAAGCAACGATCTCCTCGTTAAGTTGAAGCGTAGGTTCACCTCCCGTCCAGATAATCCACCGGCAAGGATAGGATGAAATTTCAGCGTAGATCTCGTCGAGCGCCATGCTCTTCCCAGACTTGAAATCGGTATCACAAAAACTACACGCTAAATTGCATTTGGACAACCTGATAAATACGGAAGCTTCGCCAGTACGGCCTCCTTCTCCCTGTAATGAATAAAATATCTCATTGATCATCAGGCTCATATATAGCAGAAGTTTTTGGTGTTTCACTCACTTCAACAGCATACAACTCGGGAAGCATCGGTTTAAAAATATCGAAAAACATCCGAGCCAGGTTTTCGGCTGAGGAGTTCAACGGATACATGATGTCATTCAGGTTTCGGTGATCTATATGTTCATCAATATATTGCTTTACGACCTTCAACTCGTTGTAGTCTTTCACAAATCCCGTATCGTTCAGCTCTTTGGACCGAAGGTGCACCGTAATCACATAATTATGCCCGTGTAAACGGGTACACGGATGATCGCCGGGCAATCCGTCAAGCGAATGCGCAGCGGAAAATGCAAACTGTTTACTTATCTTATACATAAATTTTTATCATTTTTTAGTGTTCTATTTCACCAGACTCTCAGCATCGCTTTCTGCGAAACAGATAAAGCCAAGGGAATAATTAGTCGCCCACGTTCAAAAAGGTAGTTAACGGATAATGATCGGAATAGGGCACTTTGTCTACCTTCGCCTTGTAGGATTTCAGGTTGGGGCTGTGCATAATATTGTCGATCCGGAACCAGAAGAAATCCTTATGATAGGTGATCCCCGGACCGAAACCGGTGGATGCAAACGCGTCATCCATTCCTTCCTTCATCTGTGCGTAAACGTAAGAAATGGGTGTATCGTTAAAATCGCCGCAAATCAGGGTTCCATCAACATTTAATTCCGAGAGATGATCTTTTACTTTCCGTACCTGCTCCGCACGCATGCGATAAGCTCTCCCTAAACGGGAACGAATATTGGATGTTACATCTTCCAGGTTTACCTCATCACTGTTCTGAATGAAATCGCCATAAAGTTTCTTATCTTCTGCAGAAATACTGTTCGACTCAAGATGTACATTGGCAACAGCAAGTTTTTTCCCGTTTACATCAATGGTATAAACCGCAGCACCGTTAAACGACGAATTAAAAACGACTTCATGGGTTTTTTCAATGGGGTATTTGGAGAAACAAGCCAACCCGTAAATATGGTATTTCCCCGACGCTTCCAGTGCCGTAGAAGAGTGATACGGATATTTATTGAGGATACGGTTCACATCGCGCTGCGATTTTATCGATTGCCCTGTTTTACTTACGAGGTACTCCTGCAGGCAAACAATATCAGCATCCGTTTCTACAATATAATCGAGGATAGGATGCTCTTTGTCCTCTTTTTTGTTCTCGTTGACAAAACCCTCCACGTTATAAGTAAGAATTCTCAAGCTGTTCCCCGGGACTTTCTCCGGAAAGATGTTCATCGGGAAAAAAGTAGCTATCGGATGGTAACACAACAGCAGAGAGACAAGAGAGAAGAATGCCAATTTCCATTTTTTAAAAGCTATCCATAAAAAAAGATAGCTGATATTCAGGAAGAAAACAAACCCGAACGCGATTCCGATGTAGGAGAACAGGTTGGTTTTGAGCGGCGAGACACGCCAGGATAAAAATGAACTGAAAAGCAACAGTATAGCTATAATATTCGTAGCGAATATTATGTTTCTTACTATTCCCCGGAACAAGGCTATTTTATTTTTTACTGGCATCGAACAACTTCTTTTTCTCTTCCGACGATAAATTACTATATCCCGACTTTTTCAATTTATCCAGGATAGCATCGATCTCTGCCTGTTCATTATGCTTGCGCTCATTATATTCCCTATCTGTTTCTCTTCGACGGTACTCAACTTTCATTTTTGTTTTTTTTCTTCTCGGCTTCGACAGGTTGGCCAAACCGTCAAGCAGTTTACTCACCCAACCGGTAATATCACGTCCGTTCCGGTACTGTCGCGCAAAGATATAACCCGCAATAGCTCCGCCGATATGGGCAACATGTCCGCCTTCGTTTATCCCATTACCCAAGGAGAGGAAGTCTATCAAGAAAACGCCAACAGCAATATAAACAATCCTCACCTGACCTATCAGCAACAGGTTTAACTGAACATTGGGGCGGTAAAAAGCGGCACCCATCACGACAGCCATGACGGCGGCAGATGCTCCAATCATCCAACTGTGACCCATTCCAACAAAATAGGGAACTGTATTAAACGCTACGATATAGAGAAATGCGCCGGCAAAACCTCCCAAAACGTACAAACTGCCTAACGTCCTTCCGCTGAAGTATTGCAGAAAAATGCGTCCAAACCAATAAAGCCAAAGCATATTGAAAAGCAGGTGCCAGAATTGTTCGTGGACAAACATATAACTAAGGAGGGTCCAGAAGCGGTTTAGCAGCTGAGATAATTCGGAAGGAACACCCAAAAAAGAAACCAGGTCTACCAGACTGATATTGAACAGGACAAAAAAGATGCCGACCACCTTGAGTATGAGAAAAACAGCTGCGTTGATGAAAACAAACTTCACCAGTACATCCCCGTTTTTATACCTGTATTTTAACCGATCAATAATAGTTGCCATGTACCCTGTCTTTTTTCCTCCAATATAATATCATAAATATGCCGAATAACATACCTCCCAGGTGTGCAAAATGGGCAACATTATCCCAAGAAAAGTTACTGATACCGAAGATAAGTTCAAAAACACCGTATCCGAGAACAAACCATTTTGCTTTGATGGGAAACGGAAACGGAATGATAAAAAGTTCCGCATTGGGAAACAACATCCCAAAAGCTAGCAGTATCCCAAAAACAGCTCCGGAAGCCCCTACCGTAACCGAATTCAGAGCAATGTTCAAGCTACCCTGTGCACTGTTGATGTAATTCATATTTTGTTGCAGAAGCTGATATCCCTGGGAGTAAACCTCCTCTATGGCTTCAACAGACATACCGCTCTTAACAGACTGAATACGTAAAAAAGCGACAACCAGTTGCACCAGCCCGGCTCCAACACCCGTTACCAGGTAAAAACTAAGAAACCGTTTCGATCCCCACACGTGCTCCAATGTACGCCCAAACATAAAAACGGCAAACATATTGGAGAAAACGTGCATAAACGAACCGCTATCGTGAAGAAACATGTATGTCACTAGCTGATAAACCCGGAAGCCTTCGGACGCTATATAATGCAGCCCGAACAGTTCGGCCAAGTTGATTCCCTGCCTCAAAAAAACCACCTGAGCCAGCCATAAAATAACATTTATTATAATTATATTCAGTGTCACCGGCGGCAATGCAGCACCAAATCCCGATCTTAAATTGTTCATAATTGCTTTATGGAAATGAAAAGCAAAAATACGTATATTTTCGTATTATGTCGAGATTTTGGGGCATAATTCCTTTTTTTTAAATAAAATCAAATACTTTTTATCTTTTTTCTTGATTGTTTTTAAATAATCAATTATATTTGGCGCTAAAATAGGTGAAAACCTTAACATTAATGTTTGTTTAATTTTTTTATTAACGTTTTCTTATGAATAAATCAGAACTAGTTAGTGCTATTGCTGAAAAATCAGGCCTCAGCAAAGTTGATGCGAAAAAAGCATTGGACGCAACCCTCGATGCAATCTCGGGTGAAGTGAAAAAAGGTGGCAAAGTTGTATTGGTAGGCTTTGGAACCTTTTCTTTAACACAAAGAAGTGCAAGAAAAGGTATTAATCCCCGCACGAAAAAAGCAATCAACATCCCGGCTAAGAAAGCAGCTAAATTTAAAGCAGGCGCAGCCTTGTCCAACCTCTAATAATTTAGTCAAACGATCTAAATAAGGAGCAAAGTCCAATAACTTTGCTCCTTATTTTTGTTTTTATAAGAAAAATAATCCGTAACTTTGTGCGGTTTTTCAGACTCCGTAGCTCAGCTGGTAGAGCAATTGACTCTTAATCAATGGGTCGAGGGTTCGAGCCCCTCCGGGGTCACAATCAAAGTGTTTTTAAAAAGCTATCCGCTTATATATGAGCGCGATAGCTTTCTCTTTTTTTATACTTGCACGACATTTGCACGACAGAGGTATCAATTCCACTTTTCGTAATTCTTTCCTGAAGCGGAATTGCCAAATTAACTACCTATCTGAACCGACTCTTTCAATTGTTCATATTTTTCAACAGTTCTATAATTCTAATAGAAATACTAAATTTGAATTAGTAATTGCTTAATAAACTTCATTTATCATTTTATTTTTCTCTTGCTGATCATATTTTTTTCTTTGCTTGTCAATCCCCACTCCTCCGCAAAGATACTGTTGCTTTCACTATAATATTGCAAGGTCAAACCTTCCGGATTTCACTTATTTCTTCTACCCTTCAATGTAAGGTACATGTACACACATTACCGGATGTTTTCAGAAATTTTTACAAATATTTATATGATGTGCCATTATTCTGCATAACTTTACCCTACATTTGCATTGTAACGATAATGAAACAGGGCAATGGACAATATCACAACACAAGCACAAGAGCGGGGTAAGATTCCCTCTCTTCAACCAGACAACTTGTTGAAAAACATTGAGCAGATTATTGAGTTGTCGGAAAATTCCGAGTTGAGTGATGAGTTTTTTGATCAAGCGAAACCTTACATCAATTTTGTAAAGGATAAATTGCAACTGACTGATATGGCAGCCCTTTTTTTTGCTGTTTTTGTGGATAATAACGATACCGGTTACTCATCAGTCAAAAAGTTGTCCAATCATTTTAAATGCCGTAAGATCCATATCATGCGCTACGGGGAATCGTTCCTTGAGCTCGAAAGGAGACGCCTTATCCGTTGCAAAAGAAGTGACAATGAAATCGGTTACCGTATTCCGGCTGAAGTTATCTATGCATTACATGATGGCAGAGAGATCGAGCCAAGAGAGATTTCTGACCTGTCGCAGGATGATTTTTTCAGTCGGGTGAATGAACTTTTTACAGAAAGAAAAGAATCTGAGATCCGTTATGACCATCTGGTAATTGAAATGAATGAGTTGGTGAATGCCAATCTTCATCTTAACGTATGCAAAATCATCAAGAAGCATCGCTATACGAACATAGAGGAGATCCTGCTGTTGTATATATGCCATGCGTTGGTGAATAATGACGATGATTTTGTCAGTTTTTTCGAAATGCAACTAATTTTTGAATTTAAAGACTTATCAGCTATTAAAAAGTCATTAAAAAGGGGAAACAATAGCCTGATTGAAGATCTGTGGATTGAAAATATTCGTAGCGAAGGTTTCTCCGATGTAAATCATTATCAACTGACAGATAAAGCCAAGCGGGAGTTGATCGGAAGCAATCTTTTACAAAAGGATGCAATTGAAGATGGTGATAATTTTATCATGCATGGTACGATAGTTAAAAAAGACCTTTTTTTCGACACGCAGGTGCAGAATCAGATTGAACAGTTGACCAATCTGCTGATACCTGAGAATTTTGCAGCGGTAAAAAGAAGACTTTCCAGCAACGGAATGCGAAACGGTTTTTCCTGCCTCTTTTACGGTCCACCCGGTACCGGTAAAACTGAATGTGTCTACCAGATAGCACGCAAAACAGGTCGCAATATCCTGACAGTCGACTATTCAGAGATAAAAAGCAAGTGGGTTGGAGAATCAGAAAAGAGTATTAAAAGAATTTTCGATATTTATCGAGAATGTGTAAATAGTTCTGAAACAGCTCCCATCTTTCTGTTCAACGAAGCGGATGCCCTGCTCGGGACCCGACTGGAGACACTGCGTTCGGTAGACAAGATGGAAAACGCACTGCAGAACATCATTCTGCAGGAGATGGAGAACCTGAATGGAATCATGATTGCCACTACCAACCTGACCAGAAATTTCGATGAGGCTTTCGAAAGAAGGTTTATCTACAAAATTAAATTTTTAAATCCGCATTGGGATGCAAAACGAAAGATTTGGCAAGCGATGCTTCAGAGCCTTCCCGATGCACATGCAGAAGAATTGGCTGCACGGTTTGATTTCTCCGGAGGGCAAATAGAGAATATCGTCAGAAAAATCACTGTTGAACTGGTTCTTACCGGTAAAGACCTTTCGCTTGATATGATTCGGGAATTCTGTCGGAACGAACAGTTTAATCATTTCGATCGCCGACCCAGAATCGGATTTAATTAGCATGTAACAAGAAGTAATATAAATGGCAACCAGCAGAAAAAATAACAAAGAGCGTACCTCCACCCTGTTTAACCGATATGTCTGGTTGGTGGAGACCATTCTAAGAGAAGGTAGGATTACCTTTGAAGAGATAAACGACAAGTGGAGCCGTTCCCGCCTGAACTACTCGGGAGATGACATTCCCCTGCGTACCTTCCACAATCACCGCCAGGCCATCGAGGAGATGTTCGACATCAACATCGAGTGTGACAAGCGGAATGGATACGTCTATTTCATCGAAAACGCGGATGACATCCATCGAAACGGCATGCGATCCTGGATGATGAACGCTTTCTCTGTTGGAAATCTGCTCAATGAGAGCTGCGAGATGAAAGACCGGATCCTGTTCGAAAAGATTCCTTCCGGTCACCAGTTCCTGACATCATTTCTCGAAGCCATCCGGGACAACCTTACCGTTGAGATTACCTACCAGAGCTTTGAGAAAGATGTACCTTACACCTTTCCGGTTGAACCCTATTGTCTGAAAGTGTTCCGGCAGCGGTGGTACGTGCTGGCCCGAACTCCTCATTACAACGAGTTACGCGTTTACTCATTAGATCGCTTGCATCAAGTGGTAATCACTAACACTCCATTCATATATCCGGTAGATTTCTCACCGGAAAATTATTTTCACCACAACTTTGGCATTATACACAGCGGAAGTGAAGTTCCTGATACGGTTGTGGTCAAAGTGTACGGTAACCAGCGGCGATATTTTGAGACGCTACCCCTGCATCATTCGCAAACGTTGGTGGAAGATCAGATTGAGTATGCCCTCTTTCGATATCTGCTGCATCCCACCTACGATTTTGTGCAGGAATTGTTATCGCACGGCGAAAATGTAGAAGTGTTGAAACCAATTTGGTTGAGACAGGAAATCGCTGATGTTGTACAGCAAATGTCGGTAATGTATAAAAGTTAAGAAATTAATATTTTTCTTTTCAATGTTGAAGTGAATAAGAAAAGAAATATTTACATTTGAATTATTAAAATGAAAAACAATTTGTTGAGCATGAAAAACTTTGCCGCTATCGATTTTGAAACAGCCAATTCACAACTTACGAGCGTTTGCAGCGTGGGTGTGATAATTGTCCGCGACGGAGTGATCACAGAGAGGTTTTACAGCCTGATCCGCCCCGAACCGGAGTATTACAGTTATTGGAACAAGCGGGTGCATGGCATCACCTACGATGATACCGTGAATGCCCCAATCTTTCCGCAAGTATGGCGTCAAATTGAACCACTCGTTGAAGGTCTGCCGCTGGTTGCGCATAGCAAGCGTTTCGACGAGAATTGTCTGAAAGCTTGTTTCCGTACCTACCAGATGGATTACCCCGATTATGAGTTCCATTGTACCCTGCAGGGTGCGAGATCACAACTGAAAGGGTTACCCGACTACCATCTTGACACTGTATCCGCTCATTGTGGCTTCCTGCTCGAGAACCATCACCATGCCCTGGCCGATGCAGAAGCGTGTGCGAGAATAGCGATTGAGATATTCAAGTAAAAATAACTGATTTTTTTACCATGTCAAAAGTATTCAAAGTAACACCAAAACGCATCAAACGTACCAACGGTACTGTGTTAACCCCGCAGATGACAGTGACTGTAACCACGCTACAGCACACCCACGATCCATTCTACAACGAAGCAAAAGAGATCAATGAGGCCTATATGAGAATCTATACCTTCGATTACCAGAAAGCCTGCTGCAACAAGAATGATTTCCAAGTTGAGGTGTTGGGATAATTGATAGAGTTTTTAATTTTTAAAATAATGATTATGGAAACAAAACAATTTGAAGAGATTATTGAAGAACATTTGAAAAGGTTTGAACAACAAGTCGAACTTCCTTTTAACAAAGACCTTGAGCGACAAATGAGCTTTATTCGTGATGGAATTTTGGATGTGGAAAAATATAAGGCTGCCCCGGTAAAAATTCTATGGATTTTGAAGGAAGCAAACAGTTCTGATGATGAAATTGGTGATATGCGACCCTGTTTGACCTCATTGCATTCCAAAGATGACGTTAATCGTATTGACCCAGTTTGGGGAAAGACATGGACTCCGGTTGCTTATTCAACATACGGGATATTTGAAAAAATGAATTGGAGAGATATTCCTGATATCAAAAGTGATGCTCAGGAAGTGTTAAAGTATATGCCATATATTGCCCATATCAATGTGAAAAAAATTGCCGGCGAGAGTAAAGCAGATGATAAAGAGATGAGTATGTTTTTCGATCAATACAAAGCTTTAATCTACGAACAAATTGAAATTATCAACCCCGATGTCATTATTTTTGGTGGCACTTTTCATCACTTCGAAAATTATTTCATTGACAGAGTAAAAATTCAAGAATGGCCACCAGTTTATCAATCTCAAGACAAATTGTTGATTGATACATGTCACCCAAATGGACTAAGAGGATTTGGAATGAATCAACAACAATATTGTGATCATATTATTGATGCAGTTATTCAATGGATGGAGAAACGGTGAAAGATGAGATTCAACGATAAATCATTAAGAAAAAATAAATAGAATTTCAAACCGCAAATGCAAATCCTCCATCTCTCTGACACTCACAATCAACATCGGCAGTTGGGCAATTTGCCTGCTGCCGATGTGATCATCCACTCCGGCGACATTACGTTTGCCGGCACGGGCGATGAGGTGTTGGATTTCATTGAATGGTTTGGTTCATTAAGCTATCAATACAAGATTTTCATCGCCGGCAACCACGATTATGCGCTGGAAGGAAAGGCGCCGGAAAGAATCCAGCGCTTTCTCCCGGAGAACTGTTTCTATCTTTACAACAGTGGCATCACAATCTATGAAATCCATTTCTGGGGAATACCTTTTTTCTTTTCGCCGGATGAACCCAAGTCAGATACCAAAGCATTTGATTTGGTACCGGATGATACCGATGTTCTTATTACACATCGGCCTCCGTTCGGGATCCAGGATCAGTCAAGCAACACAAGGTTTGGCTGCTCTAATCTCTTACAAGCAGTAACAAGGATCTGTCCTGCATATCATCTGTTCGGGCATATTCACGATGCCTATGGCATTGAAAAACACAAAGAAATTACCTTTTCCAATGCAGCTGTAGTGGATGCCGATTATCGTCTGGTAAACGATCCGATACTTTTTGAATTATAACCGATTCAATGCCTAGATCTGGCACATCTGTCTCATATCTTTGAGTCAGAATAACATTCCTTTAACGCAAAAAGAAATGAGAATTCAAACAAAGATTATTGATAATGATTTTATGTTAATAGTATTGAATAATTCAGCTTTGAAATTGGTTCTAAAGAGGTTTTTATGGACAAAGCCACAATTCACATGATGAACATCAACATGAATAAAGAAGAGAACAAACAATACATCTATCATCAACCGGAAGTAATTGAAACCGATTCATTTAAAAAATGGGAATATTGGTTATATCCGGAAACAGCACCGTTTAATACAAAGACACGATGTGGAACGGTATATAGAACACCTATGACTGATAGGGATAGGGCAGATATCTACCAATTCAAGGAACAAATTCAGATTATCATTGCCTCTGGCAACAATGATCTATCTGATAGAACCAATCGTATTATTGAGCTTGCAGCGAAGCATCAAAATGATTTTAAAAACTTCGACTCTTTTTCGAAATACTATTTTTTATTTGAGTGCTCGCCTGAAAATCCAATATTAATGGAAGAGTTGAGCAAAATCATTATGAAGCTTACAGGTTTAGTGAAAGATGAAGGGCTTTTCCCATCTGATTACTTTTGGGCTACCGAATCAAAAGATGGGTTAGGTAAAATTCTGAAAATTAACATTCAAGGAGGAAGATAAAATAATGGAGTTGGGAATTTTATGAACTATGGCTAAAGTCGTTACAACCATGCCCGGTTGACCTAGTATTCTAAACTTTTTATACAACTCACTATGTAAAAAAAGTTAAGTTATTGTACCCGATTTCACTGCAGATTAGTGCTGTGAGGAGATGCTGCAATAATAGAAAGAAACTAATCAAATTCTAATACATTATTTCAATAAGTAACAACATAAATAAGCATCTAGTAAATAACTATCTCCAATTTCTCAGTCACTGTTTCAAATGATTTCATACATTTGCATAGCAAAGCAATAGATATTATTTTAGATTATTGTTTATGAATTATAAGCACATTGTTTTACACGGATATTTGGAGTGTAAGCCGGAAAAGACTGCCTTTGGCAAATATTTTGAGAGACAAGCCAAGATAGCAGAAAGGGATGAGTTTGTGGAGAAACAAGACTTTTATGGGGAATGCCTATCGGTAATTAAAAGCTATCAGGATGAAGTATATTATCAAT